>ERZ842401.3564-NODE-3564-length-19157-cov-17.884201_pt1 | contig 19157 bp, 21 predicted proteins | sample MGYA00521270_ERZ842401 | MGnify/ENA primary metagenome ERZ842401 (study PRJEB31892, sample SAMEA3878208) | bioreactor metagenome | biome: Moose rumen | place: Sweden | collected 2011-10 | study: EMG produced TPA metagenomics assembly of the PRJEB12797 data set... | reverse complement strand
GGAAATTGGTTTTTCCGGCCCCGTCCGGAAAAATAATTTCACCGCGCAGCAGGGCCGCCGCCGCAGGGCCGTGGGCAAAATGGGGTGGTTTTGCACACGAAGGGGGCCAAACCCGGTCGCGGTGGGCAGGGGGGCGACGAAGGGGCTGGCGAAGGGCGGCGAAGGCGGCGACGAAGGAGGCGGCGAAGGGGCTGACGAAGGGTGACGAAGGCTGACGAAGGAAACAACCCCGGCGGCGGGGAAATGCATATTTTTTTCTATATTTGCATCCATTATGATTTACAGGGCAATCCTCGCGATAAGACATCTGCTGTACGACAAAGGAGCGAAAAAGAGCGAACGCTCGCCGATGCCGTCGATATGCATCGGCAACATAACCGTAGGCGGGACCGGCAAGACCCCCCATACGGAAATGGTCCTGAGGACCCTTCAACGCAGCGAGGACTGGGCTTTTTCCAATGTGGCGATGCTCTCCCGCGGGTACAGGCGGAAGACGAAGGGATATCAGGTTGTGCCGATGGACGCATCGGCCCGCGCCTTCGGCGATGAGCCGTCACAGATAGCGCGGAAGTTCCCCGGAGTCACCGTCGCCGTGGACAAGGACAGAATCGAAGGCTGCCGCAATCTCAGCAGTTTTGCCGATATCGTCGTCCTCGACGACGCCTTCCAGTACCGCAGGCTCCGCGCAGACGTCAACATCGTCCTTGTAGATTATCACAGGCCCATACACAAAGACTCGCTCCTCCCCTTTGGAAAGCTTCGGGACCTTCCCTCCAGGCTGAAGGACGCGGATATCATAATAGTGACGAAGTGTCCGTCGTATCTGGATGAATGGGAGCGCGGGAAATGGGCCTCACAGCTTGGGATGGACGGTTACGGCGCATCGTCCTGCAAGGGCGTCTGTCGCAGAAACGGAAAGCGACAGACGCTGCTGTTCACGACAATCGGCTACTGCCCGATGGAGCCGGTATTTGAAGATGCGGACTCCCGCTATATGTACTCCAGCAGGCTGTTGATGATGACCGGCATCGCGAGCGACAAGCTCCTCGCCGGATACCTTTCGGATACATACAAGATCGTCCGCCAGTTCTCTTTCCCGGACCATCACAAATTCACCGCCTGCAACCTCCGGACCGTTTCAGCCGCCGCAAAACAAGTCCCTACCGCCTGCATCGCCACCACCGAAAAGGACGCATCCAGAATCCGCGACGTCAAAAAAATACCCGGAAACGTCCGCGAAAGACTGTTCCAGGTACCTATTGAAGTCCGTTTCCTGACAGAGGCCGAGGAGGAAATCTTCGAAACTACTCTTTCTTCCCTCCTGAAAGAATCTCGTTCTGGACTCTGACGGATTCTTCGTGAATCGCGTTGTAGACCTCCGTTATAAACTTTTCCGAAAGGCCGTACTTTTCCGCTTTGCTGTGCATCGCCTTCAGGACCTCATCCCAGCGTGAGGCCTGCAGGATAGCTATATTGTGGTCCCTTTTGTACTCCCCGATCTTAGCGCTCACAGACATCCGCGAGCCAAGATTGTACAAAATGCTTTCATCGAGAATGTCGATCTGGGCCCTGAGCTGGTCGATTCCCTCACGGTACTGCCTGTCGTCAGTGTCCGCATCGCGGATCTGGAGGCTTTCAAGGAGTTCGAGAAGGGCCTCAGGGGTGACCTGCTGCTTTGAATCGCTAAGGGCTGCATCAGGCTTGCAGTGAGACTCCACCATCAGTCCTTCGAGCCCGAGGTCCATCGCCTTTTGTGATATCTCCTGCAGGTAATCCCGGCTTCCGCCCATATGGGAAGGATCCGCAAAAAACGGGAGATGAGGATAGCGAGTTCTCAGTTCAATTGCAAGATGCCACCCCGGAGCGTTTCTGTAGGGGATGCTCTCCGTTGTGGAAAACCCCCTGTGGATAACGCCGAGCTTTCGGACGCCGGCGCGGCTAAGCCTCTCCAGCGCTCCGATCCAAAGGTCGATGTCCGGATTGACGGGGTTTTTTACAAGGACCGGAATATCCGTATCAGTCAGCGCTTCCGCGATTTCCTGGACAAGGAAAGGGTTCGCCGTCGTGCGGGCACCAATCCAGACCATATCTATTCCGTATTTCAGACACTCGTAAACGTGCTTTGCGCTCGCGACTTCCGTGGAAACCTTCATCCCGGTCTCCTCCTTCACGCGGCGGAGCCACTTAAGGCCCATCACCCCTATTCCTTCGAAACTTCCCGGGTGAGTCCTGGGCTTCCATATCCCCGCACGGAAAACGTGGATTCCACGGGATGCAAGATCCTCCGCCGTTTCCATCACCTGCTCTTCCGATTCGGCACTGCAGGGGCCGGCGATTACCATAGGCCTCGGTAGGGTGAAGAATCCCCACTCCTCTATGGGTACAATGTCAAGTGTCGCAGCCATAGGCCTATCTGATTATCTTTTTGATTCTGTTTGCCTCCGCAATCAGGGTGCGGATACGGTCTTCGTCCATTCCGTCCACGGCGTCGCGGAATTCTTTCATCTTTTCAAGATATGTGTCCATCACGCGGAGTACGTTGTCGCGGTTTTCCGTGAGGATGGGGACCCACATATCAGCACTGGATTTTGCAAGGCGGACGGTCGATGAGAAGCCGCCGGAAGCGAGGTCGAATATGTGCTTTTCGTCCTTTTCCTTCTCAAGGACGGTCAGGGCCAGGGCGAACGATGTGACGTGGGAAATATGGGAGACGTAGGCGGTATGGACATCGTGAGCGGCAGAGCCCATATGGATCGGTCTCATATTGAGGGTGTCGTAGAGTTCCCCGACGGTTTTCACCGCCTTCGGGGAGGACTCTTCAGCATCCGCGAATATGCAGGCGCGGCCGTCAAACAGGCCCGGCTGCGCGGCCCACGGGCCGGAGTACTCCGTCCCCGCCATAGGGTGTGTCGCTACATACTGCTTCCTCGCAGGGTGATACTTGGTCGCCTTCGCAATCTGCTCTTTCGTGGAGCAGACGTCAATGACGATCTTGTCTTTCCAGGAGGGGGCTGACACCCCTTCTGGAGCATTTGCCGTGATACGGTCGCGTAGCGACGCGGAAGAAGGGGTGTCAGCCCCTTCCTGGAACCGGTCAAGGATGAGCTTGACGGTCCGGATAGCAGAGTCGACAGGGATTGCGACGATTATGATGTCCGAGCGGACGATGCACTCATCGAAAGGGACGACGGCATCTACGAGGCCTATTTTCTCCGCCGCGCAGGCGTTGACGGAGTTACTCTCGACACCAAGGACCGTATCAGCGAAACCACGGCTCCGAAGGTCAAGCGCCATAGACCCGCCGATAAGACCGAGTCCTATGATACCGACAGTCCTCATTTTACGAGAGTGCGCACCTTCTCCAGCGCGCTCTGAAGCTTCTCCACAGGAGCACAGAGGGAGGCTCTGATATAGTTTTCGCCGTTATGGCCGAAGATGAAGCCGGGAGTGATGAAAACGCCGCAGCCGTAGAGAATCTTGTCAGAGACCGCTCCTGCGGGGATTACCCCCTCTTCACGCTTGAGGCCGAGCGTCTCCATAGTCTTGTCCGTTATACGGCCCCATACGAAAAGCCCGGCCGTGTTGCGGTCGTATTTTGCTCCGAGAAGATCGAAAATCTGCCACACGACCTCTTTCCTTTCGCGGTAAACTTTGTTAAGGGAAGAGAACCACTCGTCGCCCTGGGAGAGAGCCTCCACGGCCGCAAGCTGCAGGGGACGGAAAATACCGGAGTCCATCTGGCTCTTGACCTTGAGGATTTCCTTTATCAGGGAGGCATCGCCCGCAATCATTCCGACACGCCATCCGGCCATATTATGGGCCTTCGAAAGGGAGTTCATCTCGAGGCAGCACTCCTTCGCACGGGGGATTTCAAGGATTGAAAGAGGCTCCTCGTTGAGGATGAAACTATAGGGGTTGTCGTTGATTATCAGGATGTTGTGACGGAGACCGAAGTCCACGATCTTCTCATAGAGTTCACGGGAAGCCTTGACTCCGGTGGGCATTCCGGGATAGTTGGTCCACATCATCTTCACCCCGGAAAGGTCCATCTTCTCGAGAGCGTAGAAATCCGGCATCCATCCGGTCTCCTCAGTAAGGTCGTACTTTATCATATCCGCCTCCACCATCAGCGATGCGGAGGTGTATGTAGGATAACCCGGATCCGGGACAAGCACCTTGTCGCCCTTGTCGAGGAACGTCAGGGATGCTATGAGGATTCCTTCCTTGGACCCGGTGAGGGGCTGGATTTCCGATGAAGGGTCCAGTGTGACGTGGTAGTACTTCTCATACCACTTCGCAAAAGCCTCGCGGAGTTCGGGGATACCCACATAGGGCTGGTATCCGTGGACACCGTCCAGGGGCGCGTTCTTGCACAGGACCTCGATGGCGCTCCTTGGCGGGGTTCCGTCGGGGGATCCGATCCCAAGGTTGACCACAGGGTCGAGTCCCCGGGCTTTACGTTCCACATTTATCTTCGCGATCTCCTTGTTCTTGACGCTGAAGTAGTACTCCTTGACCGATTCGGTCCTCTTTGCCGGCTTTATTTCAATCATAATGCAGGGTTATTATGTCCATACGCGCATTCCAGCGGGCGGCTTCCTCGTGGAAACAGCCCCGGTATCTTCGTACGGCTACGCAATCCAACTAGACGGTGAGAATCTCCTTCTCCTTTGCAGCGATGATCTCGTCCACAGCCTTGACCCTCTTGTCCGTGACCTTCTGGAGCTCGTCTTCGCCCTCTTTTTCGCCGTCCTCGGAAAGGCCTTCCTTCTGGGCCTTCTTCAGCTGGTCGATTCCGTCACGGCGGACGTTACGGATGGTAACCTTGGTGGTCTCTCCCTGGGCCTTGGCCTTCTTGATGAGTTCGCGGCGGCGTTCCTCCGTAAGGGCGGGAACCACGCAGCGGATAATCTCACCGTTGTTGGAGGGGGTGAGGCCTATGTTCGCGTCGAGGATAGCCTTCTCAATCTTTCCGATCATAGACCTTTCCCAGGGCTGGATAGCGAGGGTACGGGCGTCGGGAGCGGTGACCGAAGCTACCTGATTCAAGGGGGTGGGGGTTCCATAGTAGTCCACGCTGACGCCGTTGAAAACGGCGGGAGTGGCCTTACCCACACGGTAGTTCTTCAGGTCTTCCTCAAGGAAATCCACTGCATCCTTCATCTTGAGGTCAGCGGCATCGACGATTTCTTTCGCTTTAGGTAACATAGTCTTTCAGCTCGTTTTAGTTGATTCCCGCAAATATACGAATTTTCCCGGAGTTTCCTACATATGCCGTCCGCCACCCCTCTATATGGGCCTTGTCTTTTCGCGGAGCCAGGCGGAGACTGCGGGGGGAAGGACGTCGCGATGGCTTTCGTAGACCCTCTCGTTGTAAGCGTTCAGCCAGTCGATTTCATCGGGGGAGAGCATCTCGCGGATGATCGCCGAGGTGTCGAAGTGACAGAGGGTGAGGGTCTCGAACCCAAGCCAGTGACCGAACTGATTGGTGCCCATATCGACACACAGCAGTAGATTCTCGTGCCTTACTCCGTGCATTCCTTCGCGGTAGATGCCGGGTTCGTCGGATGTGACCATTCCGGGGACCAGGGGCTGCGGGTCCATATTCTGGCGGATGGACTGCGGCCCTTCGTGGACACAGAGGAAACTGCCCACGCCGTGGCCCGTACCGTGCCCGTAGTTCCGCTGGAGGCGCCACAGCGGTTCGCGGGCGAGCGCATCCAGCCGCGAGCCCGGCGTCCCTGCGGGGAACACTGCCATCGCAAGGTCGATATGTCCTTTCAGCACAGCCGTGTAATCCTCCTTCTCGAGCTCCGTGAGCGGGCCCATCGGGACCGTGCGGGTAATATCCGTCGTCCCGAAGAGGAACTGTCCGCCGGAGTCCACAAGATATAGCCCGTGTCTCTCAATCACAGGGGCATTCTGCCTTGGTGTGCTGTAGTGGGGCAGAGCCGCGCCGGGTCCATAGGCCGATATCGTCTCGAAACTGTCGCCCATATACCCGGGAAGCTTCGCCCGGAATTCCCCGAGCTTTCTCGAAGCCACCCATTCATCTACCAAGCCTGCGTTCCTTTCAAGCCAGAACAGGAACATTTCCATAGCGGCGCCGTCTTCCTTGTGGGCGTGGCGGAACCCTTCGATTTCGACGGGATTCTTCTCCGCCTTCCGGAGGGAGACCGGGAGGCCTGACAGACGCAGCTGAGCTCCTGAGTTTTCAATGACCTCGGAGAGATGATAGTTGAGGGAACTGCCGTCTGCAAGGACGCAGCTACACTCTTTCGCAAGATTCCCAAGGTAGGAGTCGATGGCAGAATATTCACGGACCTGGACCCCGTCCGCCGCGACTTCATCCCACGCGGCGAGGGTATCCTCGTCCACATCCTCCCCGGGATTCTTTATCACGAACCACTCCGCGGAATCCTCCGTAACCACAAGATATGAGATTACTACCGGGTTGTACTCCACATCCTGCCCGCGGACGTTAAGGAGCCACGCAATATCGTCGAGGGCGCATATTACGGCAGCCTCACATTCATCCGTGGAGAACGCTTCCCTCCGGAACCACTCCAGCTTTTCAGCCCTCGATTCCCCGGTGATATCCTCGCCAAGGGTTATGACAGGTGTCTGGGGGACCACAGGACGGTCAGTCCACAGAAGGGAAATCAGGTCCGGGACGGAGATAATCCTGAGGTCCGGGTTTTCCGTCCGGATTTCCGTCACGGCATCACGGCTTTGGCACAGCCCGTCGATGGCTACAACGCCCCCGAACGGGAACTGGCCTGAGAGCCAGATGGGGATAGGTATGGACTCTGGAAGACGGGTCTTGTGGAGGACTACTCCGGTTCCGCTGAGCTGACGGTCTGCCTGGATGAAGTAGCGGGAGTCTGTCCACAGGCCGGCGTGGGCCTCTGTGATGACGATATCGCCGGCTTCGCCGGTGAATCCGGTCAGCCACTCGACGCACTTCCAGCGGTAGGCGGGATACTCGCTTGCGTGGGGGTCGCTTCCGGTGATTACAACGGCATCCCACCCCCGCTCGTCCATCAGCGAGCGCAGCGAGGCTATCCTTGCGGCGTGAATATTTTCCATGGGCCTTGATTGTTTTTTACAAATATCAAAAAAAATAGGGACAACTCTTGCAAATAAAATTGAAAATATTCACTTTTGTATCCGGTATGGCAACAATGATGAACATTTTCTTCTGGTGGTGCCCTTGCAGTCCCAAGCTGTAAGTCATCGCCCCGTACCGTATATACTGATAAGGTGGCCCGTTGGACTTACAGCGGGCCGCCCTTTTTTATGTCCAATCTATAAACCTAAATATAATATGAAACAGAAAAAGTACATTCTCCCGGAGAGCGAGATTCCCTCCCAGTGGTTCAACATCCAGGCTATTATGCCCAACAAGCCGCAGCCAATACTGAATCCCGCAACGAAAACTCCCCTGAAACCTGAAGACCTCTTCCCCGTTTTCTGCGAAGAGTGCTGCCGTCAGGAATTGGACCAGGTCCACGAGTGGATAGATATCCCGGAGCCGGTAAGGGAACAATACGCTTTCTACCGCAGCACCCCGCTTGTCCGAGCCTATGAACTCGAAAAGGCGTTGGACACCCCGGCCCATATCTATTTCAAGAACGAAAGCGTCAGCCCCGCCGGTTCGCACAAGCTCAACTCCGCCCTTGCCCAGGCATACTATGCCAAGCAGCAGGGAATCACTAACATTACAACCGAAACCGGAGCAGGCCAGTGGGGAGGTGCCCTTTCTTATGCCGCAAAGAAGTTCGGACTCGAGCTCGCGGTCTATATGGTAAAGCTCAGCTATGAGCAGAAGCCTTACCGGAGGTCCATAATGCAGACCTTCGGCGCCGCAATCACCCCTTCTCCGTCAATGTCCACCCGCGCCGGAAAGGATATCCTCACGGTAAACCCCAACGACCACGGCTCGCTCGGATGCGCCATCTCCGAGGCAATCGAACTTGCAGTAACTACCCCGAACTGTAAATATACCCTGGGCTCAGTGTTGAATCACGTATGCCTGCATCAGACGGTGATAGGCCTTGAAGCGGAAAAGCAGATGGAAATGGCGGGAGAGTACCCGGATGTGGTGATCGCCTGCTTCGGCGGCGGTTCCAACTTCTCCGGAATCTCCTATCCGTTTATGAGGCACAACATCCAGGATGGATTCAAGACGCGCTTCATTGCCGCAGAACCCTCTTCCTGCCCTAAGCTCACCCGCGGAAAATTCGAATACGACTTCGGTGACGAAGCCGGTCTTACTCCTCTTCTGCCGATGTTTACCATCGGCCACAACTTCAAGCCCGCGTCCATCCACGCCGGCGGACTCCGCTATCACGGCGCGGGCGTCATTATGTCCCAGCTGATGAAGGACGGATATATGGAGGCTATGGACATTGACCAGCTGGACTCATTCCAGGCAGGCGTCTTGTTCGCGCGTTCAGAGGGTATTATCCCCGCTCCGGAGTCCTGCCACGCAATTGCTGCGACTATCCGCGAGGCTGAGCGCTGCAAGCGTGAGGGCAAGGCAGAGACGCTCCTTTTCAACCTTTCGGGCCACGGATTCGTGGATATGAGCGCATACGACCAGTACTTCTCCGGCGAGATGCAGAACTATCGCGTCAGCGAGGAGGAACTCGCAAAGTACATTGCCCCGGTGGACGAACTCAACCGCGACATCAAGCTCTGAGGCCCATTTAGCGGCACCGGTGCGCGGCCGGACCTTACCTCGCGTGCACAAAAAAAGCCGACCCCTCCGGGCCGGCTTTTTTCTTCCCAGTTGTGGAATTAGTTCTTAAGAGCGTCCTTGACAGCGTCCTTAGCGGCCTCTGCGCCAGCCTTGACAGCTTCCTTTGCAACTCCCTCAGCCTCTTCCTTAACAACGTCCTCAAGGGTTGCTTCCTTCTCGCAGCACTCCTTGTTCTCGCACTGCTCTGCTGCTGCAGGAGCCTCTTCAGCCTCTGCCTTCTTTGCGTTCTTGTTTCCGCAAGCAACTGCTGCAAAAGTCATTGCAACAACTGCGATGGTCATGAATACCTTCTTCATAGTAAAAAATTATTTAATGGTTTAAGTATAAGCCTATTTGGCGCAAATTTACAATCTTTCCTCCAAAAGACAATGATTTTTTTCAATATTTTGTTTCCGCGGGAGCCCGATCCCTATTTCCGGATGATTTCTATCTCGCCCCGAAGGCCCACTTTCAGAATCTGTGAAGCCTTTCCGGTAGACTCTGTATCAATTGACGGAGGCACCGTAAAATCCACCGCCGCCTTGATTTCATCGGCAATCGCGCTGAAACGAGCTGGCGATGGTTCGCCGGAGATATTGGCCGATGTCGACACGACAGGACGTCCCAGCTTTAGCGCGAGGTCCTTGCAGAACCCGCTCAGGGGGATGCGGATGCCTACGCTGCCGTCGGAGGCGACAGCGTTATGGGCCAGATGCCATTTGTCGCCGGCGGCTCCGCTCTCGCCTGCGATAGCCTCGGGATAGATTATCGTCATAGGCGAATCGTTCACCTCGACGAGATCGACCGCAATCGAAGGCACTGCCTTGACATATTTTGCGACCATATCCAGGTCGGAGGCAAGCAGCACCAGCGACTTGCTGTCATCGCGACGCTTGATGTCGTAGATTTTCTTTACGGCCTCGGGATTGGTGGCATCGCAGCCAAGACCCCAGATGGTGTCAGTGGGGTAGAGGATGGTTCCTCCGTCCCGAAGGACTTCCACTGCTTTTTTAAGTGCTTCTTCTCTTGTCATATCGGCCGCAAATTTAGGAATTATTCCTTATATTTGTGTCCTCGGGGTCTTGTCTCCGGGGAGTTTTTATGGCAACAGCAAAGACGAAGTCAGTCTGGTTCTGCACGAACTGCGGCAACGAGTATTCCAAGTGGATGGGGAAATGCCCCGCCTGCGGGGAATGGAATACTATGGTCGAAAAAGAAGTGGTGTCGGGGAAGAAGGCGCCCCTGTCACAGTCCGTTCCCGGAAGCGGCAACGTCCCCGTGAAACTCTCGGAGGTTTCTTCGTCTTCGGAAGACAGGATATCCACCGGAAGTTCGGAAATCGACCGTCTCCTCGGCGGCGGACTCGTCAAGGGCTCGCTGGTTCTGATGGGCGGAGAGCCGGGAATCGGCAAATCCACCCTTTCACTGCAGCTGCCTCTTCATTCTCCCTCGCTGAAAACGCTCTACGTCACGGGCGAGGAAAGCGTGCGCCAGGTCAAGATGAGGGCGGACCGTCTTGGCGGAGACTCATCAGGCATCTTCATCTACAGCGAAACACTGATGGACAACGTGCTTGAGAAGGCGCGTGAAATCGCGCCTGACCTCGTAATCGTCGATTCTGTCCAGACTATGTATTGCCAGGGGGTGGAATCCACCTCCGGTTCCGTCTCCCAGGTCAAGGAAGTCGCATCGTCGCTGCTCCGTTTCTCCAAGGAAAGCGGAATCCCGGTAATCCTCATCGGCCATATAACTAAGGAAGGGTCCATCGCGGGGCCCAAGGTGCTCGAGCACATCGTCGACGTCGTCCTTCAGTTCGAAGGCGAGAACCGCGGCTCCTACCGTATCCTTCGCGGCATCAAGAACCGTTTCGGGTCCACATCGGAACTCGCCGTGTTCGAAATGACCGGAAGCGGTCTCCGTGAAGTGGAGAACCCCTCCGAAATGCTCATCCCCCTCCACGAGGACGGGCTCAGCGGAACCGCTGTCAGCGCCATGCTGGACGGGACTCGTCCCTTCCTCTTCGAGGTCCAGGCTCTCGTCTCCTCCGCAGTCTACGGTACTGCCCAGCGAAGCGCCACCGGCTTCGACGTCCGGCGCCTCAATATGCTCCTTGCCGTGCTGGAACGCCGTGCAGGCTTCCGCCTGAGCCAGAAGGATGTTTTCCTGAACATGGCCGGCGGCCTCCGGGTAACGGACCCCTCCTGCGACCTTGCAGTCATAGCCGCAGTCCTTTCGTCTAACTTTGATTACGCAATTCCTTCGGACTTCTGTTTTGCCGGCGAGGTAGGCCTCAGCGGCGAAATCCGTCCCGTCTCCCAGGCGGAGCGCCGCGCCTCCGAAGCCGGCAGGCTGGGCTTCAAGAAGATATTCATCTCCTCCTTCTCCCGCCTTGACCATAAGCCCACAGGCATCGACATCGTCAAAGTCGCTGACATCCCCGCCCTCGTAAAGGCCCTGTTCAAGTAGTTCCGCCGCCGAAGAGCCGCGGGGCGGCGAGAGGGGGCGGCATATTTTACATTTCACGCCCCTTATCGGCTTCGCCGGTGAGGGCGGAGCGGAAAGCGTCCCAGTAGTTGAACAGGCGGATGTGGCAGAGGTCGAAGATGAAAAGACCGCCGGCGGAGGAGAGGCAGGTCGAGACGATATCCGGAATGATATCCTCACGGCCGCCGCGTTCGAAGCCTGCGCCGTTGCCGATGTCGGGACCGGCAGCGAAGGGGACGACGTCGCAAAGGCGCTGATGGCCCAGCCGCGAGAAGCCCTCCATCGTCCATTCACCCTCGCCGTGAATCGATTCGGCCGCCGTATATGCCCCAAGGAACATAAAGTCCAGAAGGTCCGCGAAGCCCGTAGCCTGATATTCCGGAGTGGCCCACGAGTAGGTGGGCTCATTGGCAGCGAGATCGTAAGAGGAACTTGTCCAGTTCACGCCTGAGCGGTAGTACTCCGAGAACCAGGCCCCGACATATACGCCGAATCGGATCCGGGGCGCGACGCAATGGACCTTCGAGGCGGCGCGGGCGACGAAGTCGTGGATTGTCTTACAGCGGAAAGTGAGCCAGGCACGCTGCTCAGGAGTAGGATCCCCCTCGAGGAACACCTGGCCGCGCTCAGTGAACACAGGCCAGTTTTCCGGTTCTGAGCCAAGGTACTCAGTGAAGGCCTTCTTGGCGCAGTCAGTGTAACCCGCATCAAGGGCATAGTCATCATACCTGCAGCGATCCATCACGATACCGTCGAGCCCCTTGTATGAAGCGAGGTCCCCAAGCATCGTAAGGAGAAACTCCTGCACCTCGGGATTCGCAGGATCGAGAAACCGGGCACCTATCGAGTAGCTGTCCTCTACCTGGTTCACGAGACCTCCGGGAGTGTTGTCAACAGTGACCCAGTCCCTGAGCTCCGGCCTTTCATAGACCATTCCGACCTCGGTCTCCCCTATCTTCCAGCCGCCCACCATCATATTCACACCCGCATTCACGCGAAGTCCTGCCTTGTGACCTTCCTCAATGAAAGCCTCAAGGTAGTCCCAGTCCGCCGTCCTGTCGATGAAGAACACCGAACTCCCGTTCCAGCGGGGCATCCTCGTAAGAGGAGGAACTACGCAGGAGCGGAAAAGAGCGTCTCCGCCCGTCGGGCGGACGTCCACGACGATATCCGTAAAGCCCATCCCGGCAATCCGCTCGCAGTCTGCGGCAATATTCTCACGGCTGTTGCCGTAGAACTGGAAGTTCGCGGGGGCGTCAATCCAGACATAGCTGGGATTCTCGATTTCTGTCTTTGATGAGCAGCCAGCAAGGAGTAAGGCCGAAAGGGCGATTGCTATGGACTTTTTCATATCTTACCTGTTTTTTGCCATATTTTAATCATAATGAAGCCGAAGAGGGCGCCGCCAAGATGGGCGAAATTCGCAACGCCCATCGAGTTTCCCGTAAGCCCTGCAAAAAGGTCAATCCCGAGAAAAATCAGGACCCACCACTTGGCAGAAAGGGTTACGGGAGGGAAAATCAGTGTCAGTTTCGAATCCGGATGGAGCACGGCAAAAGCGATTAAAAGACCGTAGATTGCGCCTGATGCCCCGACAACCGGGGTATTGATAAGGCTGTAGTACGACTGGATAGCCGCACGGCCCTCAGAAACGGCTGTGAGCATACTCGTTGCTGAGAGGAACATAACTCCGGTATGGACCAGAGCGGCGCCAAACCCGCAGACGAAATAGAAAAGAAGGAAGCGCTCCGTCCCAAGCTGCCTCTCGATGTACGACCCGAAAAACACCAGGGTGTACATATTCATAAAGAGATGGAAGAAGCCGGCGTGGACGAACATATGGGTCAGGGGCTGCCAGAAACGGAAGAACACCGACGCGGGATAGAACATTCCCATCCACCGCACCACAAAGTCCTGGTCAATGCAGGACGCGATGAAGATTATTACGTTTATCAGGAGGAGGTTCTTCGTTACGACAGGCATAAACGAAAAGAATCCGCCCCTTTGGTCAAAAATGGACATATCAGAATCGTTTTTCCAGTTCCTCGAGGGTGAGGATGGATATTATTTTCTTTCCGGAAGGGGTATATTCCGGATTCTCGCTGGAGAGGAGGGCGTCGACAAGACGCGCAGCCTCCGCCTGCGAAGTCAGCTTTTCCCCGCCGGAAGCGCCCAGCACAGAGAAACGGATAGCCGTCTGCTGCTCCATCATCCCGGGAATCGAAGTATGGTTGTCGCTCAGCAGAAGAATCAGGTCGCGGACCATAACTTCAACCTTTCCAGGCTCTGCGGAATACCCTTCCGGAACGCCGCTTACAACCACCGTGTCCGTCCCGAACGGGTCAATCTCGAAGCCAAGGCTCCGGAGCATCTCCGCATTGTCATCAAAAAGGAGACGGGCCTGTACGCCCACATTCACCTGGACCGGGAACAGCGCCGTCTGGGAGGTATGACCCTCACCGCCGAGAAGGCCCAGGAAACGCTCGTAGAATATCCTCTCGCGAGCCCTTCGGACATTCACGACCATAACTCCCGAGGCCGATTTTGTCACTATGAACCGCCCGTCCAGTATCATAATCTGCGACGAGGGAAGCGTCTTTTCCTCGAACAGCGCGCCGTAATCCTCCCGCTTGTCCACGGCCGATGACGGAGCCCACGATGACCCGTAGCCACCGGCACCACCGCGGTCAGGACGTTCTCCAAAGCCATCACCGCCATAGCCGCTGCCGCCGCCGAGCCCGGCGAAGGGATCGTAATCAGGATCCACCCCCGCCGTAGGAACGCTGACGGGGTGATATTCCTCGAACCGCCCGCCGATTACCGGGATTTCCGATGTCGAAGGCGTGTCAAAGTCTATGTGGCCTCCGGCGGAGTTTTTCCCAAGGGCTTCACGGACGGCCGCAAAGACAATCTGGAACAGGACGCCCTCGTCGGAGAACTTGATTTCTGTCTTTGTCGGGTGGATGTTCACGTCGATGGACCCGGGATCCGCCTCGAGATAGAGAAAATATGACGGCGTGACGCCCTCCGGGATGAGGTTTTCGTAAGCTTTCATCACGGCCTTGTGGAGATATGGGCTGCGGAAGAAACGGCCGTTGACAAAGAAAAACTGGTTCCCGAGCGTTTTCTTCGCGCCTTCCGGACGGCCGGCAAAGCCGGAAATACGGACTATCGAGGTCTCAGCCTCAACGTCCACCACGTCCTCCGCAACAGCGCCTCCGAGAAGGTCCACTATCCTGAATTTCAGGGATTTCGCCTTCTTGAGAACGTGGACATCCTTTCCGTTGTGGATAAGGGTGAAGGCGATGTCCGGGCGGGTGAGGGCCACCCTTTGGAACTCCTCCACGATGTGGCGAAGTTCAACGGCGTCCGACTTCAGGAATTTCCGCCTCGCAGGGATGTTGTAGAACAGATTCCTTACGCTTACGGAAGTTCCCTCCGGGGCGGAGACTTCACGGGTTGCAAGGTGTTCTGAGGCGGCGAACTCCACCTGGACGGCGGTGTCGCTGCCGTGAGTGCGTGTCGTGAGGCTGACTTCCGAGACGGCGCATATGGACGCGAGGGCCTCTCCGCGGAATCCGAAAGTAAGGATGCGGGAAAGGTCTTCGGGGGTTTCGATTTTCGAGGTGGCGTGACGCTCGAAGCAAAGCACGGCGTCGTCCGGAGTCATCCCGGAGCCGTTGTCGATGACACGGATAAGCGTCCTTCCGGAGTCTTTGACCACGACGGTAATTTCGTCAGCACCCGCATCGACCGCATTCTCCATAAGTTCCTTCACCACCGAACTGGGGCGCTGGACCACCTCTCCGGCAGCTATCATATCGGCGACATTACGGGGAAGAATCTTAAGTTCCATCTTCTCTACAGCAGGGAATAAAACTTCGTAATGTACACCAGGACGCCAACGATAAGAAGCAGCGTGATTAAGCTGATGATGGTCTGCGAGCGGCGGGCGGAGCTTCGGGTACGCTTGTAGTTTCCGTCGCGGAACGCTCCGCGGATGGAGCTTCCGGGGACGTAGCCTTCGCTCTGCCGCTCCTTGTCCATCGTGCCGTCAACCTCGCCGAACATAGCCTTCCGCTCCTCCTTCTCCGGATCATAATAGCGGGGACGGTAGTTGAAGACGCGATGTTCAGAATCGCCGAAAAAGCCGAAATTGAATCCTGCCATGGTGTGTTTTTTGCTTATCCTTGCAAAAATAATAAAGATTTTCGGAAGTATCAGCAAATTGAGTATCTTTGCATAGATTAAAATATCAGTTATTATGGCAGAAGAACCCCTCGAGAGAATAGAGCGCGAAGAGCGCGAAAGACGCGCGCGTCAGAAATCCCTGACGCCCTGGCTCATCGTCCTTGCGGCGATTGCAGTCACACTCGCCGGCGTCCTTGCATACGTATGGACCGGAAAGAAGGCCCTCGTCAGCGAACTTGAGGACGAGAAGGCTGAACTCTCTGAGCAGATGCTCGCCCTGCAGGCTGATTATGCGGACCTGAATTCCGAATATGAAAGCATCAACAGCCAGCTGGACACCTCCCGCGAGCAGGTTGCCCTCCTTATCGAAAGACTCCAGAAAACCGAAGCCACGAACCGCGCCCAGATCCGTAAATACGAAAAGGAACTGGGGACACTCCGTACCATTATGCGGGGCTACATCGTCCAGATTGACTCGCTCAACACCCTGAACAAGCAGCTCACCGCTGATGCCGCCGCCGCCCGGAGGGAAGCCGCTGAGAGCCGCCGCGTGAGCGAAGACCTTTCCCGCCAGGTGGAGGACCTCTCCGGCCGGGCCGCAGCGGGTGCCGTCGTGAAAGGCCACGGGCTTGCCGTCGCCGCTTACAACAGCCACGACAAAGTGACCGACCGCTCCTCGCGTGCGGCATACCTGATGGCGTCCGTCACCCTTTTGGAGAATGATTACGCAGAAAGAGGGCCTATGATGGTCTATCTCCGCGCCAAAGACCCTTCCGGGGTACTGCTTCTTAACAGCGCCTCGACCTCGTTCACCTTCGGCGGAGAGCCCCTTCAGGCATCGGCCTCCAGAGAGGTTGACTACGAAGGCTCGGAGGTTGATCTCAGCATCTACCTCAAGGACGTCGGAGAGTTCACAAAAGGTATCTACACCGTCGAGGCCTATACAGAAAAGGCCCTTCTCGGGAAGGTTGAACTTTACCTCCGTTAGGGTATGATCTATGTCCATATCCCCCTGTGCAAAAGTTTTTGCACGTACTGCGATTTCTACTCGGAAATAACCTCCAAGACGCGTGAGGACGCGTTCACAAAGGAGGTCTGCGCAGAAATCCTCCGCAGGAGGGGGGAGATGGACAGGACCCTTCATACCCTGTATTTCGGCGGCGGAACACCTTCGCTGCTGTCCCTTCAGAACCTCACGAGGATACTTCTTTCGCTTGAGGAAGCGGGTATGGGAGGCCCATATACGGAGTTTACGATGGAGGCGAATCCCGACGACATCGTCGCAATGGGCCCCGGATATATCCGGAGCCTCGCCTCGCTCGGGGTTAACCGCATTTCTGTCGGGGTCCAGTCGCTGGACGACGGGATGCTCCGCTGGATGAACCGCCGCCACGACGCAGCGGCCGCCGTCAAGGCTGTCGAAATCGTTCGGGAAGGCGGAATAGAAAATGTCAGCATCGACCTGATTTTCGGGTTCTCGAACCTCTCCGATGAGGTTTGGGAAGACACCGTCCGAAAGGCTATAGACCTTCGTCCGGCCCATATCTCCTGCTACCAGCTTTCCGTTGAAGGCGGCAGTAAGCTTGCGGAAATGGTGGAGGACGGGCTGTACGAAGAGGCCTCGGACGAGGCCTGCCGGAGGCAGTACGACCACCTCGCATCCGCGCTCTCCGCCGCGGGTTACGATCACTACGAAATCTCCAACTTCGCCCTCCCCGGCTTCCGTGCAAAGCACAACAGCGGGTACTGGGCCAGGCAGCCCTACGTGGGCCTTGGTCCATCGGCCCATTCCTTTACAGGAACTTCCCGAAAGTGGAATTCTCACCAGATCAGCGGCTATACCTCCACTTCCGAGGAGCTTTCAGACGAGGATATCCGCGTCGAAAGGATTATGCTGTCGCTCCGGACCGCGGACGGGATTGCGGAGAAGGATCTTCTCCCCCTTACGAGGAAAGAGGACGTCGACCGGCTGGTTTCGGAAGGCGCCCTCAAGCGCCGCGCCGCCAGAATCCGTATTCCGGAGGACCGCTTCTTTGTATCAGATGAAATTATCCGTGAATTAATATAGACATCGCTATGAGAAATAAATCATTTTTCTCCCTTCTTCTGGGTATTGCGGCAGGAACCGCAATCGGAATGCTTTATGCCCCTGACAAGGGCTCCGCAACACGCGCAAAAGTAAAAAAAGCCGCGACCGACAGCCTTGACGACATCAAGGAAACCCTCTCCGGCGCTGCGGAGGAGGCCCAGGAAAAAGCCACAGAAACGGCCCAGGAAACCCGTGAGGGCATTAAGACCATCCGTGAGATAATCGCAAAGAAGGGTGCTGAAATCAAGGAAGGCACCCGGAACATCCTTCTCTCCCAGCTCGAAAAACTCGAGGCTACCCTCAAGAAAGCTGACGAGGCTGAGGCTGGAGTGTCTTCCGATGAGGGTGTCGATGATCAGCAGCCCGGAGAAGATGAGTAATCCCGATCCTGTGAAGGGGCTTTCGGATGAGGCCCGCGAGTACCTTGACCTCCGTCTTGACGATGTGAAACTCCGCACCGTCCGGGGACTCTCCGTAGCTATGTCAAGGATTGTCACCACTATCGTGATCCTCAGCGTAGCATCGGCTCTTCTTCTCGTGCTCTCATTCGGACTTATCCTGCTTCTTGGCAAACTGATGAACGATTATGCTGTCGCAGCGCTCCTTGTCGCGGCGGTGCTTCTCGTCACGTTCGCCGTGCTTTTCCTCGCGAGGAAAAGCCTGTTCAAGAACACCTTCGTCCCTATGTTCGTAAAGATGTTTTTCCCGGAGGACTCCCGCAATGAAAAAAAGTGAAATCAGGTCCATATCCACTCTCGACGAGCTCGAGGCGGCGATCAGCGTGAATTCGCTGATGGCTGAATCGATGGGCCGCGCGCTTAAGGATTCCGTCACGGGCGGGAAAGCCCTGACGGGGGGGAACGCCGCTCTGGAAGGCTTCCGTCGCTCTGCTTTTAAGAGCGTACTCCCCTATCTCTTCCGTTTCGCCATCAAGGCAATCCTCAGAAGGAGGAAGATATGAGGTACATCATTCGCGCGCTGAAATACTTTATCCAGATCAGCTTCATCTTCGCTGCAATAATCGGCGTCCTGATGCTCGCCGGGTGGGTCTCCACTGACATCAACATCGCAATCCGCGGCGGCTGGCGCAGTGTTGGCTACATCGCCCTCATTTTCGCCGCCTTCTCCTGCCTCTACCCCCGCCTTGGCTACACCCGGCGCATTGTAGAGGTTCCGGAGCTTGGAGATGCCGCAGTGCCGGATGCCAGAGCGGGCGGCCAAGTGCCGGATGCAGGCGGCCATTATCTCGCCCTCATCGACGAAGCCTTCCGCTTCCGGGGGTATGAAAAGGCCACCCCAAACCGTACCGGCGAGGACCCCAACCGTGACGGAGAGGACCCTAATCCTGACAGCGAGGGCCCCAACCGTGACTGCGAGAAGGATCCGGCCGGTGCGACCAGCTTTGTCGCCCGATATCGGCTCATCTCAAGGGTGAACCGCGCCGCCCGCCTCTGGGAGGACACCATCACCGTCCGTCGCGTCGCCGGCGGATACGAATTCGAAGGGCTCGCAAAGGACCTCGCCCGCGTCGTCTCCTCAGTCGAGCAGCGCCTCCGGGCATAAAGCCATCCCGCAAAGCGCAAAAAAGCACCGTGAGGCGGCGGAGGGAGAGGTGACGAGGGAAGTGCGAAGCGGGGCGGAGCGGGGACG
>ERZ842401.3563-NODE-3563-length-19159-cov-55.992986_pt1 | contig 19159 bp, 18 predicted proteins | sample MGYA00521270_ERZ842401 | MGnify/ENA primary metagenome ERZ842401 (study PRJEB31892, sample SAMEA3878208) | bioreactor metagenome | biome: Moose rumen | place: Sweden | collected 2011-10 | study: EMG produced TPA metagenomics assembly of the PRJEB12797 data set... | reverse complement strand
ATGAAACAACTGGTCGTATATCTACTGATGCTTCTGGTGCTCTCGGCAGGCTGCAACCGAAAATCACGGGGTGTATTAGATGATGGGGAGGGAGATGCCGTTGATTTTCTGGTAGACGTCGAGCGCGTAGACGTCGGTCATGCCAGAGATGTAGTCGATGACGGCCATGAGGCGGTCTTCCAGGTTGTCGGCACTGATGTCGTACTGGCTCGACACGCGGCCAATGAGCTGCTGCGAGTAGTAGCGGTCGGGGTTCATGACGGCCTCAACCATCTTTTCCATCAGGGTGGCCATGATCTGATAACCCGACAGCTCTACGTCCAGCACGGGACGGCTCTTGTAGATGTGCTGTACGGACAGCTTGGCACAGTGCTTGTAGGCCTGGCACTGACGGGGGCTGATGTGGTCGATGAGACTGCCCTCGAAGCAGCCTGACAGGATGTCGTCCTCGTGGGCGACAAAGGCGTTGACGCACTCGTTCTCCAGCTTTCCGATGACGCAGGCCCGCAGGTAGACTATCTGCTCGTTCTGGTCGGTCAGCTGTTCGTCCTTGATGCGCTGCAGGATGTGCTGCTGGGTGGTCTCGTCGAAGAAGTCGAGCAGCAGTCGCGAGACGGTTTCGAACGAGAGAATCTTCAGTTTGTGGGCATCCTCGAGGTCCATGATTTCGTAGCAGATGTCGTCGGCAGCCTCCACCAGATAGACCAGCGGATGGCGGGCGTAGCGCAGGGGTTCGCCGGGTGCCGACTTGCAAAAAATGCCCATTTCATCGGCCAGTCGCTGGTAGGTCTGCTGTTCGCTGACAAAGAATCCGAACTTGCCTTTCTTGCTGGGTGCCAGCGACGAGAAGGGGTACTTCACGATGCTGGCAATGGTCGAATAGGTCATGACGAAACCTCCCGGGCGGCGGCCACGGAACTGGTGGGTCAGCAGGCGGAAGGCATTGGCGTTGCCCTCGAAGTGAGTGATGTCGGCCCAGAACTCAGGACTGACCAGCGCCTTGAGGGGGCGTCCGTTGCCCTCGGTGAAGAAGGTCTGGATGGCCTTCTCGCCGGAATGGCCGAAGGGCGGGTTGCCCAGGTCGTGCGCCAGACAGGCCGTAGACACTATCTGGCCTATCTCCTCGAAGAGTGTTCCCCGCAGCTCGGGGCGTTTCTCCTTGATGATGCGTGCCGACACGTCAGTGCCCAGCGACATGCCTACGCTGGCCACCTCGAGTGAATGCGTCAGGCGGTTGTGTACAAACACGCTACCGGGCAGCGGAAACACCTGTGTCTTGTTCTGCAGCCGCCGGAAGGGTGCCGAGAAGACCAGCCGGTCATAGTCGCGCTTGAACTCCGTGCGGTCGTCGTGCCGTTCTACATGGCGGTGCTCCTGCCCCAGCCTCTTGTTTGATATCAGTCTTTGCCAATCCATCATCATGGGTGCAAAGGTAGTGCAAAATTTCGATTAAGCGAAAAAAATCAAAGAAATAATACTTTTTAAGGCGAAAATGATGGTAGTTTCAAGAGAAATGACTACCTTTGCACATTATTAAATAACGAAACGTTTCGAAAAATGATTAAAATCAAGGTCGTAAACCGTGGGCACCAGCAGTTGCCTGCATACGCTACGCCCCAGAGTGCCGGCATGGATCTGAGGGCCAATCTGGATGCCCCCATCACGCTGCACCCCTTGGAGCGACGGCTGATTCCTACGGGCCTGCACATTGCGCTGCCCGAGGGCTACGAGGCCCAGGTGAGGCCCCGTAGCGGACTGGCCCTGAAGCACGGGCTGACGGTGCTGAACACTCCTGGAACCATCGATGCCGACTATCGCGGCGAGATAGGCGTGGTGCTAATCAACCTGTCGCAGGAAGACTTCGTAGTGAACGACGGAGAGCGCATAGCCCAGATGGTGATAGCCCGCCACGAGCAGGGCGACTTCGTGGTTGTGGAGGAGCTGGACGAGACCGAGCGTGGCGAAGGAGGTTACGGACATACGGGAGTGAAGTGAGACAGCTGACGACGATATGCATCATGCTGGCCTGGCTGGCCGGCGTACCTTGTCTGGCACAAGACACGGCAAGGCGCTATGACGCCATGTTCCTGGAAGCCATCTGCCAGCGGGAGAAAGGCAACAGCGACGCTGCCTTCGACCTGCTGCGCCACTGTGTGGAGATAGACTCTACGCGGTCGGAGGCGTGGTTCTATCTGGCCCAGTACTACCAGGCCCTGAAGGACAAGGACAGAGCGCTGGGCTACACCCGCAAGGCGGTACAGCTGGAGCCCGACAATGCCACCTATCTGGAAACGCTGGCCCAGGCCTTTATCGACCAGCGCAAGTACGGAGAGGCCGCCGAGACGCTGGAACAGCTGTACGGACAGAACCGCGACCGCGACGACGTGCTGGGCATGCTGGTACAGCTCTACGAACAACAGGAAGACTACGACAAGGCCATTGACGCCCTGTCGCGACTGGAGATAGCCGAGGGCAAGAGCGAGCGTCTGTCGTATGCCAAAAGCCAGCTGTACACCCAGAAGGGCGACAAGAAGGCAGCCATTGACGAGATGAAGCAGTTGGCCGACCAGTATCCCAACGACCTCGGCTATCGCTGCATGTATGCCAACACGCTCTACCAGAACGGACAGAAGAAAAAGGCCGTGGCCCTGTATGACGGCATTCTGAAGGCAGAGCCCGACAACCGCATGGCCCAGCTGGCCATGCTGGCCTACTACCACGACCAGCAGGACACCGCCCGGCAGAACCGGATGACGGAGCAGATACTGTTTAACAAGAACACCACCCAGCAGGACCGCATCGCCCTGCTGCGCCAGGTGATAGGCGAGAGCGAGCGACAGGGAGGCGACTCCACGCGCGTGCTGCAGCTGTTCCACCGCATGATAGACGGCTCCACCGCCGATGCAGACATTGCCCTGTTCTGCGCCACCTATATGAGCCTGAAGAAGATGCCCCAGGACAGCATCAGCCCAGTGCTGGAGCGCGTGCTGGAGCTGGCACCGGACAATGCCGCTGCACGCCTGCAGCTGGTGAGCTATGCCTGGCAGGCGGAAGACAAGGACCGGGTGATAGCGCTCTGCCGCGACGCCCGTCAGTACAACCCAGACGAAATGGCGTTCTACTACTACCAGGGCATAGCCTACTACCAGAAAGACCAGTTGGACGACGCGCTGAACGCCTTCCAGAACGGCATCAGCGTCATCACGGACCAGAGCGACCCCGACATCGTCTCTGACTTCTACGCCGTGATGGGCGACATCATGCACCAGAAGGGCCGCGAGCAGGAGGCCTATGCCGCCTACGACTCGTGTCTGGTCTGGAAAGAGGACAACATAGGGTGTCTGAACAACTACGCCTACTACCTGAGCGAGAAAGGACAGCAGCTGGACAAGGCCGAGCAGATGTCGTACCGCACCATCAAGGCCGAACCCAAGAACGCCACCTATCTGGACACCTACGCCTGGATACTGTTCATGCAGAAGCGCTATAGCGAGGCCCGCATCTATATAGACCAGACGCTACAGTGCGACTCAGACTCGTCGGCAGTACTGCTGGAACACGCGGGCGACATCTACTACCACGTAGGCGACACGGAGAAGGCTGTCGCCCTGTGGCAACAGGCCCTGGAGAAAGCCTCCGGCAAGTCGGAGGTGAAGAACGACCGCAAACAAGTGCTGATACGGAAAATAAAACTCAAAAAATATCTGAAAGAATGAAAGCATTAAGTATTTTGAAAATGGCCGCCATGGCCATGTTGCTGACAGCAGTCGCATCGTGCGGTAGCCACCGTAAGGCTGTCAAGGAGACTCCTACAGTAGTCAGTGCCGACACACTGAAGAAACAGGCTTTCCTGCAGCAAGTGACAGACAATGCACAGCACGCCCGCTTCATCACGTCGAAGGTGAAGTTCAGCGTGGAGGTGGGAGCCCGTCAGATGACCCTCACAGGCAACCTGAAGATGAAGCGTGACGACGTCATCCGCCTGCAGCTCATGGCCTTCGGTTTCGTAGAGGCCGGCCGCCTGGAGTTCACCAAGGAATACCTGCTGGTGATGGACCGCATCAACAAACTCTACCTGAAGGTGCCCTATGCACAAGTAGACTTCCTGCGCAACAGCCACATCGACTTCTACGTGCTGCAGTCGCTGTTCTGGAACGAGCTGTTCCAGCCCGGCAAGATGAAGCTGACCGACGAGATGCTGAAGACCTTCGGCACCGAACCTGGCACTGACGACACCGTCATCATGCTGCAAGACGACAAGATGTCGTACCGCTGGCTGGCAGAGAACGGTACCGCCCGTGTGAGAATGGCCAACATCATGTACAGCGACAAGTACCGCGGCAACTACCAGCTGAACTGGGACTACGAAGACTTCCAGGTGAGCAACCGCAAATACTTCCCCTTGGACCATAAGATTACGTTCACCACCCCCGAGAAGGAAGTGAAGCTCGGCATGGTGCTCAACTACATGGGCAATGAGGAGAACTGGGAGACGCGCACGGAAGTGTCCAGCAAGTACCGTCAGGTCACCATTGACGAGATACTGCACCGATTCATGTCACTCTAACAACTCTGGATGAAGCGATTAGGAATTATTCTCCTCCTGCTGTCGTTCGCCCTGGCTCCCTATGCGCAACAGCGCACCACCAAGAAGCCGGCAGCGAAGAAGGCTGCCGTGGTCAGGAAGCCAGCGACAAAGAAGAAGGCAGCGGCCAAGAAGCCGGCAGCCAAACAGCCCTCTGTGCAGGCCCTTCAGAGCCAGCGCCAGAAGATACAACAGCAGATCAAGGAGCAGGAGCAGCGACTGCGCAGCAACCAGCAGGACGTGAAGAAACGCCTGCAGAACCTGATGGTCATCAACTCCGAGATAGAAGGCAAGAAGCGCACCATAGACACCATCCGGCACGACATCTCCAACCTCGACGTGGAGATAGAGATGCTGGGCGTCCAGCTGGACCAGCTGCAAGACCAGTTGGACGAGTGCAAGAAAAACTATGTCAAGTCGATGCGCTACATGCACCGCAACCGCAGTGCCCAGAACCAGCTGATGTTCATCTTCAGCGCCGACAACATGACGCAGATGTACCGCAGGATGCGCTTCATGCGGGAGTACGCGTCGTACCAGCGCACCCAGGGCGAAGCCGTGAAAGCCAAGGAAGAAGAGGTGAACCTGAAGTTCCAGAGCCTCAGCGTAGCCCAGGAGAAGAAGCGCCAGCTGCTGGACAAGGACGAACAGGAACGGCGCTCATTAGAGGGCAAGCAGCAGGAACAGCAGAACGTGGTGAGCACGCTACAGAAGGAGCAGAAGACCATCCAGGGCATCATAGCCCAGCAGAAGAAGAAGGACGCTGCCCTGAACGCCCAGATTGACCGCCTGATAGCCGAGGAGGTAGCCCGCCAGAAGGCACGCGCTGCTGCCGAGGCCAAGCGTCGTGCCGAGGCCGAAGCCGCCAAGAAGCGCGCTGCCGAGCTGGCCCGCAAGAAGGCAGAGGCAGAGCGCATAGCCCGTGAGAACGCCCGCCGCGTGGCAGAGGCTAAAGCCCGCGAGGAGAAGGCGAAGGCCGAAGCCCTGGCTGCCAAGAACAAAAAGGAGCGCGAGGCTGCCGAGCGCAAAGCCCGCGAGGCCGAGAAGAACCGTCTGGCCGAGGAGCGTCGTGCCGAGGCCGAGAACCGTGAGCGCGCCAAAGAGGTGGCTACGGCTCGCAAGGAGGCTGACGACGCGCTGACGGCACCTACGGAGGACATGCGCATCAGCGGCAACTTCGAGAGCAACCGCGGTCGGCTGCCCATGCCCATCACCGGCCCCTACCGCATTGTCAGCCACTTCGGACAGTACAACGTAGAAGGACTGCACAATGTGACGCTCGACAACAAAGGCATCAACATCCGTGGCGAGGCCGGTGCACAGGCACGCAGCATCTTCGACGGCGAGGTCAGTGCCGTGTTCAGCTTCGGCGGTTCCATGGTGGTCATGGTGCGCCACGGAAGCTACATCTCCGTCTATTGCAACTTGGCCAGTGTCAACGTGCACCGCGGCCAGAAAGTCAATATCCGTCAGTCGTTGGGACGCATCGGACAAGACAACATCCTGCAGTTCCAGCTGCGCCGCGAGACGGCAAAGCTGAATCCGGAAAGCTGGTTAGGCCGTTAGCAGCCGAATATAGGTCTGGACGGCCTGTGTTATCTCGCTGAGGCAGATGAACTCGTCAGCCGTATGGCTGCGCGACGACTCGCCGGGACCCAGCTTCAGGGACAGGAACGGCATCAGCGCCTGATCGCTGAGCGTAGGCGAACCGAAAGGAGTCATGCCCAACTGGATGCAGCGCTGCACCAACGGATGACCGACAGGAATATGCGAAGAACTCAAACGGAAGGAGCGGGCCTTGAGCTCGCTCTTGACGTGTTTCTGCAGGAAGGCGAACAGATATTCGTTCTGGTAGTGCTCGTTGGTGCGGACATCGATGACGAAGTGGCACTCGTCTGGTATCACATTGTGCTGTGTGCCGCTGTTGAGCACCGTCACCGTCATCTTCGTGGGACCCAGCAGCAGACTCTCCTTCCTGAAACGGTAGTCGCGCAGCCAGACCAAGTCGTCCAGCGCTTCATAAATGGCGTTGACACCCTCGTTGCGGGCAGCGTGACCGCTCTTACCGTAGGCAGTGCCGTCGATGACCATCAGCCCCTTTTCCGCAATGGCGGGGTTCATGCCCGTCGGCTCGCCGACGATGGCAACGTCAATCTCGGGCAGCTGGGGCAGTGCCAGCGAGAAACCGTTCTGGCCGCTGACCTCCTCCTCGCACGAAGCCAGATACACCAGGTTATAAGCCAATTGGTCTGCAGCATGTTCGCGCAGATAGCGGTAGACCGCCAACAGGCTGACCAGTCCGCCACCGCAGTCGTTGGACCCCAGTCCGTAGAGGCGGTCGCCCTCTACGGTAGGCGTAAAGGGGTCGCGCGTCCAGGTGCTGACAGGCTTCACCGTGTCAATATGTGCATTGAGCAGCATGGTAGGGCGCCCAGAGTCCGGCTCGTCCGCTATCAGTATGTTGTTGCCGATACGCCGGGCCGGCAGTCCCCACGCCCTGGCTTGCTGTTCGAAAATGTCGGCGGCCTGACGCTCGTCACGACTGACCGAGGGAGTGCTGATGAGCCGTTTGAGCAACTCAACAGCCTCGTCTGTGTATTGCTTTATGTCCATAATTGTTGCAAAGATAACAAATTATTCATAATTTATGGGCCATAATTCATAAATTATTTGTAATTTTGCACCTAATTAATATATAAAGAGGCTTATGCAGACCAATTGTCACATGTCAGTGCTGGTGCACGAACAGGCTAAGAAGTATGGAGACCGCGAGATGCTGATCTATCAGGATTTCGGCGGCAAGGAGTGGAAATCGCTGTCGTGGAATCAGGTGTCAGCCACCGTTATGCAGGTGTCGAATGCCCTGCTGAACCTGGGGGTGAAGCCACACGAGAACATCGGTATCTTCTCGCAGAACTCAGTGCAATACATTGAGTGCGACTTCGGTGCCTGGGGTGTCCGTGCCGTCACGATACCCTTCTACGCCACCAGTTCGGAACAGCAGATACAGTTCATGGTGAACGACGCCAAGGTACGCTTCCTCTTCGTAGGCGAGCAAGACCAGTACGACAAGGCACGACGCGTGTTCTCGCTGTGTCCGACGATGGAGCGTATCATTGTCTACGACCCCATGGTGCACATCTCGACGCACGACCCTAACGCCATCTACTTCTCGGACTTCCTGAAGCTGGGCGACGGTCTGCCCCGCCAGACGGAGGTGGAGAAGCTGCAGCAGGAGGCTTCGTACGACGACATTGCCAACATACTCTACACCAGTGGTACGACGGGTGACTCGAAGGGCGTCATCCTGACACACGGCCAGTTCCACGCCGCCTTCGAGGCCAACGGCAAGTGTGTGCCCGTAGGCGAGCAGGACCGCATCATGAACTTCCTGCCCTACACCCACATCTTCGAGCGCGGCTGGGCCATCCTGTCGCTGACCTGTGGTGCGACGATGATAGTCAACACCCATCCGCAGGAGGTGCAACAGTCCATGCGCGAGACCCATCCCACATGTATGTCGGCCGTGCCCCGCTTTTGGGAGAAGGTCTACATGGGTGTGATGGACAAGATAGATCACTCCAGTGCCGTGCAGCGCAAGCTGTTCCAGCACGCCCTGGCCGTCGGTCGCAAACACAACATCGAGTACCTCAGCCTGGGCAAGAAGCCCCCGGTGGCCCTCCACCTGGAATACGAGATGCTGAACCGCACCGTCTTCTCGCTGGTACGCAAGGAGCTGGGTCTGGAGAATGCCCACTTCTTCCCCACGGCAGGAGCAGCAGTCAGCGCCTATGTGGAAGAGTTTGTCCACTCCATCGGCATCAACATGATTGTCGGCTACGGACTGACGGAGTCGCTGGCTACCGTTTCGTGCGACCATCTGGGCGACCCCTATACCGTCGGTTCGGTGGGAATTCCCATCGAGGGCATCGACATCAAGATCAGCGACGAGGGCGAAATCCTGCTGAAGGGTCCGACCATTACCATTGGCTACTACAACCGCGAGGACCTGACCAAGCAAGCCTTTACGGAGGACGGTTATTTCCGTACGGGCGATGCAGGCTACATGAAGGATGGCGAGCTGTTCCTGACGGAGCGCATCAAGGACCTGTTCAAGACCTCTAACGGCAAGTACATTGCTCCCCAGATGATAGAGTCGAAGCTGCTGGTCGACAAGTTCATAGACCAGATAGCCATCATTGCCGACCAGCGCAAGTTTGTGTCGGCACTGATTATCCCCGTCTACTCACTGCTGGAAGAGTATGCCCGCGAGCATAATATCCCGTTCGAGAGCCGCGAGCAGCTGTGTGCCGACCCGAAGATTATCGAGATGATGAAAGAACGCATTGACACCTTGCAGCAGCAGCTGGCCCACTACGAACAGGTGAAGTGCTTCACCCTGCTGCCTCACCACCTCTCTATGGAGAAGGGCGAGCTGACCAACACGCTGAAGATTCGCCGCCGCGTGCTGAACGAGAACTACAAGGCGGAGATTGATGCTATGTATGCAGAATAGAATATGATTACACAAGACCAACTGAAAGACGTCCTGGAACGTGCTGACAAGCTGAAGCACTACCTCAAGATAGACGAAAAGAAAATGGAGTACGAAGAGGAAGACCTTCGTACCCAGGCTCCCGACTTCTGGGAAGACCAGAAGCGCGCCGAGGAGCAGATGAAAAAGGTGAAGAGCATCAAGAAGTGGCTTGACGGCTATCAGGAGGTACGTACGGCAGCCGACGAGCTGCAGCTGGCCTTCGACTTCTATAAGGAGGAGATGGTGACCGAGGCTGAGGTGGATGCCGACTACCGCAAAGCCATCGAGACCATAGAGGCACTGGAGCTCAAAAACATGCTGCGCCAGAAGGAAGACCCCATGGAGTGCGTGCTGAAGATCAACTCCGGCGCCGGTGGCACGGAGGCACAGGACTGGGCACAGATGCTGATGCGTATGTACCAGCGCTGGGCCGAGGCACACGACTACAAGGTCAGCATCGCCAACCTGCAGGACGGCGACGAGGCGGGCATCAAGAGCGTGACCATGCAGATAGAGGGCGGCGAGTATGCCTACGGCTACCTGAAGTCCGAGAACGGCGTCCACCGTCTGGTGCGCGTGTCGCCCTACAATGCCCAGGGCAAGCGCATGACGTCGTTTGCCTCGGTGTTTGTCTCTCCGCTGGTGGACGACACCATCGAGGTGTATGTCGACCCCGCCAAGCTGTCGTGGGACACCTTCCGAAGCAGCGGTGCCGGTGGTCAGAACGTCAACAAGGTGGAGTCGGGCGTGCGTCTGCGCTACTGGTACACCGACCCCGATACGGGCGTGGAGGAGGAGATACTCATCGAGAACACCGAGACGCGCGACCAGCCCAAGAACAAGGAGCGCGCCATGGCTCTGCTGCGCTCACAGCTCTACGACCGTGCCATGCAGAAACGACTGGAGGCCCAGGCCAAGATTGAGGCCGGCAAGAAGAAGATTGAGTGGGGCTCGCAGATACGCTCCTACGTCTTCGACGACCGCCGCGTCAAGGACCACCGTACCAACTACCAGACCTCTGACGTGGACGGGGTGATGGACGGCAAGATAGACGACTTCATCAAGGCGTACCTGATGGAATTTCCCGTGAATGACGACGATAATTAATCACTAAACGATAAAATAACTATGAGCAAGAAAAACAATGCAAAGCGTGAAGCCTACGCTAAGAAACAGGAAGAACAAGGCAAGAAGGTAGTATCATGGATTTTTGGTGGACTGATAGCACTCGCCATCATCTACCTGATCTGGACTTTTGCCATGATGTCATAATGGCTTTGGAGATTGAACGCAAATTCCTCGTGCTTGACGACTCGTACAAGCACGAGGCTTTCGCCTCCAGCCACATTCGCCAAGGGTACATCTGCAGCGAGCGTGGCCGGACGGTACGTATCCGCATCAGGGACGAGCGAGCCTACATCACGATAAAAGGTCCTTCGCTGGACGGCGGTCTCTCCCGCTATGAGTTCGAACAGGAGATACCGCTTGCGGATGCAGAGAAGCTGATGACACTCTGCGACCCCGGCATCATTGACAAGACGCGCTGGCTGGTGAAAAGTGGCGAGCACACCTTCGAGGTCGACGAGTTCCACGGCGACAACGACGGGCTGGTCGTGGCCGAGGTAGAGCTTGGTAACGTCTCTGAGCGTCCCGTCATTCCGTCTTTCATAGGCAAGGAGGTCACGGGCGACCGCCGCTACTACAACTCGCAGTTGCGTCGCAACCCCTACTGCCGCTGGAACCAGCAGTAGTACATCAGCAGTCCTATGACGCCGCCCAGGGTCACGCCGATGGTGTTGGCTGCAAAGTCAAGCCAGTCGCCATTGCGGTGTCCTGTGGTGCAGTACTCCTGAAGCAGCTCTAACAGACCGCTCATGAGAACAGGACAGAGAAAGGCAAAGAAGAACAGCTTCTCGAGGTCGAGCCTCTGATGGCTGCGCAGATACTCCCACCAGATGACGGTACAGGTGCCGCCATACATGACCAGATGCGTCCACTTGTCTATCAAGTTGATTTGGTCGAAAGGCGTTTCAGGGAAAAAAGGCATCAGCGACAACACCCACACCAGTGCTATACAGACCAGCGACAAGGGGTATTTCTTGACATAAAGTAGGATTTTTTGCATATTTGCTTCTGTTTTTGATGCAAAAGTAAGAATTATTTTATACTTTTGCAAACGAATATGGAGAAATTTGAGATGTCAAAACTGGAAAGAGCAAACTTTGGAAGTCGCCTGGGAGTGATTCTCGCCACAGCAGGTTCGGCCGTGGGACTGGGCAACGTATGGCGCTTCCCCTATATGACGGGCGAGAACGGCGGCGCCGTATTTATCATGATCTACGTGCTGTGCGTGCTGCTGCTGGGCATCCCCTGCATGATCAGCGAATTCATCATAGGCCGTCACGGACAGGCCAACACCGCCCGTGCATTCACCAAGATGGCGGGAGGCAGTCCGTGGTCGCTCATCGGCTACATGGGCGTGCTGACGGGATTCCTCATCACGGGCTACTATGCGGTGGTGGCAGGATGGTGTATGCAGTATATCTGGGCCTCGCTCATCGGCCACATGCAAGGCTCTCCCGACTATTTCCAGACCTATTTCGCCGAGCTGTCCACCGACCCGGTGAAGCCGGTACTGTGGACGGTCATCATCCTGGGTGTTACCTATCTGATTATCGAGCATGGCGTAAGAGACGGCATAGAGAAGGCTTCCAAGCTCATGATGCCCACCTTATTTATATTATTACTGATCATTGTGGTGGCAGCCTGTATGCTGCCCAATGCCGACAAGGGCATCGAGTTCCTGTTCAAGCCGGACTTCTCGAAAATCAACGGCAACGTGTTCCTGGCAGCCTTGGGACAGTCGTTCTATTCGCTGAGCATAGCCATGGGGTGCCTGTGTACCTATGCCAGCTACTTTTCCAGACACACCAACCTGACCAACTCGGCCATGCAGATAGGCATCATAGACTGTCTGGTGGCCATTCTGGCGGGACTCATGATATTTCCCGCCGCTTTCAGCGTAGGCGTCAACCCCGACTCGGGGCCGTCGCTCATCTTCATCACCCTGCCCAACGTCTTTACCCAGGCCTTTGCCGGCATGCCCCTGCTGGGCTATCTCATCTCGCTGCTGTTCTTTGTCCTGCTGACCCTGGCAGCACTGACATCGCTCATCTCGCTGCACGAAGTCAGCACGGCCTTCTTCCACGAGGAGTTTGTGATGACCCGTAAGAAGGCAGCCCTGCTGGTCACCATCACCACCTCGGTCATTGGTGCCTTCTGCTCGCTGTCGCTGGGAGCTGTCGACGGAATGGTGTTCTTTGGCAAACCACTGTTCGACTGGTTTGACTTCATCACAGGCCAGATATTCCTGCCCATCGTGGGCTTCCTCACCTGCATCTTCATCGGATGGTTTGTGCCACACAAGACGGTACGCGACGAGTTCACCAACTGGGGCACGTTGCGCGGACGCTTCTTCCATCTCTACATCTTCCTGGTCAAGTACGTCTGTCCACTGGCCATCTTGTTTATCTTCCTGCACCAGCTGGGACTACTGAAAGGTTAACGGATGAGGAATATGGAAAGAGGTTCTTTCGGCAGCAAGTTAGGCATTGTGCTGGCCACGGCAGGGTCTGCCGTAGGCTTGGGCAACGTGTGGCGCTTCCCCTATATGACCGGCGAGAACGGCGGGGCAGCCTTTATCCTCATCTACATGGCGTGCATCCTGCTGTTAGGCATCCCCGGTATGCTGAGCGAGTTCATAGTAGGCCGCCATGCACAGGCCAATGCGGCACGGGCTTACGACACGCTGTCCGGGGGGAAGCCCTGGAAGCTGGTAGGCTATCTGGGCATCCTGACCTCCACCATCATCCTGGGGTTCTATGCCGTGGTGGCAGGCTGGTGTCTGCAGTATCTTTTTGCCTCTGTTGCCGGACAGGTCAATGGCGATGCCGAGTATGTGAAGAACTATTTCGTCACCTTCTCCAGCGACCCCTTGAAGCCGGTGCTGTGGGGGGTAGGCTTCGTGCTGATTACCCACCTGGTGGTGGTGCGCGGCGTGCGCAGCGGCATTGAACGCGCCTCTAAGCTCCTGATGCCCGTCTTGCTGGTCCTGCTGGTGATTATTGTCATCGCCTCGTGCATGTTGCCGGGAGCCATGGCCGGCGTCGAGTTCCTGCTCATGCCCGACTTCTCAAAACTCAGCAGCAAGGTGCTGCTCGAAGCCCTGGGCCAAGCCTTCTTCTCGCTCTCTCTGGGCACGGCATGCCTATGCACCTATGCCAGCTACTTCTCCAAAGATACCAACCTGTTCCACGCTGCCGGACAGATTGCACTGCTGGATACGCTGATAGCCATTCTGGCGGGACTCATGATATTTCCTGCTGCAGCATCCGTGGGTGTCAGTCCCGACTCGGGGCCGTCGCTCATCTTCATCACCCTGCCCAACGTGTTCCAGCAGGCTTTCAGCTCCATGCCTGCCGTAGGCTATGTCATCAGCGTCATGTTCTATGCCTTGCTGGTCTTTGCAGCCCTGACCAGCACCATCTCGATGCACGAGATTGGTACGGCCTTCTTCACGGAAGAGCTGCACCTGCCGCGCCGCAAGGCAGCATGGGTACTGACGGCCGTAGCTTCCGTCATCTGCCTGTTCTGTGCCCTGTCAGTAGGAGCCTATCCTGATTTGCAGCTCATGGGACTGCAGCTCATGGACTTCTGCGACCAGCTGACGGCCAACTTCATGCTTCCGCTGGGAGGCATGCTGACCTGCCTGTTTGTGGGCTGGTACATCCCCCGTCAGGTGGTGCACGACGAGTTTACGAACAACGGCACGCTACGCAGCACCTTCTTCTCGCTCTACCTGTTTGCCGTGCGCTATGTCTGTCCCATCTGCATTGCATTGGTATTCCTCCATCAGTTAGGTGTGATATGAACCGCAGCGACAGAAAGATTGCCCTGGGCGCACTGGCCGTGGCCGTCGTGGCCCTGACGGGGCTCTGGCTGACAGGCAATCATGAGGACGCTGCCACTGCCGGCTCACCGTCGCCAGACGCTCGCTACACCCGCTCCTCCCGTTCCGCGGGCGCATCCCGTCCAGTCCGCTACTACGCCACCGAGTCGCGCAAGGTAGAACGGTTTCCCTTCGACCCCAACACGGCCGACTCCACCCAGCTGCTACGGCTGGGTCTACAGCCCTGGCAGGTGCGCAACATCTATAAATACAGGGCCCGGGGCGGCATCTATCGCCGCAAGGAGGACTTTGCCCGCCTTTACGGACTGACCGTCAAGCAGTACCGCGAGCTGGAGCCCTACATCCGCATATCCGACGACTACCAGCCGGCAGCAACCCAGGTCAACCGACAAGCACAGCAGGAGCCGTCGCCGTCAGAGCCCCGCTATGAGCGCGACACCCTGCGCTACCCTGTGAAAATAAAGGAAGACGAGCACATCGTCTTGAACACGGCAGACACGACCCAGCTGAAGAAGGTGCCGGGCATTGGCACTTACTATGCCAAGGAGATCATGCGCTATGGCCAGTGGCTGGGCGGCTATGTCAGCGTGGACCAGCTGGACGAGATTGAGGGCTTCCCACAGGAGTCAAAGAAATACTTTGTCATACAGGACCCGCACCCCAAGAAGCTGAATATCAACCGCATGAAGCTGCTGCAGCTGCGCAGACATCCTTACATCAACTACTTCCAGGCCAAGGAAATAACCGAATACCGCCGACTGCACGGCAACATAGCCAGCCTGCAAGAGCTCAGCTTCTCGAGAGATTTCCCGCCCGAGGCCATCAAGCGCCTGGAACCGTACGTGGAATATTGATCTGAAAAGTTAAAAAAGAACAAGGCGGCAGCAAATTCTTCATTCTTCATTCTTCACTCTTCACTTTAATTCGTACCTTTGCCACAGATATGGACTATACACTGAATTGTAACGGACGACTGCTGAGCCTTGCAGCGCCTCAGTTGATGGGCATCCTGAACGTGACGCCCGACTCGTTCTATGCGGGCAGCCGCAAGCAGACGGAGGCGGAGATAGCCCAGCGGACAGAGCAGATCATGACCGAAGGAGGCAGCATCATAGACATTGGTGCCTGCTCCACACGTCCCGGCAGCGACCCCGTGGACGAGGCGGAGGAGACGCGCCGGCTGCGCGAGGCCCTGGCCATTGTCCGCCGCGAGGCTCCCCGGGCTATTGTCAGCGTCGACACCTTCCGTTCGGGTGTAGCCCGCATGGCTGTCGAGGAGTATGGCGTGGACATCATCAACGATGTGAGCGGGACGTCGGACATGTTCCGCACGGTGGCCCGCATGGGGGTGCCCTACATATACATGTCGTCACGAAGCACCATGCGCGACATTCTGCTCGACTGCGCCGAGGCCGTAGACCGACTGCGCTCCATGGGGCAGAAGGACATCATTCTCGACCCGGGTTTCGGCTTCGGCAAGACGCTGGAGCAGAACTACCAGACGATGCAGGAACTGGAACGGATGCACATGACGGGACTCCCCGTGCTGGTAGGCATCTCGCGCAAGTCCATGATACACCGTCTGCTGGACACCGACCCCGCCCAGGCACTCAACGGCACGACAGCACTCAACACCATTGCCTTGCTGAAAGGAGCCTCTATCCTGCGCGTCCACGATGTCCGCGAGGCCGTAGAGTGCGTGAAGATAGTGGCTGCCATGGAATCGCAGCATACCAGTAAACAGTAAATTGTCAAATCGTAAATAATAAAAAGAGGTGTTTTTCGAATTCGGACTCAAAGATATCATCGACATCTTCCTGGTCGCCGTGATGCTGTTCTACATCTATCGGCTGATGAAGGAGTCGCGCTCTCTGAATGTCTTCATGGGCATTCTGGTGTTTGTCGTTTTCTGGCTGCTGGTGGCACAGGTGCTGCAGATGAGACTGCTGGGAGCCATCATGGACAAGCTGGTGTCGGTGGGTGTCATTGCACTCATCATCCTCTTTCAGGACGACATCCGGAAGTTTCTCTATAACCTGGGTGCGCACCAACGGTTCCAGGCCCTGCGACGCCTCTTCTCAAGCAGCGACCGGAAGCACGACACGGAACGCCTGAAGCAGACCATCATGCCCATTGTCATGTCGTGCATGAGCATGAGCAAGAAGAAGGTGGGAGCACTCATCGTCATACAACGCGCCACACCGCTCGACGATATTGTCGCCACGGGCGAACGCATAGACGCTGCCATCAGTCAGCGGCTCATCGAGAACCTGTTCTTCAAGAACTCACCCCTGCACGATGGCGCCATGATCATTTCCAACCACCAGATACGTGCTGCCGGCTGCATCCTGCCCGTGTCGCACAACCTGAACATCCCCAAGGAGTTGGGTCTGCGCCACCGTGCGGCCCTGGGCATCACCCATGAGAGCGATTGCATTGCCATTGTGGTCTCCGAGGAGACGGGCAGCATCTCCGTGGCCATCCGTAGCGAGTTCCAGCTGCGCCTCACAGCCGAGAAACTGGAGAGCATCCTGACGCAGGAAATGGCATAAAATAAGGAATAAGTAAAAAGAAAAACAAGTTTTCCTTTTGTATTTTGCTCACTTATTCGTACCTTTGCAGGCAGTGTATATTGAATATCCTTAAATAACAGAAAACAAACTATGGATTTATTAAGTCAAATCGTAGCGCGTGCTAAGGCAAACAAGCAGCGCATCGTGCTCCCCGAGGCTGAGGAGGAGCGCACACTTTGTGCAGCTGACCGTGTGTTGGCTGAGGACATGGCAGACATCATTCTGATTGGTAACCCCGAGAAGGTGGCCGCACTGGCCAAGGAGAAGGGCTTGCAGAACATCGGCAAGGCCACGCTCATCGACCCCGAGAACTATGAGAAGAGCGAGGAGCTGGCCGAGAAGCTGGCTGAGATTCGCAAGTCGAAGGGCATGACCATTGAACAGGCCCGCGAGCTGGTGAAGAACCCGCTGTACCTGGGCTGTATGATCATCAAGACCGAGGGTGCCGACGGTCAGATCAGCGGTGCGCTGTCAACCACTGGTGACACCCTGCGCCCTGCCCTGCAGATCATCAAGTGCTCACCGGGCATCACCTGCGTCAGCGGTGGTCTGCTGCTCATCTCTAAGGAGAAGCAGTATGGTGAGGACGGCGTGCTGGTTGTAGGCGACGTGGCCGTGACACCCATGCCCGATGCAGCCCAGCTCAGTCAGATTGCCGTCTGCACAGCCCAGACCGCTAAGTCGGTGGCAGGCTTTGCTGACCCGCGTGTGGCCATGCTGAGCTTCTCGACCAAGGGCTCTGCCAAACACGAGGTGTGCGACAAGGTGATTGAGGCCACCCGTCTGGCCAAGGAGCTCGACCCCAGCCTGAAGATTGACGGTGAGCTGCAGGCCGACGCCGCTCTGGTGCCCTCTGTTGGTGCCAAGAAGGCTCCCGGCTCTGACATTGCCGGCAAGGCTAACGTACTGGTATTCCCCAACCTCGAGGTGGGCAACATCGGCTATAAGCTCGTACAGCGCTTAGGCGACGCCATCGCCATCGGTCCCATCCTGCAGGGTATTGCCCGTCCGGTGAACGACCTCTCTCGCGGTTGCTCGGTCGACGACATCTACTACATGGTAGCCATCACGGCTTGCCAGGCAATGGACGCTAAGAAGTGAAAAGTGAAAAGTGAATAGTGAAAAATTTGCTACCGCATAAAAAGTAATAACGAAATGAAAATCCTTGTATTGAACTGTGGTTCGTCCTCTATCAAGTACGCACTGTACAACATGGACGACAAGAGTGTGATGACCAGCGGCGGTGCTGAGCGCGTAGGACTGGACGGTGCTTTCGTCAAGGTGAAGCTGGCCAACGGTGAGAAGAAGCAGATCATGCACGACATTCCCGAGCATACCGAGGGTGTGAAGTTCATTTTCTCGCTGCTGACCGACCCCGAGATTGGTGTCATCAAGTCGCTCGACGAGATTGATGCCGTAGGCCACCGCATGGTGCATGGCGGCGAGAAGTTCAACAAGAGCGTCATCCTGACCGACGAGGTGCTGAAGGCCTTCGAGGAGTGCTCTGATCTGGCTCCGCTGCACAACCCCGCCAACCTGAAGGGCGTGAATGCCGTGAAGGAGCTGATGCCTGGTCTGCCCCAGGTAGGTGTGTTCGACACCGCATTCCATCAGACCATGCCCGCCAAGGCTTATATGTATGCCATTCCCTACGAGCTGTACGAGAAGTATGGCGTGCGCCGCTACGGCTTCCACGGCACCTCTCACCGCTATGTGTCGGCCCGCGCCCTGGAGTTCTTGGGGCTGAAGCCCGAGGGCACCAAGGTCATTACCTGTCACGTGGGTAACGGCGGCTCCGTCGCTGCTGTTGTCGACGGCAAGTGTGTCGACACCTCGATGGGTCTCACCCCGCTGGAAGGTCTCGTCATGGGTACCCGTTCGGGCGACATCGACGGCGGTGCCGTGACGTTCATCGAGAAGAAGCTGGGCCTCGATGCCGACGGCATGTCTAACCTGCTCAACAAGAAGAGCGGCGTGGCCGGCATCACGGGCGGCAGCTCTGACATGCGTGACGTAGAGAACGCTGCCAAGGCTGGCGATCCCCGTGCACAGCTGGCTCAGGACATGTACTTCTATCGCATTAAGAAGTACATTGGTGCCTACGCTGCCGCCATGGGTGGTGTCGACGTCATCGTCTTCACTGCCGGCGTCGGTGAGAACCAGATCTCGATGCGCTCTGAGGTCTGCAAGGGCCTGGAGTTCCTGGGTGTCAAGTTCGACGAGTCGAAGAACAACGTTCGCGGCGAAGAGGCCGTTCTCTCTACCGACGACTCGAAGGTCAAGGTTGTCGTCATCCCCACCGACGAGGAGCTGATGATTGCCACCGACACCATGAACCTACTGTAATCCGGCCCTGCTGCTGACAGCAACCATCATAGCAGCCCCGACCTTCTGTTCGCGAGGTCGGGGCTGCTTCATCATATGTTCCTCGGCGGACGAACAAAATTTCGTACTGTGCGGTTGAAAACGGCATGTTTGTGAGTTAAACTTTGCTA
>ERZ842401.3562-NODE-3562-length-19161-cov-19.779075_pt1 | contig 19161 bp, 13 predicted proteins | sample MGYA00521270_ERZ842401 | MGnify/ENA primary metagenome ERZ842401 (study PRJEB31892, sample SAMEA3878208) | bioreactor metagenome | biome: Moose rumen | place: Sweden | collected 2011-10 | study: EMG produced TPA metagenomics assembly of the PRJEB12797 data set... | reverse complement strand
AGCGCGATAGGTGCAGGATGGTAGCGCGATTTTTAGCCATCCTGCACCAAGCATCAGTTCTGATAGTCAACGAGTTACACGCCCAGGTAGCACTTGCAGCGCGATTTTATTTTTCTTATTCTTTGTAGTCCCAGTGATGCTCCGTTTATTCTTTGTGTATTTTGTTTTTTTGAGTTTGAAAATTTGTTTATCTGAAAGATATTGTATATCTTTGCAGGCAAATTATGAATATAGTATCTCTTTTTAGCGGTGCAGGCGGTTTTGACCTGGGGATGGTTCAGGCCGGGAATCATATCATCTGGGCAAATGATATCGATGCTGACGCTGTGGCTACATACCGCAAAAACATAGGCAATCATATCGTAAAAGCAGACATTAGGGATATCAATATGTCGGATATACCTTCATGTGATGTCGTTATCGGTGGCTTCCCCTGTCAGGGATTCTCGATGGCCAATCTTCATAGGTCTGTTGATGACGAGCGCAATGTGCTTTACCGTTTTTTCTGCCAAGTTGTGAAAGAAAAGAAACCAAAGTATTTCATAGCGGAGAACGTCAAGGGTATCTTGAGCCTTGGTAAAGGTGAAGTTATAAAAATGATACTCGACAACTTTGCCGGTCTAGGCTACCATGTTGAACTTCACAAGGTGAATATGGCCGATTATGGAGTTCCGCAAATTCGTCAACGCGTCGTTATTATTGGCGAACGTATTGACATCTATCAGCACATACATTTCCAATTCCCTATTCCAACCTATGGTAAAGGCGAGAACCTGAGGCCATGGGTTAGTATTCAGGATGCCATATCGCATTTCCCTGATCCTGACAAACCTAATAATGTGCTGAATCATGTCTATTCTGAATATAAAGTTGTATTCCGTGACTTCACTGCTCACAGGAAAACCGATCCCAACAAGCCTTCACCTACAATTTTGGCAAGGGGTAACGGCAAGGGTGGAGTTTGTGCCATCCCCCATTACAATGGCACCAGACGGCTTTCAGTCCGTGAGAGTGCAGCCGTGCAGACATTTCCAGATGATTTTGAATTTTGTGGCAGCCGTACGGCAGGATACAGGCAGATTGGAAACGCCGTGCCTCCATTGTTCAGCCGTCTGCTTGGTTCAGAACTGATAAGGATTGAGAAGGAGTTGGCAGCATGAATATAGTGTCTCTCTTCAGTGGAGCCGGAGGGCTGGATCTGGGCTTTGTTCAGGCTGGTCATAAGGTTATCTGGGCCAATGACTTGTTCGAAGATGCAGTTAAGACTTATCGACTGAATCTTGGTGACCATATTGTGTTTCGGAACATATATGACATTCCTTCGGAAGAAATACCAGAACCGGATATCGTGATAGGAGGATTCCCCTGTCAGGGCTTTTCGGTAGCCAACACTGGCCGGCATGAGGACGATGAACGAAATACGCTATATATGGAAATGATACGCGTCATCCGAGACAAGTCCCCCAAATATTTCCTCGCAGAGAATGTAAAGGGGATCCTAAGCCTGGGTAAGGGTCAGGTATTCCAAAATATTATGAGTGACTTCCGCTCTCTTGGATACAATGTACAATACAGGCTTCTGAACGCTGCAGACTACGGGGTGCCTCAGAAGCGCTTTCGTGTGATTATTGTCGGAGTGCGGAATGACCTCCATCAGAAATTCATATACCCGGAGCCAACTCATGCCGAGAGTGAAACTATGTTCTGCCAAAGGTGGGTCAGCGTTGCTGAGGCATTTGAAGGAATTCCTGATCCAGACATACCCAATAAGATTCCCAATCATGTTTATTCAAAATATAAAATCAATTTTAATGGCTATTTAGGACATCGTCCTATTAACCCCGACAAACCCGCGCCTACTGTAACGGCACGAGGAGACAGCAAGGGAGGCGTGGTCATTTTGCCACATCCCAATGGACTGAGGCGCATGACCTGTCGTGAACTGGCCACCATACAGAGTTTCCCTCTTGATTACCAATTTGTTGGTGGAATATCCTCCGTGTGTCGTCAGATAGGTAACGCCGTGCCACCGAGGTTGGCAAGGGCCGTTGCTGAGCAGTTTAACCATATCATTCCAGAATAATGCTTGACAAGAACTTCATCCCCCAGAAACCCTTCCCCGCCTTCAAATGGCAATGGGCCAGTTTTGCTCCGACAGAGAGCATCAACGATCCTGTAGTGCTTCTTGGTGTACTTTTCAGAATGGCAAGACTGGAGGGAAAATACAAATTTAGTTCAGAAGAATTTACGCGAGAGTTGGATAGCCTTTCCAATGATCTCCGTGATTCTGTCGGAATCAATCTGGCAGGCCGCGGCGGTGATCGCAATATTATGCGTAATTCGCAACAGTACTGGAAATCGCTGAACTTAATACCCAAGACCACTCATGGGCTTATAGAACTTACTGATTACGGAAGGAAGGTCGCAAACCACGAAATATCCCAGACGGAGTTCTCTGCCATTACGATAATGACTCATCAATTACCGAATCGCAATATTCAGTCGGAGGAGGTTTGCCGTTTGTGGGCAGACGCAGGTATTGCGCTCAAGCCCCTGAAACTGATCTTGTCGATAGCAAAGGAGACGGAATACCTTACTACAAAGGAACTGCGTACGGTTGTGATTCCTCTGTCGGGATGTCCTGAAACCACTCTTCAGGACTATGTAAATTTCATCGGCTGGTATCGTACAGGGAGTTTGGATATAAGCCCATGGCCCAACTGTTGTGAGGAGGCCAATGATGAACGTATGGCCCGTGAATTCCTTCTTTTCTTGGATTACTATGGCTATCTTATTCAGGAAGAAGGGAGTCGTGACGATGCTCATTTCCATTTCAACTTTGATCTGTCAGAAGAGATAGACACGATATTGAATGGCGTAATAACCAGTCCGACAATTGACCAGGCACTTCACCTACTGAATGCTACTGACGTCGTTTCCGATGTTGAGAGGAAGAGGGTGCAGACCGTGCGCCGCCGTCCCCATCAGGCTCAGTTCCGCAAGGCTGTACTAGCAGCCTGTGAACGCTGTGTAATTACCAACGTCACCCTGCCAGAAGTTTTGGAGGCTGCACATATCAAGCCGTACAAGTATCATGGCGAAGATACTGCCGCCAATGGCTTTGCTATGAGGCTCGATATACACATGCTTTTCGATACGGGGCATCTTCGTATTTCCCCCATTGGAGAAGTAGAACTATCCGGACGTGCTCGCTTAGACTATGGTTCCTTGATTCCCCCAAGGATAGTTGTGCCTGATTTCATCAATCGCGAATTTCTGAAATGGAGATGGGAGAATTATAATGGAATGTAGTCTTATGGAGAGTAATAATTGCTTTAAGAATGCAGATGAACGTCGGGCCGCATTCTTCAGCCAACTTAGTGTATCATTGGTAACTCAAAAGAATTATAGGTCTGCCATAAACAGTCGTTTTATGGCTGATTGCCTGGCCGCATATCGTGTAGACAGCCTATTTGAAATTACAGATTTGGAGCAGTTATGGAAGTTGTATTCATACATCAACCTTCATCCTGTTAATGTAAAAAATCACCGTGGGCACTCTGCAGCAGTAATGAAATATATCCGATTCCTGAATGATGGAAAGAAATATGGCAAACGAATTGACTACAAGAAGCCAAGGGAGCACCGGCGAAGTATGACCTGAAGGAGCGCAGCCGGACAGCCCAATTGACCGTCGGCTATCGCTTCTCGCTATAATGTCCGGAGTCCTATGAAGCACTCACCTTCAGCACATAGCCGCGCTTGATGACGGCCTCGATGCTAAGGGAAGTGTCGGAGCGGAGGGCGCGGCGGAGGTAGGTAATCTGGACGTTCAGGGCGAGGGAGTTGCTGTAGGAGTCATCGCCCCAAATCTGCTGGAGGATATGCTCACGGGAGACCACTTCGCCCTGAGACTCTGCCAAGAGGCGGAGGAGTTCGGCCTGACGGGAGGTGATGATGACCCGATCCTGTCCGATGCGCAGTTCGTTGAGCGTATAGTAGAAATCAGTATAACCGATGCGGATGACCTCCGTGTCGGCCGCTGGTTCTTCGGGCTGCTTCATCTCGTAGATCATATTCTTCATAAACTCGCGGCGGATGGTGTCGATGCGCTTCTGAATCAGAATGGTACGCATCTGATAGACCAGGCAGAAGGCAAGTACGAGCATCAGCAACAGACTGCCCGCCATCTGCCAGGCCATCGCACGGATGATGCTGCTGACGGGCACGGTTAGGTCGAAGTGGAGATTCTGGTAGTTGAAGGGATTGACGGAGAACTCCACGTGGAGCACCTTCCGCAGTCCGCCGCTGACGGAGAACCGTGCGGGCTGCACGCAGACAGTCGACCGATGGATCTGCGGATGCAGCATCGGCCCGTAGCCCTTTTCTGCTAATAGCGAGTCGATGAGATGGCGAGAGAGGGGAAAGCGCTGGGTCGTCAGATAGCGATAGACGTAGCGTGTGGTGTATTCCGCACTGGCATTGACCAGCGTAACTTTCCGGGGCTTGGGCATCCAGGGCGAGACCGAGAAGGTGTAGTTACCGTAACTCTCGCCCGAGCCACCCTTGTCCAGCCAGAGGCGGATGGAGTCGTTATGCTCTATCTTCACCTCGGAGCGCATTTGAGTGTTAGGCTTCCGCAGGTCTATGAACTTGTCATAGCGTATCATGTACTCCTGTTCCATCACCGAGTCGACCGACACCTGCATGTCCCTGACGGTGTCCTGAGTGGTGTACACATACTGATTGTAGAGCCAGTAGGCCTGGCCGCAAAGGATGAGCAGCATCGCGGCGAAACTCAATACCCATACTAATCTGATTCTTTTATCCATAACTGGCTGCAAAGGTAATAAAAATCCAACATTACGGCAAGGGGGATAATAAATTAGTAATACCAAAGTTAATATCTCAGTAACAAGAATCGCCCATTTCATCGGGGAATAGCGGTACCTTTGCCAGCGGATTTTAAACTCAGATGGATATGAAAAGGATTATTTCAACGACAGTGATGATGTGCCTCGGTCTGATAGCCACGGCACAGGTGATAGTGTTTAACGAAGACGACTTCAAGCCCGGCAAGGAGATTGACCAACTGAAGTATCGCATCCACTACGACATGACGTTCGTCAACGACACGACGAAGGTGGACAGTCTCGGACAGTACATCAGCGAGAAGGAGCCGATGATCTTGGAAGTAGGTACGCACGCGACCTCCTTCTACAGTTACACCAAGTGGCAGAGCGACTCGCTGGTGAGTGAGGCCAGAAAGCGGGGTGAGAGCAGTTTCCAGGTGAAGGGCAAGATCACGTGGCGACTCTACAAGCACTACCCCAAGCAGGGCGAATACACATGGCTCGACGGCATCTCGTCGGAACGCTACGCGATGAGGGAGCAGGTGGAGGAACCCGAATGGACGATTGAGCCGGACAGCACCTGCGAGATACTGGGCTACGCCTGTCAACTCGCCGTAGCCGACTATCGGGGACGGCATTGGAAGGCGTGGTACACCGATGAGATTCCGATGAGCGAAGGCCCGTGGAAACTCTGCGGACTGCCAGGGCTGGTGCTGCGGGCCAGTGACGCCACGGGGCAGTACGCCTTTGAGTGTACGGGTATGAAGCAACTGGACGGCACGACACCTTTATTATATAAGGGTGAGCATCACGAGGACATCAGCAAGAAGGCACTCAACGACCTCTACCGCCGATACTATGCCGATCCCGTGGGCTATGTGACCAGCAATCCCGACATCAAAGTGGTGGTAAAGGACGAGCACGGCAACGACATCAAGATGCCAGCCATGCCCTATAACCCGATAGAGAGATAACAAGGGGAGTATGAGATACAGACTGATTGCCCTGCTTCTGCTCTGCCCGGCACTCTGCACGGCCCAGCGAACCATCAGCGGCACCGTGATCGACAGTGCGACGAACGCGCCTTTAGAGATGGTCAGCGTGACGCTGCTGCGGAAGGACAAGCCAGTGAAGTTCGTGCGCACCGACCCGCAGGGCCGATTCTCGCTCAGCGTCGGCGAGAGCGACCGGCTCAGCGCCACATTCTTAGGCTATCGGAAGCAGAGCCTGCCCATTCCGACGGGCAACACCATCAGAATCTCTCTCGTTTCTGAAGACTTCCTGCTGAAGGAAGTGACGGTGAAAGGTGCGCCTCTCACAGGGCGTGCCGACACCATCACCTACGACCTGAGCCGCTATGCCAACCAACGGGACAACACGCTCAACGACATCCTGAAACGCCTGCCCGGCATCGATGTCTCGAAGAACGGCACCATCAGTTACCAAGGCCAGCCCATCAGCCGCTTCACCGTAGAAGGACTCGACCTGACGGGTGGCCGTTATGGTAGGATGACCAACCGGTTGAAAGCACAGGACGTGGACAAGGCCGAGATCATCGAGCACGACCAGCCCGTGAAGGCGCTGCAAGGCAAACTGTTCTCCGACGATGTGGCGCTGAACATCAAACTCAAGGACACCGCCCGCGACAAATGGCTGCCCACCGTCGCCCCAAGTGTCGGCATCGGTGACGGCCTCTATTTAGGAGGCTCGGCAGACGTACTCCAAGTGGGCAGCAAGCGGCAGCAGATGTATTCGGCGAGGATGGACAGGACGGGAAAGGAACTCAGTTACGACCATACGCGATTGGGCAGTTCTTTCTATTCATCGCCTGAGCAGGAGATGAGCGTGCCGTCGTGGTTCAGTATGCCGTCGCTCAGTGCACCGATCGATGCCGAACGTCTGCGCCGCAACCTCTCCCACGACTGGGGATTCAGTCGCATCCACAAGAATGAGCAGGAGCGTGAGACCCTCTGGTCAGCCAACTATCTGCACACGACGGAATGGCAGCAGACGGCCAACACCTCGCGCTACTACTTCGGGGATGAGCCAATTGTCACCTCTGAACAGGAGAATATGCGGCTAAGCCGTGATATGCTCAGCCTGACGCTAAACGAGAAAGTCAACCGTGACAGACACTACGGCCAAGAGTATCTGCACATCGTGGGAAGCCGAAATCAGGGGGACAGGTCGCTTGATTCCGGAGATCAAGGACCTGTCCCCCTGATCGCCCAGCAGACGAAAGCCAGTCAACTCTACTTACAGAACGCATTCAAGCGCATCTTCGTCTATGACAAATACCAACTGACCGCCTCGTCGGATGCAGAACTGGCCTATACACCGTCGCGGCTCATTATCGACGACCAGCGGCAGACGCTGAACCTCGCGCAAGGCTATACCCACAACTACCTTGTCGTCGCTCGCAACCGATTCCACAGCACCGTCAGTCTGCGGGCTGGTATAAAGGCCGACTATCTCGATGCGAAAGGCAGCCACCTGCACCTGACATCCTACCTACGTCCTGCCTACGAACTGAAACAAGGCAAGGCCGTCTGGCGGATGAACCTGCCGATTGAGTGGGAGGTGTTCACGAAACAACATCGGCACTTCGCCAACCTCAGCCCCTCGCTCAGCCTGAACATCCGACAGAGCAACCGCCGCGAGTGGTACGCTTACGGCAACTATCAGCAGCACTCAGGCGCTTGGCAGACCTTCGCCATAGACGACATACAGACCGACTACCGTACTTGGTGGACGGGAAGCCCGATTATCCCCCGCACCCGTACGCTCTCCATCGGTCTCAACCACACCTACAAACGTCCCATCCGCGAGTTCTTCTGGGTGGTCAGGACAAACTACAACCGCACAAGCAGCAACGTATCGACCGACCTACAGATTATCGATGGCCTCTATCGCTATGCCTATACTGAACAGCCGACCCGTGCCGAGAGTTACACGCTTAACACCGATCTCTCGAAGGGCATCTTCGACTGGCGGCTGAAGGCGAAACTTGGACTGACTTACGCTTACAGTCGGGGACAGCAAGCCTCAGCAGGCACGCTCCTCGACTATACGAGCCGTACGCTGAGAGCCACGCCGGAACTCACATGGTCGCCGGCGTGGTGCGACATCACTTACAGCGGTTCCTTCGCCCGCACCTCCACCAACCGCCTCACGCCCCTACTCTCCTGGCGGCAAGGTCTCTCGCTGACGAAGACCTTCCACCACCTCGACCTAACCGTCTCCGCCGTTCATTACCACAACGAACTTCAGGCATCCCCCACCCTTAACGCCCTCCTGGCCGATGCCTCCCTCGTCTGGCGGATGAAGAAACTACGCCTGTCGCTCAACCTCCACAACCTGCTGAACCAAAAGGAATACCGGCAGACCGTCTACAGCGGCCTCAACGCCTCCACCACCATCTATACCCTACGACCGAGGGAGATCATCGCCGAATTGCAATACCGCCTATAGGCGCAGAAACCTTACAAACTCTTTCCGAACGTTAAATATCGGCAGATTTTCGGTCGCCAATGGCCGATGTTCGAGGAAAAGCAGTAACTTTGTCGTCGAAAAAGCAAGGCAACTATGAGAGGTTACGTGATAGCAATATTAGGAATGTTGGCATTAGGCGCATCGGCACAGACAGAAGTGACCGACGGGAACTTGCCAGCAACGTCTGTAGACACGCTCCATCTGGAGAAGCCCGAACTCCTGCCGCAACAGAAAGAACAGGGGACGGGCAACTCGCTCATTAAGGACGGCTATTCACCAAACGGACAAGCCCGCCAGCCACTCACGCCGACGATGGATATGACGATTCCCAGATACCGGCCGACTACGAGTTTCAACCTCTGGAAAGGGGCTGGCCTCACGGTAAACGGCGCTCGGCAGGCGATGCCCGGGCTGATGGGCATCAACACCGGTAACCTGACACTCCATCAGGACTTCGGGCGACTGCACTTTACGGCATCGGGGCTGGCCAACAAATACTGGATGCCAGGCATCAACTCGATGATGGGGCCGATAGGTATGCCGATGCTGCACACCCAGTGGGGCTTCGGCGGAACGCTGAGTTACGACGTCTCCCCTGCCCTCTCGCTCCATGCCTTCGGTACCTACTACGCCACCAATCCACTGGTGGGTGCCGCCATGAGTCCCTACATCAACACCACGAAATTCGGCGGCTTTGCCGACATCAGCATCAATGAACATTTTGGCAGTTACGTCGGTGCGGAGCGCTATATCAATCCTATCTCCGGCAAATGGACAACCGACCCCATCATCACACCATACCTCAAAGTGGGCAAGCACAATAAGTCGAGGATAGAGTTCCCTGTCGGCCAAATCCTCAAGACCTTGATTTGGGGCGACCAGTATAATCCCACTCGCTTCAGGCCGCTGCCTCCGCGCCAACCAGCCGCACCGGCTCCCCGCCCACGCTGACAGCCATAAAGCATGAAAGAAGAAAGACGATCATTCTACGAACAGCAGGCTGGGATTCTGACGGCAGAGATCAGGAAACTCAGGAAGCGGAACACGGGCTTCGTGGTCGGTGAACTGCTGACGTTTGGGTTGGCGATAGCGGCCGTGGTGGCGTATGTATCGACGGATACGGGCTACACCTTTCTATATATAGGAGCCCTGATGCTCGTGGCGTATATCCTCATCAGACGGGCGGACATCAGCAACGCCAACCGCATCACGCAGCAGGAGGATATGCGCAGCGTCTACCAGAACGAACTAGCCTACCTCAGCGGCGACTTCAACGGCTTCGGCGACGGGGCGTCCTATAGTGACCCGCAGCATCCCTATACGTTCGATATGGACATCTTCGGAAGGGACTCACTGTTCAACCGAGTCAACCGCACGATTACTTCGGGCGGCAGCGACAGGTTGGCGAAGGAACTGATGACGCTCGGCTGTGAGAACATCCAGCAACGACAGGAGGCGATACGGGAATTGGCGGAGCAGGAGACGCTGCGCTCGCGATTCCTTGCATACGGCCAGCGGAAGACGATCAATACTTCGGAAATCCTGTCGGTACTTCACGGGATAGAACACCCCACCCATACAGGAGAGGGGCTGGGGGTGGGGGCAGCAATCCTCTCCACCATCGGCTTATGGATCGTCATCACCCTGGCCATCGCTGACGTCCTCCCCTCCTCCATCGCCCTGCTGTGGGTATTCCTCCAGTTCGGCATCGTGTTCGCAATGAACAACACCGCCTTCCGCCAGGCGAACATCGCCGCCAACCGAATGTACAAAGAACTACGTACATACGTTTCGTTGATTGAACTTATCACAGAATCTGGGCTGACGGCAAGCGAGAGTCAGAGGATTATCGGCAGACTAAAAGGAGAGCAAGGCGATGCCTTGGAATCCTTCACGAAACTGCAGCGCATCCTCGACGGCCTGGACCGTCAGGGCAATCCGCTCTACCGTTTCCTCTCCGATGCCTTCTTCTGCTACGACTTCTGGATCACCCGGAGGTTCCGCCAATGGCAGGGAGAGTATCTGCATCAGGTGAAAGACTGGATTGAGGCTGTGAGCCACTTCGACATGCTCGTGTCGATGGCGACGTTCCGCTATAATGAGCCGACGGCCATCGATGCCGAGATTATCGAGAATCAAGGGGACAGGTCCTTGATCTACGGCTCTGCCGTCGGAATCAAGCGACCTGTCCCCTTGATTCTCGAAGCCCAGGCCATCACCCACCCCTTCCTCGGCGAACGGGCCGTAAGCAACGACTTCACGCTGCAAGACAGCCACTACTATATCATCACAGGTGCCAATATGGCGGGCAAGAGCACCTTCCTTCGCACCATCGGCGTCAACTATATCCTGGCCCGCTGCGGTATGCCCGTCTTCGCCAAGCATTTCCGGGCCTCTCGCTTTGCCCTGTTCAGCAGTATGCGCACCACCGACGACCTGACGCAGGGCATCAGTTACTTCAATGCCGAACTGCTGCGGCTTCAGCAGTTAATCGACTTCTGCCGCAACCAGCCCCACACGCTCATCATCCTCGACGAGATCCTGAAGGGCACGAACTCACTCGACAAGTTGAACGGCTCACGTCTCTTCTTAGAGCATATCCGGCAACTGCCCGTAACAGGCATCATCGCCACCCACGACCTCGCACTCTCGAAGATGGCCGACGAACACCCCGACCGTTTCCACAACTACTGCTTCGAGATAGAACTCAGCGACAACGTCACCTATACCTATAAAATAACAGAAGGTGTCGCCCGTAACCAGAACGCCACCTTCCTTCTTCAGAATATTGTTTTATCAGAATGAACATGAAACTTTCAAGAGATTACGTAATTGTCATATTGGGAATGATGGCATTGGGCGCATCGGCACAGACAGAAGTGACCGATGGGAACATTCCGGTGACCTCTGTAGACACGTTCCATCTGGAGAAGCCCGAACTGCTGCAACCGATGGAACAATGGACAGACAATGCTCGGCTATTCGATGAAACTTCGTCAAAAGAGCAGCCACTCGCGCCAACAATGGACATGTCGATACCCAGATACAAGCCAACTACAAGTTTCAACCTTTGGAAAGGGGCGAATCTCACGGTGAACGGCACTCAGCAGGCCATGCCGGGACTGATGGGCATCAACACCGGTAACCTGACGCTCCGTCAAGACTTCGGGCGGCTGCATCTGACGGCATCGGGGCTGGCCAACAAATACTGGATGCCTGGCATCAACTCGATGATGGGGCCGATAGGTATGCCGATGCTGCACACCCAGTGGGGCTTCGGCGGAACGCTGAGTTACGACGTCTCCCCTGCCCTCTCGCTCCATGCCTTCGGTACCTACTACGCCACCAATCCACTGGTGGGTGCCGCCATGAGTCCCTACATCAACACCACGAAATTCGGCGGCTTTGCCGACATCAGCATCAATGAACATTTTGGCAGTTACGTCGGTGCGGAGCGCTATATCAATCCTATCTCCGGCAAATGGACAACCGACCCCATCATCACACCATACCTCAAAGTGGGCAAGCACAATAAGTCGAGGATAGAGTTCCCTGTCGGCCAAATCCTCAAGACCTTGATTTGGGGCGACCAGTATAATCCCACTCGCTTCAGGCCGCTGCCTCCGCGCCAACCAGCCGCACCGGCTCCCCGCCCACGCTGACAGCCATAAAGCATGAAAGAAGAAAGACGATCATTCTACGAACAGCAGGCTGGGATTCTGACGGCAGAGATCAGGAAACTCAGGAAGCGGAACACGGGCTTCGTGGTCGGTGAACTGCTGACGTTTGGGTTGGCGATAGCGGCCGTGGTGGCGTATGTATCGACGGATACGGGCTACACCTTTCTATATATAGGAGCCCTGATGCTCGTGGCGTATATCCTCATCAGACGGGCGGACATCAGCAACGCCAACCGCATCACGCAGCAGGAGGATATGCGCAGCGTCTACCAGAACGAACTAGCCTACCTCAGCGGCGACTTCAACGGCTTCGGCGACGGGGCGTCCTATAGTGACCCGCAGCATCCCTATACGTTCGATATGGACATCTTCGGAAGGGACTCACTGTTCAACCGAGTCAACCGCACGATTACTTCGGGCGGCAGCGACAGGTTGGCGAAGGAACTGATGACGCTCGGCTGTGAGAACATCCAGCAACGACAGGAGGCGATACGGGAATTGGCGGAGCAGGAGACGCTGCGCTCGCGATTCCTTGCATACGGCCAGCGGAAGACGATCAATACTTCGGAAATCCTGTCGGTACTTCACGGGATAGAACACCCCACCCATACAGGAGAGGGGCTGGGGGTGGGGGCAGCAATCCTCTCCACCATCGGCTTATGGATCGTCATCACCCTGGCCATCGCTGACGTCCTCCCCTCCTCCATCGCCCTGCTGTGGGTATTCCTCCAGTTCGGCATCGTGTTCGCAATGAACAACACCGCCTTCCGCCAGGCGAACATCGCCGCCAACCGAATGTACAAAGAACTACGTACATACGTTTCGTTGATTGAACTTATCACAGAATCTGGGCTGACGGCAAGCGAGAGTCAGAGGATTATCGGCAGACTAAAAGGAGAGCAAGGCGATGCCTTGGAATCCTTCACGAAACTGCAGCGCATCCTCGACGGCCTGGACCGTCAGGGCAATCCGCTCTACCGTTTCCTCTCCGATGCCTTCTTCTGCTACGACTTCTGGATCACCCGGAGGTTCCGCCAATGGCAGGGAGAGTATCTGCATCAGGTGAAAGACTGGATTGAGGCTGTGAGCCACTTCGACATGCTCGTGTCGATGGCGACGTTCCGCTATAATGAGCCGACGGCCATCGATGCCGAGATTATCGAGAATCAAGGGGACAGGTCCTTGATCTACGGCTCTGCCGTCGGAATCAAGCGACCTGTCCCCTTGATTCTCGAAGCCCAGGCCATCACCCACCCCTTCCTCGGCGAACGGGCCGTAAGCAACGACTTCACGCTGCAAGACAGCCACTACTATATCATCACAGGTGCCAATATGGCGGGCAAGAGCACCTTCCTTCGCACCATCGGCGTCAACTATATCCTGGCCCGCTGCGGTATGCCCGTCTTCGCCAAGCATTTCCGGGCCTCTCGCTTTGCCCTGTTCAGCAGTATGCGCACCACCGACGACCTGACGCAGGGCATCAGTTACTTCAATGCCGAACTGCTGCGGCTTCAGCAGTTAATCGACTTCTGCCGCAACCAGCCCCACACGCTCATCATCCTCGACGAGATCCTGAAGGGCACGAACTCACTCGACAAGTTGAACGGCTCACGTCTCTTCTTAGAGCATATCCGGCAACTGCCCGTAACAGGCATCATCGCCACCCACGACCTCGCACTCTCGAAGATGGCCGACGAACACCCCGACCGTTTCCACAACTATTGCTTCGAGATAGAACTCAGCGACAACGTCACCTACACTTATAAAATAACAGAAGGTGTCGCCCGCAACCAGAACGCCACCTTCCTCTTGAAAAATATTGTTTTGAGAGAGATAAACGCAAGGCCGCCATCTACCAAATTTTACTCTGGAGAGTAAAAAAATGGCGAATAATTTGTTCCTCTAAAGTAAAATTTGTATCTTTGCCACGTTTTAGTTAAGGAAGATATGGATAGACTATTTAAGACTTATGGCCGACTACTGGCAGAAACAGATTTAAGTTTCACCCGATATCTTTATGAGAAGATCAATTGGGATAATCGTCTCATTGTCATCAAAGGTGCCAAGGGTGTTGGCAAGACAACTATGCTGCTACAGCATATCAAACGATCGTTTCCCCATGCAGAAGAAGCCTTGTATGTATCTCTTGACAACCTGTGGTTTACCACACACACAGTCCTTGAATTAGCGGAATACCACTACACCCACGGTGGCACCCACCTCTTTCTGGACGAGGTACATAAATATAAAGGATGGCAGCAAGAGGTCAAGAACATCTACGACTCCTACCCAAAACTACATCTCGTCATCACAGGATCGTCGATGCTGAAACTTGACGAATCGCTGGTAGCAGACCTTTCTCGTCGCCACCGACTTTATACGATGGAGGGGCTGTCTTTCAGAGAATATCTGCTTCTGGAGCAAGTAGCAGATATTCCTGTCCTCTCGCTTGAGACTATTCTCCAGAGCCACTTTACTGAAGCATCGCAGATCACATCGAAAGTAAAAGTTCTCCATCACTTTGAGAAATATATCAAAACAGGTTATTATCCATTCTATCGTGAGGAAGGTGACGGCTTCTCAGACCGGTTACAACAGGTCATCGACACTATTGTCAGCAGCGAGATGCCCTCAGTCAGCAACATAGAATATGACTCGGTCTATAAGACAAAACAACTCTTGGGCATCTTGGCAGAGCGTTCGCCATACACACTGAATATCTCCTCACTCTGCAATACGCTTCAGTCATCGCGTAACAATGTACTGAAATTAATCGACTTGTTAGATAAAGCAGCACTTATGCGCCGACTCTATTCTGTAGAGAGTGGTATGAAACAACTGACCAAACCCGAAAAGATTCTCTTTTACAATACAAACCTAATGTATTGTCTTACCCCCAATGCAGACGCCGGAACCAAACGAGAGACCTATTTCGCATCGCAACTGGCTATGGGGCATACATTGTATATGCCTAACCAAGTAGATTTAGTAGTAGATGGCAAATGGCTGTTCGAAGTTGGTGGAAAGCGCAAAGGCTTTACGCAGATCAAGGATATCGCTGACAGTTATGTAGTTAGCGACGATATTGAGATCGGCTATGGCAACATGATTCCTCTCTGGCTCTTTGGATTGCTTTACTAATTAGGGGAAAATTTCAGTTAAGGGGGTGATGATTTCGCTCCCTTAACTGTATAATAGGTAAAAGCGACAACGAAAAGATGCAAGACAAGACAGAACAGTTCGAACAACTCTTCCATTCGGAGTACGGCAGGATGTACCGGGCAGCCTACCTCCTGCTGGGCGACGAAGACGAGGCGAAAGATGCGGTACAGGACATCTTCGCCCAACTGTGGGCCGGTACCATCCCACTGCGCCAGGAGTCTGTCCGCACGTTCCTGCTGACCTGCGTCCGTAATCGCTGCCTCAACATCATTGCACATCGGAAGACGGTGAACATGAGGGACGGTTCTTTAGTCGCAACGAAAGAACCGTCCCTCTATAGCATCGACGACGGGACGCACGACGACGAACTGCTGCAAGCCATCAACGACTACATCGACCACCGACTGACACCCCAGACAGGCCGCATCATACGGATGCACTACGACGAGGAGCAGTCGTACAAGGAGATATCCAGCACGCTCGGCATCAGTCTGTCGGCCGTCAACAAGCACATCGTGCAAGGACTGAGGAAACTACGTTCAACTTTTAAAGACAAAGGAGTATGACAAGAGAAGACAAACAGCGGATGCTCCTGCATCCCGAACGATACACCGACGAGCAACTCGACAAGATGCTCAACGAGAGAGACATCCCCGTGCCTGACATCGAGGCAGAGTGGCAGCACTTCAAGGCGCAGCAGTTCCCCACCCCTGTAGGGGCAGGGTCAGTAATCCTCAAGATTGCCGCCGCCTTCATCGGCCTGCTGATGCTCTCAGGCATTGCCTATGCGACCGTGCACGTCATCAGCAACATCGAGTCGAAGCCGAAAGTCGCCATTACCGATCGCAAGCCCGACGTGAAGAAGGTGAAGAAGACCTACGGCTTGGAGGCAGCACCGACACAGAAAGCACCCGTTATTTATAATAATGTGGAACTGCAACAGATTATGCAGTACATCGCCGACGGCTACGGCGTGAAGGTGGAGTTCAAGAACGAAGCCGCCCGCACCATCCGCTTCTACCTGCAATGGGAGGCCGACGACACGCTGCAAGAGATCATCGACAAAATCAACCACTTCGAGAAGGTCCACCTGACCCTCACGGACGAAACAATCACTATCGAGTAAAGCCATGAAACACATCTATATGCTATTATTGTGCCTCGTCGCCATGAGCGTAAAGGCACAGCGACTCTCGCACGACTTCCAGGACACCTCGCTCAGCGAAGCCCTCATCTGGATAGACAATGCCCAAGACAGTTACAAACTGAACTTCATCTTCGACGAACTGGAGGACTTCACCGTCACCACGCAGTTGAAGAACGTCTCCGTCCGCGATGCCGTGCGCCAGGTTTGCGGCTTCTATCCCATGCACCTGACCTTCGAGGCTCAGGACATCTACATCGAATGCGTGCAGAAGTCGGACACGAAACTCTCCGGGCGCATCATCAACGAAAGTGGCCAGCCCGTTGCCTACGCCAGCATCTCGCTACTCTCTCTCGGCGACTCTACCTTCCTGACAGGTGGCGTGAGCAATGAGGCTGGCGACTTCGTGATACCCTGCAAGGAGCCCAAAGTCATTGCCCGCATCACCTGCATCGGCTATAAGACGACAGAGAAGACCTTCGATGTCGGCAAAGTCGGCACCATCCAAATGCCAACAGAGAAATACACGATCAAGGGCGTGGAGGTGAAAGGTACGCAGCGAATGACAACCGCCACTGACCGCGGACTGCTGACGACGATACAAGGCACCCCCTTAGAGCAGTTCGGCTCCGTCAGCGAGATGCTCAGCCACCTGCCATTGGTGATGAGCAACGGCGAGGTGGCAGGCCACGGCAAGCCAGAAATCTATATCAATAACAAAAAGGTACGTGACGCACAGGAACTAGACCGTCTGCGTGCAGATGAAATACTCTCTGCCGAGATTATCACCAACCCTGGCGCGGAGTATGGTGCTGAAGTGACATCTGTGATTAAACTGAAGACCGTCCGCCGTCAGGGAGAGGGCTGGAGCGGCAACTTCTCCTCTGCTTACCGCCAAGGAAAGGAATACTATGCTAATGGCAACGCAGCCCTGAACTATCGTACCCGCAACGGTATGGACTTCTTTGTCCGCGGCTATCTGACGGACAATAACGCCCTTATCAACGCCACAGCCAACGACCAACTCCAAGCCTCCTCTACTTGGGACTACCAAAAAAGCGATACATGGCGCAACTGCTCAAAGTACTACTTCGCCGACCTCGGCTGGAACTGGGAGATTTCCGAGAATCATTCTCTCGGCCTAACCTACACCGCTAACAGTTTCATAGGTGATGCAGAGATGCGTATCACGAGCGACGAAGTAGTGCAGCGTGACGGTGTCACCGTTGACGAAGACAGCAATATTACGCTGACAAAACTACACCCTCGCCTGTCCCATGCCGTGAATGCCTACTATGTCGGCGAACTGGGCAAGTGGCAACTGAACTTCAGCGCCGACTACTACGGTGACCATTCCGACAAGGATATGGAGGGAGGTACCATCGGCGCAGCCGCCATCAGTAGTGAGACACGTACCAAGAACCGTCTCTTCGCAGAGAAACTCGTCGTCACAGCCCCTGTGCCAAAAGGTTCGCTGACGTTTGGAGAGGAGGCTTCGGACGTAAACCGCACGAGCGACTTCACCCAGAGCGGATTCTCTGCCGACAACAACGTGCGCCAAAAGACCCAGATGTGGTCGCTCTTTGCAGACTATGCCCTAAAAACTGGCAAACTATCGCTGAACGCAGGACTGCGCTGGCAGCATGAGTACAACAACTACGAGACCAACGGACGGAAAGACAGCGAGCAGAGCCCTGACTACCACGTGCTCATTCCCCGCGCCTCGATTTCTTATCAAGGAGAGGTGTGGAAGCACAGCCTGGCCTATCAGTGTTCTCGACGGAACCCGTCTTATAACCTGTTGTCATCGGCAATCAACTATCGCAGCAAGTATGAATATGACACTGGCAATCCTTACCTCCATCCACTGTCCATCCGCAAACTGTCGTGGACTTCTCAGTGGCGATGGCTCTATATGCAAGCCTTTTATACATACTCCAAGAATCCCTACACCTCGTTCCAAACAGCCTACGATGACATCAATCACCCCGGCGTCATGATTATGGACTACCGCAACTTGCCCAAGATGGAGAACTACGGCATCATGTTCAACCTCTCACCAAAGATTGGCATCTGGCAAATGGATTACATGTTCGATTTTGGTTTTAGCAAGCAGGACACGGAGCCGATAGGCATCACCCACTCGTGGAACGACCTGATTTGTCAATTCGACTTTGACAATACCTTCACACTACCCCACGACTGGCTGTTGAACATCGAGGCTGACCTGATTCCCTATCACAGGACGGGTCCTTCCAAAAGGAAAGCCACAGGCGGAATCAACCTCCGGCTTAGCCGCCAGTTCCTGAAGGACAAGAGCCTCAACGTAGCACTCTCTGTTAAGGATATCCTGCACACCCGCTATACCGAGATGACGGCTTACTGCGGCATTAACATCCGTACGCAGTTCCGCCAGTACAACGACACTCGCCGCATTGGCATCAACCTTTCTTGGAAGTTCAACGCCACCAAGAGTCGCTACAAGGGCAGTCACGCCGGCCAAAGCGAGCGCAATCGTCTGTAGATCCCAAACTTTTTTGTACCTTTGCACAAAAAATCGAAGCCGTGGGGGTTGGGAAATCGGAGGCTTAGGGGTATAATAAGCAAAAACGAGTACGCAAGAATGACAGACAAGGAAACGATTAGGCTGCTCTTCGAGAGCCACTACGACAGGATGTATCTCTTGGCGCGGATACTGCTGCACGATGACGAGGAGAGCAGGGACGCGGTGGGCGACGTGTTCGCCCGCATCGCCGACGGCAGCATCGACGTGCACCCCGACACGGCCGGGAGTTTCCTGCTGACTTGCGTCCGCAACAAGTGCCTGAAG
>ERZ842401.3561-NODE-3561-length-19165-cov-6.488435_pt1 | contig 19165 bp, 17 predicted proteins | sample MGYA00521270_ERZ842401 | MGnify/ENA primary metagenome ERZ842401 (study PRJEB31892, sample SAMEA3878208) | bioreactor metagenome | biome: Moose rumen | place: Sweden | collected 2011-10 | study: EMG produced TPA metagenomics assembly of the PRJEB12797 data set... | reverse complement strand
ATGTGCTTGCTTCGGGAATCGACATTTACGCCGAGCCGCCGGGAAAGAAATTGCAAAACATCGCGCTCCTTTCGGGCGGTGAAAAAACGATGACGGCGGTTGCCCTACTCTTTGCGACCTATCAGGTTCGCCCGTCGCCGTTCTGCTTGCTCGACGAGATTGACGCGGCTCTTGACGACAAAAATGTCACGAGCTTCGTTCACACGCTCCGTTCATTCGCAAAACTGTCGCAGTATATCGTCATTACGCACAACAAAAAAACCGTTATGGGAGCGAGCACCATGCTCGGCGTGACCATGCAGGAATCGGGCGTGAGTAAAATCGTCGCAATCAGCCTCGACAAGTCAATCTCCACGGACGATTCTTTTGACGAGACCGAAGAATTCATCGAAGAAGAAGTGCCGCAAGAAGAAGGCGTTGTAGTTCCTCCGCGCCCCGAGCCGCGAATCCACAACCCAGACGGCACAATCACCGACCCTGTGGTCGAAAAATACAACGAAGAGCAAAAAGAAGCCGCCAAGCGCGCCCGCGAAGAAGCAAAATCGGCAAAACGCGCGGCAGAGGAAGCAAAGCAGGAAAGCGAACAAGTTCCCGAGGGAGAGCAAGCCGCTTTTTCTGAAAACAACGCTTCAAATTCAGGGCAAAAGGAATAAAACATGGATTTTGAGGACATAAAATACGAAATTTCGGATTTTGCGCATGAAAAACCGCTTCTTCTCACGGTCATTTGCATTGTCGTGTTCCTTTTTATCGCGGGAATCGTCATTCTCATGATTCAGACAACGCCAGAAAAAAAAGCCGCTGCACCCGAGCAAGAGCCGTTCACCCAAGACGCGCCTCTCCTCATTCCCGACAGTCCCGACATCGAAAAAGACTACTACCCCAACCGCGTCACCGAAAATCAATGGTCACAGGAAGAACTCAACACTTGGTTCACCTATCCCGAAGACGAAACGATGACCGAACTTGAAAAAGCGAACGACAGAATCATAAAAGACATAACCGAGGCCGCTCCCTAAGCGAGGGCTTCAAAAAGAGCGAGAGTGCGTATGAAAAAGAATTCTTTTTTTGTGATGTTATTTCCGATTTTTTTCATGGTGGCTTCATGCGGAACGACCGCGAATGTGGCGCAAACTCCTCAGAGTCCGGAAGCCGCCGTCACGCAAAAACAAGAAGATATTGCGAATGAAATCGCCGACACAATGAATGCCGCCGCCCCTCAGGCAGAAATTCCGCCGGAAACAGAAAATATAGAAAATTCTGCCCTTGCTGAAAGTGAAGAACCTTCTGTATCAAGCGAAATCACCGTGGAACGCGAAGAGAATTCAGAAAACGAGCTTTCTCCCGAAGAAAGCACCGCCGAATATTCTATTTCAAACGAAGAAAATACCACCGAAGAACCTGAAACAAGCGAAAAAGTAAGCGAGGAAGATTCCAATTTCGACAAAGAGCGCGAAAATGCACCCACGACCGATGAGCGCGGAAAAGTTTCGGAATACCCGATTTTTGAAGAGCCAGAAGTAGTCGTGCTTGATTTGCCAGACGAAGAACCTCAAAGAGAAGAAGCGAAAAGCGAAGAAATTGTCGCTTCAAACAACGAAGAAACGGTGAAAAGCGAAGAAGTGCCAGCCCCAAAAGCCGAAGAAGTTCCCGCACCGAACGCTGAAAATTCCCCAAAAGCAGAAATCGCTCCGCTTCCGAAAAATGAAGCGGCAGAAGCAAAAACCGAAGCGCCAGTTCCTCAAAAAGCAGAAGAAACAGCTGAAAGCGCAGAAACAGAAGAAAAAGCGAGCGAAGAAAGTGAAGAAATCGTGCCTTCTCGTTCCGTTGCGGTCAAAATCAACCAGTTCCTTGATGTTACCTACCCCGGAAAAGGCTGGACATACATCGGCGAAACCGAAAAAAATGCGCTCTTCACATACAGCGGGCGCAAAATCGGTTCAAACAACACAACATTCTCCCTTCGTGCAAAAAAAGCGGGCAATACGCTTCTTCACTTTTACAAAAATGATGCCCTCACAGGCGAATATATCGATGACTATCTTTCAGTTACCGTTGAGGCAAAACGAAGCGCGGGGCGCGTGAAAGCTCCCGCCTATGCCGACATCGTTCCTGCAAAACCACAACGCAGAATTGACCGTGCGAATGAAAATCAAAAAGAAGCGCAACAGGCACAAACGGCAGAGCCACCTCAGACACCTCAACCCGTTCAAACGGGAGAAGCAAAAGCCGCAGAAACCGCCCCTGCGAGCAAAAACGAAAAAACAACGCAAAACACGGCGAGCCAGTGGAGCGCACAATCGCAAAAAAATGCACAAAATGCGCGTCCTTCGCCTTCGCAAAATGCAAACACGCACGCAAACTCTGAAAGCGATGTAAAAACTGTCATTCAAACAACGGACAAAACGGTGGAAACTACGCCACAAGCCCGAGAATCGCAAGAATATACGCCGATTTCCTCACAGAGCGAAACGGTTTCCGTGCCTACAAACACAGAAACGGAGCTTCAAGAAGACCCGTGGACTGTTTCAAACCAAGTATCGCAATCAGAAAAAAGCGAAGTCGATGAAAGTCTTCTTGAAAAGGCAAAAAAAGATTTCGTTGACGGCAAATTTGAAGACGCGCTCAAAGAGGCACAGGAATATTACAACAGCGCAAGCACTCGGCTTGACGAAGCACTGTTCCTTTTGGGGCAGATTTCCGAAAGCAACAGCAGTGTGAAAGACATCCGCTTTGCCGTGGATTCCTACGACATGCTTGTGAAGCGATTCCCTGCAAGCAAATACTGGAAACAAGCAAAAAACCGCTCAATCTACTTGAAGCGATTCTATATTGATATTAGATAAAAATGAGAAGTGAGAAGTGAGGAATGAGAACTTTTTTTCTGCTTCTTCTTTCCTCATTTTCTATCTAAAAGAGGTTGTATAAATGAAAAAAATAGCAAAAACTTTTTCGGTACTGTTCTGTGCAGGAGCACTTTGTGTGCTCAATTCTTGCACGATTCAGCAGGACGCGTATTCAAAGCGAACGGTGAGTGTTTCGGGAACAGGCTCGGTTACGATTGAGGCGGACACGGCAACGATTATTCTTTCTGTGGTCACGCGCGGAAAAGATGTCGCCGAGACAAGCGAAGAAAACGCAAAAAAAATGACCGCCGTTCAAGACGCGGTTATAAAAACAGGAATTTCAAAGGAATGTATCTCAACGCAGAATTATTCGGTCTATCAGGAAAGCCACTACGACAACAAAACGGGTCGGCAGATTCCCGATGACTACCGCGTAACGAATCAGATTAAGATTCTCGTCAAAAAAATCAACACGGCAAGCGATGTGATTGATGTGGCTCTCAAAAATGGCGCGAATCAGCTTTCTTCTTTAACCTACGGAGTCACCGACACGGAAATCGCCAAAAAACAAGCGCGAAGCCTTGCAATTCAGCAGGCACAGGAAGCGGCGAATCTCCTTGCGGGCGCGAGCGGCGCGAATCTTGGCAAAGTGCTTTCCATTTCCGAACACGCAGATTACGCCTACCCGCGCGCACGGCTCATGAAAACAACGGCAAACGCGGACATGGGCATGATTGAAGCCGAAGAAGCCGTCTCAACGCCCGTCTCAGGCGGAAGCTCCACCGTCACCGTAAGCGTTGACGCGGTGTATCAGTTGAAGTAAGACGCGAAAAAAAGTAAAATGGAGTTCAGAGGAACAAAATGCTTGATTATCGATTCATTAAAGAACATCTTGACGAAGTAAAAAAGAATATTTCTGACCGAAACATGGTCGCTGACGCTGATTTGGTCGTGCGTCTTTTTGACGAGCGCACTGCCCTCACCACAAAATTACAGGCCTTGCAGCAGAAGCGAAACGAAAATGCCGCTTCAATGAAACAAAAGCTCGACGCGGACACTCGCGCAAAATACATCGAGGAAGGCAAAAAGATTAAGGACGATGTTGCCGCCGCTGAAAAGGAACTCGCCGAAGTTGAGGCAAAACTTGACGAGGCTGGTCGGCAGATTCCGAACATGCACCATCCAGACACGCCAATCGGAAAGCTCGACACCGAAAACCTTGAAGTCAAAAAGGTCGGCACTCCGCGCAAATTCGATTTCCAGCCGAAAGACCATGTTGCGTTGGGCGAGGACTTGGACATCATCGACTTTGAGCGCGGAACGAAGGTTTCTGGCCCTAAATTCTACTATTTGAAGAACGAAGCCGTGTTCTTGGAGCAGGCGTTGATTATGTACGCGCTCAATATTCTGCGAAAGCACGGATTTACGCACTTTATCACGCCTGATGTCGCAAAACAGGAAATCTTACAGGGCATCGGCTTTAATCCGCGCGGAAACGAATCGAATGTGTACTGTATCGAAGAAGAAGGCACTTGTCTTGTCGCCACGGCAGAAATCACGCTCGGAGGCTTCCACTCAGGCGAAATCTTGGACAAAGCTTCCCTTCCGCTCTTCTACTGCGGTCTTTCTCACTGCTTTAGGCGGGAAGCGGGCGGAGCGGGTCAGTTCTCAAAGGGCTTGTACCGCGTGCACCAGTTCGACAAGGTTGAGATGTTCGTCTACTCGCTTCCAGAAGAAAGCGACAAAATCCACGAAAAACTCCGCCTGATTGAAGAGGAAATCTTCACTGGCTTGGGATTGCCTTTCCATGTCGTTGACACTTGCACGGGCGACTTGGGAGCACCTGCGTACCGAAAATGGGATTTGGAAGCGTGGATGCCAGGTCGCGCGAACGAGGCGCACCCCGAAGGCGACTATGGCGAAGTCACTTCAACTTCAAACTGCACGGACTATCAGGCTCGCCGCCTCAATGTAAAATACCATGACGATGACGGCAAGAACAAGTATGTGCACATGCTGAACGGAACGGCAATCGCGGTGGGTCGGGCAATGCTCGCGATTTTGGAGAACTATCAGAACGCCGACGGCTCGGTCTCAATCCCCGAAGTGCTCGTGCCCTACTGCGGCTTCGACAAAATCGTCCCCAAAGCCAAAAAAGACCCCGTCTATCACGCGGCAAAAAAATAAGGCATGGAAAGCAACAGGTTTTTGAAAGGGATTTTCTATTTTCTCATCTTTATGAGCGTTGTGCTTGCGGGAACGATGCTCAAGGTGCTTGAAAGTTTCTTCAAACCTGTCGTGCTTGCGATTCTCTTGGCGGCGGTGTTTTATCCGCTCGTCAAAAAACTCAACGCGAAGTGCAAAATTCCGTGGATGCTCGGAATCGTGATTGTGTATGTGGTCTTCCTCGTGATTTTCACGGGGATTTTCAACCTGCTTTCAACGAGCCTTATGACCATCGTTGAGACCTACCCCAAATACGAAGAGCGGTTCCGCACGATTTACCACACGCTCCAAAACGAATTTTCAGCGAATTCCAATTCGGGGGTTTTGAATTTCTTCTTCGACTTCAACCAAGACCAAACGCTGCTCGAAAATCTTTCAAATCAGCTCAACATCTTGCCGTTTTTGAAGAATTTCGCGCTCAATTTCACCAACTCGCTCGTTACATTCTTAAAAAGCACTTTTTTGGTTCTTTTGCTTTCGATTTTTTTGATTTTGGAGATGAAATCCTTCAAGGCAAAAATCTCGAACGCCTTTTCAAGCGAAAACAACCAAAAAATCAACGACATCATGCACCGAATCGCAAGCGACACCATGCACTACATCTCAATCAAGTTCCTCATTTCGCTCGCGACAGGCTTGTTCGTATTCGTGTGCTGTCTTATCGTCCGAATCGACTTTCCGCTCGTGTGGGGATTTTTGGCATTCGTGTTGAACTTCGTGCCCACTTTCGGCTCAATCATTTCATGGGCAGTCACCACGATTTTTGCGTTTTTGCAGTGCTACCCTCACCCCGCGCCCGTCATTTTTATCGCAATCGCGGTGCTCGTCATCAATCTCGTTTTGGGAAATGTGGTCGAGCCACGCATTGAGGGCGAAAATTTGGGAATCTCGCCATTTGTGATTCTCGTGAGTTTGTCGCTCTGGGGCTGGCTCTGGGGATTTTTGGGGCTGATTCTCGCCGTTCCGCTCATGGTCATCGTCAAGATTTTCTGCGAAAACATCTCGTACCTGCGCCCAATTGGAATTTTGCTGGGTAGCGAACGGCACGCGTAGCGGGCAAAAACCTGTGAGACAGGTTTTTAGTGAGTCTCCGAGCAGCTATGCTGCGAAGGCGGAAGTGCAAATCACTCTTCAAACCAATAATTTGAGACGGGGTATATTTTCCGCCGTTGGAAATACTCCACTGTGTCCTCATAGCCTTTTTGAATGAGCAAATTGATTCGTTTCTTTGAGAAATTCGCCGTGCCATCGAGAATGCTTTCAAATATAGTGTCGCCGTCTAAGTCGATGCTCGGAAAAAGTTCGATAATGTGTTTGTTGTCGTAGTCTTTTGCTTGGATTCGGCGCGAAAGATGTGCTTGGTCTGAAAGATACACAACGATAATATTTTCTATGTGTGGGTAATTCTTCACAATGGGCGCAATCGGAATGTTGTCGCCGCCAACCTTTTCTTCACCGCCATCGGAATAGTAGTGCCCGCCTTCATCATCGTTCACAAAAACGGAATCGCAAATCAGAGGAAAAGCCGAAGTCGCGAGCAATTTGCTTTTTATATCGTCGCTTGAATCCTTATTCACATAAAAATAGTACGCATGGCTTCCGACTCCCGCGCCAAGCACGGTGGAATTGATGTATTTTAAGAGTTTGAGCCTGTCTCGAACCGCCGTTACATACACATCGACCGTTGCATCGTAGAGATTTTCAAGCGGAACGAGTTCCAAAAGCTCCGAAAGCCCCGCCTGTGAGATAAGGCTCTCATCTTTCGTGAGTTTTTCACTCACTTCGTCAAGCCACATTCTTTCGGCTTCTTCAACAGAAACGACCGAAAATAATGCCGCATTCAATCCGCCCACGCTCGTTCCTGAAATAACGCTCGTTTTCTGCGCAATACCGTACTCGTTCAGCGCCTTCCACACGCCCACTTCATACGCACCTTTTCCGCCGCCACCTGAAAACACAATGCCCCATTCCTGAGAAAACGAAAAAGCCGAGAAAAACCCGAGTATCAAAAGAATCAGAGCAAATCGTTTCATTTCGTTCCTTCTTTCAGTTTAAAATAGAGCGTGTCGTCCGCCGTGATGTCGGGGAAAGTATCAGATGCAAGATGAAAAACATTCCGTTCTCGGAGCGCAAGAGAATCTTTTCGTATCAGAAAAAAATCAAGGTTGATAGAAAGAATGCGCTCAGGAATCAACACTTCGATACGAGAAAAGATTTTTTCGTCTGAAACAAAGAATTTCCGCCCCATCTGTGTGCCGTTTTCGTCAGCACGGGGCAATTGCTCCAAAATTTCGCCATTTTCATCTGTGTAAACTGCCGAAGAAAGCGCAAATCGTTTTTTCCAGACATCACCCAAGTCTAGCGAATGTGACTCGGCGTATTTGAGCCATTTTGCGGTGTCGTCGGTTGGAGCAAGCGCATAGCGAAGATATTTTTTCCCGTCAACAACGAAAGGATATTCGTATTCCCCTTGCGATGACATCCAAGTTCCGTAGAGGTCAGAAAGATTTGAGAGCGCACGAAAATCGGAAGGAATTCCACTCGTTGAAGCACAAGAAACGAGAACAAAGAGAAGTAAAAGCCCCGCACAGAATTCAGAGAGGTAAATTTTATACGGGATTTTTTCAGACATTGAGTGCTCCTCAGAAAAAGACTCTTTTTTATAGCAATATGCTAGTATACCGCGAAATGGCAAATCTCGCAACGCATTCGGAAAAATAAAATTCCCTCTCGGCGAACAATATGCTATAATGAGCGCATGGCAGAAAAACTTGATGTAAAATTGGTTGCGTTGGATTTGGACGACACGCTTTTGAACGATGAGCGCGAAATTTCAGACGGAAATGTCGCCGCGCTCCGAGAATGCGCCGAAAAGGGAATCTATGTCGTCTTGTGCTCAGGGCGGGCGGAAGACGCGATTCTCCCCTTTGTGCGCAGACTTGAAATCGCGGGAAAAGAAGCGGGCAAATTCATCATCGCAATCAACGGCTGCTCGATTTTCGACATGCACAAACGACAGCAGATTTTCTGCCGCAAAGTGGAAAGCGACATTCTTATCCGCACGAACGAAATCGCAGAAGCGCATGGGCTTCGGAGCGAAGTCTACACGCCAAGCACGATTTACTTCCGCGAAGAAACAAAATGGACGCGCCTTGATGTCGAACTCTGCGGTCTTAAAAGCGAAAAAGTCGAAAACTACGAAAAATTCCTCATGCAAGGCTTTACAAAAATGCTCGTGCCGGGCGAACCAGAAGAATTGCAAGTATTACAGAAAATTCTCCGCGCGGAATTTGGAGAGCGGGCGGTCATTTTTACGAGTAAGCCCTACTTTCTTGAAATTTTGCCTCCGAACTGCGGAAAAGGCGAGGCGGTTGAATGGCTCTCAAATGAGCTTGGCTTCGGGCTTGAAAAAACGATGGGCTTTGGCGACAGCATGAACGATGAAAGCCTTATCCGCATGGCAAAGTATGGTGTCGCCATGTACAACGGGCTTACCGAAATCAAAAACATCGCCGATTTCGTGACGGACTGCGACAATAATCACGACGGCGTGGCGGATTTCTTATGGAAATGGGTGTTATAAAAAAGAGAGTTTTAGGCTTCGGGGCTTTTTTTCTTCTTCTCATTCTACTTTTCTTTTTGATTTTGAAATTTTCGCCCTATCCTGCGTTCACGGAGTTTAAGAACCGACCAATATCCACGCGGATTTATGATTCACAGGGAAAGCTGATTCAAATCACCGCGCTTGAAAACGGCATGCGACGGGAATTTCTCCCGCTTTCAGAGATTCCGCCCTTTGTGCAGGAATGCTTTATTGAGGCGGAAGACCGACATTTTTACTCGCACCACGGAATCGACTTTGCCGCGATTGCGAGGGCGGCGTTTCAGAATGTGAGCGAGGCGCGGACGGTGAGCGGGGCTTCCACGATTACCATGCAGCTCGCCCGAATCATCCGCCCGAATCCAAAACGCACGCTCTTCGTAAAAATAAGGGAAGCATTCGACGCGCTCCGCCTTGAGCTACGGCTTTCAAAGGCAGAAATTCTTGAACTTTATCTGAATTCCGTACCTTTCGGCTTCAACACGGAAGGAATCGCAAGCGCGGCGAGGTATTTTTTTTCAAAGGATGTCAAGGATTTGAGCGAAACGCAAGCTGCATGCCTTGCCGTAATTCCGCGCCGCCCCTCGCTGTATAATCCGCTCACAAGCACTTCCCCCAAAGAACCGTTCAGCTATCCCTTTAATGCCCCGCATTTTGTGCGCTTTCTTTCGCAAATGGAAAATTCCCCGATTGGGAAAGAAGCAAGCGTGCATACAACGCTCAGCCTTGACCTACAGCACCACGCAGAGGCTCTGCTTTCCCGGGCGGTGGAACAATACGCCGAAAACAGGCTTTCAAACGGCGCGATTTTAGTCTGCGACACTCAATCGGGGGCGATTTGCGCATGGGTCGGGAGCGCGGATTTTTTTGACAGTGCGCACAACGGGCAAGTGGACGGCGTGCTTTCACGGCAACAGCCGGGTAGCAGCATGAAGCCCTTCTTGTACGCGCTCGCCCTTGAAAGCGGATTTTCGCCCGACACGGTTCTTCCCGACATTCCGATGGAATTCGGCTTTGAGAACTTGTATGTTCCGCAGAATTTCAACAACCGCTTTAACGGACCAGTGCGATTCCGAGTTGCGCTCGCTTCAAGCCTCAATATTCCCGCCGTTTACCTTCTGAACGAAATCGGAATCGAAAGCTATCTCAAAAAGCTCAAAGAACTCGGCTTCGCTTCGCTCGATCACGCGGACGCTGGGCTTTCGCTCGCGCTCGGGGGTGCTGAGGTTTCGATTTTTGAGATGACGCAAGCCTTTTCGGTCTTTGCCCGGGACGGCGTGTTTGTTCCGCTCTATAGCATTGAAAGTGAAGATTCCCGAGAACAAAAACAAGTCTATGACATAAACACGGCGCGGCTCGTGTGCGACATGCTTTCCGACAAGGAAGCCCGTGCGCTCGGCTTCGGCTACAATCAGACTTTCACAACGCCCTTTCCCGCGATGTTCAAAACAGGAACGGCGAACCAATACCAGAACATCACCGCGCTTGGCGCAACACCGCACTACACGGTCGGCGTATGGATGGGAAATTTCAGTGGCGAAACCGTCGTCGGAAAAACAGGAAGCTCGATTCCCGCAAAAATCGCGCGAGATTTGCTCGTCAGCTTGCAGGGAACGAGCGGAAAGGACTTCCAAAAGCCCGCCCAGTTCAAAAAAGAGCGGATTTGCTCACTTTCAGGAATGCAAGCGGGCGCACAGTGCCCCGACACCGTGACAGAATATCTCCCAATGCACAAATCCGCCCCGCGCGAAACATGCACCTGGCACACAGAAAGCGGCACGGTCTATCCGAGCGAATACGCGACATGGTTCCGCCTCAAAAACAGAAGCGGCTTCATCGGCGACAGAGGAAGCGAGCTGAAAATAATCTCCCCACGAAACGGAAGCGTTTTCTACTACGACGAATCAATTCCGCGCGGTCAGCAAAAACTCATCGTGGAAGCAAGCGGCGGAAGCGAAGAAAGCGCGAGATTTTTTGTAGACGGAAGCGTGATTGAAGAGAAGGAACGCCCCTTCGTGGCGCAAATTCCGCTCACACGGGGAACGCACAGAATTACCGTGGAGTCTGGAGAGGAACGCGCAGAAATTACAATTGAAGTGAAGTAGAATTTCGACACGGATACACGCAGATGCACACGAATAAAAAATCAGCGTCAGTCTGCGTGTATCCGCGCTCATTATTTAAAAATCACACGAGAGAATTTCTTTTTGCCCGCTCGTAAGACAAGTTCACCGTCTTTATCAAGATTTGCGCTTGTGACTTTAAGCGTGGGGTCAGTAAGAGCCGTGCCGTTCAGTGACGCACCGTTTCCTTGAATCAATCTTCGTGCCTCGCCGTTTGAAGAAGCGAGTTTTGCGCTCACAAAGAGCGAAAGGATTCCGATTCCCGCGTCTAAGTCTGCCTTTGAAAGCTCCACCGTAGGCATTTGGGTTTTGTCGCCCTCACCGCTGAACGCCGCCTTTGCGCCCGCCAGAGCAGAATCAGCCTTTTCCTTTCCGTGGATTTCTTTGGTGACTTCATACGCGAGCCGTTCTTTTGCCGCATTGATGTCACCTGCGCAAATTTCTTTGATTTCGCTTATTTCAAGGAAGGTGAAGAGCTTGAAGAATTTTTCGACATCGGGGTCAGCGACATTGCGCCAGTACTGGAAGAAGTCGTACACGCTCGTGAGGTTTTCATCGAGGAAAATCGCGCCCTTTTCGGTTTTGCCCATCTTTTTTCCGTCGCTTCGCGTAATCAGCGGGAATGTGAGGCCGAAAACCGTATGCTCGGCGTTGAGTTCTTCCGTGCCGCCGAGCTTTCGCCGAATCAAATCGACACCCGCCGTGATGTTGCCCCACTGGTCGTCGCCGCCAATCTGAAGGCAGACATTGTGCCGCTGGTGAAGCTGGAGATAGTCGTAACTTTGAAGCAACTGATAATTGAACTCAATGAAAGAAAGCCCCCGCTCCAGTCTCTGTTTGTAAGCCTCGAACGAGAGCATTTTGTTCACGCTAAAGCACGAGCCGATGTCGCGCAGAAAGTCGATGTAGTTGAGGTCGGCGAGCCAGTTCTTGTTGTTGTCAGAAAAAGCCGTCTTTCCGTCGAAGCCGATGAAGCGGTCAAGCTGCGCCTTGATTGTCTCGACATTCTTGTCAATCTGCTCATAGGAAATCATCTTCCGCATTTCGGTTTTTCCGCTTGGGTCGCCGATTCGGGCAGTGCCACCGCCAATCAACGCAATTCCGATATGCCCCTGAGAGCGAAGATGGCGGAGCGCGAAAAAGGGAACCATGTGCCCGATGTGAAGGCTCGGTCCTGTTGGGTCACAGCCGACATAAAACGCGACCGGTCCTTTGTCCATTAAGTCAGAAAGTCCCTGTTCGTCCGTACACTGCGCGAAAAATCCGCGTTCTTTTAATATTTCAAGAGCTTTGTTCATAAAATCTATCCTTATTTTTATTTAAACCACAGATTAACACAGATTAGCACAGATTATTTATAGTTTTCTGCAAAAAGTCTGGCACTGCAATTTTTATATATTTTACTCAAGATTCGCATTCTGTTCAATCGACATAAAAAAAGCCCTGCACGAAGCAAGGCCTTAGAAATCCATCCACAGATTAGAAAGATTATCACAGATTTTATATTTTAGAGATTAAATTTCTCTAAATTTTATTATTTTTAATCTGTGTAATCTATGTGAATCTGTGGATTATATTACACTCCCAGTCTGTTAATCACCGTGTCGAGCAAGCTGTCGATTACGCTGACGAATTTCGCCGCTGCGTTGTAGCCGTGCTGGAATTTGATGATTTCGGCAAGTTCTTCGTCGATGTTCACGCCGCTGATTGAGTCGCGCAAGTTTCTGAGGTCGTCCATGATTGCGTTCTGGCTCAGCATGTTCATCTCAGCCTGCTCGCCTTTCAAGCCGACATTCGTGACCGAATTCGCAAAGTAATCGTCGAAAGTGCGGTCTTTTCCAATCATAACGGCGGTGTTTCGGATTGCGGCGATTTCAACAGCCGCCCGTCCGTCGCCAATCATTGATTTTCCCTGTGTGTTCGGGTATGCCGCCGCAACGCTTAAGACATCGCCCTTAATTTCGTCATTCACCGCGATATAACCCGCCGGGTTCAACACGGGAGCAACTGCAAACGAGCCGCGAAGAGCATTCACTGCATCCGCTTGGGCAAAATCATAGGCATTTTCTGCCCCGCTTCCCTGCAAGATTCCTGAATACGCGGTGAGGAACATGCCTGAGTCCTCGACATGGCGGATTACGAAATCAGGATTTTCCATCTCCTGCGCCGTGGTCGCCTTCAAGACGAGATGATTTTCGCGGTCAAGGTAGGCTTTCACTTCGCCGTTTGAATCGTTGATTCGCGCAACGACTTCTTCAATCGTGTCAGTCGCATGGTAGGGAACGGAAATCGTGCCGCTCTTCCCGGAAAGCGTCATCGTGCCTTCAAGCCCGACTTTTTCCTGCGGATTGAGCTCATTCGTGCCTGTAAATCTGAAAATATATGAATGGTCGTCAACGCCGTCACCGTTTCGGTCGTAGTTTCCGTTTACGCTCGTGACGAACGGATGCTGCACGAAGAAATCAAGCCCCGTCACATTGTTCATGCCGATGCCCGCCTTATGCACATCGTTCACAAGGTCGGCAAAGTTCATCGTCACGGTGTTCAAAGTCTGAACCTCAGAGCGAATATCCACATCGCGCAGTTCAAGCAACGCTCCCAAAGTGCCGCCCGAAACCTGCACGGTGTTTTTCGTGTCAGCCCACATCACGCGGCTGTAACCGTTGTTGTCGGTCATCGGCTCAATATCAAAAGAGCGAGCGATGTGCCCCTGCACGAGAATGTTTCCTTCAAGGTGAACCATAAATTCATCGTTGTCGCGCGTGTCGGTCGTGATGTTCGCCAAGCCTGAGAGTTTTTCCACGAGCAAGTCTCGGCGGTCAAGCAAATCGTTCGGATTGTCGCCCATCGCCTTAACTTTCACGATTTCGCCGTTCAATTCCGCAATCTGCTTGGTGATGGTGTTAATCTGCTTTACGGTCGCCTCAATGTCGCCGTTGATGAGCGTTCCGATTCCGCTCAACGCCGTGTATCGCTGCTGAATGCTCTCGGCAAGAGTCTCACCGCGCGTCACCACCGCCTGACGAGCCGCCTGGCTTTCAGGGTACACCGAAAGTTCCTGCCAGCTCTGCCAGTATTTATCCATATTTGAGCGGATTGAGATTTCATCAGGCTCGTTGTAGACCTGCTCAATCATCGTGTAATATTTTTCGCGCGTCGTCCAGTACGTTTCCTGGTTCGTCTGCGCCACGATTCGCTGGTCGAGAAGTTCATCGCGAAGACGGTTGATGCTCTCAACGCTCGTTCCCTGACCGAGCTGCCCTGCCCGTTCCTCGCGCTCCAAATCAGGGCGGTAAATCGGGTCGAATGTCTTAATCTGAACTCGCTGGCGAGAGTAGCCCTCGGTGTCGGCATTCGAAATATTGTGACCGGCAGTGTTAATCTGCGTCGAGTGAGCCATGAGGCTTCGCTTTCCAATCTCAATCGCTGCAAATGAATTCGCCATAATCTATTCTCCTCTATATATACGCTATTATTACCAAGTTAAATCATCTGGTTGAGCACAACACTGCTCAGTTCAGGCTTTACAATCTGTCCTTTGTTTGAGTAAAGGACATTTCTTCTCTGCGGCACGACCGAATCGAACACGCCCTGCAAGAACTTCCGAGTGGTGGAAATGTACTCGTTCAAAACCTTGTTTTCCACCTTCGACTTCTGAAGTTTTCCCCTCACCTCGCTCAAAACGGGCGAAATCGTCTCATCGCTTGCCATATCGACATGCTCGCTCAAAGCCATCCGTTTTTCTTCAAGCTCCACGAACTGGTCGCTTAAGGTCTGGAGATTCTCAATGTTTTTGTTGAGGCTATCCCAGTCTTTCTCTTTCACGCAGTTGTGAAGAAGCGTCTGCTGCTCCAAGATTTTGTCCAAAAGCGCATTCTCTTCCTGCATGACGGAGACAAGATTCTGCTTGCTTTCTATAATAGTCTGCTCAACTGTTTCTTCAGCCATTGGATTTCTCCACTTAGATTTATTCTTTTTGATTATCGGAATTTGAATAAAAGAGTTTAGAAATTTATTTTTTTTCATTTTTCCGTTTCAAGACCTTGACACACTCAGCGAATTTTTGCTATAGTGTCGTACATCAGTTACATGGTGCCTGTAGTTCAGTGGTAGAGCGTCAGATTGTGGATCTGATTGTCGTGGGTTCGAGCCCCATCAGGCACCCGAGCTCATGCAAATGAGCACTTCTGCGTTCGTAGCTCAACTGGATAGAGTAACGGACTTCGAATCCGTAGGTTGCACGTTCGATCCGTGTCGGACGCATTCTTTTAACTGATAATCGGGCGACTAGCTCAGTTGGTAGAGCAACAGACTCTTAATCTGTGGGTCCGGGGTTCGAGCCCCCGGTCGCTCAAGAAATCGGACAAGAACCGTACAACCAAGTTTTTGGCAAACGGTTCGCCGGTGCCGATGGACACGCGAGAGTGGTGAAATTGGCATACACGCTAGACTTAGGATCTAGTGCTTCGGCGTAAGGGTTCAAGTCCCTTCTCTCGCATACCTTATTTTCTTGTCTTGTAAGAAAATAGTAATCTAAAAATACCGAATGGTAGCAGATTGATAGCAATTTCATGTTTCGGAGTTTTGTCGTGAGAATTACCGAGCCATACACAATCTTTCTGCGAAAATTACCGAGCGGAAAGAAAGTCTATTATTATCAGTACCGAGATGAAAACGGCAGACGCTCGCCAGCATATTCAACAGGAACGGACAAACTTTCTCAGGCACGAAGAATCTGTCAGAAACTTTACAACGAAGGAAAATTCAACTCAAACAGTGGAATGCTCTTCAAAACATTTGCGGAGCATTTTTTTGATGATGATTCACCTTACAGAAAGTGGAAAAAAATAAGCGGAGAAGATTTAGCAAAATCAACGCTCGCTGCTTACATTAAACTTCTCAACTACCAGATACTTCCATATTTCGGTGACATGCAGATACGCAAGATAAACACAGATACGGTCAAGCAATGGATTGTATGGCTTAATGAAGGCTGGTCTGTAAAGACATCAAACAACGCTCAGTCAGTGCTGAACATAATTCTAAAATCGGCTAAAGAAAAACGGCTCATAAAAGAAGTGCCGTCGGCAGATTTGTCTTTCAGAAAAATAAAGAAGAAGCACAGGAAACTTCTTACGGTTGAGGAGATTCGCGAAATCTATCAGAACGGCGACTGGCATTGGGAAGTTGCACGGCGGGCTTTTCTCGTATGCGCGATTACTGGAATGAGAATCGGTGAAGTCGTAGGCTTGCAGACTTTTGAGGTTGGAGACGACAGACTCAATGTAGAGCACTCGCTACACCCTCACTTCGGACTTGGTGAAACAAAAACGCGGGTATGCCGTTATGTGCCAATTCCACGAATACTAAATCTGAAATCGAAATGCGGCTCAAAGTGGGCTTTTCAGAAACCAACGGAAGAAAAGCCTGTCCGTGCTGGGTATATTTACAATCGTCTTATGGCAATACTTGAATCAATGGGTATAGACCACAAGGCAAGAGGAATAACAGTGCATTCGTTGCGAAATATGTTTATTTCGTATATGCGAGGTTCTACTTTCGGCGAGAACATAGACATAAAAATAAAGGCTGTCGTAGGACATGCCGACGAATCAATGACAGACTGGTACACTTACTGGACGCCAGAAATGTTTCCTGAAATCTACGAGGTGCAGGAAAAACTATACAAAGAAATCACGGGGGCAAAAAATGCGAGTGACTAAACCAATCGACGCTACGGTGGACATGACGGAGAGCGCGAAGCAGACGGCGGTTGCGCTTATCGGCGAGACGAACACGGCGAATGTAATGGACTTGTTTTTCAGCGACAACCTCGTTGAAATCGAGAACGGAATCAGACAGCTCAACGAGTTCTCCAGCAAAAGCTACCTTCTCTCGGCTATTCTACTCCACTCGCTCATTTATGACAGGGAACTATACGCGCAGTCAGGGCTTCAATGGGCTGAGTACGCGAAACGCTCACGCGAGCGAATCGGAATGGACCCGCGCGATGTATCGCAGTATCTCTCGGCGGCGCGCTTCTTCATAAAATACCATGAAACGCTCGCAAGAAAAGGATTCAACCCTAACGGCTCGATACTGAAACTTGCCCGTGCCGAGCTTGCCGTGGAGCTGAGCGGGAATATCGATGAAGTAATCGACCACATCATCAATGACTCATGGTGGGATTTCAAGGCATGGTATCAGTCATTCAAGCCGTCAAAGGCTCTCCCCAAGTCAACAGAATATGTCCGCGACGACATCGGGTTCAAGGGCAACAAGTTCACAATCGGAAACATCGAGGCGGTAAAGATTTCTGACGAGATAAACGACGGAGACAGATTAAGGCTTCAAGGCTACATGAAGCAGATTTTCGAGGCGATTGCTAAAGGCTATGAGCCGGCTATTATCCCGGTCTACGACAAGAAAGAAGCCGCCGTACTCGAACGGCTCAGAGACAAGAACAGGGAGAAAAAATAGCCTTTTCCTGCGTGTTTTTCGCACATTTGATGTTTTTATATTATTTTCTAGAGAAAACGCGTTGTAGGGCTTTTTAGGGGCATTTGCGGGGGAATTTTTGCTGTTTTGGAAGAAAAAAAAAGAGCCTGCAAAAGCAAGCCCCCTTCGTTTTAGTCATTTAGGAATCTGAAAGCACCGCCTTTCGTCAGCCACGACACGGCGAAGAATGTCAGTGCCCCCATCTCTACCCACCAAGTCTTCGCGGGGAAATGAACGGGCAGAGGCATAAGAACCATTATCACTACCATTCCGATTCCGCAGACACGGTAAACGATGTCGCGTATTTTCTTTTTATTCGTCCGCTCCCCGTCAGTCATAGTGAACAGGAACAGCGAGTTGAAGGCAAGCAGACAGAAGAATATAACGGCTGAGGTACAGTGTATCGCGCTCGAGATATTTTTCGGCAGCTGGAAGAAACCGACATAATCGGCTGACAATGAGCACTTGCACGGAAACAGCACAATCATTATCCCGAACACGCCCGAAATGGTAGTAACGAGGTTGTCAACCTTTCCGTAGCCGTCATAGCACATAAGCACGATGCTCGCCGCAGTCAGAACCCCAGCCAAAGCGGGCGAGCAGTAGTAGGTCGCCGAAATCGACAGGTCAGACCAGAACCCTTCGGAAAGCCCGCCCGTCATCTTGCCGTAAAGGAACGCGCTGAAAAGACTGAGCCACGGCAGCAAACCGCCGAGCAGACCGGCGTAATTCCTTATCCGTCTTTGCCATACCAAACGATTATCCATAATAATCTCCTATGTTTTTTAGGGAAATTTTCCCTTGATTTCCTCTGATTTCCCCTATCCTCTCACGGCGTAATCGGCGGTGAAAAGGTAGTATTGGGTAAGTTTACCGTTCCTGACCGTGTTGCTGTCAACAATAGTATCGCCCCACCGTCTGCGGAAATGAGTGAATTTTGTCTTTGAATTATACCACCGCTCAACGGTATACATATTTTCGGGAATTGTATCTGGAAGTTTCTCCGACATCTTCCGCTCCCACTTCGCGCCGGTGAGGTAGCTCAAAATCGCGGGCGAATCCTTCACGAAGAATTCATCGCCAATCCAGCCCTTGCTCCTGCAAGCGATGTAGTCGGCGAGAATGTCAACGCGTCTCTGGTTGTGGTGCGATTCGTTGTACTCCTCCGCGATTGAGCAGAGGCAGAGGAAAAGGCACGAGTAGTCGCCGAAAAGTTTTATCTCTTCGGCGGATTTCTTCAACTTCGTCTGCAAACCGATGTATTTCTGCCGTATTTCGTTCGCGTTCATTTTATTCCTCCAACAATTTTGCTTTTTTGAAACAGTCAAGCATTTTCGGGAACTGCCTAGCCAACCAGTCAACAAGTTCCTCGTTTCCAGCCCAGCCGCAACATTCGCTCAGACCGCTTTCGTTAATAAAAGCGTGTATAAGTTCGTGACGAAGGACTTTCAAGCCCTCTTTGTAAATATCCTTCATAACAAGTTCGGGTGCGGAATCGTCTTTCGGTATTACACCAAACCACAACGGATTTATATGTATTTCTTTTGCGCATAATTCCGTATATCCCTTGTTGTCTTTCATCTTCGGGTCTTCTTCGGGAGTTGAGCAAAATATTTTATATTCCGTGCCTAAAACATTCACGGAATCGGGAAGATTGTGTCCGTTAATTGTCAATTTATTTCTCCTCTTTTTTCGCCTTTAAAAGATGATGCTTGCATTCCAGTTCCGCCGCAGATGTCGTTTCAAAGTGCATTTCATGGTCTTTCGACATCGCACAGAACCGCATTGTTTCCCTCGCGCGCGGGTCTTTCACTCCGAAACAGCAGTTCCCGCACAGCCTTTCTTTGTCGTTACTCATAATCTTTCTCGTA
>ERZ842401.3560-NODE-3560-length-19172-cov-4.150494_pt1 | contig 19172 bp, 16 predicted proteins | sample MGYA00521270_ERZ842401 | MGnify/ENA primary metagenome ERZ842401 (study PRJEB31892, sample SAMEA3878208) | bioreactor metagenome | biome: Moose rumen | place: Sweden | collected 2011-10 | study: EMG produced TPA metagenomics assembly of the PRJEB12797 data set... | reverse complement strand
TGTAGATTTCAAGGCATACGGAAAAACTTACGAGTATTTTCCAGCAGTGAGTAAACTTGCGTATAAAAAGTTTGCTTTTTCTCAAATGTTGAAAAACTATTTTGATGGTAGTTATAAAACTATGGTTTCTTATATGGTTGAAGAAGAAACACTTAGCCAACAAGAAATTGATGAGATAAGTGCTATAATCGACAAATCGAAAGAAAACTAAATGAGTTCGGTTCTTGCCTATATATTAGAAAGTTCGATTATATGCTCGTTGTTTTATTTTTTTTATAAAACGGCATATTATGGGCTTACATATTATCGGTGGGAACGTTATTTCTTGATTTTTAGTGTATTGGCAGCTTTTGTTCTTCCTTTTTTAAAGGTTGAATATCATTTGGTTGAAATACCTATAAAAATGCAGATTGTTAATCTTGATTTTAACGAGGGAGGCGAAAGCATAACAATTGAAACAGAAAAAACTTTGTTGAAGGCTTTGAAAAATTTTTTCTATGGAAATGAGTGGAATGTTTTTATTAAAGTTTTGACAATTGTTTATGTGTTAGGATTTATTTTTAAAACTATTATGTTTTTGGGGGCAATAAAAAAAATTAATGGTTTTAAGAAAAATCCAATAAAATTAGAAAATGCTATTGTTTACCAAACCGATTTAAACACGGTTGCGTTTTCATTTTTTGATAGCATTTTTGTTAATAAAGAATTTAATGCTCTTTCTCATGATGAAAAACAAACGGTGATAACTCATGAAAAAACTCACATTGCCGATTACCATAGTGTTGACACGGTTATATTTGGGTTGTTGGGTTGTATTCATTGGTTTAATCCGTTGGTAAAAAAAATGGCTGCGGCAGTTCGACAGGTTTGTGAAAACATTGTAGATGCGAAGACATCAATTAATGGCGGTGCAAAACATTATTCGCAACTTATGCTAAAATTAGGAAAAGTAAATGGTAAATTAATTGATAGAAAATATGTTGAGCCATCTAACTTAAAGAAAAGGATTATTGCTGTTTTCTCTATGGATAGCTCTAAGTTAAGAAAAGCCCGTTTTTTGTTTTCGTTGCCAATATTGATTTTGTCTATTGCGGCATACATAATGTTAAGCGGTTTAATAAGCGTAGGTGGAGGAGGAAAAAAAGATTTTTTTTTACAATCCTCAGACTATAGTGTTACAGCGAGATATTTTGAGAATAAGATTTTTATAGATTCGCTTGGCAATGTATTTAATGTGTCGCATCGCGAATTAAATTTAAAAACTTTGAAACCTTGTGATGCTGTTGCTACAATGCCTCTTTTAGTTGAAAGTTGTGATACCAGTGATTACAAAGGCATGCGTTGCATAAGTTGTAACTTTTGGGATGGTGAGCAAAGTATCATAATTGGTGGATTTGAGCAATTGCTTGTTACGGTTGGAGATACATTGCAGGTTGGAACTTTAATTGGAAGGTTAGGCGATGGAAAGTTGCCAATTTCTGTTAAGGTAAAAAAAAATGACGTTATAATTAACCCTGAAAGTTTGTTTTATTTTTACTAAAAAAACTTTTGAAAAATGAGAGAGAAGAAGACAGATAAGGCGGATTTGGAAAAAAAACGAGGTCTTTTGTTTCAAATTGGGTTGGTATTGGCCTTAGCAACTGTGCTTTGGGTTTTGAATATGCGAACAAATAATAGTCAAAAGATACAAACAACTGGTGATGTTACTGGATTGGAAATAGAATTGTTGAGTGGTGAGCAAAAAGTTGCAAAACCGCCTGAAAAAAAGCGAATTAATAATTATAATAGTTTAATAAAGGAGGGCGATTGAAGAAAGTTGAAAAAGCGAATTAATGGGTTTTAAACCCAACGTTAAAAAAATGTAAAAATAATGTCAAAAAAAATTTTTCTCTTTAATGCGGATGTATTAATTTTACCGCATAATGCTAATTTAAAAATTTTAGATAATTAACAGCAAAAAACATTTAATAAAATGGAAGAAAAGAAAAGTAAAAAAGCCGACTTGGAACAATACAAAGGTGTTTTTTTTGAAGTCGGTCTTGCTTTGACGCTTTTGGTTATATTTATAGCGTTTGAGTGGGGTACAAAGGTAACTAAAGCCGAAGAATTTGGTCCTGTACAGACTGTACTTGAAGATGAAGAGCAAATTCCTATTACACGTCAAGAAGATATACAACTTCCTCCACCACCTCCGCCTCAACAAACTGTGGCTGATGTGATAGAAATTCTCGACGACAATGTTAAGGTTGATGATGATTTGAACATCGATAGCGAGGCTGAAGAGGATACGCATGTAGAAATTCAAGAAATTCAAGAAGTAGAACAAGTTGAAGAAGAAGAAGAAGAACCAGCAGTGTTCTTTATTGTAGAGGAAATGCCTAAGTTTCCTGGTGGCGACCTTGCTTTGCGTAAATACATTGCCGAAAACATTAGGTATCCCGAAATGGCAAAAGAAAACGATATTCAAGGAACTGTTTATGTTCGTTTTGTTGTAAATGAAAAAGGCAAAGTTACTGATGTTCAGGTAATTCGTGGTGTTGACCCATTGCTTGATGCCGAAGCTGTACGTGTTGTTAAGTCGCTTCCTGACTATACACCCGGAAAACAGCGTGGTAAAGCGGTAAAGGTTTCGCACTCTGTGCCAATTAAATTTGCGTTGCAGAACTAATTCTTGTGTTGTTTAGAATAAAATAGCGCATCGCGACAAATTGCGATGCGTTATTTTTTTTGTATTTTTATCGAAAAATTGTTATATCGGATAAATTATAAAATGTTTTTTTACTTTTTTCGATAATGCGGAAATGTTGGAAATGTCGGATTCTTCGGCAATGTCGTTGAGTGTTTGGTCTTTTCTTAAAATTTTTATTTCGTTGGTTGGAGATTTAATATAGGCATTGTTTTCGAGATTGCCATATATTACAAAATAATCCAAAAGTTCTTCTGGAATGTTAACATTTTTTGTTGTTTGTTGTCTTATTTTGGCTATGTGTTGTTCGCTTACTGGTGAGTTTGAAATTTCTATTTTAAAAAGTTTTCTATCAAGAAGTCTTGAGCATAGATTTTCTAATACAAAATCTCCACATGTGCGCCAAATTTTCATGGCCGAAAATATGTCGTGATCGTCGAGCATCGCAAAATATTTTAATGGAGTTTCTACTATTGTATTGGTGGCTTTTTTATCGTTTTTTAAGAAAAATTCCAATGCTGGTGGGGCGTATATATTTTGTCCATTTCTTATAAGTAACCTTGCTCTACTAATTATTTTTTTTAGTATTTGTTCTGCCACTACTACTGTTTTGTGTAGATAAACTTGCCAATACATTAATCTTCTGGCTATCAAGAATTTCTCTATAGAGTAAATACCTTTTGCTTCAACTGCAAGATTTCCATTTTTTTCTGTTAGCATTTCTATAATTCTTTCGCTACCAACAATGCCTTCGCTTACTCCTGTAAAAAAACTATCGCGATTTAGGTAGTCAAGCCTATCCATGTCGAGTTGGCTTGATACAAGTTGGTGGAGTATTTTTTTGGGGTGAGAGTTTGTAAAAACGCTAATTCCCTCGTCAAGTGCGCCATGCATATCTTTGTTTATGCTTTGCATAAATAGTAAAGAGATTTGTTCGTGGCAGATGTCGCAAAAAAAATTGTATTCCAATGTGTGCGAAAAAGGTCCGTGTCCAATGTCGTGTAGGAGTATGGCGGTTAAAGCGGCTGTGCGTTCTTGTTTTGTTAACAAAACTCCTTTTCTATTGAGTACATCAAGGGCTTTTTGCATAAGGTATGTTGCTCCAAGTGCATGCTGAAATCTGGTGTGTGTTGCTCCTGGATAGACGTAGTAGGCTAAACCAAGTTGTGTTATACGTCTTAAGCGTTGAAAAAGAGGGTGTTCTATGATGTCGAACAGCAACTCGTTTTCTAAGTTGATAAGGCCATAAACTGGGTCGTTAATTATTTTTAGTTTGTTAAACATAAATTTTTATGTTAATTGGTTTTAAATAATTGCGTATGAAACGCTTGTATTATTTGTAAATTAGGTATTTTTTGCGTTTTTCTATAAAATTTTTTAGTTCATCGGCATACGATTGTTTTATTTGGCTTTCGCTTATTTCTTTGTCCAACATTTCGGCTAGTGAGTTGTTGCCATATAATAGTTTTAAAAATTCTGGTCGATCAATCATTTTTATGTTGTTTTCTTTGCATTTTTTGTTGTAATCAAAAAAATATTTGAGAGTAAACTTTATACTATCGGGGTTTAGAGCCGAAAAATCAGTGCCGTAGCATTTTTTGCTTTTGTGTTTTGGGTTTGTCATCATTCCTGGTTTTTCTTGTGGTGTAAATACGTATTCGCCAAAATTTGCATTTGGATAACCAACAGAAGTAAATGGTCGGTCTGTTCCGCGCCCTACGCTTAACACTGTTGCTTCAAAAAGACAAAGCGATGGGTAAAGCCTTATTGATAGGTAGTTTGGTAGGTTTGGTGATGGTTTAACTGGTGGTATGTATTTGGTTTTTCTGTCATAATTTTTTACGGGAATTATTGTGAGGTTGCATTTTACACCATTTTTGAGCCAACCTTCACCGTTAATCATTTTTGCAAGTTCGCCATCAGTTGTGCCGTAAACCAATGGTATTGGGTCGGTGCTAACAAATGATATTGCGTCTTGGTTGCGAATTGGACCATCTGTGTAGTCGATGTTTGGGTTTGGACGGTCTAATATTATTACGGGTATGTTGTTTTCGGCGCATGCTTCCATTACGTAATGCATTGTACTTATGTATGTAAAAAATCTAACCCCAACGCTTTGCATATCGTAAACCATTATGTCTATGTCTTTTAGCATTTCGGTGGTAGGTTTTTTTGTTTTTCCGAATAGAGAAGCTATTTTAACATTGGTTTTTGGGTCGATGGTTGAGTTAACGGTTTGTCCTGGCTCTGCATCGCCGCGAAAACCATGTTCTGGAGCAAATATTTTTTTTACTGTTATTCCGTTTTCTAATAGAAAATCGAGTAGATGTTTACCTTCCACAACTGATGTTGCGTTGGCTGTTAGTCCAACATTTTTGCCTTTTAATAGGTTGAAATATGCAGCTGTGTCTTGCGCACCAAGTTCAATATTTTTTGGTTTTACTTCTTTGGCAGTCTGTTGGGTTTGGATTGATGTTGCTGCCTGTTGCATTGATGCGTGGCTTGTGTTTGGTTGACAACTTGAAAGGCAGTAGCAAAATATTGTTGTTGCTACTGCGATAATAATGTTAATCTTGTTTTTCATTCTTTGGATTTGGCTTGGTTCCATAGACTATCCATTTCGTCTAAGGTCATGTTTTTTAGGTTTTTATTTTGTTTTTTTGCGTTTTGTTCTATGTAGTTGAAACGTGATATAAATTTCTGATTTGTACGTTCCAAGGCATTTTCAGGATTGATGCCGTATAGTCGTCCCGCGTTTATAGTAGCGAATATAAAATCGCCAAATTCAGCTTCGGCTTTGTCGGTGTCGCCTTTTTCCAATTCGGTTTTTAGTTCATTTATTTCTTCATATACTTTTGGCCATACGTCTTTTTTTTCTTGCCAATCGAAACCTGCATTGCTTGCTTTGTCTTGTATTCTGTATGCTTTTATAAGAGCAGGTAGGGCATCGGGTATTCCACCAAGAACTGTTTTGTTGCCGTTTTTTTCTTTTAATTTTACTGCTTCCCAAAGTTTTGAAACTTCTTCTGGTGTTTCTGCTTTTACGTCTGAGAATATGTGAGGGTGTCGGAATATAAGTTTATCGCTAAGGGCAACAAAAACATCGTTAAGGTTGAATTTTTGTTTTTCGTCGGCCATTTTTGCGTATAGTATTATATGGAGAAGTACGTCGCCGAGTTCTTTCTTAAAGTCTTGAAAGTTTTTTTGTGTTATGGCTTGTGCGAGTTCGTATGTTTCTTCTATTGTAAGGGGTCTTATTGTTTCTGGGGTTTGGGCTTTGTCCCATGGGCATTGTTCGCGCAAGGTTTCTATTATGTCTAATAGTTTATCAAAATTTTTTAAAAGTTCTTTTCTGTCCATTTTTTTCAACATTGGTGTTGTGTTATTTTTATACCTATAAGGCAGATGTCATCGCGTTGTTGCGAATTTTGTTGCCATTTATTTATATTTTCTTCTATTTTTTGTTGTTGGAGGCTCATTGGTAGATTTTTGCAATTGTTTATAATTTCTGCCAAACGCAAACTTCCCATACTTCGTCTGTTGTCGTTGTTTTGGTCTATTATTCCGTCTGACGACATGTAGATGCAATCGTTTTCTTTTAGCATTACAACAAAGTTTTCAAATTTACGTTTTTTCATTTCTGTAAATATGCCGCCAATTGATTTTCTTGTACCTTTGAATATTTCTGTTTTTTGTCCATCGGGATAGAAAAAGAATGATTTTGCGCCTGCCACTGTAACTTCTGCACCAGTTTTTTGGCGGTTTATTCTGCATAGTGAAATATCTAATCCGTCAGCGTTGGAGTTTTCTCGTTGTTTTAATGCGCTTACAATTTTAGATTCGAGTATTGTAAGTATTGTTGATGGATTTTCTTGATTTTCGTTAACAATTGTTTCGTCGAGCATACGAGAGCAAAGAACGCTCATAAATGCACCTGGTACTCCATGTCCCGTGCAATCGCCAACAGCTGCGAAAAATGTGTTGTCGTTTTTGGCGTAAAACCAATAGAAATCGCCTGAAACAATGTCTTTTGGGCGGTAGAGGATAAAGTTTTCAAAATGTTGAGATATTGTCTTTTTTTCGGGCAATATAAGGTTTTGTATTGTTTGTGCATAACGTATTCCGCCAGTTATCATTTCGTTTTGGTGGAATATTTTTTTGTTTTTAAATTCGAGTTCGTCGCGTTGGTTTTCTATTTGTTTGTTTTTGTTTTCTAAGTCTTCTTTTTGTCTTGTGAGAATGTTGTTTTGATTTTTGATTTCTGTTTCTGCGTTTTTTATTCGAGAAATGTCGGTGTCTATTACAACGTATTGAGATATTTCACCGTTGTTGGTTGTTACGGGAGTTATTGTCGATTGTATCCAATTTCCAGTTTTGCTTGCATAAGAGTAGTTTGTTTCAAAAGTTTGTGGTTTATGAGTTGAGCGGCATTGTTCAAATGCTTTGCTTCGGGCGGCGCATTTGCTATTAAAAATGTTTTCGCCATTCATAGCAATGTATTGTTGTAAATTTAAACCGTACATGTTTTCAAAACCTTTGTTTATCCACACCACTGTACCAGTTTGGTTTACAATGTAAACGGCATTGGCAGTTTCTCCAGCCACAACCGAAAGTTTTGCTAATTCTGCATTTGCTTTTTCAAGTTGCGATGTTTTGGCTGATAGTTCTTCGGTTTTGTTGTCCATAGCATTGTTCATTTTTTGTAGTTTGGTGTTTGCTAATTTGGCGTTTAACCCGAGTATTGATGCGCCAATGGCAAGAGCAAGCATGGCAATTATTCCAACTGTTTTGTATTTGTTGAGGTCTTTTAGTTCTACAAGTTGTTCTTTGTTGTCGAAATATGCTTGGCGTTGGTAATATTTTGCATGCATTTTTGTTGGCAAAACTTGATAAAATCCTTCAACGGAACTTTTGCTAATGGAATCGAAGAGTTGAGTGTAGTTTTTGAGGTATTGATATGCTATTTCTTTTTGGTCTGTTGCTTCAAAATATTTTGATAATGCATTGTATGCTTCGCACCTTACAATATTCATACACGAATCGCCTTCGCTCTGCCTAACTACCATAGATAGACATTCTTGGGCTATGCCGAGCATTTTTAGGTTGAGATAGTTGACACCTTTTAAATACCATACGTATGTTGTTTGTCTTTTTTTGTGACAAAAAGCTGTTGCACGTTCGAGATAAACTACAGATGTTTTGTAGTCTTCGTGGTCGAAGTAATAAACGCCAGTCATCAGCATTGCACAATAAGCCTGTTGTTCGTCGTCGTTTTCGAGGCTTTTTTCGCATAGTTTTCTTAGTATTACTCCAGCGTGTAGGGTGTCAAGTTTTTCTAATCTCCTAAAAACGTTATCGAGTTTTATGTATGCAGAATCTCTAGACTCAAGTGCGCACGTTATCTCTTTGAGTAGGCGTGGCACTTCGTCTATTTGATTGGCATACGTCGATAAGGACGTAACTATGATGGCGAATGTTGTGCAAATTATTTTTTTTAGCATGGAAACTCTTTTCTTCATATACTTACACGCTACAAAAATATTATTTATTTTTATTGTTAATGTTTTTTCTTGTCTAATTTATTATTAATAAATTAGACAAAGTTGTTTTTGTAAACTGCCGCATATTTTGGTATGACGGCTTTTATATATTATACGTTTTATTTACAAAAAAGGCGAATTTTTTGTGGGTGTTTTTTTGTAGATGAGATAAGTTTTTATGTTGTTTTAATTATGAATATATTTTCTGTAAAATAGCAATAAATCTATTGTATTTTGAGGAATAATTGTTTTGCAAATTTTTTCTGCTATGTATGCGGCTGCTTTTTCTACTGGTATTTTTTTTATTGATTGAGTGTGGGCAAAATTTAGAAATTTTAGTAATCTGAATGCGTCAAACCATGTAAAGAAACGTTTGTCGAATGTTTTTGTGTTGGTTGTGTTTTCGATTATGTTTTGAAGTGCAGTTTCAAAGTTGTTTTGGTTTAAAAAACAAGTGAGTAAAGGTGAAATATTATTGGGATAATGTTTTTGCATTAGTTCGTGTCTATTGTCGAATAATTGCTTTACTATTTCAAAAGAAGTTGGATTATAAACCTCCAAACTTTCTGTGCCATATATTTTTTTTATGGCAGCACCAGTTCCAAATGGAACGCGGTCAGAAACGCGTGGCGAAGGAAAAACTTTGGCTGTTGTAAGGTTGGTGTGGTTTCCCTTGGTAATTAATTTTTGTAGAAAATAGAAGTCTTCACCTGCTTGTCGTTTGTTCATACCGCCCTCAGCGCAGTATGTTTTTGCTCTTACGGCAAATGCGGATCCAATGGTTTGGTAAGCAAATGGAAATCCGCAATATTTTTGTGCAGCAATATAATATCTTAGATATAGTTCGTATTGCGCTATGGCAATGTATGTCGCATAATCTATATTAGGCGTGGATAAAGGATGTTCAAATGATATTGAAACAGAGTTAGTTTTTGGATTGTTTTTAAAAAAACATTCTATTTTGCCGAGGTAATCATCTGAGCAGCGGCAATCGGCATCAAAACTTACTATTATGCCATCTGGATTTTCTGCTGCATTAAACCGTGCTACGGCTTCGTCCATACCAATTTTGCGAGCAAGCCCTGCGCCTGCATGTTTTGGCGGCATTGATGGTTCGTATATGCAATGTATTTTTACTTTTTTGTTTTTGTTGACTGAGGATATAGCGTTGATTTGCTTTATTGTTTCGATATTTTGGTTTATAACGCTTTGTTGAGAATCTTGTTTTGAGTTAACAACCACAATAATTTCTACGTCGCAATATGTGTTGCAGTTTTCGAGAAGTGCATTTACCGCTCCGCCAGTGTCTTTTTCGTTGTAAGAAGGTATAACAACAACGATGCCCAAATTACTGGAGGGTTTTTCCAATATTCGGGCATCAAATATGTCGAAGTGTTTTTTGTAGTTTTTATAAAAATCCATTATTTTTTAGCCGTAGTATCAACTGGTACGGTTGCTTTTTGTCCTGCAGCGTTGTAACGGTTGTTTAAAGCTTTTATTATTGGTTCGGTAATATCAAGCGATTTGTCGCCGTAAAGCAATCCTGCTTTGTTGATTATCAATTTAAAGCGGTTGTCAGCGTTGTATTCTTTTATGTAGTTTTGTACGCTATCAGATACCATTGACATAATTCTACGTTCATCATCAGCGAGTTCCATAGCACCTTGGTCGCGTTGTTGCAATAGGCGTTGTTGTTCGGCTGCAAGGTTTTGTTGTATTTCTTGAGCGCGAGTTGGTGTTACAAGACGTTTTTCGTAGTTTTGTTGAAGTTCAAGAGCTTTACGTTCCAGTGATTTTCCTTTTGTCTGTAACTCTTGTTCCATTTTTTGCTGTTTTGCCATAAGTTGAGTACGGAGATCGTTGTACATGTCGTATTGGTCGAGTAGGCTATCAATGTTGACATAAGCAATTTCTGACAATGCAGCAGGCTGTGCTGAGTTTTGTGTAGGAGTTGTTGTGCCTTTGTTGCAGGCGCTCGAAAATATTATCGTTGCGGCCGCTGCAATGCTGCCGATAGTTTTTAATATTTTTTTCATTTTTTTTATAAATATTTGTTTTTTGTCGGCGCAAAGATATAAATTTAATTGTATTACAAAGTTTTTTTGGTGTTTTTTGTGTTTCATGTTGTTTGTATTGACGCTTTAATGTAAAAAGTTTGTAATTATGGTAAAAATAGGTTGTGAAAATTGAAAATAAAACCAAAATTTTTATCTTTGCAACGTTAATATATTGTTTGATATGCTCGACGAAAAAGATTTTGAGGCATTATTTAAGGCTAATTTTGTGGCTCTAACCGCTTATTGTCGGCGTATGGTTGGTGACATGGACACGGCAAAAGAGATTGCTCACAAAAGTTTTGTAAAATTGTGGGAAAAACGAGAAATGTTAAAAGACACAAAAAACTATAGAGCCATGGTTTTTAAGATTGCGTATCATTTTTGTATCAATAATTATCGCGATAACAGAAAGTTTGTTAGCGATGATGTGTTGGTAGAAAAAGATCGTGGAACTACAGAAATTAATGATGGCATAGATGCAGGGCGTATGCAAGCCATTGTGGTAGAAACAGTTAATAGTTTGCCAGAAAAATGTCGTAAGGTATTTATTATGAGCCGTTACGACAATATGCCCAATGCCAACATTGCTCAGACACTTGGAGTTAGTATCAAGACTGTGGAGGCTCATATAACTTCGGCTATAAAAGCTTTGAAAAAAAAATTAGGGAAAGGCTAATTTTTTTATTAGGGTTTTTGGTGTGTTGCGTGTCTTGGAAATAGGAGGATTTTATGCACGATTTTTGCATAAGAAGTTTTAGTTGAAAGTTAACCAGAAAAACAAAATGGAAGATAACGAATTTGAAATACCAGAAATATCCGATAAGGAACTCTTTGATATAGATGTGGATCAAGAGTGGGAAAAATGTGCTGCCGAAGTTGGTATAGATACCAAAAAAGTAAAGGTGTTTAAGTTTGGTACGTTACTCAAAATAGCAGCTGCTTTTGTTGTTATGGTATCTGCGGCGTGGTTTGTTGCATATAGCAATTCCGATTCAGAACAGACTTTTGCTGCATTAGAACAACCTGTAGATGCTGTTGTTGAAACAAATACACAGATAAGCATCAATAAAAACTCTAAGATTATATGTAGTGGTAAGAAAGGTGAGTTTAATGTAAACCTTCAAGGTGAAGCATATTTTGACGTTGAAAAAAATCCAAATCGTACATTTAAGGTTATAGCAGGAGGTGCAACAGTAATAGTACATGGAACATCGTTTAACGTTTGCCAAGTTGAAGGGCGAACTATAGTTTCGGTGTCGTCGGGAGTTGTGGAGGTTGTTAACAACAAAACTGGTAAAAAAGGAGTCATAACCAAGGGGCAACAAATTACATGTACAGAAAATAGTTTAGAACAAACCGAAAATTATGCCAATTGTATGGCATGGAAATCAAAGAGTTTTGAATTTGAAAATTCAAGTCTTTCGCAAGTAATGACTGATTTATCCAAGGTTTATGATTTTAAATATGCTTTTGCCGATAACAAGATTAAGGACTATAAACTTTCCAGTTCGTTTGAAAATCAAGAACTCAATGCTATTTTTCACATACTTATGGAAACATTAGATATTGAAATAATTGAGCAGGGAAATAAATCGTATCTAATAAAGTAGTTTAAAGATATGTAATGTTTTATTCATATCCACCGACAAAAGAAAAAAATATATTAAAAGCAATTGCTTTTTGCTACATTAAATCGTTCTTTTTGGCAATGTTAAGTTGCATTGAACGACATAAGTTGCAAAAGGCGTTTGTTTTTTTGTGCTTATTGTTAATTTGTCAATTGGCATCGGCACAACTACCTGGGTTGGCTAAAAAAATTACCCTTAATTGTAGAAAAACTCCTTTAAAAGAAGTGCTTGCAAGCATTACAACACAAAGTGGTTTGCTATTTTCGTACAATGCATCGCAGATAAACGATACGTTAAAACTTGATATTTATGTAAAAAATAAGGTTGCATCATCGGTGCTTGACCAAATTGGAGGTATCCTTGGTTTTAGGTATGTTGAGGTAGAGGGGCAGGTAATACTAAAAAGTGAAAAAAAACAACATTATTTCAATACAGAAGATGAGGATAAAAAGCCAGTGTTAAGTGGCTATGTCCGCGATAGCGTAAGTAAAGAAGCACTTGTTGGAGCAACGGTAAGTATAGATGGTCAGAATATTGGTACGTTGACAAATGGTTATGGTTTTTATTCTTTGCCGTTAAAAAAAGGGCTTTACACCGTTGTCTTTTCATATTTAGGCTATAAACGACAATATTATGATATTGATTTGCGTCGAAATACTACGGTAAGTAAATGTTTGGAGGCAGAAACATCAGAAATTGAGGCTATTGCTGTAACTCGTGACAACAATAAGAACACAATGTCTGATGTTATGGCACGCAGTAGCACTATCAATGCCAAGGATTTTTCAAAATATTCTGGTCTTGTGCTTGGTGGCGACCTTGTAGGACTATTGGCAACCGATAATGGTATTGTTAGACAATCGGATGGGTCGGCGTTTTATAGTGTTCGTGGTGGCTACAAGGATCAAAATCTTGTTCTTGTTGATGATGCGCCTATTTATCACCCATCACATTTATTTGGTTTTTATTCAACGGTTGCTCCTGATGCTATTAATGCGGTGGAAGTATATACATCGGATTTTCCATTGAAATATGGAGGTCGTTTGTCGTCGGTTACAGAAATTCGTACCAAAGACGGAAGTATGGGTAAATGGATTTGGAGTGGAGAATTTTCTCCTTTTACAGTTTCTAATCGAGTAGAGATTCCTATTTATAAGGATAAGATTACTTTTACTTGTAATTTGAGAAATTCGGTTTTAAATTGGTTGGCTCACAATCTTGACTTTGAGGGAGATAACGGTTTTAACGACTTGCACGCAAAATTTCATTTCAAAATTTCGCCAAGGTCGCGCATATATGTTTCGGTTTTTAAAGGTTCTGATCGATACTCAAATCTACAAATGGGCAACAACTGCTCCATATTGTGGCAAAATCTCACGGCTACTGTAAGAAATTATAGGGTTATTTCTCCTAAATTTACGATGAATAATATTGCTTATTTTGGCGACTATCATTATAACCTTACATTGTCGGAAAATTATACAAATTATTGGCGTACAAGGATTTGCAATATTAGTTTTAAGAGCGATTGTTCTTACTCATTTTCGTCGAAAAATCAAATGCGATTTGGTGGAGAATATTCTTATCATATATTTGTTCCTGCAAAACTTTTTTCAGAAGGGGAGAAAGATGGACGCGGAATAGAAAGTGGTAATGCCGACAACATAGTGTTTTATGCTGGTGGCGAGAGTAAAATTTCAAAAAAAGTTGGTGTAAAATATGGAGCGAGATTGTCGGTATGGCAAAATTATGGGCCATCGGTAAGTTACACTTTTAATCCAAAACTGCAATTATGGGATACGATTCGTAATCCGAAAGGTCGCTACAATAGTTTTGTTAATGTGGAACCTCGTGCGGCTATTGTTTTTCTTCCTTTGTCAAAACTAAGTTTGAAATTGTCTTACGAACATAATTATCAGTATCTTCATTTGCTTAGCAACTCCATTAGTCCATTTACAACGCTTGATTTATGGATACCTTCGGGACGTTATTTTAAGCCACAATCGGTTGATAACATTACATTTACAGCCCGTTATTCTTCGCCAATAGTTGTATTTACACTATGTGGTTTTTATAAGTATTATACCAATCTTGTTGAGTATGCCGACCATGCTAACATTCTTCTTAATCAACGCATTGAGAGTGTATTTTATCTTGGTGATGCAAAGTCGTGTGGGGTGGAGTTTGCAGTGGAAAAATCTGTTGGATTGTTGTTGGCAAAGGTTAATTATTCTTATTCTTATAGTCGTAAACATACACCAGGACTTCAGAAAGAAAAGTATATAGCCGATTTTGATATTCCACATTCAATACATTTAATGGCACAATATAAAATGTCAGGTAGGTTTACGATAAAGGCTGATTGGAATTGTAATTCTGGCGCGCCATATACAAAACCAATTGGATTTTATTTTTATCAAAATCGCAAGATACCGTATTATGGACAACGTAACAATGCACGTTTACCGTTGTTTCATAAACTAAATCTTGCACTGCAGTATCAATTTAAAAAGCCTTGGCCTAATAATATTTCTCATTCTTTAACACTTTCTGTTTATAATATTTATAATCGTACTAATTTTGTTATGGTAGCATACAACAAGATAAAAACACCTGATGGAGAATATCAAATACCAGCCAATTATATCAAGGATACACAATTTTATTCAACTGGTATTTCTATGCCAGGCATTTTCCCAATGTTGGTATATAAAATAGAAGTTATGAATTAACAGAGATGGTTGTTCATTGTTAAAATTTGGTTGTTATAAATTGTTTGTATTCAAGAATTTTAGAGCGAAAAGTTTGCTTTTTGGTTTACCTGCTGGAGAAAAATCTGCTTTTATTAGCGATGCAAGTTGGCGGCAAAGCAAAAAATCGAGAGATGTTTCTATATCGTCAATTGGGTCGGGTATTTGTGGGTTTTCTTGTTGACCTTCTATATAGATTTTTGTTTCTTGTTCTGTTTCTATACAACTCAAAATGATTTCAGATTGAGGCTCTGCTTGATGTATAGCGTTGGACAAAAGATTTTTTATTATTATTCCAAGAATAAATTTGTCTGATATTACAGAAATATTTTCGTTAACGTTGGCTTTTAGATCAATATATTTTCTAACAGTATCTCCTTGAAACTGATATATTATTTTTGTAACAAGTGAGTGTAAATTGATAGGTTCGAGTTTTACGTTAAATTGTCCGCTTTGAAACCTTATTAATTTTATTATGTTGTCGTATTGTTCGTAAGATTTTGTGGCAATATTGTAAATTTTTGCTAATGTTTCTTTGGGATTAACGTTTTTTTCTTGTGTTGCTAAGGCTATATTTTGTAATGGGTATTGAACTTCATTTATTACGTAGTTTACTATTCTGTCTGTGATAAAATTTGTTTCCGACATTTTTATTTGAGTGTATCTGTTGGATTCTTTTTCTTGCGAAAGAGATTGTTTTATAGTAGAAATCTTTTGGTCGTAGTCGTTGGCTATGTTTTCTATTTTTCCGTCAGCGAGTTTTTTGCTAAGTTTTTTTATTGTGAAAAACATTATAATCAACCCTATTATTCCCAAAATTATTGCAATTGTCGCATATTTTATGTGAAGATTTCTTCTTTCGGTTATAATTTTCATTTGGTTGATATGCAATTCTCTGTTGAGTTTGCTTATTTGGCTACGCATTTTGTATTGAGCATTTGAAACCGATTTTCCAATAGTTTCTGCCGAATCTTTATAGGCGAGAATTTGACGGTAGTTTTTTATGGTTAATGAACTGCTGTTTTCCAACATGTCGGCAAGTTGTGCTTTTTGCGAAAAAATTTCAACTTTTAGTTCGTAGTATTTTTCGTGGTTGAGTACGTTTAATGCGCTGTCGAGTAATAGCATAGCATCATTTAGGTTGCCTTTTTGGTTTGTTAGTTTTGATTGCGAAATGTAATATTGTGCAAGTTGATATTCGCTGCCGATTTTTTCTGCTTGTAGTTTAGTGTAATACAAAAATTGTTCTGCTTCTTTTAGGTTACCAATGTTAATATCTGCATTGATAATATTTTTGTATGCGGGATAAATTGTGGAATAAGGAACATGTTCCATATTGTTTAGTTCCACCGCCTTTTTGTAATATCGGATTGATTCTTCGTATTTTTTTTGAGCAATGCAGATGTCTCCTGCACGCATATATGAGTATGCAGCACCTCTTATATTGTTGATAGATGTAAATATGTCAAGAGCCTTAAAAATGTAAACTGTTGCACTATCATATTCGCCCATGCGCATAAATACGTGTCCAATGTTTTCGTATCCGAATCCTTTTTCTCGTATTACGTCGTGTTTTATGGCAATATCAAGTGCTTGGCTAAAATATTCGAGCGATTGTTCATAAAAATCAAATTGCATTAGTATTATTCCAAGATAGTTGTATAAAAAAGCTAAGTCTTGGTATGATTTTATTTTTTCTGCAAGTTTTAGTGCTTTTTGTGTTGTTTCAAATGCAACAACTGGATTTTCATAGCGGTTTTTCCAAATAGTTTTTTCGTAATCTTCAAGTATTTGAAAATTTTCATCTTTGAGTTGTTCAGGCGTGTGTATAGATGCAAAACCAGTTTTATATTTTGCTAAGTCGTTGTTTGTTGATTGCGATTGAGCAAAAACTGGTGTGGTTAAAAGTATAAATATGAGTGTTATAAAAAGCATTTTTGTAGTTTTATTGCAAATGTAAATATAATGTGTGAAAAAACAAAAGCGCGGAGCGGGATTTTATTCCCAGTCCGCGTTTCTTTTTACACCTTGAGCTTTATTATGCAAAAGGTAAAAACTACCAATTTTTTTGAGAATGTTAGTTTTCTTCTTGTTCGCGTTGAAGTTTTTGGATGTAGATAGCTTTTTTTATCTGATCCCTACGTCTTACCGAGTATTTGGTAAATGCTTGACGTTCGCGTAATTCTTTTACAACGCCAGTTTTTTCAAATTTTCTTTTAAATTTTTTCAAGGCGCGTTCAATGTTTTCGCCTTCTTTAATAGGTACTATAATCATATCCTTTTGTTATTTTGATGTTTTTGCTTTAAAACTTTATTATTTAGGCTGCAAAAATATAAGTTATTTTCTTTTTTTAAAAAAAATAATCGTTTTTTTTTGTAAAAATATCTCGTTTATAAATAGAATATCTTCAATTTGCTTTTGTATGTTTTTTTATTTAATTGAAAATATACATATATATAAGGTGTGATGTTGCAAAAAATAAAAAGTTTTTTTAATAAAAAAAAATAATAAAAAGTTTGTTCATTAAAAAAAAATGTGTACATTGTTTGCGAAAATTAAAGCAAGGTCAGTATAATAATATTTGGATATATCCAAATGCTTTGCAAAAAAATGATTTATGGATTATATAGAAAATTTTTTGGCATATTTGGCAAACGAGAGACGTTATTCACAACATACAATAACATCATACTCAAATGATTTAAACCAATTTTGTGTTTATTTAAGCAATGAGTGTGAGTTAGAAAACATCACATTAGCAGAGCCAAAGCATCTGCGTCAATGGGTTGTGTCGTTGCGTGGTGAAAAAATAAACGTTGTTTCTATTAATCGTAAAATATCAGCTCTTAGAAGTTTTTACAAGTTCCTTTGTAAAAATGAAATTGTAAAATCAAATCCAGCATCACGCCTTAGTAATATAAAAGCACCCAAAAAACTACCTGAGTTTGTACCGCAGGATAAAATGGATACACTTTTGGATTCTGATACGATGTTTCCTGATACCGACGATGGTCGTAGAGATAGGCTTATGATAGAGCTTTTTTATGCTACAGGTATTCGTGAAAGCGAGTTAATAAATATAAGGTGTGGCGATATAGATTTGATGTCAAAAACAATAAAAGTTGTTGGTAAGGGTAACAAAGCACGTATTGTACCATTGCTTGATGAGGTTTGCCAAATGATACGTCCTTTTATGGGAATGGCAGAACAATATCTATTCACAACAAAAAAAGGACGTAAGATGTATGCTCGATTGGTCTATCGCATTATAAATAAGTATCTTGTTACTACCAATGCAGTAAGCCATAATAGTCCACACGTGTTGAGACATAGTTTTGCAACAGGAATGCTAAACAATGGAGCAGATATCAATGCTATAAAAGAGTTGCTTGGCCATGCAAACCTATCTGCCACACAAATTTATACACATGTAACATACGAAAAACTAAATAAAGTTTATAAACAGGCTCATCCAAGAGCCTAATATTAACCAAAATAGAAAAAATTAAGGAGGATAAAAAATGAACGTAACAATCGAAGCAATCCACTTCAATGCCGATAGCAAGTTGGAAGAATTTATCACCGAAAAGGTGAGCAAACTTTCGCAAGTGGCCGACGATATAATCAAGTCGGAGGTTTATCTTTCTTTGGAACGCTCTCAAAGCAAGAATTACGACAGCAAGGTGGCAAAAATTCGTGTTGAAGTTCCGGGCGGAGCTATTTTTGCAGAAAAGAACATTCAATTATGGCAAATACCGTCCGCAAAAATTTCCCCGTGACCGGGATGGGTTGCGCCGCCTGCGTGGCGCGTGTACAGAAGGCCCTCCAGCAAAGCCCCGGCGTCCACGAGGCCGAAGTCAGCCTCGCCTCCAACTCCGCCCGGATCGACTACGACCCCGCCGTCGCCTCCCCTGCCACCCTGCGCCGGAGCGTGCAGGACGCCGGCTATGATATGATCGTCCCCGAAGACGAAGACGCCGATCCGGACCTAAGCGAAGAAGAATCGCTGGCTGCGCAGGCGGAACAGGCGCACGAACGCGCCTTCCGGTCCCTGCGCCGCGACGCGCTGCTCGCCATCTTCCTGGCCGTCGCCGTCATGGCCGTCGGGATGGCGGCGCCGGATTTCCCCGGCAAGGGATGGATCCTGGCCGCGCTCGCCGCCGTGAGCGTGCTCTGGTGCGGCCAGCGATTCTTCAGCGTGGCCTGGAAGCAGGCCGTGCACGGCCACGCGGGGATGGACACCCTCGTGGCCCTGTCCGTCGGAATTTCCTTCCTGCTGAGCCTGTTCAACCTCCTGTTCCCGCAGGTGTGGACTTCCCGCGGACTGGAAGCCGGGCTCTATTTCGAGTCTTCGGCGATGATCGTGGGCTTCATCCTGCTGGGCCGCCTGCTTGAGGAGCGGGCCAAGCACCGCACCACCCGGGCCGTCCGCGCGCTGATCGGGCTGCAGCCCGAACGGAAAGACGTCCGCCGCGGCCAGACGGTCCGGGTGCTGCCCGGCGAACGCATC
>ERZ842401.3559-NODE-3559-length-19176-cov-3.101878_pt1 | contig 19176 bp, 17 predicted proteins | sample MGYA00521270_ERZ842401 | MGnify/ENA primary metagenome ERZ842401 (study PRJEB31892, sample SAMEA3878208) | bioreactor metagenome | biome: Moose rumen | place: Sweden | collected 2011-10 | study: EMG produced TPA metagenomics assembly of the PRJEB12797 data set... | reverse complement strand
CTGGTAGTCGTGGCTATTGCGGCTGTAGCTATTATTTTATCACTACAGGCCAAAAATGTAATTGAAGAAGAGGCTACTAATGGGCTCTATCAAGAATCTAGAGCTAATGCTGCAGACATTGCTGAGATGATAGAGGGAGTTGTAAAATATTACGACTCTTTGGCAGATACAATTGCAGCGTCTGATTATGAGGATGATAATCATTTAGAAGGCGTGCTCACAAACTCAATGGCGGCATATCCTGAGACAGTAACTGAAGTTTATATTGCCTTTGGCAGAACAGCATTTTTGGATGGCTCTGGATGGCATCCTGATTTGAATGAATATGATGCAACCACAAGAGCTTGGTACATAAATGGTTCTGGATCAGATAACATGGTTTTAGGTGCACCTTCGTTAGATATGACAACAGGTAAAATGGTTGTATGTGCTTCTAGAACAGTAAAAACCCGTGACGGCAGAAGCGGTGTAATGTCAGTTGATATTGTTTTAGAGGAAATATCTGAAACAGTTAGCCAGTATACCCCAGGTGGAACAGGAGCCAGCTTGCTAGTAGATGGCAGCTCAATCATAGGCTCAGTAGAAGCAGACTATGTGGGCACAGATGCCGCAGAGCATACTGATGACAAATTCCTCCAGGCAATGAATACGATTGTAACTTCAGGTGGAACTGAGGATGTAGTCACCATGACAGGCAATAATAATAGTGACTATTATGTAACCTTTGATAAAGTAGATGGTACTAATTGGACATTGATTTCTTATGTTTCAAAGAATGATGTTTTATCAGACCTTAGACGATTTATTATTATCAGTGTTGTAGTTGCAGTTGTTATCGTCATCATAATTTCATTTATGCTTTTAAGCCTTATCAATAGACTTATTACAAAGCCAGTTAGAAGTCTTACAGAAAATATTACACGAATCGCACAGGGTGATTTCACTGTTAATATACCAGCAGGCGGTGGCAATGAAATTGGTACCATGAACAACAACATGCATGACTATGTTGATCAGATGAGAAATACCCTTACAGAAATAAAGGGAATGACCGTTCAGCTTGCTGAGGAAGCTACAAATAGTAAGAATGTTTCGGGTGATTTGAATGAAAGAGCTGACGAGCAGGCAAATGCAATGCAGCAGATTCAGATGACCATGGACGATATGGCAAGCGCCGTTACAGACCTTGCAGAAAACGCAACAAATTTGGCTCAGCAGGTTAACGATTTGACTGCTCAATCAGAGACAACAAAGGAGACTATGGATGATCTGGTTAGCACGGCTAGAGAAGGTCAGCGCGACATGCAGGCTGTTCAGTCAGGAATGACAAGCGTTGCACAGTCTATGAGAGAAATGAACGAAGTAGTTAGCACAGTAGATGAATCTGCAAAACAGATTGATTCTATTGTTGATATGATTAATTCTATTTCTAGTCAGACCAACCTACTTTCGCTCAATGCTTCAATCGAGGCGGCAAGAGCTGGCGAAGCTGGTAGAGGATTTGCAGTTGTTGCAGATGAAATTGGTGCACTTGCTCAGAATTCAGCAGATTCTACTCAGCAGATTTCTGCAATCATCAAGGAGATTTCTTCTCAGATAGCAGAGCTTTCTGCAAAGGCTGAGGCAAATGTAGAAGATATCAATGCTAGTATGGAGTCTGTAAATCAGGCTGGTGAAACCTTTGAAAAGATTTTCAAGAGCTTGGATGAAGCTAGCGAAACCGTTGGCGATATGATTAACAAGATTGGTAGTGTTGATGAAATTGCCACATCTATGGCAGCTATTTCTGAGGAGCAGTCAGCTAGTACAGAAGAGGTTAGTGCAACAGCAACAGCCCTTGCAGAGGGTGCAGAACAGGTTGCAGTTAATTCTCGTGGTGTTGATAGCAGTGCTACAGTTGTATCCGAATCTTCTATAAAGATTGAGGACTTGATTGACATCTTTAAAGTTTAATAGATTTTTTACATAAACTTTACATGTGCCATTTATTCTTCTATTCTAACAGTAGGAAAGCTTTTAGATAGGAGGATAAATGGCACTTATTTTTATTGTTGAGGATGATGATAGCATCCGCGAAATCGAAGAATACGCATTAAAAAATACTGGTTATCAAGTGATGAGCTTTAGCCGTGCGTCAGATTTTTTTGACAAGCTCGAAGAGGTTATACCTGATTTAATTGTTCTAGATGTTATGCTTCCTGATGAAAATGGCGTTGAAATTGTAAAGCAGCTTCGGGCTAGCTCTATTACCAGAGATATTATGGTGGTTATGGTCACTGCCAAAACTAGCGAGCTAGACTTAGTAAAGGGACTAGAAAATGGTGCAGACGATTATATTAAAAAGCCTTTTTCTGTTATGGAATTTTTATCAAGGGTCAAAGCTTTGCTTAGACGTTCCATGGAGGAAAATGCAGATTTAATCGAGCTAGATGAGCTTGTGGTGGACAATAGTCGTCACGAAATCAGAGTCGCTCAAAAAATAGTAGAGCTCACTTATAAAGAATACGAGCTTTTATATTATTTGCTTCTAAATAAAGGAATTGTATTGAGGAGAGACCAAATAATGGAAAGAATATGGGGCATAGATTTCGAAGGAGAGTCCAGAACATTAGATATGCATATCAAGACTCTCCGTCAAAAGCTAGGAGATTTTGGAAGCAGAATTCGAACCGTCAGAAACGTGGGCTATATTATCGAGTGATGGTGTTAGTTCCATAAATTCCCTAAACTGTTTCTGACGATTAGCGTAATCAGTTACTCCTGAATCGTACATTTTTTGATTGGACAAAGAATTCATAGTAAATGTGCCAATGGAAACTGCTTCATCTGGCGTGAAAATAAAAGCGCGTCCCTGACTCTCTAATTCGTAAGCCAGCCTCTGACTTTTGGTATAGTTTATGTGTCTATTGTTTAAAAGCTCTACGATTTTAGGGTATTGCCTACATTTAAAGGAATAAAAGCCCTTAAAGCCCTCTGGCTTTTTAACATAGTTTCTTGGCTTTGACATTATAATTATTATTTTGTCACAGCCGTCGTCCAAAGCCTTTTTTACTGGGATTGAATCAGCTACACCACCGTCGTAATAATATTTACCGTCTATCTCCACAGGCATGCAAGCACCTGGCAGAGCACTTGATGCCATAATAGCTCTGTAATCATCCTTGGGCATTTCCTCCTTGTGGAAATACCTTGGAATTCCTGTTACGGCATCTGTGGCTACTATTAAAAATTCAGTCCTATTTAATATGAGGGTGCGATAGTCTAAATAATCTGCCCCGTCCGAATTGCTTAGCGTGCTATAGATATAGGATAAGCCAAACAGATTATGAGTTTTAAAATAGTTTTTCAAGCCAAAATATCCTGGTTCAGTGATGTGATTGGTATAAAATCTGAGATTGCGACCGCGTTGATTTGCTAAAAAAGAGGCAAGATTTGCACTTCCCGCCGAAACGCCTATGCAATAATCAAACTTAATCCCATCGTCTAAAAAGGCATCTAAAACGCCAGCGCTGTAAGCGCATTTCATTCCACCACCTTCTACAATTAAACCTATCTTACTCATAATATACTCCTAAATATCTCCTAATATTGCATTAATCTAACTTCATATCTCCATTTTTTACCCAGCCAAGCTTCATGGCAATCATGTTAAATATAGGGCAAAGTATTGCTGGAAGAACGAAGCTAATGAGTATTAGTCCAATCCAGTCAAAACTTGTGATAGCGGTCTTAGAACCATTTGCCACATCGTTTACCCATCCTGTGTAGACACCAATCTGCCCAACCAGACCACAGGTGCCCATGCCAGATGAAACAGCAGCGCCATTCATTTCTAGTTTGAATAGACAGGTGGCAAGTGGACCGGTGATTGCAGAGCAAAGTATTGGTGAAATCCAAATGCGTGGATTTTTGATAATGTTAGGCATCTGAAGCATTGAGGTGCCAATTCCCTGAGATATGAGACCGCCCCATTTATTTTCCTTAAAGCTCATTACAGCAAAGCCAACCATCTGAGCAGAACATCCTGCTACGGCAGCGCCACCTGCCAAACCAGTAAGTGACAATGCAGCACAAATTGCAGCGGAAGATATTGGAAGTGTAAGGGCAATTCCTACTATAACAGAAACCAATATGCCCATTAAAAATGGTTGTTTAGTTGTTGCCCACATAATTAAAGAACCAACAGAGCTTGCGGCAGCGCCAATGGCAGGAGCCCACCAGGCTGCAAGTGCAATACCTACTGCGATTGTGACTAAAGGCGTTACCAAAATGTCGATTTTAGTTTCTTTTGAAACAGCCTTTCCGATTTCAGAAGCGATGATTGCGATGAACAGTACTGCTAATGGACCTCCTGCGCCGCCTAATGCATTAGATGCAAAACCAACAGTAATCAAAGAAAATAAAACAAGTGGAGGTGCCTGTAGGGCATATCCAATAGCTACAGCCATGGCTGGACCACTCATTGCAGTGGCAAGTCCGCCCACTGTGTATTCCACTCCAGCTACAGCTGCAACAGGTGTGGTTAAAAATCCAATATTAAACTGTGTACCTATGGTGTTAATGATTGTTCCAATAAGCAGGGAACAAAATAAGCCTTGTGCCATAGCGCCTAGGGCATCGATTAGATAACGTTTTACAGATATTTCAATATTCTTTCTTTTTAAAAATTCTTTCATACATTCTCCTTTTTGGACCAAAACCATTAAATCTTTGCTACTAAGTTTAATTTATCTATTTTTTGGAATCAATAGATAGTTTATAATAATTTCAGTTAAAGAGATTGGAGTAAAGTATGCACGAATTAGCAGTTACAGAATATGTTTTTGATTTGGTTAAAAAACAAGCCGAGTCCAATAATGTAGACAGGGTGAACAAAATACACTTAACAATTGGAGACCAGTGTGATTACGTTCCTGAAATCATCGAGGAATATTTGCAGGTAATGAGCGAAGGGACTCCACTTGAGGGAGTGAAGGTAGATGCTAAAATCAAGAATTCCATAGTTCATTGTAAGGATTGTGAGGCTGATTTTACCAGACATGAATTTAAGGATGTATGCCCTAAATGTGGCAGCGCAAATCTTAAGCTTATTAGATGTACAGATTTTATAGTAGAAAGCATAGAGGCTGAATAATAGGAGGATTTACTATGACAAAGACAAACTTAAAAATTGACGGTATGATGTGCTCAATGTGCGAGGCACACGTTAATGATGTGATTAGAAAAATAGTTCCAAACGCAAGCAAGGTAACTAGCTCGCACACCAAGGGATTAAGCTCATTTGTGTCTGATGAGCCAGTAGATATGGATGCATTAAAGGCAGCCATAGGCGAGACGGGATACCAGGTACTTGATTACTCGACAGAAGAGTACAAGAAAAAGTTTTTAGGATTATTCTAAAAACTTTATGAAATGCTCTCTAAGCTATTTGTTCCAAGGACCCTAAAGTGATAAACTTTAATTAACTAAAATAATAAGGGGAGGAAGTGCTATGCAGGGAGAATATAGTGGAAAACCCATCTTTAGACATAGGTATGTGGGCATGAAGGAAGAAGCTATACGCGAAGAGATTGATAGGCTGCAGGAAGAGCTATCTGTGATGCAGGACGCTTTAGATTATTTTAGTAAAGACAACAAAGATATTAAACAAAGAATAATAGATAATCAAAAAAATAATGAGCAGCTTATCAAGGATGTTTCTAGGCGTATCCAAGACCTTAAATATGGCATGGATTATACTACCCCACTAAAAAAGCAGCTTGATGAAGTTGTAGGGGAGTTTACTGATAGCTTTAATAAGAACTATGATTTAGACAAATTAAATCAGCAGGAGAAAAATCTGGCTGTTTTGGTCAAGCTTACTATCGTAAATACGATACTTATTATTGTTGCAATTGCCTTAGTTGGAATATCTTTTGTAACACTTTAAATTTTCACTAGAGAATGGGGAGTAAACATGGATTGGGTAGTTATTAATGTATTTGTAATATTCATAGGAATAGGCGCATTAATTGGTCTTCCTATCTATTTCAGATGGAAAAACGGCGTTGAGGCCGAAAAGTCCAAATTCGAAAATTATCTGAAGAATATGGCTACCCTCGACAAGCAATATTCACCTCATATCAGACAACTCACCAAAAATTTAAATACAATAAATTACTGGCTTAAAACAGGGAAAGACCCAGCTGAATCTGAGGAAGATTCAGAAAGAGCAGAACAAGAAGATAAATTTTTTGCTGGCCTCATGAGCCCCGTGGAGGCTAAAAAATGGAAAGCAGCCATCCAAAAGGCAAAGGCCGAAGAGATACAAGACGAGGATATAAAAGCCATAAGGGTAAATGAATTTGATGTAACGGGCATGGATCCTTGCGATGTTGACCAAACTGATATGAAGTTTAATTACACAACCGAGTTTGGCGAAAACATTTTTTATTGTGTAAATCCAGATGCAATAACACATCATATGTACAGAAATGTACTGTATTTTACCACAGCACGTCCTGCAAATATTCCTTTAGTTTACCCTTACAAATATGAGGGAGCTCAAATGTTGTCCTTGTACAAGCATCCAGCGCAAACTGTGTGGTTTTTGCAGAATTGGAAGCTGATTAGAGAGGGACTGGAGGCCGCGAATATAGATGCTGCAGAACTAGACGAAAGCGTCACAAATGATTTTGATTTATAGGGCACTTTAATCTGCTAATGCGTTACCGCGCTGTGCTGACAATTGTCCGCAGTTGGTGTACAATCTACACTGTTGTGAAATTCTAGTTACAATTATTTTAAACAGGGTAGGGCAGAATAATGAAGCAAGTTTTAAAGACAGCTTTAATTGTTATTTTTGGAAATTTTACTTATGCTTTGGCGGTTGCTTTTTTTATAGAACCATTAGGCCTAATCACTGGTGGTGGAACAGGCTTGGCATTATTTTTTCATCATATGTTTGGGTTTAAAACATCTCAAGCAGTATTCGTGATTAATACGGTACTCTTTCTTATTGGTTGGAAGGCTATGGGGCGTCGTTTCGCTGCCAATACCTTACTTTCCACCTTTTGTTTACCAGTAGAAATACATATCGCAGAAGCGATTGCTTCTCATTATCAGCCGGTGGATGACATAGTACTTTGCACTTTTTTTGGAGGTATTATCATTGGTGCCAGCCTTGGTGTGGTCATCAGGACCGGGGCATCTACAGGAGGCATGGATATTCCACCAATAGTCCTCAATAAATATTTTGGACTGCCCATTTCTGCTGTCATGTGGGCATGCGATATTTGTATTCTTGTAGTTCAAGCTTTATTTACAGACAAAACACTGGTATTATATGGAATAATACTTGTTATCGTATATACGATGACTCTTGACAGGATGTTGATTCTTGGCAAGGCTAAGACACAGATAAAAGTAGTTAGCAAAAAGAGCGATGAAATTCGCAGGTCGATTTTACAGGATATAGATAGGGGCGTAACAGTTATGTACGGTCGTACTGGGTATCTTGGCAAGGATACAGAAATCACTCTTTCTGTAGTATCTACCAGGGAGCTGGCTAAGACTGAACGCCTGGTGCATGACATTGATCCTGAGGCATTTATTATCGTAAGTCGAGTTTCTGAGGTTAAAGGTAGAGGTTTTACTGAACAAAAGAAATACTTGTAGCGAAAAGTAGAGGTAGAGGGATGGCAGTTTTTGATTTTGCAGCAGAGGACACTAAGAAAAAGGAAGCTATAAAAACTTATGTTACTTTTCAGTCAGATGAGAGTGAGGCTACAGTCTTAAAGCCTATTTTGATTCTGTCCTGTGGTGAAGGAAAATTGCCACATCATATAAATGGAGCCTTTACCAATCCCATTACAAGAACTAGCTTTGAGGCCAACATAGAAGGCTCAGATAAAGCTTTTGACATTTCAAAAATCGATTCAAGATTTGTTAGTCTAATTGGCTGGTTGGGAGAAAATCATATTCCTGTTAGGCTATCTGGTCAGATGTCAGATGAGGGCTATGCCGTTTGCAAGATTCGTGAGATGAGCACTGGCAATGGCAAATTATCTTCTGATGATGGTTTCCTTCAATTTATGATGGAGAGATTATTTGCTGCGGGTGCCCCATCTGAGGATGAATTGGACGAAGAGGATGCTGAAGACGGAGACGATATGAAATTGACCAGCATTCAATCAATCACTGATTTCATCACCTGCGCAGGGCGGACATTCCCGGATAATATCAGACTATGGGCTAGGCGCAACCTGGCAGTTGCCAAATCCTCAGAGGTAACCATCGAGGAAAGGCGACACGCCCAAAGAGCCCTTTCTATCATGACCAGCATTCAATGGAAATCAGATTATTTTCCTGCTATTGATCCAGCTGAAGCACGCAAAATTTTAGACGAAGAGCTTTATGGTCTTGAATCTGTAAAACAAAGGATAATGGAAACAGTTATTCAGGTAAACAGGACCCACACTCTGCCTAGCTATGGGTTGCTTTTATGCGGTCCTGCTGGCGTTGGAAAGTCCCAAATCGCATATGCGGTAGCTAGGATACTCAAGCTTCCATGGACAACTCTTGATATGAGTTCTATTAACGACCCAGAACAGTTAACTGGAAGCTCTAGAATCTATTCTAATGCAAAGCCAGGTATTATCATGGAGGCCTTTGCAAATTCTGGCACCAGCAATCTCGTGTTTATCATAAATGAGCTTGACAAAGCAAACTCTGGCAAAGGCAATGGCAATCCTGCAGATGTTTTACTTACTCTTTTAGACAATATAGGCTTTACAGACAATTACATGGAATGCATGATTCCGACCATGGGTGTATATCCGATTGCCACAGCCAACGTAAAGGCAGATATTTCATTGCCACTTATGTCTAGATTTGCTGTAATTGATATCCCAGACTATACAATAGAAGAAAAAAAGGAAATATTTAGAAGATTTTCCCTTCCTAAGGTTTTAAAAAGAATGGGCATGACAGCCGAGGAGTGCCAAATCACTGATGATGGTCTTGATGCTGTTATGGAAAAGTTCGTAATTTCAACAGGTATTAGAAATGTTGAGCAGGCAGCAGAACACTTGGCTGCCAACGCTTTGTATCAGATAGAGGTAGACAATGTGAAAACCGTTTGCTTCGATAGAAAAATGGTTGAAAATCTTTGTTAATTAGGGGTTTACAAAGAGTTGTTTTATATGTTACATTTTTTATGATAATTGAAAAAATTCATTTTTAACGAAAGGAGAGCAGCTATGGATAAATCAGACAGTCACGGGCGATTATTTAACGCAAGAATAGCTGCTCTTTTCTTATAATAAGAGCTCTTTTCTTGCTGTAATCAGTGACTAATTGCGGCTTTTTCCCACTTCAATAGTCGCACAAGTTTTAACCAGGTTCATGTGAAACTATGGAAAATAAAGAACTATTAGAGGAAACTGTTACTAAAGAAATTGTTGACCTGCTACGCTCTAATTTAAGTGCTACAGAGCTTTTGGAGGCTTTGGCTGATTATCATGAAAATGATATTGCCGAGGCATACGAGGCTTTGGATACTTCTGATCGTAAAAGGTTGTTTGGCGTTTTGGGCGCCAAGGCTCTTTCAGAAATTTTCCCTTATATTGAGGATGTAAGTGAATATTTAGCAGAAATCACTCCAGAACAGGCAGCAGACGTCCTAGAAAACATGGATGCCGATGACGCTGTTGATGCTCTTGAGGACATCGAGGACGAGGAAGAGAGAGAAAAACTCATAGCCCTCATGGACAAAGATGCATCTGCAGATGTAAGACTTATTTCGTCTTATGATGAGGATGAAGTAGGTAGTATGATGACTACCAATTTTATCGTCATTGCTAATAACTACACCGTCAAGCAGGCTATGCGCTCTTTGATTTCTCAGTCAAAGGATAATGACAACATCAACACCATTTATGTTGAAGATGAAGATAAAAAATACTATGGTGCCATTGAGCTTAGAGATTTGATTTTAGCGAGAGACTATACGCCACTAGAGGATATAATCAGTCATAGCTATCCTAGTGTAAAGGCAGATGAACTCATATCCGACACCATCGAAATGTTGAAAGACTACGCCGAGGATTCTATACCTGTATTAAATAGTCAGGATGAAATTATCGGTGTTATCACTTCTCAGGATATTATCGAGGCCGTTGATGATGAGATGGGTGAAGACTATGCAAAACTTGCTGGTTTGACTGCAGAGGAAGATTTAAATGAAAATTTAAAAGAAAGCATCAAGAAACGTATTCCTTGGCTGTTGCTTTTGCTTGCCCTTGGAATGGTGACTAGCTCAGTAATAGGTATATTTGACAAGGTTGTTGCATCTGTTGCAATAGTTGTAGTATTCCAATCTTTGATTTTAGATATGGCAGGAAACGTTGGCACACAGTCCCTTGCTGTTACCATCAGAGTTCTTATGGATGAAGAAATTTCAGGACTGGAAAAAGCAAAATTTGTGCTGAAAGAAATGAGAGTTGGTGGCACAAATGGTCTTATTTTAGGTTTGCTTGCAGTCATTTTTGTAGCAATTTATTTACATTTATTAAAGGGCTATATATGGATTGCTGCCTTTAAAGTATCTACAATCGTTGGATTTTCACTATTTATAGCTATGATTGTTTCAAGTTTCATTGGAACGATTATTCCTATATTTTTCCATAAGATAAAGGTTGATCCGGCTGTTGCATCAGGCCCACTTATTACTACAGTTAACGATTTGGTTGCGGTTATTACATATTATGGATTGGCAGGACTTCTATTGGTGGGACATATCTAAAATAGGCCACATCTAAAATATAATTGGAGGGGTTATGAAGGTATTAAATTTTGGTTCGCTAAATTTAGACTACACCTATTTAGTAGACCACATAGTCAGAGATGGAGAGACCATCCTTGCAAGTGATGTGAGTTTGAATCTAGGTGGCAAGGGTTTTAATCAATCAGTCGCAATCAGCAGGGCTGGCATACCTATTTACCATGCGGGTCTTGTGGGTGAGGAAGGACTGGATTTTTATGATGCCTGTGAAACCTATGGGATTAAAACTGATTACATCAAAACAGTCACAGGCAGGTGTGGACATACCATTATTCAAGTGGATTCTAAGGGGCAAAACAGCATTGTCCTTTTTGGAGGCGCTAATAGGAAGAACACTAAAGAATTTGTTGATGAAGTTTTGTCACATTTTGAAGCAGGCGATATAATTGTTCTCCAAAATGAAATAAACGAGCTACCATACATAATAGATTCAGCCTTTGCCAAGGGGATGACCATAGTGCTAAATCCGTCCCCGTTAGATGAGCATTTGGATGAATGTGACTTGGGCAAGGTTTCACTATTTATATTAAACGAAACAGAGGGACAGCAGCTCACAGGAATGACCACTCCTACAACCATTGTGGCTGCTCTTGAGGCTAGTTTTTCAAATGCCAAAATCGTCCTTACACTTGGTGAGGGCGGCAGCATTTATCATCATGGAGATGAAGAATACTATCAACCAGCCTTCAAGGTGGAAGCTGTTGATACCACAGCAGCAGGTGACACCTTTACAGGATATTTTGTAGCAGGCTTGATAAAAAAGGAGCCTATCAGAGATATAATGATAACAGCTGCAAAGGCATCCGCTTTGGCAGTTTGCAAAAAGGGGGCAGCCGCATCAATACCATTTATGTCTGAGGTTGATTTATTTAATAATTGACATATCGTATATACGATAATGACCGAATAGTCCTTACGAGAAGTTGTAAGGACTATTTCTATATTTCGTGGCTGTTTTCACAAACTTTACATATTTTACCACAAAATATAGTAGAACTTGAGTCTCAAGTAGTATAAAATTAGATTATAGAAAAACCTAAGACATGCAATTAAGCCTAGGTTCCCTGATAGGCGAGAAAAAAGAAGCTTATTAGGGCAATAATTTAATAAAGGAGCGTGACCCCTATGAAGAAAAACTACGTGTTAGACACCAACATTTTGATTCACTGTCCTACAGCGCTTTTTGGTTTTGATGACAACAATGTGATCATCACCACTACGACTCTTCAGGAGCTTGATTCAAAGAAAACAGCTTATGCGGAGGTAGGCTACGGCGCCAGAGAAAGCATTCGAAATATCGAATCTATTGAGGGCGATTATGCAAACGGGGTTACAATGCCAAACGGCGGCACCTTTAAAATCGCGAAAGAATCTGAATTTGAAAAGCTGGTTCCAGCAGAATTTTCGCTAGAGCGACCCGACAATAGAATAATTAATGGAGTACTTGGCATTGCCAAAATTAGCGAGCTGGAGACTATACTTGTTACTAATGATATTTCAATGAGAATTAATGCCACCATGTGTGGATGTGTAGTCCAGGGTTATCACAATGAAATGATTATCGATAACGAAAACTACACTGGCAGGCGAGATATAACTGCTGAGGATTTGGAAAGTCCTTTTAATAAAGGCTTTATTGAAAACGAATTTGGAATATGTAAAGAGGGTAGCAACTCCGCACTTTATACCTTTAAAGCCGATGGATGGCATTTGCTAAAGGACAGAGATTATTACACACCTTACTGTCAGCCTAGAAACGTTGGACAACGGTTTGCACTTTATTCTTTATTAGCCAGCCCAGAAGAAATACCACTTGTAATATTAAAGGGTAGCGCAGGAACAGCTAAGACTTTTCTTTCACTAGCTGCTGGCTTACAGGGATATTATCATAATGGCTATGACAGGATAATGATTACTAGAAGTAATACCTTGTCTGACAATGATTTAGGATTTTTACCAGGTGATTTAGAGGAAAAGATGACCCCTCTGATTGCACCATTTATGGATAACCTGCAGGTGCTTTTAAAGGGACAAAACGAAGAAAAGGAACAGATTAAAATCCAGATAGAGGATATGTTTGAAACTGGTATCATAGAGATTTGTTCTTTGGCATACATGCGTGGCCGTTCTTTAGTTAATTCATTTATCATAGTTGATGAGGCACAGAATTGTACTATCGGCCAGATATTAGAAATTATCACCAGAGCCGGCAAAGGCTCAAAAGTTGTTTTGCTAGGTGATCCAGACCAGATTGATTCTCCTAAGCTAGATAGAAAAAATAATGGTCTATCTTTTGCATCTGAGAGAATGAAGGGCTCATCACTTTGTGCACAGGTTACCTTTGACGAAAGCGAGACAGTTCGTTCAGCTCTCGCTGCAGAAGGCGCAAAACGACTCGTTATTAAATAAGACAGTTTTCTTTTGTTATAATAATCCTCCTTTTTTGCAGGGCTTCAGTTTTGAGGCCCTGCTTTTGTGAGTAAAAATCTATGAGTTCTTGTGGGCAAAACAATGAAATCGCCCACAAGAATCTAAAGATTTATAAAAAGCATGGTGTACTACTTGAAATAATACAGATAATGTGTATACTGAGTTTAATGAAAAAGTTTTAAGTGGTTTATATGGAGGATTGAAATGAAAAAGGGATTGGTTTTGTTATTAATTGGATTAACTGCTACATCTACATTTATCGGATGTGGCCAGGCAGCTACTACTGATAGCAATGAAAATGATGTTAAGGTTGAAAATTCGGTGGATACTGAGGCTAATAGCGTAGTTGCTGATTCATCAGAGACTATACAATCAGCACCAGGATACGCCATAACTTCTGTTGAGGCTGATGGCTATGATTATTATCAAGGAAGGCTTGAATGCCTACAGATTACAGATGACAATCATCCACTGCTTGCTACTGCTATAGATGAATTCTTTTCAGCTAGTGCCAAAGATTTTAATGCAGATATAGAATCTTTAAATGAAGAGGCAAAGGAAGAAAACGAAGAATATGAAGCGAATGCTCAAGAAGAGGGCTATGAATATGACCCAATCAAATACGAAAGCAATATAACAGTTGATGTTACTAGATGCGATAGCAAAATCTTAAGCTTTGTAATTGATAGTTATACTTATTATGGTGGCGCTCATGGTGGTAATTCTTATAGCGGCTATACCTTTGACGTAAACACTGGTAAACGCCTTGCCTTTTCAGATTTTGGTGACGCAGATACTTTATCATATATTTCAAAGAAGTTTATTTTGGACACAATAGAAGAATCTGAGCAAGGGGCGAGGGATGCATTATATAATGATGATGTTATTTCTTATAAAGCAGTTATAGATGAAAAATTCTCAAATGATTCTACGCCTGAATTTGTTGTTGATTACAGAGGTATCACCTTTATGTTCCAGCAATACGATATTGCTCCTTATGCGGCAGGATTAATCGATTTTACAGTGCCGTTTAGCAAGCTGACTGGATTTGATGAAAACTATATTCCAGATGATGAATTTTACACATCTGATTTGTCTACCGCTGGTTTTGTAGAATATCTTGATTTTGATGGAGCTGACGATTTAAAGAGGGTGTATCTGTTAAATGAATATTCTGATGAGGGTGATGCCAGCTATAAGCTTCATGTGGGTGATGAGAGTGCATCACATCAATTGGGTCAGTACGGATATGCCTACGGTACATATATCCATTCAAAGGAAGGCAACTTCATTTTAGTTTCTGAGGGTGATGCAATCAGCCTATATGAAATATCAAATGGAATAAAGGAAATTGGCACAGTCAATACAGAAAAATCGGTCAAAGAAATCTCTGAAGGCAAGATTGTAATCGCAACTCGAACCTATGACGAATATTATAATTTTATATGGTCAGATGAAGAAACTTTTGAATATACAAAAAATAGTCTGCAGTAATGAATAGATACGACTACATAAAAAAGTGGTAAACTATTTTTATAAAAAGATTGATTGGGAGGCTGAATATGAAAAATAAAAGAATGTTGATAGTTCTTGCCATTGTTACTTCCTTGTCACTTGTGGCCTGTGGCGGCGGTGGAGGGGCTGATTCTAGTTACATGGTCACAGAAGAAGCTGCATCTTATGATGGAGGAGGATTTGATTCTGCTTTAGACAACTTTGTATCAGATTTTTCGGAGGATACTCTAGAGTATAATAAGACATCTTCAGGGGCAAATGATTCTTATACTTATAATGATGATGAAAATGATTCATCTGATTTTGAAAATGATTATTATACCTCAGAGCGAAAAATCGTTTATACATCTGATATAAGTATAGAAACAAAGAAATTTGATGAGGACATATCTTCAATCAAAGAATTGGTGACTTCAAATGGTGGTTATTTGGAGAATACGTCTTCAAACGGCACTGCGGAATATGGCAATAGATACGCCAGCATGACAGCCAGAATTCCATCAGAAAATTATAAAGCATTTATGGAAAGCGTGGGTTCAATCGGGTCTGTTACGTCCACTAGCGAATATGTAGACGACATTACATCAGATTATGTTGATGTCCAGGCTAGGTTAAAAAGCCTTAATACCAAGCTTTTAAGATTGCAGGAATTAGAACAGCAGGCCACGACTGTAGAGGATTTGCTTGATATCGAAGATAGAATCAATGAAACCCAGTATCAGATAGAGAACTACACGGCTCAGCTAAAGCTTTTTGATGACAAGGTTAGCTTATGCACGGTTAGCATTTATCTAGACGAGGTCGCTACATATTCTGAAGTAAAGGCAGATACATTTACAAACAGAGTGGTAGAAGCGTTTTCTGGTTCTTTGGCGGCATTTTTAACAGTCCTTCAGGGATTGGTAATTATGATTATTTATGCCCTGCCTTATTTGATAGTGGCAGCCATTGTTCTTTTGATCATATATTTTGCAACTAAAAAGGCAAGGCTTGAATACAAAAACAAGAAAAAGACCATTCAAAATAATCCTAGTATTAAATCTAATATTAGTACTAATGCAGGCAGCTCCTACAAAGGGCCTTCTTACACAATGAGTAATACAGATACTGGGGACGCAAATCAGGATCCTCTAACAGGCAATCAGACTGATTCTAACAAGGATAAATAATGTGAGTTTATTTATGGACGCCTCCATGGGCTATTCTATAAACAGTTAATAATTACTGTTTCAGCCATGGAGGTGTTTTTATGAAAGGATATATTGTACCAGATGGGTTTATGGGTTTTGTTGATGGCAGATATGAGCTTTTTGCTACAGAAAATGATTATTACGAATATCTCGCAGCATAAAACCTAATGCAAAGTGTATCGAGCTTTAAATAGGGGTATCAAATAAGGCGTTTTTTTGTTATAATTCATAGATTGAGAGACTAAATTTATTATTAACTTTTGTGGCGGGTTTATTGCCTTTTGCAAAGGTTTAGCTTGTTTATATAGGAGGACTCATGAGAATAGGTACAGGTTATGATGTACACAAGCTTGTGGAGGGCCGTGATTTAATTATAGGTGGCGTCAAAATTGAACATACCCTTGGTTTATTAGGTCATTCAGATGCTGATGTACTTTTGCATGCTATAGCAGATGCAGTTCTTGGAGCTGCAGGTTTAAAAGATATAGGGGCACATTTCCCAGATACAGACCCTAAATACAAGGGCGCGGATTCAATGAAGCTTTTAGAACAGGTCAGGGAGCTTGTGATGGATGAGGGATATGTTGTAGGAAATGTGGATGCCACAGTTATTGCTCAGGCCCCAAAGCTTCGTCCCTTTATTGATCAGATGGAGGCAAATGTTGCCAAATGTTTAGGTATAGATGTTACCCAGGTCAATATAAAGGCCACTACTGAGGAACATTTGGGCTTTACTGGCAGGGAGGAAGGCATCTCTGCCCAGGCAGTCTGTTTGCTTTATGAATTTTATGATGGTAGCAATGTAGTATTTGACAGTGAACGTAGTTGTTCATCCTGTCAGGGCTGTGCAAAAAGAGTATAGGATTAAGTGGAGCATTTGTGGATAACAAGCTCTGATATTTCTCAAGCTTCACATTTAGTGAAGCGGAGAAATCATCAGGCTTGTTATTGTAACAAATGCGGTATATAAGGAGTAAAACATGTCTAATAAATTCTCATTTTATAATACATTAACTAGAACTGTAGAGGAGTTCAAACCAAATATCGAAGGAAATGTGAGCATGTACACTTGCGGCCCTACTGTATACCACTTCGCTCATATTGGAAATATTCGCACATATATTATGCAGGATGCATTGATTAAGTCATTAGAATATGCAGGCTATGATGTTAAACGTGTTATGAACATTACTGATGTAGGACACCTTTCATCTGATGCAGACACAGGTGAGGACAAAATGCTTGCCGGAGCCAAGCGTGAGCATAAATCCGTTATGGAAATCGCCCAGTTTTATACAGATGCATTTTTCAAGGATTTTGATGCGGTAGGCAACAAGCGCCCTGATGTGGTGGAGCCTGCTACCAATTGCATCGACGATTTTATCGAGATGGTAGAAAAATTGCTTGAAAAGGGCTATGCATATATTGCTGGAGGCAATGTTTATTTTGACACCAGCAAGCTTGATGATTATTATGTATTTTCTTCTGCAGTTGAAAAGGAACAGCTTTTATCAGGTGTCCGTGACGACGTAGAAGAGGATGACAATAAAAGAAACAAAACAGATTTTGTTCTATGGTTTACAAAGTCAAAATTTGAAGATCAGGCATTGAAGTGGGACAGCCCATGGGGCGTGGGTTATCCAGGTTGGCACATAGAATGCTCTTGCATTGCTAAAAAACACTTGGGTGAATACCTTGACATTCACTGCGGTGGTGTTGATAATATTTTCCCTCATCACACAAATGAGATTGCTCAGTCTGAAAGTTATTTTGGTCACAAGTGGTGCAATTATTGGTTCCACAGTAATCATTTGAATGACCAGTCAGGCAAGATGTCAAAGTCAAAGGGAGCAATTCTTACAGTATCGTTCTTACAGGAAAAGGGTTATGATCCGCTTGTATACAGATTCTTTTGCTTGCAGTCTTTCAGATTGCCGTGTTTCATTAGCGGAATTTGATAAGCCTGAAATAAAATCTGAAAATATTTCAGAAATAAAATCATTATTCTTACGGATTTTTAATAACGGAAAATTTTATTTCAAAACGCAGGGAGAAGCGAAAGAGGTTTTTCTTGAACATTGCCATAGTAACGGAATCCCGACACCGAACGAAATTCAGTACGTTATAGACGGCTACTATATTAAATGGAATTTCGAGCATGGATTTTCGGGAAGTGAAGTTTCGTTATGGAAATTCGTTCAGAAATTTTTGCATGGAATTTTTGCTAAATCAGGTTCTGACGCTTCAATCTGTCAGGACGCTACGGCAATGCTTTATGCGTCAGGATTCAGCACGGGATTCGACCCTTGCGAGAAGACTTCGATAATTTTCAGTAATGATGAAAACTACGCTTCGCCGATAGAATTTTTGTCAAAACTTCCGTTGAATTTTTCAGAAATCGCGGAATATCGCAAAACTAAGAAAGACTGCGGAAAAACATTTTCAAAACTTTCGCGTTCGGAGAAGCAAAATAGTTCAGGTGAAGTTCTTGCAGAATCCGATACTGCGGAACGGGCGGAGTTATTTTCAGAAACTTTTACAGGCGCATTGAAAGATGAAAAATGCGCTGGCGAACAATACAGATATTATCAGCATCGTGCAACAGGCAACCCGAAGAAATTTTATAAGTGGCTTGAAATAAATTCGGGCGAAAAAATTTCGCCGAACTTCGACCCTGAGAGTTACGGCTGGCTGTCTGCGGCAACGTATTATTCGCGTTTCAGACGTAAAAGCAACGTTGCTTCAATCGACTGCAACTTTTTAGTCATTAAATGGAAAGACTCCGAACTCGGATTTATTCCTGCTCAGGAACAGGGCAAAGAGCTTGTTTTGTCGCGCTGTCATGAGCTTGGACTTCCCGAGCCGAAAATAGTTTCAACGCCTGACGGTCTTGAAATCAAATGGTTCTGGAACGACCGAATGTCAAAAATTTTATACGCGAACGACCCGTATAATTCGAGATTTAATGACGGCTGGGACGCGGTTCAGAAAAAACTTTTTGAGAAGTTCTGGTATTTCGGAGCTGACGCGAAAAAAATCTGCGCGACAACGATGTTCTCGATACCTGGCTCAAAAGACACGCGAAAAACTTTGAAGTCGGACGACAGAATAATCCGCGAGATTCACAAGGGCGAAACCGTTGAATCTTACAGGAATATTCAACGCGCACTCGGACTCAAAGAAACTTTCGAGAACGAACAGCCCGAAGTTTTTGATGAA
>ERZ842401.3558-NODE-3558-length-19178-cov-12.926319_pt1 | contig 19178 bp, 16 predicted proteins | sample MGYA00521270_ERZ842401 | MGnify/ENA primary metagenome ERZ842401 (study PRJEB31892, sample SAMEA3878208) | bioreactor metagenome | biome: Moose rumen | place: Sweden | collected 2011-10 | study: EMG produced TPA metagenomics assembly of the PRJEB12797 data set... | reverse complement strand
ATGCGATAGGAGATTTAATGCACGATTTTTCTTGCACAGATTCGAGGGAGATGAGAAACGAGATTCTTGCAGAAAAAGTGAGTATGCTGAAAGGCAGCGAGGAGGAGAGAATGGGTGTTTTAGACGAACTGAGAGAAGAATATCGCGAAGAATATCGCGAAGAAGGTCAAATAGATATGGCGATACGGCTTATTAAGCTAGGGGAGTTGTCGGAGGAGAAAGTGCAGAAGATATTTCAATTTGATAAGCAGCAAATGAATATGATACGCAGACGAGCCGCCGCAACGCAATAATGCGATAGGAGATTTAATGCACGATTTTTCTTGCACAGATTCGAGGGAGATGAGAAACGAGATTCTTGCAGAAAAAGTGAGTATGCTGAAAGGCAGTGAGGAGGAGAGAATGGGTGTTTTAGATGAACTGAGAGAAGAATTTCGCGAAGAAGGTCGAAATGCGGAGCGGATAGATATGGCGACACGGCTTATTACACTGGGAGAGATGTCGGAGGAGAAAGTGCAGTCGATATTTCAATTTGATAAGCGGCAAATGAATATGATACGCAGTCGAGTGGGGCAAAATATAAATAGCTAAAATTATATATGCGTGTTGAATAAGAGTGCTAGAGAAATCGGGCACTCTTTTTTATTTTTAGTGAATTCGCTCTTTAGCGTACGGTTTAATTGCTCTTTACTGTAGCGATTGCTTGCTCTTTAGCGTAGCGATGGGGGGGCTGTTGAGCGTATGGATTGGTCGGTCTATAGCGTGCGCTAAAGAGCGAATTTAAGCGAATATAAACAGAGAGTTATAGCATAAAAACAGATTTATAGCATAAAAATCTTGTTTAGATAAAATGGAGATTTTTAGCAAAAATTCAAAGGTTACAGGATAAAGACGTTTTTAGACAGATGTTTGACGAATTTGTCTAGGCGAGAAACGGAATTCGGGTTGATTATAGAATTGCTATAGCAAAAGTAAATTTTGGCATAAGGAGAAATGAACTTATGAAGAAAGTCGTAAGTGCTGCTGCGATAGCGGCATTTCTGAGCGGTATTGCATACGCCGATTTAAGAACTGGCGTTACAATCCTGCAAGGACAAGACATCGTAACATATCGCACTGCTGACACTGATAAGCAGGAAGAAGTGGGCGATACGCTAGGTTCACAGACGGGACTGGGGTGGTTTAACGATGATTACTCAAAGAACCGTTATTCTGGTTTTTCTGTGAAGGGTGATAACTACGGTGCAAGCATGAGCTTTAAACTCAACAGAAACACAGCAACTTCAAACGGATATGCAGGATATTGGGACATCGGTAAACTGCACGTTGCATTTGCTGGAAACGGTTTGGGCGGCTTTGGAGATGTAACTGACCACGTTGGCGGTGAGTTGTATGGCTTGTGGTATTACACAGAATCTTTGTATCAGTGGGAAGTGTTAGACGGTAATGCACCAGATAGTAGACGTACAAACCGAGCGTATGACAACTACACCTACAACGGATACAATATGACAAATGCGGGTGTGCCTTTGGCAAACAAAGACGGCGGACACGAGTTCGGACTCTCATATCCAGTAACAATACGGGGGGGGGTGATTTATTATTCAAAGCTGTCTTAATCAATGACCGCACTTCTACGAAGACAAACGATAACTACTTCGGTTGGCGGAACTTTGTGGACGGCAATTTACAGGCAAACTGGACAAGCAAAGATAAAAAAACAAAGGCTTCACTTACATTCAAAACAGAAGGGTTGACAACGTGGTATAGTGCATCTAGCGATACCGATGATGCAAACCAAACAAAAGGAATTGACATCGGAATCTGTGCAGCATTTTCTACATCAGCGGTGAAAGATTGGCGATTTGCGCTCGGTCTTTCTGCAATGGGCAAAAACCTCGGCGGCAATCTTACAAGCACAGCGGCTACAGACGATAACAAAGACGGATTGTTTGACACAAGCGACACATTCTCAACAGCATATTGGGGATATGGTGTAAACGCTGCTGCAAGCTACAAATGGACTGATTGGACATTCACACTTACAAATCAAGCAACACTTATTTTCTTGAGCGAGTATTCTAAAGCTCTTTCTAATGCGAACAAATACGGGTGGGCTCCATATCTTGGCGACATCGTTACTTTGAGCGCAGGCAAAAAATTGAGCGACACAATGAGTATGAATGTACCGTTCACATTCCGCTGCTACAATATGAACAGCGAAACAGAGGGCAAGGCAGAAAGTGCAATATACCTCACTCCAACAGTAACATTCACACCGCAGAGAAGCTGTAATCTCACAGTAGGCTTAGATATGGGCTTTGAGAACTTTTCAGACGAACCAAGAGCTTTGTGGGCTAACACTACAGCAAGGGTTTATGCGTACACATACCCACACACATTCACTATACAAGTTCCTGTAACTTTCAACATCACATTGTAAACGAGAGGCTATGAGAATTATGAAAAAGATATTCGGAGCGGCAGTAGCTGCAACACTTTTAGCAACAAGCACTTATGCGGCAAGCGTGAACATTTCTTCACGTTATGGCACAAACCTTTTGACGTATGCACAGACAGACAACGATGCAGAAGTTGATGACGGTCTTTTCTTTGCAGATGATTATTTTAACAACAAGGTCGGCGCACAGTATACATCTCGCGGCTGCTACGACTTTATGACATTCAAGGCAGACGGTGCAAGAGCTGGCGTTGAAGCTCGGTTCAAGGTTATGAGCAAAGAGTTGGGTATGCGCCTTTACAATGGCTATATCACTTTCGGCAATTTGAAGCTCATCGCAGGTCGCTTTGACGCATATCCTGTGGTAGACATCATCACCGACGCAACAGCAGGCTATCACTTCAACAGCTATGCGGCACAGTATCAGCCAGGCTTTGACCCGCAGGTAATGAGCCTTTTCTTGAGAGAAGAGGGATTCTTACGCCACGAGAACAGCCGTATTGCTTCAACAGCTAAGGCAAATGTGAATACTCAAGTTTCACTCGACCTTGAGAGTAACAACTGGTATTTCTACGACGCAAACAATGCAGGCGCGTGTATCGATTATGACACAACGTATTTCGGCAATCGCGGCGGCTACGGCTTGGAGTATGCGCTCGGCGATGAGTGGCTTTTCCGCTTTGTGCAGACATTCGGCTCTGCTTGGAGTGAGCAGGCGAGTTATGTGAACAACTATTTCGGTGAAAAGACATTCACAAACTTCAACTTGCAGGCTAACTACACTATGCAGGACGTATTCAAAGCTGCGTTAACGTTCAAGATGAGCGATATTGTTTCTGGTATCTACACAGACGGCGATGCGCTTTTGCAGAGTGCAGGAAGCGACTTGCAGGCTATGCTCGCAGTTTCTAGCGATTACTTCTATAACTTGAAGTTGTATGCAGATTATATGTTTGCCGCGACATTCGTGGGAATGGAAGACGAGGACGGAAACAGCGATATGCTTGGCTTCCACGCAATCGACCTCCGCGCAATTTATGAACTTGCAGATAATTTCAGAATCGGCTTTAACGGTAATCTTTCTATGATTGCACAGAGCGATTATATCAAAGAGTATGCAAAGGCAAATGATACAGACATTGATGATTTTATCGGATTCAATGCAGGTCTTTCAGCAAGCTATGACCTTTCAGACCTCATCACACTCGACTTTGATACAGGTTTCCGATGTGTGAACTTGAATAACCGCAACTCAAAGGGCGACAAAGATATGATGCAGGTGTCTGCTATTGGTGCAGAAGCTGGCGTTTGCTTCAACATTGCAAAGGGTACAGCTCTTAACTTGGGCTTGAACTGCTTGTTCCAGAACTTCTCTAGCGAGGACGAGGGAAAGAACATTTGGCTCAACAACAACAAGAACTCAACAGCTGCTGCAACAGTTTACCCAGGAACTGTGGTTGTAACCGTTCCAATGTATATGAAGGTCTCTCTCTAACAGCCACGGGCTGCTTTGTAGAGCCACAGACGGCTTTGTAGAGCCACAGGCTGCTTTGCACTCACAGGGTGATTTGCACCCATAGGGTGATTTGTTAGCCGCTGGTGGCATTGAGAAAAAAAGTGTACAGCTTACCAATGGTAAGATATGAATCTTACAGGCAGTAAGATGTACACGTTACAGGCAGTAAGATGTACACCTTACCGCCTGTAAGATTGGATAAGAATTCCGCGATAAAAGCGGGGAGAAAGTTTGCTTATGAAATACAAAAATATATTGAGGGCATTTGCGGCGGGCGCATTGCTTTTCGCAAGTGTGTTCACGGGCTGTTCTATGCTAGGCGACGCGCTCGAAAGCGAAGACGACGACCCAATTTATGACAGAACGATTGCTGGTGTAACAATTTCAAGCGAAGCAGGAACAGAGTTGATAAAAAATGCTTCTACAACTCTTACGGCAACTGTTTCTCATACACACGCAAAAGAAGACGCTATTTCTTATGCGTGGGAAATTACCGCAGGTGCGGACAATGCTACTTTGACTGCTTCAAACGAAGCTACTGCAACGCTTGCAATGAAAAGCAACGCTGTTTCTAATGAAACGGTAACAGTAAAGGTTACTGCAACGTATGGTTATGGCGACCAAAACAGTGTTTATAACACGATTAGCATCACTGTAGGCGATAGCGGCACAGTAAACGCTACATTTGATATGGTGTGTTCAAATAGTAAATGGTCATATTATACAGATTCTAGCTTTACTACTGCTGTAACAGGGGCATTGACAAATAAAGCTGCAGAGGCTGTATCTCTTGCATATTTTAAGCCAACAACTGAAAATGAAGACGGCAAGCCTCATGCAACTCTTACAGGCTACAATATTATCCGTGAAAAGCTCAATGGTACTGGAGATGGTATGGTTGGTGCAGACGAGATGTCTAGCAAGAATATCAATAATTGCAACTGGTCATATTTCAAGGCAAAGGGCAGTTATTTGAAACTCAAGGTTTACGGCGATTGTATGATTACTGTAACTGGAGGGTCTGTAGCGTCTGATGAGTATCGCGGAGTATTTGTATTCAATTCATCTGGAGAAGAGGTTGCTTCGATTAGAGGAAGCAATACTGCACTCACCACAACAGACGCATTCGAGGGTAAACTTAACGATGAATTCTATATCGTTGGTAACTCTGGCGGTGTAACTGAAGTTATGTGCTATGACCCAAGCTATGACCCTTATGACGCTTCAATCAGCAACGATAGCTTTACCGTGTCATCATCTGCAACAACAGTGCTTGCAGGAGAGTTTGCAACTCTTACAGCAACAATGTCAGATGGTGTAAAGGTGAACTCTAGCGAAATTTCTTATAAGTGGGAGATTACAGAGGGCGCAGATTATGCAACTCTTGATACAGATACAAGCACAACAACTTCAACAAAGCTCACTGTAAATTCAGACGCAGAAGCAGGTAAGACTGTAAAAGCGAAGTTCTCTGCTACATATACTCACAATAATGAAACAAGTACAGCAACAGGAACTGTAAGCATCACAACCGACGCAGAAAGCGAAGAAACAGGTACTGTAAACGCTACATTCGATATGGTCTGTTCAAATGATACATGGTCATATTATACAGATTCTAGCTTTACTAATGCTGTAACAGGGACATTGAGTACTACTTCAGGAACTATTGAGTTGGGATATTTCAAGCCAACAACAGAGAATAGCGACGGAAATCCGTATGCTACACTCAAGGGCGAAAAGCTTGCTCGTGTAAAATTGGGCGGTTCTGGAACTGGTATGGTTGGAGAACCAAACGATATGACTAGTAAGTCTACAGCAAATTGCAATTGGACATATTTCAAGGCAAAAGGTAGCTACCTCACATTGAAAGTATATGGTAATTGTAATGTTACTGTAACTGGAGGTTCTACTGCGGCTGAAAATTTCCGTGGAGTATTTATCTTCAAAGAAGACGGAACTGCTGTTGATTCTATTACAGCAAGTAATACAGCATTAACTTCTGTAACATTCACAGCTTCTGCACTTGAAACATTCTATATCGTAGGAAACGCAGGCGGCGTAACCGAAATCAAGTGTATTGATTCAAGCGTAGACCCGTATGACGCAAGTATCAGCGATAGCGACCTTACGGTAAGAGCAGCTGCAACGACTGTTTATGCAGGTAATTCAACAATAGTAACAGCAACATTGAGCGACAGCTTGAATGTAAATACTTCAGAGATTTCGTATCAATGGACACTTGAATCAGGTTCTAACTATGCAACACTTTCAAATGCAACAAGCGCAACTGCAACTGTTGCAGTGAATAGCGACGCAACAGCAGACCAGACAGTAACGGCGAAATGTGTAGTAACGTATACACACGCTTTTAATGGCTCTACATCTAATTCAACAGCAACAAAGACAGTAAACATCACAACCGCAACTACAGCCGTAGCAAAAACTGTAAATGCTACTTGGACTCAATCTGATAGTGAATTGCTTTATTACTATGACAGTTCAGAATATACAAGCACAAGAGCGACTTTGAATGATAAAACTGCTTCTAGTAATGTGTATTTCAAACCAACTACAACCAATAGTGATGGAAGTGCAAATGCAACCCTTGCAATTGGCGATATTGGAATGGTTCGTGTAAAAAATGGAAGTACAAGTTATGGACCAGGTACAGGAAAGACCTCTGGAAGTGATAAGCTAGATTTTACTTCAAAGACTAGTCTTGACGGCGGTAGTATTCCTTATCTTGTACTCACTGTTGATGGCAATTGTGAAGTTGTTATAAAAGGAGGAAGTCAAGCAAAAGCGACATTTAGAGGTGTATGGGCGTTCAAAGAAGACGGAACTTTGTTGACTTCTATTTCAAGTGTTGATGCATATACAGAAACAACAGCAGAATCGTTTACAGCTAGTACAGGGGAAAAGATTTATATCTATGTTAACTCTGGATATGTATCTTCTGTAACTTGTACAGCGACGGAGTAATTCAGTGGCTTATACAGGTGGTGGAAACTGCCTGTATATATAGAAGAAAATTGCAAAAATGCGGAGGGTATGTATTGGGTTATAACAGCCTGTGGCTGCTTGTGAAGCAAGATAACTGATATTTTCCTTATCCCTCGAAGTGAGCCTCCTAGCACTTCGGGGGACTTTAAGGGAAAGTCGTTAGCCGATTACAAGCGCGCAAAATCTCTCTGCATTGAGAGCAAGTTGTGTCGTTGGGAAGCAGCCTCCTGATGTTGAGAATCGGGCTGTGGCTCTTACAAAACAGCCTGTGGCTGTGGTATAATAGAGGCAAGGAGTAAAAGAACTATGTTGTCAGTACATGGATATTACGAAAATGGCGTATGTGTGCCAACAGAAACTTTGGAACTTGCAGGAAAGCGACAAGTAATCATTACAATTATGGATGAGGACAACCCGTCGAAAATTACTTCAAAAGAAAAGCGACTTGAAGTAATAAAGGCGTTAAGCGGTATTCTACCTTCATCAATCACAGATGAAGAGGTTAAGAACGATTTTGCAGTTGAGAATTGAACTATGGCTCTTACAAAACGGGCTGAACCCGTGGTATAATGTGCAGGGAGGACTTTAGAAACTATGAGCTATGAAATGGTATTAGAACGAATGAAAAAAGTTCCAGAAGTTGCTCTTGATGAAATCTATAGCTATATTGAAGCAGTTTGCGATAGATATGAATCAACTGCGAATAGTGTTGAAGACGGGTTAGCATTTATCAAAAAATATGCAGGAAGTATTGACCGCGAGATAAATTGCAAAGCCGAACTTATGGAAGCATTGGACGAGAAGTATGGAAATATTGATTGATACAAACGTTTTTATCGATATGTTCCAAAAACGACAGCCTTTTACAGATTTTGCAACAGCTGTTATTACGAGTTGTGTAAATGGGCAAAATACAGGTTTTGTTTCTTCTCATTCGCTTTCTGATATGTTCTATATTTTGCGTAAAGATTTTTCAGCAACAGAGCGAAAGGAGCTTATACGATTTATTTGCACATATTTTACGGTTATTTGTGAACAAAAAGAAGATTTTCTTGCAGCAGTTGATAATTCTTTATCGCTAGATATGGAAGATGGCTTACAAATGCAGTGTGCTAAAAAACATAGCCTTGATTATATTGTAACAAGAAATATCAAGGATTTTGCAGAATCTTACATACCTGCAATTCACCCGAATGATTTTTTGGAAATGTATGGGAATTGGACAGATTAGCGGGGCTGAAGCTTCGGCTATAAAAATATATTCGATTTATAGGGGTTTTAATGTAGAACGATTTGGTAGTTGAGAGCAGCCTACGGCTCTTACAAAGCAGCCCACGTCTGTTGAGAATCGGGCTGTGGCCGTGGTATAATAGACCTGTTCGGAAACCTTATGTCATTGCCGTACTTGATACGGCAATCTATTGCAATATAAGCAAAAAGATTATCGGGTCAAGCCCGATAATGACAATTATCGAACAAGTCTAATAGAGGCAAGGAGTAAGACTTATGGAAGCATTAGCAGTATATAAAACACTGCCAGCTATGGCTCAAAAAGAAGTCGATGACTTCATCTATTTTATCGCGCAACGGCAACATTTAACAGAAAGAGGTTCAAGCTCTCTTCTTGAAAAGCAACTTGCTGCACTTGACGATGTTTGTGGTATGCTCACAAAATCCGAAGCAGATGCTTTAGATGAATCTTTGGAACGAGGAATACGCTAATTGCTTTGAAATTAAGTCAAGGCGATTTTATTAGGATTCCCCGTATAGCATACTATGAAATAGAACGTGGCTTGTTAGCAAGGGGAGCTGTAGCTAAATTCAAAAGATTTATGAATCTTGTTGAACTACTGGGAACGGTGAGTTTGACGGATAACACTCTTGAGATTGCGGCTGAAATATATGCAGATTTGTCGCAGAAAGGTCAGGTCATCGAAGATGATGATATTTTTATAGGCGCGACGGCTTTAGAACATAATGCTGTACTGGTTATGAATAATGTAAAGCATTTGTCGCGATTGCAGGGCATTCAGTTGGAAAATTGGGCTATGCAATGAGTTTGTGAAAAACTGGCTGTGGCTATTGTAAAACACGCTGTGTGTGCAAGCTATGGCTGAAAAGGGGTTTTAATATGGGATTGAATTGGAGAAAGTGCTTGGTATTGGGCGCAATGGCTCTGCCAATGATGAGCGCGAATGCTCTCGATAGTGTCGCAAAAAGCGATTTCGAGGGCGATGTGTGGGGCTTTAAGACTGCGAACGCAACTCTGAGCCACGATAAAAGCGATGTCGCAGGCAATGCAAGCGGCAAGATTTCTTTTAAGATTGAAAATCAGTCTGGCGCGCGCGTTGCTTCAAAGTCGTTCGATAAAGCGATTAGCGGCAAGGCGGTAAACATCAGCTTCGACTGGTTTCCTGGCAAGGTCAACGACAAGGGCGACAAAGCTGAAGAGAACGGCGGCGAGGTGCGCATTGTAGACACAAAGGGCAAAACGGCTTTCACTGCGAACTACACGAACAAAGGCAAAATCGCCTACTCATTCGGCAAGGCTGGCGGCGCAGATACGCAGTTCGACAACTCTATGACGTGGTATAATATCAACGTTACATTCGACATTGTGAACAACACCTATTCGCTCACGATTACCGACAAGGCATCGGGCGAAAAAGCCGAAGCAAAAGGCAATCTGGCGGATTTCTCTGGCGCAGTGGCAAAGATGGAGGTCGCGGGCGTTCGCACAAGCGGAAACAATATCACTTGGCAGACGTATCTTGATGATGTGGCGGTTAGCGTTGACCCAATCTCCGAAAACTCTATCACGGCTATCGAAAGCGTGCCGTACAAGCGCATTTATGTGGGAAGCGCAAAGAAAGATGTCGCGTCGCTTGGTCTGGCGAAAACAGTACCTGCGTCATTGGCGAACGGAAAGAGCGCAGATGTCAGCGTGGAAAGCTGGAAAGCGGTCGGCGATTGGAATCCCGATAAAGAGGGCGTGTACAAGTTTGAAGGCAAGCTAAAGACGAATGCAGGAGTGGCGAACGACCTCAATTTGACGGCGGTGCAGTATGTCTATAACCGTATCGCGCCTGCGGAACACACGAGAAATGCCGAATGGCTCGACCGCGGCGCAGTGGCTGTGCATACCGATGAGGGCATTTTGATTCAGTGGCGTATCAATGCGGACGAATACAATATCAGAAACCTCAATTTCGTTGTGTCGAAAGCGGACAAAAAAGGCAAGCTCAAGGCATTGAACAAGAAAGGCACGCAGACGGGCAACTATCTCGATAAGACGGGCAAGGTCGGCGATGAATACACCGTGCAGATGAGAGAGAAGACAAAGGTCTTGGAAACATTCACGGTGAAAGCAATGGCGAAAGATTACATCGCTATTCCAATGCAGAAGCCCGAAAAGCAGCCGAACCTCAAAGGCGAACTCATCGATTACACGCTGAACGACGTTACAGTGGGCGACCTCACAGGCGACGGACAGTATGAATATATCGTGAAGTGGTATCCGAACAACGCAATTGACTCATCACAGCAGGCTTTGACCGCACCGACGCTCTTCGACGCATACACGCTCGACGGCACTCCGCTCTGGCGCATCAATCTCGGCTTGAGCCTCACTTCTGGCGCGCATTACAATCAGATTGCGGTCGCAGACTTCAACGGCGACGGCAAGAGCGAAGTATTCTTGAAGACAGGCGACGGCACTCGTGTCTATGGCGTAACAAACGGCAAGTTTGACGAAAACAAAGTGCTTGCAACCATCGGCAACGCTGACGATGAGGGAAAGAATATCAAGATGGACGACGTTGGCGGCGGTATGGGACACATCACGGGCGGCGCAGAGTACGCAACGTTCTTCAGCGCGGACGGAAAAGAAATCGACACTGTGCCGTATGCGCTCCCGCTTGGCGAGTCAAAAGACTGGGGCGACACATGGTATAACAGAAGCGACCGTCATAATATGGGTATCGGCTACATCGACGGCGTGAAACCGAGCGCAGTTATCGGACGCGGCTACTATGTACGCACAGCGATTGCGGCGTACAGCCTTGAGGGAGGCAAAGCGAAATTGCTTTGGAAGTTCGACACGAACGACCACAACAAGCGCGGCGAGAGCAAGGGGAATCATAACTGGATTATTGCGGACGTGGACAACGACGGCAAAGATGAAGTTGTCGCGGGCGGCTTGGTGCTTGACGACGACGGCTCTATCCTCTATGTGATGGACGGCGAGGACGGTCGCGAACTCGGCAGCCACGGCGACGCTATCCACATCGGGCAGTTCTTCCCAGATGTCGAGGGCTTGTTCATCTATGAGCCGCACGAAGACCCGAACGTTGCTTCTTTGGAATTGCACGACGCGGCAACAGGCGAAACAAAACTCAAGTGGTACGCTTCAAAAGACGCAGGACGCGGTATTGCGGCGAACATCACGAGTGCACCTGGCTTTGAGATTTGGGGAACAGGCGGCGCAAAGCCAGAAAACGGCGGCAGTGTATACAGCGTATATGGCGATATTGTGAACAAGGATTATCGCAAAGCTGGCTTGAGCGTGAACTTCAAAACGTATTGGGACGGCGACCTTTTGCACGAGCTTCTTGACGGCAAGGCAGATGCTCCGCTTGACCTTACGAAATACAACGAAGGCTCTGGCTCTGTGGAAACGCTCAAGACTTTCGACGGCACATCAAGCAACAACAGCACAAAGGCAAATCCGAGCTTGCAGGCGGACGTGTTGGGCGATTGGCGCGAAGAAATCCTCGTTCGCTCTGCTGATTCAAAGGAGCTTCGCATTTACCTCACGCCGTACGAAACAAAGTACAAGCTCTTCACTCTTATGCACGACCCTGTCTATCGCAACACGGTCGCCGCACAGAACAATGGCTATAATCAGCCGCCGTGCTTGAGCTTCTATCTTGGCGAAGACATCGCGGAAACGGTACTTCAAGGCAAGCTCTCCGCTCCGACCGTAAAGTACACCTCGAACGGCGCAAAATAATAGCTCTGACAAGACCACTGCGCTGTCTTTAGCTCATACGATGTGCTAGGCTTAGCGCAGTGGGTGTGCTAGAGTTAGCGCAAGTGATGTGCTAAGCCTAGCGCATTGGCGAGATAGGGAGCAGAAGCAAGGTATGACAGGAAGGAATATCATAATTATGTCTTTATTAGTGAATGTGTTGGCTGCAACAGGCGCGGCAAGTGCTGAAAGCAAAAATCTGCTCGAAAACAGCGGCTCGTATGCTGGCGCGGCGGGCTGGGATTTCGGGACAAAGGCGCAGACGAAGAAGAACAAAGCTCCTGCGTATTTTTCGCTCAAGGCGGACGACGGAAATTATCGCGTAACGATAGAAGTCGGCGGTTCGTATGCGGCGAATACGACGGTGCGATGCGAGAGTAGGCGGCTGTTGCTTGAGAATGTGGCGACAAAAAAGGGAGAAACAAAGACGTTTGTTTTTACCGTGAATAAGCGCAGTCCGCTGTTGTCCGACGGCTCAAGCGTGAAGATAAAGCCGAGAGAAAAGGATTATCTCAACTGGGACGACAAATTGACCTTTGAGTTCAACGGCAAAGCTCCTGCGGTGAAGAGCTTGAAAGTTGAGAGGGCTGACGACGCGGCGACGCTGTTTTTGTGCGGAGACTCGACGGTGGTTGACCAAGAGGCAGAGCCGTGGGCGAGCTGGGGGCAGATGATTACACGGTGGTTTGACGCGGGCGTGAGCGTGGCGAACTTTGCCGAAAGCGGAGAGAGTACGTCGAGCTTTATTGCGGAAAACAGGCTGGCGAAAGTGCTTGATATGCTGAAATCGGGCGACTTTGTGGCGATTGAGTTCGGACACAACGACGAAAAGGACAAAGGCGACAATGCAGGCGCGTACAAGAATTATGCGGACAATCTGCGCTTATTTGTCGAGAAAGTTCGCGAGAAGGGGGCTAGCGCGATTATTCTTTCTCCGACGGCGCGGCGATGGTTCAACGAGGCTAAAATCACGAATACGCACGGCGATTATCCTCAGGCGGCGAAGAGCGTGGCGGAAGAGCTGGGCGTGCCGTTTATCGACATCACCGCGATGACGACTGAAATGCTTGAGGCGGTGGGCGCGGAGGAATCGAAAAAGCTGTATGTGCATTATCCTGCCGCGACGTTCCCGAATCAAGAAAAGGCACTCAAAGACGACACGCATTTTAATCCGTTCGGCGCGTACGAAGTGGCGAAATGCGTGGTGATGGGCTTAAAGGCAGTAAATAGCCCGTTAGCCTCTCACATCACGAGCGATTGGCAAGACTTCAACCCTGCGAAGAGCGACAATGCAGACAAATTCGTGTGGTACGGCGCACCCGACCCCGACACGCTAAAGCCCGACGGCAACTAAGCCACAGGCTCTTTCCTTAAGTTACAAATCATATATCGACTTACACTCCCCCTCGCCTGCTAGGAGAGGGCAGCCACAGGCTGTTTCTCAAGGGGGTGAGGTCAATTTCTAAGGAGCAACAATGAAACGACTCAAATTATTTCCCGCACTCTGTGCAGTAGCGGCTCTGACCCTTATTGTCTCTTGCAAACTCGCGAGCAACTCCGACGATGACGACGGCGAGGAAACAAAGACAGAAGAAACGACAACAGAAGAAACGACCACGACAGAAAGTGCTATTGGTTATACGGCGGTTACGGGCGACGGCTCTAGTATGACATATCAGAGCTTGCCGCTGACGACAATCGCGATAGACTCTTCCGCTGGCGCACGGGCGGTGCTTAATGCAAGCGGCGACGTAGATACGACTGCATTGCAAGCCGCACTCGATACATTCGACAATGAAGACGAACTTGCGCCGTATATCATCGCTTCTTCAGATACGGGGGGGGGTAGTTGGACGCTAACCTATGGCAGTGCGGCGGGCAGTTCGCTTTGCGGCACGGTATATAAAACTGACATTGCAAACGGCTTCGACGCGATAAACTACGCAATGAAAGCTCTTCCGTCTTCACGAAGCACAAAGCTCAAAATCCGTGTTGACAGCGATTTGTATTCAGGCGAACCTAGCTCTTCCGACGGCACTTCTGCGATTTCTAGTGTATCGAACTTGTATTCTATTGAAGTTTATAGCAAGTGTATTCTCGACTTCAACGGACACACGCTCTATGCGAACAACACGACGGCAAGCGATATTGTGCCGATTTCAATGAAAAAGAAAAGCAACATCTCAATTCGCAACCTCTGCATTAACGGACACGCTCGTTATGCGATTTGGTGTTTGGGGTGCGACAATGTAGTATTTGACAATATTGTGCTGACAATGGATTCTTCAAGCGGCTTGGGCTTGCGCATTGCAGAAAGTGGCAATACTTGGAGTACTAACGTCTATGTCGATAACATCACGGTTACGGGCTGTCAAGATAACGCGGTCGAAACGATGAAAGTGGACGGCATTTATATCGGCACTGTTACGGCGACGGACTGCAACGACTGCGGGCTTTTGCTCAACACGACGACGAACGCGGTTGTAGGTGTGGTGAACGGTACTCGCTGTTCTCCGCGCTCATCGAACGGCGTATATGCGGCATTGCGCACGGCGAATTATGTCGGTCCTGACGTGTATATCCACCAGATTAACGCTGTAGAGTGCGGTCGCGGTTATTTCAGCGTATCGGCGAACTGCGGCATTACCATTGACGAAATCAACAGCACAAACAGCTATGCACAGGCGATTTTGGTGCAGGACACACAGAACTTGCATATCAAAAGCGGCACGCTAACGGCAGGCAGCAATAACAAGAGCAAAGGCATTGAACTTACGAACGGAAGCGCAGGCGGCTCTCTGTCTGTAATGAACAATACGTTCGAGAATATCACGATTACAGGCTACACCTATCCAATATATGAGCGCGATGTTGCCGATTACAACGACTTTATCAACTGCACGACGACGGGCGGACAATTCTCCAGCAACTCCGTAAAGAGCGCACGCACTTCGCACTCCGATTCGACGCTGACCATTGCGGATGGCACGACTGAGATTGCGGACGGCGCATATATGTACTACACGAATATAACGAGCGTTACTATTCCTGCAAGTGTAACAAGTATCGGCAAAAATGCGTTCTACGGCTGTACGAGCCTTCAAAACGTTACGTTCGAGAGCGGCAGCGCACTCACCACAATCGGCGACGCGGCATTTGGCAATACGGCGATTACTTCTATCACATTCCCGTCGTCTGTAACGAGTTTCGGCTCGAATATAATGAGTACAGCGTGTTCTTCTGTTACTGTGCAATCTACTGCTATCGAAACAATGGGAACAGAAGCATTCTTCAATCTTGCCGACCCGTCAACGATTACGTTCACCACGAAGAGCGTTTACAGCGGAAACACCTATTCTAGTGGCAGTTATGGCAACTGGTATTATTGGTACGGCTATACTCGCAGTACATTGAACTAGGGCATTGAGCTATCAAGTGAGTATCCGCCCATAACGAGAGGGTACTCACATATTTGCTTGAAAGGCGGGATTTTTATGATGAAAAGAATTGGTGTGTTATTGTTGATTGCGTCGCTTTTTGCTTGCAAAACGGCAATCGATGACGAAGATACAGAAAGTGAAAAAGAAACAGAGATTGTTGAGGAAAAAAATGAAACTGACCAACTTACAACTACAAATGGTGCTGTTGTCATTAACGGTACAAGTTATGCTCTTAGCGCAGATGAATATTTTACTGCATTAGACGGCGATTTTAGCGGCACGGTAACGAATGGCACATTATCTGCGAGCGAGTCATTCTATTTCCGCGCACCAGTGGACAACGGGAATTATAAAGTCGTTATTGATACGAACGCGACTTCTGTTATTTCGGAGTGTATCACGGAAGATGTAACGTATTATTTCGTGAACAGCGCAGGTACTGAAATAGAAAAGACGTATTCGCCGCAAAAGTTCGACAATGGACAAGCCTATATCGGTGTTACAAAGGAGATTACAAGCGGAGAGGCGTTTGAAGTGGCGGTATGCGACGGCGTGCTTGATTTGGAGTTTGTATACAAAAGCGCGGCGATTACGATTTCTGGCATATCGATAGAAAAAGAAAGCTATAGTACGCGCGAAAAGCCGTATCTTTTGGCTATCGGCGATTCTACTCTTGCGCTTGGGGACAACACGATAAAGGCTTCTAGCACCTATTGTTCGTGGGGAGCTTCGATTTCTAACGGATATGTATCGCTTCCAAGTTCTCTCGGTGGCTTTGTGAATTGCGGACAATCGGGTGGCGACGCGGTTACGATTTACACTGATGCGCGAATCGAAAAACTGCTGTTGAATTGTCGTCCTGGCGATTATGTTTCGGTCAACATCGGCATTAACAACAATAAGAGCTATGAAATTGGCGGTCAAAGCGTTGCAAAATCAGGCTCTCTTGCGGCTATGGGGGCGATTTTGGAAAAGTATCTCATTGATGCTGTGAAAGAACGCGGCGGAATCCCATTCATCACGACGATAACTGCACAAGGACCAGATAAATCGACAGAAACAGCAGAAAGCAATAGCGGTGTATACAATTACGCAGAAACGACAATAACAACGGCATATTCTAACTCTTATGCAACAAGTTCTCTTTTTGGCTCTGATTACGATATGTATAAGAACACAGGAAATGCGTATTATGCAGGTGTTGCGTATAGTGTAGGCGACAAAATCCCTGCGACAACGTGGATAAACAGTCGCCACACAAATCAGTATAATATTGCGCTGTTTGACATTGCGAATTATTACGAATGTCCGATAGTTGACCTTGGTGTGTATGGCGAAAAGTATCTCAACGAGCATTTATCGAGTGCAGAGGATTTTGCGACAGTGCGCGACGAATATTACACCGATAAGCACCATTATCAAAAGCCGTGGGGAAATATTCTCGCAACATATATGCTAGAGTGTGTGGATTCTATGTGTTCAGGCACATATTCATACCCATATAGCGATTATGAACCGAAGTATGTGAAATAACAAGCCAGCACAGACAAATTCCATTCTAAAAATATTGACAATGGATTTTTAATTATGGTAATATGACACACAATCTGTTTTTTAATCACTCGTATTGATAAGGAGTTCTCAATGTCAGGACATAGTAAATGGTCTACGATTAAACACGCTAAAGGTATCGCAGACGCAAAGCGCGGACAGCTTTTCACAAAGTTTATTAAAGAAATCTCTATTGCTGCAAAGATGGGTGGTGGCGACCCAAATGCTAACCCACGTTTGCGCACAGCAATCCTCAAGGCTCGTGCTGCTTCTATGCCGAAAGACAACATTGAGCGCGCAATCAAGAAGGGAACAGGCGAAACTGGTGCTGCTAACTACGAAGAACTTGTATATGAAGGCTATGCAGCTGGCGGTGTTGCAGTTCTCGTTGAAGTTTTGACCGACAACAAGAATCGTGCTGCGGCAAACGTTCGTAACATCTTCAACAAAACAAATGGCAACCTCGGAACAACAGGTTCTGTAAGCCGTATGTTTGAGCGCAAGGGCGTTATTGAATACGACTCAGAGAAAGTGAGCGAAGATGAATTGATGGAAGTTGCACTAGAAGCTGGTGCTGACGACATCGTGAACGAAGATGGTGTTATCACTGTAACAACTGACCCAGGTTCATTCGATGGTGTTCTTGAAGCATTGCAGAATAAGGGATATGAGTCTCTTTCTGCTGGCGTGAACATGGTTCCGATGGCATATACTTCTGTTGATAAAGATACTGCTGCAAAGGTTCAGAAATTGCTTGACCGTCTTGAAGAAGATGAAGATGTTCAGAACGTTTACTCAACAGTAGAGTATCCAGAAGACTTCGACCCTGAAGCATAGTCTTGTAAGTCTTACAGGAATAAAAGAGAAAGAGGTATCAGACTTTTTGATACCTCTTTTATTTTTTTATTTGTCTTGTGCTTGACTAAAATAAGGCATTTTGTTAGTATATCCTACATAAAAGCACGACTGCCCAGATGGTGGAATTGGTAGACACGCTAGGTTCAGGTCCTAGAACTCGCAAGAGTGTGCAAGTTCAAGTCTTGTTCTGGGCAATTCTTTTAGAAATATTTATGAAAAGAGAGGTTGTTACCTCTCTTTTTTTATGCTATAATGTGGCTTATGAGTGATTATGTGCGCCCTACATGGGACGAATATTTTATGGAAGTGAGTCGCACTATTGCAAAGCGTGCAACGTGTGATAGAGGCAGAAGCGGTTGCGTAATTGCCCGCGATAATCAGATTCTTGTAACGGGCTATGTCGGCTCTCCAGCAGGCTTGCCGCATTGCGACGATGTTGGACATTTATTGCGAAAATCGCTGCACGCAGATGGAAGCGTAACGCAGCATTGTGTTCGCACGGTTCACGCAGAGCAAAATGCGATTTGTCAGGCGGCAAAAAGAGGGATTCCCATTGATGGCGCGACGCTGTATTGCAAGATGACACCGTGCAGAACATGTGCGATGCTTATCATTAACTGCGGCATAAAGCGAGTTGTGTGCGAAAAGCATTATCACGATGAAACTGATAGCCTTGAGATGTTCAAAATGGCTGGTATCAAGATAGAACATGTGGAAGACGAAGTTCAGACGTATGAAAATATGTAGTAAATGAGAAAAGTTATTGAAAAGTATAATTTGTTTGCAAAAAGTTGCAAAAACAACGGACATTATTGAGAAAAAATCGTATCTTATATATGTAGGATACGTTTTTTTTTGCTTAATACAGCGGAGGTTTTAGTATGGATTTAGCTGAGATTGATGAAGAAGGCAGAGGCTTGCTGTTTTTCGGCGATACGATGGTGAATAAATGCGTCAAAATTGACGGGCAGCCGAATGTGTTTTTGCTGGAAACAAGCGTACATTTGGAACGCGAGGCGCAGAAAGAGCCGAAAGCTGGACAATTTTATCTTATTCGCGCAAAAAAGACGGCGGTCAACTATAATCGCCCGATTAGCGTTTATCATTCCGAAACAACGCGCAATGCTGACGGCTCTAAAGATGTGGTTGTGCAATTTTTGATGCTGAAAAAGGGCAGGGGAACGGGCGAACTGTGCGAATTGAAGGCGGGGGACGCGATGACGGTTATCGGACCGCTCGGAATGCCGTGGGTTGAGCCAGATGCGGACGCGCTTAGCGAAAAGAAAATCTGTATCATCGGGGCAGGAATCGGAGTCG
>ERZ842401.3557-NODE-3557-length-19179-cov-2.934428_pt1 | contig 19179 bp, 11 predicted proteins | sample MGYA00521270_ERZ842401 | MGnify/ENA primary metagenome ERZ842401 (study PRJEB31892, sample SAMEA3878208) | bioreactor metagenome | biome: Moose rumen | place: Sweden | collected 2011-10 | study: EMG produced TPA metagenomics assembly of the PRJEB12797 data set... | reverse complement strand
AGGGCCTCTTCCCGGGAGTCAATGATGACGGTACTCCGTTCGTTATCAACGGGATGGAAGTGACCACCTACGATGAGGACGGCGAACCGATCACCTCTTACGGCAAGTCGAAGGTCCTGAGTTTCCTGACCTATGCCGGCAAGGTGAACCTCAACTACGTTCTTCCGGGCGGACACCGTTTCTACGGAAATGTGGGTTACTTCAACGACGCCCCGAACTTCAACATGGCCTTCATGTCTCCCAGGACGAGGAATACCCTTGTTGACGGACTTACAACCATAAAGACGTTCACCTCGGACCTCAACTGGCAGTATACCGGAAGCGGATTCAATGCCCGCATCACCGGATATTATACTTACATCTGGGATCAGACCGACGTGATGAGCGCATATGACGACCTGCAGAACGCCTTCTCGAACTTCGCCCTCAGCGGGATAGACCAGAGGCATTACGGAATCGAGCTCGGATTCAAGGTACCGACTCCTGTTACGAACCTTTCCCTCCAGGGAGTACTCAGCGCAGGCCGGTATGAATACACCTCCAATCCTACGATGGTACAGACAATCGACAATAGCGCCGAGCCTGTTGAATACGGCGGAATGACAACCCTTCTGATCCCTTATTGGAAGAGCACTCCTGTATTCAAGAAGGATGCTTCCGGTGCTTACACCTACGAGATTGACCACTATCAGAGGCATTATGTTCCCAGTACTCCTCAGCTTGCCGCCAGTCTTGGACTTGCGTACAATTACAATTACTGGTTCATAGATGCTGACGTGGAGTACTTCGACGAAGCGTATCTCGACATGAATCCTCTCTACAGGACAGACTACGCTACCGGAGGCCCTGACGGAATCGTCACCCCTGTCGAAGTTGAATACATGACTTCCCAGGAAAAGTTTGACGCCGCTTGGCTTGTAAACTTCAGTGTAGGCAAGAGCTGGTACATCCAGCGCAAATACCAGATAGGTTTCTCGCTGAACGCCAAGAACATCCTCAACAACAAGGGTGTCAAGACCGGCGGATATGAGCAGACCCGTCTCGTAGACAGTACTGAGAGCAGCGAGCGCTATTACCGCTTCGACCCTAAGTATTTCTACATGAGCGGTGCCAATTATATGTTGAACATTTATTTCAGATTCTAGCCATGAGAAAGACATTTTTAGCTATAACGGTCATCGCCTCCGCTGCTTTGGCTTTCAGTTCATGCAAGGAAGAATGGGAGCCGGTACTGACTCTGAAGTATGATCATCCGGATCTGTACGAGGCCGTGGAGATGACTCCTACAGCGACCATCGCCGATCTGAAGCAGATGTATATCGACAACGGCAGCAAGCCCGTGGAGATCGCCCAGGACATAATCATCGGCGGACAGGTGATTTCAAGCGACCAGAGCGGAAACATCTACCGCGAGCTTTATATACAGGATGCGACGGGAGCTATCGACCTTAAGGTCGGCAAGTCTTCCCTTTACAGCGACTATAAGCTCGGCCAGTGGGTCTATGTCAATTGCAACGGCCTTATGGTAGGAAGTTACAGCGGCATGCCTCAGCTCGGAATCGAAGATGAGACGGGGGAATATGAGACGGCATACATCGATGCCCAGTATATTATCGACACCCATATTTTCAGGGGGACGATCGATCCCCTTCCCGCGCCCGTCGAAGTGAGCGAGCAAGAACTTGTGGCGGCAATAAGCGAAGGCGGCTTCAAGAACAAATACTGGGGAGAACTGGTTACCCTGAAAGGACTTACCTATGGGGCCAAGACATCCTATTCCACCGACAGCTACAAGAGGATATTCGCCCTCCTGTATATTGACCCCAATAAAGACAAGTCGGCTCTTTCGAACAGGATATTCCTGAGCGACAAGACTTACGGAGTCACTACCTGGGCCATGTCCAAGAGCAAGTTCATCTCCAATCTTGAGGCCGGTAAATTCGATTCCGCGAAAACTGCGGACGGACGTTCCATCGATGAGGAGATCAAGCAGTCCCTCAAGGACGGAGCTTCCGCTGTTACCCTGAGTCAGTATTTCTCTCTGGGAAGCACTGTCGTCCAGATAAGGACGAGCGGATATTCGAAGTTCTGCGATTCAGAGATCGATCCCTTGATCCTTGGCGATATTTCCAGCTCATATGATGACGGTGTTCCCATCAACGTCACCGGTATCCTGACGATTTACAACGGTGCGGCGCAATTCACCCTCATTGACGAGACCGGAGTTGAGATTCAGGAGAATCTGATTCATTGACCAATTTTGACAATATCCGATATGGCGGTACTTTATGCAAAGGTGCCGCCATTTGTGTTCCTTGGAAAAGCATTTTCATATGTTGAGAGGAATAAGTATTTTTGCCGAGGTTTAGTGTCAGATGTGCGATGTGTCCATAAATTGATAAAGATTTTCAAGCAAATCTATGAATAAAGTATCTACAGTCATTCTTATTACGGCTGCCCTGGTTGCCTCCGGTTGTGCAACAAAAGAGGCTCCTTCTTACACTTCTTTCGTCAATACCAAAATAGGTTCAGGCGGTCACGGTCATGTTTTCGTCGGGGCCAGTGTCCCTTTCGGGATGGTACAGTTGGGTCCCACCAGCATTCCCCAGGACTGGGACTGGTGTTCAGGTTATCATGACAGCGACAATTCGGTTATAGGCTTTTCCCACACACATCTTGAGGGGACCGGTATCGGAGACCTTTTCGATGTGACAGTGATGCCTGTCATAGGGGAAGTGACATACGCCAGGGGAGAAAGCGGTGATGTTTCGACCGGCCTATGGTCTCCTGCGGACAGAACAAAGGAGGTCAGCACCCCTTCTTATTACAGCGTGCCTCTTACAAGGTATGGTATACTTGCAGAGATGACGGCAACTTGCCGTGTCGGTATGCACAGGTATACTTTCCCCGCATCAACTGAAGCGGCGATACTGTTCGACCTGCGCAATGGCGGTTGTTGGGACACTCCTTACGGAACCATGATCGAAAAGGTCAGTGACAATACTATCCGCGGATACCGTTATTCCACAGGTTGGGCCAAGAATCAGAGAGTTTTCTTCCATGCCGAGTTCTCGAAGCCGTTCAAGAACATAACCTTCATAGACGGCCCCAACAGGGCTGATGACGGCTCCATGACTGAAAGCCCCATGTATGCCAGGATGGACTTTGATACCGAGGAAGGGGAGCAGATTCTGGTCAAAGTGGCCATTTCTCCTGTCAGCATGAGCGGCGCAGCTTACAATATGGCTTCGGAAATGCCCCAATGGAACTTCGAGAAGGTCGTTGAAGATGCTGATGCAAAGTGGAACGAAGAACTTTCCAAGATAGCTGTAACGGGAGGGGATCCGACAGACAGGACAATCTTCTATACTGCTCTTTACCATTCGATGATCCACCCGGCCACTTTCAGTGACTTTGACGGCAAGTATCGTGGTTCGGATGACGTAGTGAGAGAGGACACCTCCTTCACCAACTATACCATTTTCTCCCTTTGGGATACGTACAGGGCAGCGATGCCGCTTCTCAACATCATCCATCCCGAGAAGGCGGATGACATGGTTAACACAATGCTCAAGATTTACGAGCAGCAAGGGAAACTCCCCGTATGGCATCTTTGGGGCAATGAGACTGACTGCATGGTCGGCAACCCCGGAGTCATAGCGGTAGGAGACGCTATCGTGAAAGGCTACAAGGGCTTCGATGTCGAAGCTGTCTATGAAGCCATGAAAAACAGCGTCATGCTTGACGAAAGAGGACAGAATATCCGTAAGCAATATGGTTATATTCCCAGCGACCTTTACAATGAAAGTATCGGGAACGACCTTGAATATGCTATAGCCGACGGGGCTGTAGCGAATACGGCCGCATATCTTGGAAAGACCGAGGATGAGGCCTTCTTCAGGGAGAGGAGCCACTCTTACCGCAATTATCTGGACAGGGAGACCCTCCTTTCCAGGGGCCGCTTGAAGGACGGGTTATGGAGAACCCCCTTCAATCCCTTTGAATCCAATCACAGGGAGCAGGATTACACCGAGGGAAACGCATGGCAGTACACCTGGCTTGCTCCTCAGGACTTTGAAGGGCTGGTTGAGTTCTACGGGTCAAAGGAGAAGTTCGTAAGCCAGCTGGACAATCTTTTCGCCCAGGAGGAGAGGATTGACGGAGAAAACGCCTCTCCTGACATCTCCGGCCTTATCGGACAGTATGTCCATGGGAACGAACCAAGTCATCATATCATTTATTTCTACAGCATGGCCGGAGAGCCCGCAAAGACAGCAGACCATGTCAGGGAGGTTTACGACAAGATGTACTTCAACAACGAGAACGGTCTCGCCGGAAATGAGGACGAAGGACAGATGAGCGCATGGTATGTGCTCTCCTCGATGGGATTCTACCAGGTTGAGCCCGCCTCAACTGAGTTCTGGTTCGGTGCGCCAAATTTCCCTCAAATGGATGTTAAGGTCAAAGGCGGAGTCTTCTCCATAACAGCGGAAGGTCTTGATGCCAAAAACCCCTATATCCAGAGTGTGGAACTGAATGGGGAGCCTTATAACAAGGGCTATATTGATTTCAAGGACATAGAGAAGGGCGGCTCGCTGAAGTTCGTCATGGGGTCTTCATCTGCAAAATGGTATTAGAAAATGTTGTATCCTCTTAAATTCCGCCCGATCCTCAAGACGATAGTTTGGGGCGGGGAGAAAATCGCTCCATTCAAGGGAATAGAGACAGACCAGCACAGTATAGGTGAAAGCTGGGAACTTTCCGGAGTCAAAGGCAATGAGTCCGAGGTGTCCAACGGTTCTCTCGCCGGAAGGAGCATTACTGACCTTGTGAAAGAATACAAGGGAGAACTTGTGGGGGAGCATGTGTATGAGAATACCGGGGATGAATTCCCTCTCCTTATAAAGTTCATTGATGCTAAGGAGGACCTTTCAATACAGGTTCATCCCAACGATGAACTGGCTGCAGTCCGTCATAACGGTTCCAAAGGCAAAACCGAAATGTGGTACGTGGTCGGGGCGGACGAAGGAGCCCACCTGCTTAGCGGCCTTTCCGAAGAAATAACCCCGGAAGAATATGCCGAAAGGGTTGAGAACCATACGATAACGGACGTGCTCTCAAGGCACGAGGTTCATCCCGGGGATGTCTTCTTCCTTCCTGCCGGAAGGATACATGCGATATGTTCCGGCTGCTTCGTCGCTGAAATCCAGCAGACTTCAGATATCACTTACCGCATCTATGATTACGGTCGTCCCGGTCTTGACGGGAAACCCCGTGAACTTCATACTGAACTGGCCACGGACGCAATTGACTATAAGGTTTATCCGGATTACAGGACTACTTATACTCCTAACCCGGAAGGGGAAGTGACGGTAGTGGACTGCAAGTATTTCACTACCGGGGTGCTGAATCTGACGACCCCGTTCATGAAGGATCTTTCCGGACTGGATTCGTTCCTTGTCCTTATCTGTATCGAAGGCAAGGGAACGCTTTATGATACTGAGAGACTTGATGACGGTCCATCAAAAGGTCATGTGACGGAATTCCATCAGGGGGAGACGATTCTTGTTCCGGCCTCGTCCAAAGGAATCCGCATCGTTCCGGACGGGGAAGTTAAGATGGTATCGAGCCATATACGCTAGGCGATATTCCCCTGAAGAAGCGTCAGGGAACCTTTCCGGTCTTTCGGACAATGAGTTGCAGCGGGATGGGCATCAATCCGTAAAGAGCCTTTCCCGCTGTCTTTATTGAGTCCTGCCGGTCCAACTCCTACAAGCTCATTCTGACGCCTATGATTATGGATCTTGGGCGAAGGGACGTGATGGTGGACAATGTCCGGAAAGTGCTGACACTCTCTCTCCGATATTCTTTCACGTCAAGCAGATTGCGCCCTTCAACAAAAAGGGTCGCTTTCGGGAAAGACCATGAAAGCATGGCCTTTATAAGCGGATCGCTTGATATCTTCATTCCCTTCACGTCATCTCGTATATAGCTCCCGGACACATCAAGCGCAAGCCTTCTGACCGGATTGATTCTCATGCTGCCTTCTACAGATAAGGACTTGTAGTCGGATTCGGACATGCCGGTCACTTCGGAAATCGAATACGAGGCTGAGCTGTTGAGGGAGAACCATTCCACAGGAAAGAAGGAAAACGCCAGATAGGGCACCAGGGTTTTTGTCCGGTAATTCACCTTTGCACCCTGGAGATACTGATCCAAGGAAGTGTCTGAATATGAGTTCCTCGCTTCAATGACGAATGTCTTGACTCCGAAATATTTCTTTACGGAAAGTGATGCGCCGAATGATGTCAGTCCTGATGGCTGAGCAATATAGCCGACCGTAGTAAGTTCATCAAGATATTCACTCGAAACGGACTTGTCCGAAAACTGTCTTGTCGCAGAACCGGAAGCACTGACATAGAACAGTGACGGATTGTTGGAGTAGTTCAAGGAGATATTCGCCCTTATTGTGTTCGTTTTCCGAAGGCTGTCCGCAAATGAAAGGGTCCTGTAATTGGTCATGACGCCACCATGGAGCAGACTTCTTTCATCTGACCTTGACATGGAATACGATCCTTCGGCCGCAGCATCCAAAGACTGGGAGAATCTGTATGAGAATCCGATTCCGGGGGAAATAAGGGGATAAACAACGCTTTCTTTGCCGGAGATGGCCATTATTGAAAGTGATGCCGGAAGAGAGACCCTTGTCCTGATTCGGCCTATATAGAATATGTCGGACAATGACAGATATGGCATGGCCTTGGTGACCTTCAAGGACGCCTCTCCGTACAAGGCTCCTCCTTCTGGAGAGGAAAGATCCGCTTCGATTCCAGTATGGTTTAACGAGAATCCGACGGAAAGGGATGGGGAATGGCCTTTCAGCTTGAAAGGAATCTTGGCCAGGAAATCGTTTCCGAACACACGTGTATCATAACTCTGAAGGTAGCTGAGCCCCCCTTCGCCAAAGGTGTATCTTCCGGAATGGTTGCCGGTTATGATGTTCGCCTTGTCGGAGATTTCCAGAGTGAATCTTTCTCCCAGTCTCTTTGTCATATTGAAGGTGTTGGCCACCTTCATGGAAGGAAGGTCATAATGCTGGAAAGCGGGGAGAGTGCCGGTGACTGAAGAACGCGATGAACGGATCTGCCCGCTGAAAGAAAGGGCGTCCGAAAGATATCTTTTGGGAGCATTGTCCTCGAATGAAGCTTCCCCCGACAGGTAATAACGGTTTTCCGCATACGAATCCGTATCTTTCAGGGAAAGAGTTCCTCCATCGGCGAATGCGATATCCTCTACTGTCACCGTTTCTTCTTCGTACCTTTCTCCGGCCACCTGTAAGGCAAGGCGAATATGGGATGTCTCCGAAATCTTTGAAAGATGATTGAAAGAACCGATTCCGGAGAGGTTGTCATACCAATATTCCTGCGGGATTGACAAAGAACCTCTTCGGGGGTTCAGTGCGCTTCTGAAATCCGAATCAAAATCCGACTCTGAAATGAGGAAGGCTCCTGTTTTCCCGAAATACGCCTGTTCACGGATTTCCTGGACAATGTCTTCACCTATGTTATTGCCTTTCAGAAGGAACAGTTCCTGGGAGGACTTGGCGAAGCGGGAAAACATTGCCCTTCCGCTGAAAAGCGGGAATTCGGGAGTCCCCAAAGAGGCATCGCCGGAGAAAAGCCATGACCCCTTTATGTCTTCTTTGAGGATGATGTTGACCGCAGCCCGGTCCGTCAGGACGACGTCTCTAAGGGCACTTATCGGCTGATGGTTCCTGTAGACTTCAACTCTGGCGATGTCATCCGCCGAGAGATTATTCGTCACTACACCGTACCTGTTTCCCATGAGGTCCATCCCTTCGACATAGAATTTCCCGATGGGCACACCATTGAAACGCAGCCCTCCTGAGGTCGTTACGGTTATTCCGGGGAGTTTCGCCAGCAGATCTCCGACGACCCTTTCCGTTCCATCCTTGAATGCGGTGGTATAGTATACAAGAGTATCTGATTTCTCCTCTATGGCTTCGCTCTTGACGAAAGATGAAGCTATCTCCATTTCGCGTCGCTCGAGCAGAATGTCCACTCCGTCTGTCTTTCCTTCAAGAGGGACTGATGCCATCGCATATCCCATCATCGAAACGCTGAGACGGTCTAATACGGAACCGTCAGCCGAGGCAAGCGAAAATGTCCCGTCCTCTTCGGAATAGCAGAATGCTTTTTGAATTTGTCCGGAATATCCGAGGACGAATGCTCCGGCAACGGGGCCGTCATCATCATGGACCCTTCCCTTTATCGTCGTTTGCGAAAACAAAGGGACAGACCACGCCATAAAGGTCGTGAGAAGCAGTAGTCTGATATCAAGGGCCTTCATCTGAAAATGGTTTAGTCCTATTGGAGGATCAGTCTTTCCAATACGATGACGGAATGATAGGAATATATTTCATCTGAAAGGAAGACGTGATGTCGCGGCCGTTCCTGTCGACAATCTTTTCCATTCTGCTTCCGGTCATTTGATTGAAATAGTCCATGTCGGTCATGAACTTTGTATGGACGGTCTCGGATTCCTTGATATCATATTTATAGACCCTCTGCCTAAGTTTAGGGCTTTCGTATTCTTCCTTAAGAAACTCAGAACGTTTATTGTCCTTGAGAGCCTCAACGTCCGAGAGCTTGAAACAAATCAATTCTTCCGAGTCCACTGCATACAGGATAAGACCAGGAGCTCCCCATAGCAGCCAAGGCCCGCAATTGACGGGGATATCCTCGGTATACCATATTGTCCAATGTCTTCCCAAATAATCCCCTTCGGCTTTACGGGCGGGGTAACCGCTGGCGGTTCCCGTCTCGTCGCAAAGCGTCCACTGCGGAAGAGACAGTACACCCTTTCCATTGAAATAGAATGTCGCCTCATGATAACTCTGGGAGAATATTCCCTCATGGTAATTGACGATAGTCAAGTCTTTGGTGGTTGTGGGAATCCTTGACAACTCGGCATAAGCTCCGTTATCGGAAACCTCTCCGGTAACTTGATCAAAGGCGACAACGGACAAGGAGTCTTTCAGGAAAGAGTTCTCGCTGTAGAAAGTGGCTTGTCCTTGATAATAATCAAGGCGCATATCCATATATGCCCTGAAATTCTGAGCAGGATCGTTTTTCTTATAGAAGTAGTATGAAGCTCTGAAGTTCTGACCGGATAACTCTGAGTGGCTCAAAAGCAGCAAGAAAGTCAGAAGAATAGGGGAGAGGAGAAAATTCCAGATATGTCTATGAGCCTTCATTCGATTCCAGGATTGAATGGTGTTGTTCCTCCGCAAATGGTATTCTCAAAAAAGTCAGTCCCTTCCGATATTTCATTGACGCTTAGCTGGTGATCGAAGGATCGGTATACGGTTTGACCGCAACTTAGGATAAAGCCATAATCATATAGGTCATCTGCCGACGAATTGATGGAAAAAGAGAGTAGGGCGGCTGCGCATAACCCTAGCAATAAACAACGTTTTTTCATAATATTATAAAGTGATAAGTGATTATTGATATGGTATATGAGTTGTCATTTTTACAAAGTTATACAAAAGATTCCGAATTCCTACCGGCATAGGGCCGTTGTAACGGAGCCGCTTCATGCGGTTCGAGTTCAATTGCTGAAGGAGGAAAGTCAGCTTCATTCTTAGGAAAGGAGGAATCTTCTTTTCTATGTCCTTTCCCTTACTCTTCCGGAACCATCGTCGGTTGCGCAACATATATTTTCTGAAGCAGTGTCATCTTATGGGCATTTTCAGACAGTGTGGCCATCTGCCGGGCCTCTTTTCCGTCATTCCGCAGGCTGCTTAAAGACAAATAGCGCATGGAAAAAAATACTTCTCCATGCGCTATTTGAATACCTCCGAATAGGGGATTATTTCAGCGAAAGCTCTACGACGTAATCGACGCCGGACGGGATCTCCGGGAGCTTCAGGGTTACGCCTTCTTTGTCCTGAGTGAACTGGACAGGTGTTCCGTCAACGAACTTTGCTGCCTTCGTCACTTTGGCTTCCATCGGAAGGAAGATCCGGGTGTCCTCATAATCGAGGATATGAATGAAAAGGCGGTTCCCTTTTCTTGTGGAAACGCCCCATGAGTGAGGGGCAACGTCTCCTCCTCTGGTACCGTAGATGGTTTCACCGTATGTGTCCATCCATGCTCCTATCTCAGAAAGGCGCTGAAGAGCCATCTGAGGAAGTTCCCCATTAGGTTGGGGACCTATGTTCAGAAGCATATTCGCATTCATTCCGGCGGATTTCACAAGGAATTGGACAAGCGTCTCCGTGCTTTTGTAGTTTCTGTCCTCTATATTGTATCCCCAAGTATCATTCATTGTCTGGCAGGTTTCCAGAGGGAGTGCGCTGATGCCCTGTCCCTCGGAGAATCCGGCTGTGTTCTGTCCCGGAAGGTCCTTCTCGAACATCTGGAAGTCTTCTCCCCTGTAGGGCGCCACGTGGTGGTTGTTCCCTATAAGGCACGAGGGCTGAAGGGAGTGGATGAGCTCATACTGCTCTTCCAGCTGCCAATCCCTCCTCCTGTCGTCCCAGACTCCGTCGAACCAGATTGCGCCGATGGGACCGTATCCTGTCAGAAGTTCAGTGAGCTGTCCGTTCATGAACTCATAGTATGACTTCCAGTCCTGTTTGTCAGTCGGGCGCCCAAGGTTTCTTCCGGAATTTCCTAACGGGTAATCATCCCTGTACCAATCGAGGTGAGAGTAGTAGAAGTTGAGCTTTATCCCTTGCTTTTGACATTCTTCGGCCAGCTCTTTGAGGACATCCCTTCCGAAAGGAGTCCCATCGACAATATTATAGGGGCTCTGTTTGGTTCCGAACATCGAGAACCCGTCATGATGCCGGCTTGTGATGGTGATGTACTTTGCTCCTGAAGCCTTTATTGCACTCACCCATTTCTCGGCATCGAACTCCGAAGGATAGAAGCCCTGTGCAAGTTTGGCGTATTCGTCCCTCTGGATGTTATGGATGTTCATAAACCATTCCCCATGACCGATCATACTGTAGATGCCCCAATGGATGAAGATGCCGAACTTGTTGTCCTGGAATTCTTCCCTGGCCTGCAGATTGCTTTCCGAAGGTACATATGGAGTGTCTTTAAGACTCTGGGAATAAGCGCCCGTTCCCAGAAGAAGTGCCGCAATGGCGGCGAGAGTCACTTTGGCTTTAGTCATAACTATCGTACTTTGAATTTCAAAGTCTCTGCCTTTGAAAGGTCATTGTGATGTATACGGTAATGTGTGAGAGTCTTTCCGCCCAGTTTCATTGAGCTGATCCTGTCATAATCTCCTTTTGCCTTGCCCTCTTTTGTGATGACAAGTGAGGAGTGTCCGTTGCAGTAATCCGGATTGAGAGTGATCGTGACTTTGTCGAAAGTGGGGGAAGTGAGAGTGTAGTGCGGATCTCCCGGACAGTCCGGGTAGAATCCCATCATGGAGAATACCGCCCATGCGGACATGGTGCCTGTGTCGTCGTTTCCGGGGATGCCGTCAGGGGAGTTGCGGAAACTCTTTTCGAGAACCTCTTTCACGGTTTTCTGGGTCCTCCATTCTTCTCCGTGGAAACGACTGAAGATATATGGGTAGGAGATGTCCGGTTCATTCGCGGGATCGAAAAGATTCTCATCGAAGACTCTCTGCAACCTTTTGACGAATGCTTTGTCTCCGCCTGAGAATTTCGCATAACCTTCGATGTCGTAAGGGACGTGGAAGGTGTAGTTCCATGCGCTTCCCTCATGGAATCCGGGAGCGTTGGAGAAGTCAGCTCCGTCTTCAGGATTGAAAGGGGAGAGGAACTTCCCGTCCTTGTCGATGGGCCTTAGGGAACCGTACTCCGGAGAGTAGTAGTTCCTGTATCCGAGGGACCTTTGGCGGAAAAGGACTGCATTGTCAAGATACTCTTTCTTTTTCAACGGATCGGTAGTTATTCCAGCCAGTTCCGAGCAAAGGAGGGAGAGGGCGTTGTCCGCCATATAATATTCGAGGGCGTGTGAGACGGAATTGTCTCCCGAAAAGTCCTGTGCGAAGAATCCCATCGGTATGTATCCCTTTTCGATATAGGGGTCAATATCGGGTCTCATCCTGTTGTCTTTCCCTGGAGTCGTGGCCGATTTTATGAAGGCTTCATAGGCCGTTTCGACATCGAAATCCTTTATCCCTTTCAGGTAAGAATCAACAATCACCGGGATGGAAGGATCTCCTTCCATGGTGAAGGTCTCCCTTCCGAAGAGTTCCCATTTGGGCATCCATCCCCACTCCCTGTACATGTCGACCATTGACCGTATCATGTCTGTCTGCCTGTCCGGGAAAAGAAGAGTCAGAAGCTGGTGTTCATTGCGGCAGGTGTCCCAAAGAGAAAACACTGAATAGCGCTTATGTTCCTTTCCGACGTTTCCTGTTTTACCGCTTTCCATCATCGGGTAGTCCCCGTTCACATCGCTTATGACGCTGGGATGGATAAGAGCATGGTAAAGGGCGGTATAGAAGACTGTCTTCTGATCCGGAGTACCGCCTTCAACCCTGATTCTTGAAAGGTCGCTTTCCCAGAGGTTCTCGGCGTCTTCCCTTACCTCGTCGAAATTGAAGGCATGCCCCTGTTCGGCATCAAGGTTCAACCTGGCGTTGGCGGCGCTGACGAAAGACACACCCACCTGAAGAAGGATCTGTTCTCCCTCCTCGACTTCACCGAAACAGAACCAGTAACCGATGTCGTCACCTGCTATCTCCTTTTCATAGGAAGTGTATTTTTTGTATTTCCCGGCATCAGGGTCCCACTGTGCCTCAGCCGTCATCGGCCTCTGTTTCTTATAGAAACCTCCGCTTTCGGGAACTTTCGATACCCTCACCACGAAATACACCGGAAACACTGCCTGGGTGGTGTAGCAGAATGTTCCGGAAAGTTTCATGCCCTCGATCTCCGTGTCGCTCACTTTCCGAAGGTACGCCCCGCTTTCGTTGGTGAGCCCTTCACCAAGATTGACTATGATGTTGGCTTCCCCTTTTGGGTAAGTGTATCTTTCGATTGAAGACCGCAGGGTCGCGGAAACTTCCGCCTTTATTCCGTAGGCGTCCAGAAGGCAGGAATAATATCCCGGGCTTGCGGCCTGGTCGGAGTATTCGCTGCCGTATGCATGGTAATCCAGAGCAAGGCTTCCGGAAGTGGGCATAGTGAGGACGAGGCCTACATCGGGACATCCCACACCGCTGAGGTTCACGTGTGAGAATCCTGTGAAAAAGGAGTTTTCATATGTGAAAGGAGTGGACCACCATCGGCTGTCCTTGTCCCAGGTGTTCATCTCGGAACCCATCACATTGAAAGGGGACACGCTCATCATCCCGTTGGGGCAGACGGCTCCGGGGTTGGTCGCTCCGAAGTTCGTGGTTCCGATGAAAGGGTTGACATATCCTCCTAGAAGAGAGGACAGGAGCAGGGCGGCAAGGATCTTCATAAGATGTTGGTCCTCTTGGTGAATTCTATAATCTCAGGGATATATCCGAAAGCGAGTCCGGTCACCGTATCGGCACATCCGTAGTAAATCGCTATGCGTCCCGTCTCGGGATCATGAAGGGCGGCGCAAGGGAAGGTCACCGAAGGGACGTCCCCCACAAGCTCATAATATTCCCTCGGTGAAATCAGGTACTGTCCGCTTCTTGCGAGCACCTTCCAGGGTTTTTCAAGGTCGAGAAGGGCCGAACCGAATGCGTAAACGTATCCGTTGCATGAGCGAAGAACCCCATGATAAATCAGCAGCCATCCCTCAGATGTCTCGATCGGAACAGGACCGGCACCGATTTTCATGCACTGCCAAGCGCTTTTCTCGAACTCTGCCGGAGCCATGACATGACGATGATGGCCCCAGTATTCCAGGTCGGGGGATTCTGAATAGAAGATGTCTCCGAAAGCGGTATGACCGGTGTCCGATGGTCTGGAAAGAAGGGCGAAATTCCCGTTTATTTTTCTGGGGAAAAGAACACCGTTGCGGTTATACGGAAGGAGGGCGTTTTCGCATTGGTGGAAGGTCTTGAAGTCTTCCGTCCAGGCGACCCCTATTGTCGGGCCATGGTAGCCGTTGCACCATGTGATGAAATACTTCCCGTCAATCTTTGTGACTCTTGGGTCATATCCGTATACCCATTCTCCCACTTCCGGGTCAGGGCACTCGAATCTTATGGTCTGCGGAAGGATGTTCCAGGAGATTCCGTCGGAGGAGAAACCGGCATGAAGGGTCATCCTCCTGTTCTTGTCATCGCAGCGGAATACCCCTGCGAATCCGTTTCCGAAAGGAACGACTGCGGAGTTGAATATGCTGTTCGAGTCAGGCAACAAGTCCCTGGGTATAATGGGATTCCCGGAGTATCTCCATACGGGGTCATTGCATCCTTGGGGCCTTTCCTGCCAAGGAATGTTCGGGAGAGGTTCTCCGGTTATTGAAAGATGATTTGACATTGTTTTTATCTTGAAGGGTAAATTCTAGGAATTGTTATTGTGCAAAGTTACTTTCTTTTCGTGAATATGATAGATGCCGTATGGGCATTGTTACGCCCTGTCGGCAGAAAGGTTGTCACAGGAATCTCCTGCATCGCCTCACTTGAATCGGGGGAGAAGGTTTCTCCTTACCCGAGTTTGCCTTATTTCACGACCCAGGTGGCTTTGTCTTCTCCCTGAGCTGTCTTCACTGTCACGGTGTTTTCACCCTTGGAGAGACGGACGTTGTCCCAACGGACGGTCGCATAATTGTCAGTCTTTCCGTTCCCGATGAGCTTTCCGTTGATGTAGAGTTTGGCGGAAGGAGCTGTCGTGAAGACTATGATGTCCGTGGTGTCCTCCTCCCTTTCGGCGAACTCTTTGGAGCACAGGTGAACGGTATTCTCTTTCTTGTTCCAGTTGGCCTTGTAGAAATAGAACGAGTCCTTCCTTGTCTTTCGGTCATGGCTTACAAGTCCCTTGTCGTTCTGGTTGTTCGTGTCGCCCTCCTGGCGCATCGATGATGCGAAATCGAACATGTTCCATACGAAGGATCCCCATACGAAGTCCCTTTCCGCTATGGCCTTCCAGTTGTTGATATGAAGGTAAGTCTGCTTCTCTTCAGGATGGAATCTGGCTCTTGAAGTCGTCCTGACGTCGACTTCGTCTTCGGGCCCGTATTTGGAGACATGCATTATCTTGCTGCCGCCTCCGCCGTATTCGCTGATACCAAGTCTTGCGTCAGGCCAGGTGCTGTGCCAGGTGTCAAGGAACTTGGCCATTTCGGACACGGTATCGTTATACCATCCGTAATACCTGTTCCAGGCTATTCCGTCAGTGATGTGAAGGAATGTTCCTTCCTGGTCCGTGGCTGCGACGGTGAGCCTTCCAGGATCAAGTTCATGGGACATGGCGTTCAACTCTCCGACTATCGCATCGATGTTGTCGTGGATTTCGTTGAATATTCCCCAGAAGCAGATGGAGGGGTGGTTGTAGTTCTGAAGAATCATTTCCTTCATCTGAAGCCTCAGATTGTCCTTGAATCCTTCCGAGTCAACATATCCTCCCACGAAGGGGATCTCCTCCCAGACGATGTAACCCCTTCTGTCCGCTTCCTGGAACATGAACTTGGCCTGAGGATAATGGGCCAGACGGAGGGCGTTGGCACCTATCTCATCGAAAAGGTCATAGTCCGCAAGATGGTTTTCTTCTTTAAGGGCTACGGCCAAGTCGGCCCAATCCTGATGGCGGCATACGCCATGGAGTTTGAGATGTTTGCCGTTCAGGAAGAATCCCTTGTCCTTGTCTATCCAGAAGTATCTCAGACCTATCTGTTCTTCGACCCTGTCAATCTCCTTCCCGTCCTTTTTGAGGACAACGATGGCTTTGTAGAGGTAAGGGTCATCCTTCCCGTTCCAAAGGTGGGGATTGTCGAGTCCCAGCAGACATGTGGCGAGATCGTTGTTTATGAGGGTAGATTTTTGGTCAGCTACGACCTTTCCGGAAGCGTCCTCGAGAGCGACGTGAACATCACACCCTTCGTATCCCTCGGTTGTCGATAACCTCACATCAATGCCGATTTCAGCCCTTTTCTCATTGACCAGGTTCTGGTGAACGAACACTCCGCTTGAACCATAGTATACCGGGGAAATGCAGGCAGGCTCGGTGACAATCATCCATGCGTCACGGTAAAGTCCGCCGTACAGGTTGAAGTCTCCTCCTTGCGGAGCGATGTCGAACTGCGGCTCGTTGTTGCAGATTACCGTCATCGAATTGTTCCCGCCGATGTTGAGGTATTCTGTTATGTCATATGTGAAGGTGTTGTAGGGCCCCTTGTGTTCTCCGACAATCTTCCCGTTTACGAGGACGGTGGCCATTGAACCTGCCGCTTCGAACTTGACGAATACCCGTTTGCCTTTGTATGACTCGGGGATGTCGAGCTGTTTCGTGTAAGAGCCATAGCCACGGCGGTATCCTCCGTCATTCATGAAATCTGCAGCATTCCAAGTATGGGGGAGGTCGACTTTCTCGCCGTTTTGGCGTGCCGCCCCCCAGCGGGTCATACCGGCAGATCTCGTCGGAGTGAAATCCCATCCCTGGTTCAAAGAGATGATGTCCCTTGCGGACAGCATCTCTTGGGAAATGAAACAGAAAAGAAACGCCAAAGCGGACGCCAGAATGTTTTTTCTTGTCATATGGATCAGTTTGTGTGTTGAATCTGATGCTTTTGTCGCCGATGATACGAATATACGCAATTTGTCCGATGAAGAGCATTCCTGCTGAAAACTTTATCTTTTGGAAGAATTCCGAAGGAGGGCCATTTGCGCATTTTCCATCCAATATCGGTCTGTCAGAATGGAACATCCGCCAAGTTTTGCTATTTTTGCGGGCGATGTTTTATTCAAGGGGCATAATCCGCCGTCTGTCGGGCATTCTTCTCTGCCTTGTTTTCCTTTTCGGGGCCGGGGTGGAATCGTTTCACGAACATCCTTCAACCTCACTGCTGACTGAACAATGTGAAGAATGCTCCCTTGGTCATCATTCAGGACATCTTTCTTCCTTTGATGGCGGTATCCATGATTGTCTCATATGCCGAATAGCCGCTGTCCCGTTCATCGGGACTTGCGGACCTTGCGAGACGGAACTTTCATCAGCCTTCGTCGGTGTCCCCATCGTCGGCCAGGAGTCCGTCCCGGCAGTCTTTCCGTTCAGTTTTTCTTCGAGAGCTCCTCCTGTCTCTTTTCTAAGTGAAGAATAAGGAGCATCCGTTTCTTTCTTTCGTACTCTCGGCACGGGGGCATTGCGCCTTTGTGTTTCTTTAGGTGCAGGGAAGAGAAATCTTTATAACGAAGAAAACCAATCAAATGACAAAAAATACAATTGCAGGACTCTTTATAGTAGTCCTGTGCATGGCCCCTTCATCGCTTTTGGGGCAAACCGATCCGCATGCTGAGGGGCATCTCGGTGATACGCTTTCAATCAACGAGGCGGTAGTCACTGGTCTGACGGGTCCTACCAGATTGCGGGAATCCCCCGTCCCGTTTTCTTACATAAGCGGGAAATCCATTCGTTCGCAGGCTTCGACCAACATTGTCTCGGCGATAGCTAAGTATCCGGGAGTCTCCCAGATATCCACAGGTCCCGGCATCTCCAAGCCCGTGGTAAGGGGCCTAGGCTACAATAGGGTTGTCGTCATCAGTGACGGAATCCGTCAGGAAGGTCAGCAGTGGGGAGATGAACATGGTCTGGAACTGGACGGCAACGGCGTCGGCAGTGTCGAAATACTGAAAGGTCCTGCCAGCTTAATGTACGGCTCTGATGCCTTGGCCGGAGTCGTTCTTTTCAAGAGCGCACCCGAGCTTGCTCCGGGAACAATCCTTTCGGAACTTTCGACGGAATACCAGAGCGCAAGCGGCCTGGTAGGCTGTTCCCTCTCTTTCGAAGGCAACAAGGATGGCTTTGTATGGAGCGGAAGGGTCAGTGACCGTGGCGCCCATTCGTATTCCAATCCGGTGGACGGCTTTGTTCCGAATTCCCAGTTCCGGGAGAGGGCTGCTTCTCTTATGGGAGGATTCCACAGGAGGTGGGGCAGTGCGCATGTGAGGCTGACATACTTCCATCAGACTACATCCATTCCGGAAATGGGAGTAGAAACTGAAGGGAGCAGGTATTCCTATTCTCATGGAACTCCTTTCCAGGGAATCCATCACTATAGGGCAATCATTGATGACCATTTTTATGTCGGCGAAGGCTCTTTGACTTTCCATCTTGCCTATCAGCAGAACCGTCGGCAGGAGTTCGAGGAAGAGGATGAAGCTGAACTTGACATGAAGCTTTCCTCTGTCAACTGGGACCTTAGATACAATCTTCCGCAGATATCATCATTCAAGGTTGTCGCAGGTGCGTCCGGGATGCTTCAGCGGTCAAGGAATATGGGAGAAGAGGCCCTGGTTCCAGATTACGGAATGACAGACGCAGGGGCATTTGTCACAGCCTCGGGGACCTTCGGGAAGTGGAACTTCAGCGGAGGATTGAGAGTTGACCGCAGGAGTCTTGATTCAAAAGAAACCGGTGAGAGGTTCACTTCTCTCAGAAGGGGGTTCAATGCATTGAGCGGAAGCATTGGAGGGGTGTGGCATCCTGTGCAGGGTCTTGACGTAAGGCTAAATTTGGCAAGGGGATTCAGAGCGTCGTCTATAAATGAACTCTGTTCAAACGGTGAACATGAGGGCACCTACCGGTACGAGAAGGGCTCATCTTCCCTTAAGAGCGAGTACAGCCTCCAGGGTGATCTGGGGGTTGACTACACCGGAAAGTGTCTGTCAGTAAGCCTGTCTCCTTTCGTAAACAGGATAGACAATTACATCTATATCGCTCCTTCGGGATACTGTTCCGACGAGGGTATACCGGTATATGATTATGTCCAAGGTGATGCCAGGCTTCTGGGCGGAGAGGCTACGGTTGATATCCATCCTGTAAAGTCCCTGCATCTCGGGAACTCTTTTTCGTTTGTGGATTCACGAAAACTCGGAAAGAAAGGAGATGAGAGGTGGCTTCCGTTCACGCCTGCTCCAAGATGGACTTCGGAAGTGATGTATGAGTTCGGATCCATCGGGAGGGGATTGGCGAATGCTGAAGCAACGGTCAGGATGGAGTGTTTCCTTTCTCAGAACCATGTTGCC
>ERZ842401.3556-NODE-3556-length-19187-cov-4.017405_pt1 | contig 19187 bp, 14 predicted proteins | sample MGYA00521270_ERZ842401 | MGnify/ENA primary metagenome ERZ842401 (study PRJEB31892, sample SAMEA3878208) | bioreactor metagenome | biome: Moose rumen | place: Sweden | collected 2011-10 | study: EMG produced TPA metagenomics assembly of the PRJEB12797 data set... | reverse complement strand
CCAGCCCGGCCAACGCCGCCTGGTCGCTGGAGCGGCTGAGCCGCGCCTGGGCGGACGAGCTCTCCCCTTTTCTCGCGGAGGAGGCCGGATTTCCGGCAAAATGTGAAAATAATACTTGAAATGTCCGGCGCTCTATGATATACTTTCAAAGCTGTCTAGCGTGTATGAATTGAAAGGATTGAAATAAATGTCTGCTCTTCACATTATCTTCACCGTTCTTCAGGTCCTCTCTGGTCTGGCCGTCACTGTCGTTGTGCTTATGCAGAGCGGCAAGAGCGCCGGTCTCTCCGGCTCCATCTCCGGCGGCGCCGAGACCTTCCTCTCCAAGGGCAAGGCCAAGAGCTGGGACGACAAGCTCGCCAAGGCGACGGGGCTATGGAACATGCGGAACTGCCCGCCGTCGCCGATGTGCCCGATTCGGACGGAGAACCAGACGCCCGTCGATTTCGTGGCGACCCACCCCGACAACTGCTGTCCGTCGGAGAGGGGCCCTATCCCCGACATCGGCGGCATGATGAAGTTCCTCGAGATTACGAACGGCATGAAGCCGAGCCACGTGTTTGGGAAGCCCTCGCCCACGCTCCTTGCGCCTGTCCTGGCCGAGTTCGCGAAGGAGGAGGTGGCAGTCGTCGGGGACAGGCTTTATACGGACAAGGCGATTGCGGACAACGCGGGAGTGGATTTCGTCTGCGTCCTTTCCGGCGAGACGACGAGGGACGATCTCGCCAAGTACGGGGGGACTCCACCCGCCATTGTGGTGGAGACGTTTGACCAAGTTGACAGATGACAGAGCATAGTCGTTAGTCGTTTGAAAAAAGAGAGGAGTGAAAGCGATGACAATCGAGGAATCTAAGGCGTTCAAGAAGGCGCAGTGGCGTTTCATTGTCTGCAGCATGGTGGCCTATGCGTTCTTTTACATAACGCGCAAGAACCTTTCCATGGCGCAGCCGCTGATGATCGAAGAGGGCGTGATCACCAAGATGGCTCTCGGCACGATCATGACCGTTCACGGTGTTCTCTACGGGCTGAGCAGGTTTGTCAACGGCTTTTGGGCCGACCGGCTGAACGGCCGCGTCTTCATGGCGCTCGGATTGGCGCTCTCGGCGCTGATGAACTTTCTTTTCGGCTGCACAAGCCTGTCGATCTTGTTTGCAGTGTTCTGGATCGTGAACGGCTGGACGCAGGGCATGGGTTTCCCGCCGTGCGCGAAGATGCTGACGCACTGGATACATCCGCGGGAACTTGCGACGAAGATGTCCATCTGGAATACGTCGCACTCCATCGGCGCGTTTGTCGCGCTCGGCATCTGCTCGCTCCTGTTCACACTGGGGTTCGGCTGGCGGTGGTGCTTCTACGTCCCCGCAGCGCTAGCTGGCTTCGCCGCCGTGTTCTGCTTCTTCTGCGTGAAGGACGGTCCGCACGAGGACGGGCTGCCAGACCTGGAGATTGAGGCGACGGAGCGGAAGCCCTCGTCGGAGATCACGACCGCCGACCGCCGCCGGCTCGTGTTCGGCAACAGGGTAATCTGGCTTGTCGCCATCGCGAACTTCTTCGTATACGTCGTCCGCTTCGGCTTTCTCGACTGGGGGCCGACCTTCCTTAAGCAGATGAAAGGCATCCCGGTCGCCAAGGGCGGGCTGATGATCATCGCCTTCGAGCTGGCGGCGATAGTCGGGACGATATTCGCGGGCTGGGTGACCGACCGGGTGTTCAAGGGGCGTGGCGTCAGGACTTGCGTGGTTTGCATGTTCTTCGCGGCGGTGTTCGCGTTCGGGTTCTGGCTGCTGCCGAGCGGCGCTCCGGTCTGGGCGGCGACGCTTCTCCTGATGGGTGCGGGATTCTGCATCTACGGGCCGCAGGCGTTGGTCGGGATCGTGGCGGCCAACCAGGCGACGAAGGAGGCGGCCGCCATGGCGAACGGCTTCACTGGGATCATGGGCTATGCCTCGACGACCGTCTCGGGCATAGGCATAGCGTTCATCGCCGAGCGCTTTGGCTGGAGCGCGGCGCTTTGTGCAATCGCCTTATTCGCGCTTGTGGGCATGGCGCTCTTCCTGTGCGCGTGGTCCGCCAAGGCCGACGGCTACGCGCGCAAGTCGTAGGACAAGATATCGCGCGGCAGATGACCGGCGGATGATAATTTGGTATAATAATCAATATGAAGAAAGTTGTTTTTCTGGTCTTGGCGGCCATCGCGGCGTCTGCGTTTGCGGATAGACCCAAATACGTGTTCCTTTTCATCGGCGACGGGATGTCCGTTCCCCAGCGGATGACGGCCGATGAATTCTCGCGCAAGAGCGGCGACGGCCCTCTTGCGATGAACGCAATGCCTTTCAGCGCGATGACGCGCACCTGCTCTTCAGATTCGCTTGTCACGGACTCGGCTGCTGCGGCGACCGCTATGGCCTGCGGCGTCAAGACAAAGAACCACTACGCCGGCGTCGATCCCGAGGGTAAGCCGCTGGTCTCTTCTGCAGCTGCCGCCAAGAAGGCGGGAGTCAAGGTCGGCATATTGACGACCGTCACGATCACTCACGCGACACCGGCCGGCTTCTACGCCCACCGTAAAAACCGCGGCGACACCTACGGCATCACCCTTGATCTTGCTGACTCCGACTTTGACTTCTTCGCCGGCGGTGGGCTCGACGTAAATCCCAAGAACGCGCTGAAGCACAAGCAGTACGAGGCGTGCGGCGATGCCTGCGATTATGTCCGCTCCAAGGGGTACAAGATCGTCGAGACGAAGGACCAGTTTCTTGCGCTCAAGCCCGGCGACGGCAAGGTGCTTGCCATGTTTGCGAACGGCTCCCTTGACGCTGCCATCGATGCCGACGGCTCGCAGCCGACGCTCGCTGAGATGGTTGCAAAGGCCATCGAGATGCTTGACGGGGACAACGGCTTCTTCATCATGGCCGAGGGCGGTCGCATCGACTGGGCTGGCCACGGCAACGACGCGGCTACGAATCTCCGCGACGTCCTTGAGCTCGACGAGGCCGTCAAGACGGCGATTGCGTTTCAGGAGAAGCATCCCGACGACACGCTAGTCGTCGTCACGGGCGACCACGAGACAGGCGGCATGTCGATGGGCTTCGCGGGCACTGGCTATGCGCTCTACATGGATCGCCTCGTGAACCAGACCATGTCCGTCGGCAAGTTCGGCGACAAGGTCAATGCCGCGTTCAAGGCCAATCCCGATCTCTCATTCGAGGACGTCAAGCCGATCATAGCCGAGGCGTTTGGCTTCAAGTTCGAGGGCGACGCCAAGAAGGACGGCATGGTCCTTGGCGAAGCCGAGCTCAAGGGCATCGTCGAGGCGTTCGACCACGATATCGAGTTCTATAGGGCGAAGATCGAGGAGAACTCGAAGTACGACGGCGTAAAGCGCTATCTTCTCGGCGGCGAATGCCGTCTCGTGATGTCGCACAAGTGCGGCATCGGCTGGAGCTCCGGCGCGCACACCGCGATGCCCGTTCTCACGACGGCGAAGGGCTGCTGCGCCGAGAAATTCTCCGGCTTCATCGAGAACACCGACATCGCGAAGGCAATGAAGGCGTTCTACGAATGAGGAACGCCGTCTCCGCCGCCGTTTTTGCGCTTTGGTGCGCGGCGCTTCTCCTTGTCCCAGGGCCGCGTCGCCTTGCGGACGACGGAGTGCGTACGGTACGGGCGGAGGTGGTCGAGACCGACGACTCGGGGCTGCAGATGCTCGGGCTTGTCGAGTTCGGCACCCAGCGACTGAAGGTGCGGCTTCCCGACGGCCGTATCTTCCATGCCGCGAACGAGTTGCGCGCGCAGCTGGAGCTCGACAAGAAATTCTCCGTCGGCGACACTGCGCTTGTCGTGCTGCCGCCAAACGCGGCGGACGGCGACATTCTTGTCGCGCGCGACCACTGGCGCATGGGCTGGGGCTTCGCGTTCTTCGCCGGCTTCTGCGCTCTTCTCTGCGTGTTCGGCGGCTGGACCGGGCTTAAGGCGCTTTTCAGTTTCGTCTTCAGTTGCCTTGTCGTGTGGAAGCTCCTCATACCGCTCGTCCTTGCGGGATGGCATGCGTCGACCGTCGTGTTCATCTCGGTCGCCGCGCTGACGGGCGTAATAATGTATCTCGTCGCCGGCTGGACGAGGAAGGGCTTTAGCGCGTTTGCGGGGTCGATGCTTGGAGTCGTTGCGTCGCTTGCGCTCGCCCATTTCTTTGGGCGCGTCATGAACGTCAACGGCGCGACAATGCCTTTCGTGCAGCAGTTGCTCTATTCGGGGTTCTCGGGGCTGAATCTCCAGGATGTTTTCTTCGGCGCAATCGTGCTCGCGTCCTCCGGCGCGGTGATGGATCTTGGCATGGACATCGCGGCGGGCGTGGAGGAAGTGCATCGGCACAGTCCAGCCCTTGGCTTCCGCGAGCTTGCGGCGTCGGGCTTCCGGATAGGGAGGGCCGTGGTGGGGACGATGACGACCACGCTCCTTCTCGCATATTCGGGCGGATACATCACGTTGCTCATGGTATTCGCGGCCCAGGGCACGTCTCCCGTAGATTTCCTCAACTCCACCCTCGTCTCCGCCGAACTGGTCAAGACGCTAGTCGGGAGCTTCGGCCTAGTTCTCGTCGCTCCGGCGACCGCCGTGGTCTCCGCGGCAATCTTCTCGCGTGGCGGCAGGGGTGCAATTTGATATAATGTCCCCATGGCGAAGACCGAGGGCACATTCACTCTCAAGTCCAAGTTCAAGCCGACTGGCGACCAGCCGGAGGCGATCGCCGCGCTCTACGAGGGGCTGAAGCGCGGCGAGAGTCGGCTTGTCCTCCAGGGCGTAACGGGCTCGGGGAAGACCTTCACGATGGCGAACCTCATCGCCAAGTGGGGTCGGCCGACGCTAATTCTCTCGCACAACAAGACGCTCGCCGCCCAGCTTTTCGCAGAGCTTAAGGAGTTTTTCCCCGAGAATGCGGTAGAGTATTTCATTTCGTACTACGACTACTACCAGCCCGAGGCATACATCCCGCAGACCGATACCTACATCGAAAAAGACGCGTCTATAAACGAGGAAATCGAGCGTTACCGCCTCGCCGCGACGAATGCGCTCATAGCGCGGCGTGACGTCATCGTGGTCTCGTCAGTGAGCTGCATCTACGGCCTCGGCGAGTCGGACGAATACCGCGATCTCGCCGTTGGCTTCAAGGTTGGCGAGGCGCTGTCGCGCGAGCGCCTTCTTGCTCGGCTTGTCGAGGCACAGTATGTCAGGAACGACTACGATTTCGCACCCGGTGCGTTTCGCGTGCGCGGCGACGTGGTGGACATCTTCCCCGCCTACGAGACGAAGGCGATCAGGGTCGAGTTCTTCGGCGACGAGATCGACTCAATTCGCGAGATCGATCCTCTGACTGGAAAATGCGGCGTCTCGATGCCGGCCGCCGTCGTGACGCCCGCCAAGCAGTTCGTCATGGGCAAGGACAAGTTCGAGGCGGCGTTCGCGAGGATTGAGGCCGAGCTTGATGACCGTTTGAAGTTCTTCTCCTCCAAGGGAAAGCTCCTTGAGGCGCAGCGGCTAAAGGAGCGGACGGAATACGACATCGAGATGATGCGCGAGCTCGGCTACTGTAACGGCATCGAGAACTACTCCCGCCCGCTTTCCGGGCGCGCGCCCGGTTCGCCGCCCGAGTGTCTTCTTGACTATTTCCCAGACGATTTCCTCACGATCATCGACGAGAGCCATGTCTCGGTGCCGCAGATACGCGCTATGTACAACGGCGACCAGGCAAGAAAGCAGAAACTCGTAGACTTCGGTTTTCGCCTTCCGAGCGCAAAGGACAACAGGCCGCTCAAGTTCGACGAGTTCAACGCGAAGGTACACCAGATAGTCTACTGCTCGGCGACTCCCGGCGACTATGAATACGGCGAGTCGACGACTGTCGCGGAGCAGGTTATACGCCCGACAGGGCTTCTCGATCCCGTAATCGAGCTGCGCCCGCTCGCGAACCAGATAGACGATCTCGTGGAGGAGATCAAGCGCGTCGTCGCCGGAGGAGACCGCGTTTTCGTTACGACGCTCACCAAGAGGTCTTCCGAAGACCTGACGCAGTATCTCCACGGCACCGGTATCCGCGTAGAGTACCTTCACAGCGACATCGACGCGATAGAGCGCGTCTCGATACTCCATCGGCTGAGGAAGGGCGAGTTCGACGTGCTTGTCGGGATCAACCTTCTGCGCGAAGGGCTCGACCTTCCGGAAGTCGCGCTTGTCGCGATTCTCGACGCCGACAAGGAGGGATTCCTTAGGTCGACGACCTCGCTCGTGCAGACGGCTGGTCGGACCGCCCGCCACGAGAAGGGGCGAGTCATCCTCTACGCCGACAAAAAGACCGACGCAATCAAGGACTTGCTGCGCATCACGAAGGCGCACAGGAAAAAGCAGATCGCCTACAACGAGAAGCACGGCGTCGTGCCAAAGTCGGTAAAGCGCGCGATAAACGAGTCGGCGTACGTCTTTGCGGCCGGCTCTGCGGTGGCTGCGGCTCCCAGCACGCGCGACGGGCTCCCCGTCGCGGACATCTTGGCAGAGCTCGAGCGCGACATGCTCGAGGCGGCGGACAATCTCGAATTCGAACGCGCGGCGTATCTGCGCGACCAGATAAGGAAGCTTAAGGGAAAGAGGCGCTCCTAAAAGTCTGCAGGTAGCAGGCGAGGCGCGGGCATCAGCGGCGCCTGATCGGCTTTGCGGCGGCTTTCTGCGCCGCCCTTGCGCTATGCGCTGCGGCCTTTTGGGCGGATTGAGAACTGCGCATGGCGGCTTTCTGCATTGTCATGGCATTGTTTGTCGCGGCCCTCTGTGCAGTTGCGTTGGCGTGCATGACAACTTTCTGCGTCGATGCCGCATGGTGTGCGGCTGTCTTTTGCACTGCCTGCAGGTTATGAGTAGCGGCTTTCTGCGTTGCCTGCACGTTGTGGACGACGGGATTTTGCGGCGGCCGGCCGGGATTGTTGTGTCCGGGTCCGTTGTGATGAACCCCGCTGTGGTGGCCGTGGTGGCTTGGCGGCCTGTCCCCGCGATGCCTGTAGGAGCCATCGTAATAGTAAACGTCGTCGTAATAGTACGTGTCGGGATAATAGGTTGTCGTGGTGCTGTAGGTAACCGGCGTCACGTAGGCCGGCTCTGTGACGTATGTTGTCGCTGGCGCGACATAGGTCGGCGTACGGCGGTAGACCGGTTGTTCGTATGCGACGCATCCCGAGCAGTAGATGCAAAGCGCCGTTACCGGAAGAAGCATTTTTGTCATGTTGTTCATGTTGCACCTGCCTTTCTGTTTACACGATGTGAGGGAATCTCGCTCCCGATTCCTGACAGAAAAATTTCAGCTACATTATACCAAAACGCAGGAATGATGTCAGTATTGCCTTTTTGGGCTGAAAATGAGATAATTTTCCCCATGCGGATAGCAGTGATAGGCAAGGGGCTCATCGGCGGCTCGTTCGAGAAGGCGGCGAAGCGCGTTGGGCACGAGGCGGCGATTTTCGACAAGGGCGAGGATTTTCGCGTCGAGGACGCGGAAGTCGTCTTTGTCGCCGTTCCGCCGTCGGCTGTCGTCACGGTTGTAGACGCGATTGCGCCTCGGCTTAAGGAAGGGGCGATCGTGGTCGATGCGACCGGCGTGAAGACTCCCGTTTGCGATGCGCTTCGCAAGTACGCTTTCGAGACGCGCTGGGTATTCGTTGGCGGACATCCAATGGCCGGCAAGGAGAAGAATGGCTACGAAAACTCCGACGCCGCTCTTTTCGACGGCGCGTCGATGATCTTGACGCCTTTCCCGACCTACGGACGCGCGCCTCTCGACAAGCTCGAGAAGCTTTTGAAGGAACTCGGTTTCGCGCGGATCGTCTACACCGATCCTAAGCACCACGACGAGATGATCGCGTTCACAAGCCAGCTTTGCCACTTGATCTCATCGGCCTATGTCCGCGAGCCGCTTGCGGAGGATCACGTTGGCTATTCGGCGGGAAGCTTCCGCGACATGGCGCGTGTAGGTGCACCCGATCCCGACACGTGGACGGAGCTTTTCTTCGCCAACCGCGACGCTCTTCTCCCGATACTCGAGCGCTACATCAACCGCCTCGACGATTTCCGCGGCGCACTTGCCGCGGACGACCGTGCGCGACTCCATGCCGCGCTTGAAGACGGCGTCGCCGCAAAGGCACAGTTTGGAAAGGGACTAAAATGAAAAAAACGATGATAGCATCTCTGACCGCGCTTTTTGCGTTGGCCGTCTACGCGAAGACTTCTACGCCCGAGGGATGGCTCGACGACTACGACGCTGCGCTCAAGAAAGCGGCGGACGAGAACAAGCACATAGTCGTCGATTTCTCCGGAAGCGACTGGTGCGGCTGGTGCAAGCGGCTCGACAAGGAGGTGTTCGCGACAGACGAATTCAAGAAGGCCGCGTCGGAGAAGTACGTCCTCTTGATGGTGGACTCGCCGATGAAAAAGTCGCTTTTGACGCCGAAGGCCGTCAAGGAGAACCCGAAGCTCGTCGAGAAGTTCGGCGTGAATGGCTTCCCCACGGTCGTCGTCCTCGACCCGAAGGGCGAGGAGGTGTGCCGTCTTGGCTATGAGAAGGGCGGGCCCGCGAAGTACATCGAGAAGCTCGACGCCGAGATACGCGATGCGCCGGACGTCAAGAAGTACATCAAGCCGATAGAGGATGTCCTTAACTCCCATGACAGCAAGATGGAAGAGGAGTCCCGTGCCGTGATGGAGAAGGTCGAGAAGAAGTTTCCGAAGCCGAAAGAGGGGGCGTCGAAGTCAGAGCTTCGCAAGTATCGACGCGAGGCGATGAAATACGCGCAGCAGGTCATGTTTGAAGAGGTCTACGCCAAGTACGTTCCGCTCTACGACAAGGCGTTCGCCGAGGCGAAGGCGATGAAGGTCCCCGCGAACATGGAGTCGCGCAAGAAGGATTTAATCGACGAGCAGGAGTCGCGCTTCGAAATGCTCAAGACCGCGCTCAAGGCGTACGAGGAGGCGAAGAAGAACGGGACGCTCGACAAGGAGGACGAAGAAGGCGATGATGACGATGATGACGACGACGAGCGGATGTCGTCGCGCGTCGAACCCAGGGTCGTGCTGCCGCTTCCCGCGGATGCGAAGACGGATAAAAAGCTCATCGACGAGGTGACGCTTCCGTTCTACCGCAAGCACATAGTCGAGACCTACGACGCGGCGTCCGAGACGAACGACTCTGTGCGTACGCGCATGCTGCGCGTGCGCGAGTCGCTTGCGATTGCCATGGCCACGATGCGGGACGAGTTCCCGACGTCGAAGGCGGTTGGCGACGCGAACTGGCTGTGGGGCCAGAACTGCCGCGACGCGGCCGTCGCGATTGTTCGCTACATGGGCCTGGACAGCGAACCCAAGTTCTTCCAAGGCCAGAAGCTGTTCAAGGAGGCCATTGAGGCGCATGACGACGCGACCGAGCCGTTCCTGGGCTTTCTTCTCCGCCGCTGGGCGTACCGGCAGGCAAGGCACATGAAGGCGCTTGACAAAAAACGCACCCAGCCGGTCAAGGACGCGCTTGGCCCGTATGTCGAGGCGTTCGAGAAGGTCGTCCCCATCCTCAAGGCGGCCGACCGGCGCATCGCCGAGCGGCTCGACAGCGAGTATCTGCTTCCGGAGAACGCCGGCAAACAGCTCGACAACGAGTACCTGGCGCTTTGCGCATGGGCCGAGCGTTGCATGAGCGCCGCGTTCGAGTCCCGAGGGCAAGGATGGGCGAGCGAGGTGACGGAGGACGGATGGAAGGGGTGGCAGCTCAACAACAACCAGGCCGAGTCGAACCTCCTGGCCGCCGTGGCGATGCGCCCGGAGGAGGCGCGCCCGGCGCTGATGCTCTCCAGCCTGTACGGGCGCAGCTGCGGGAATGGCGATGCGTTTGAATGGTTCAACCGCGGCGTGTCCAATTCCATCGACGTCGCCGCGCAATACGTCGACGACTTCGTCCACTACCAGACCTCGCGCTGGGGCGGCTCGACGCGCATGCTGCTCGACCTTGCGACGAACGCGGCTGCGACCGTTCGCACGGACTCCTGCTTCGCCTACGTCGCGGCATCCGCTGCGCTGAACAAGATATTCCGCTTCGAAACCGACGGCTCGTCCACGACGAACCAGGTCGCGCGCATTCTGACCCCGGAGGTCTGCGCCGCCATGTACCGCATGTTCGACACCTATGTCGCCGCCGGACCTCAGCCGAACATGCCGTCTCCGGACATATTCCGCTGCATGGGCCTCGACCTCGCCGTGTCCACAAGGGATTGGGCGCGGGTGCGCGCGTATGCCGCGGCGCTCGAGAAGCCGGTCAGGAGCTGGAAGGACCACCATTGGATACGGCGCGTCGCGCCGAGGGAAGACAAATACTACATGGGCGACCTCGCGCATTCAATTGCCAAGGGTCCCGACGCGAAGGGTGTCATCGCCGCCGAGGAGGCGATAGACGCCGGACGCCATGAAGAGGCGTATCGCTACTACGAGGGTATGAGCAAGCGCGAGCACCTGGACATCAACGAGCGGCAGCTGGCGGGGCGCCAGCTGTTTCGCGAGAGGCTCTTTTCCCAGGAGACGGCGGGCGGCTGGATGGACCTCATGCCGACCGGACTCCCGGGCGAGGCCGAGGTATGGTGGGGGCATATGCATCTCAACGAGGACGGACGGGCGCGCTTTCGCCACAACTTCCGGTCGTACTACTTCCTGCTGACGCCTCTGCACGGGCTCAACAGCGAGTTCGAGGCGACCGTCTACTTCGAGGAGAAAGATCCGAATCAGAAGGAGTGGGACATCGGATGGGGGCTCGCCCGTCCCACCTATGGACGCACCATCTCGTCTGGCGCCGTGCCGTACATCCACTTCTTCCGCGACAAGAATGGCGACCATGTCGCCGTCGAGTCGTACACCGAGGAGAACGCGGGCGCCAAGTACAAGGCCGCGACGAAGCACGAGGACGGACGGGACATCAGCCGCCAGATACTCGTCCGCGATCTCGCCAAGCAGCCGTCCCACAGCTTCAACCTCAAGACCGGCCCCGAGAATGTCGTCATCACCGTCGACGGAAACGAGATCCTCTCCAGTCCGTGCAAGGAATTCTTCGCGTCGTATGAGTTCGGCGAATGCATCATGTCGAACGGCGACGTCCTGCCGGTGTGGAAGCTCTTCAAGAACACGGCGTTCTCCGGCTACCACTACCGCCGCGTCCCGGCAAAAGAAGAAAGTGGTGCCGAAGGGCGGAATCCCCAAGCCCCTGCAGAAGCGCTGAAGGCTGCCATTGCGCCGCTTGCGGCGTCAATGAGCGAAATCGTCAAGAACAAGGCGTATTCCGGCGGATGGGGCTATGACGAGAAAACGGCTGTTGTCATTTCGGCGGAGGATGAAATCTCCGGAGTAGAACTTGAGCGGCCGTTCCTGCTCCTGCGCAGCCAAAGCGAAGTCATTGCCGCGTTGGAAAAGACGAAACTCGGCTCGAAGGATGACATTGACGCAGTCGTTCCGACGGTCAAGTCCCAGGGGCTGATCTCAAGCGGCGGCAGGTCGTATGACAGCATTGAGTATGAAGTCTGCGTGAAGCTGACCAATGGCGTGGTCTTCACATACGACGCAGAATGCTGGTTCGACATAACCTCCTTTTTCGGCAAGTAACCTATCCGCGAATTACCTCTTACACGATAGAATCTCGATTGATGCAAAGCATTCTCAGACTTGACGTCCGCGGTGCGTCGCACGCACGGAAGATGACGTTCACCCTCGAGAACTTCCCGGCAGGCGTGCATGTCGACGCGAGGAAGCTCGCCGAGTTCATGGAGCGCCGCGCGCCCGGGCGCGACAAGCTCTCGACCGCGCGCCGCGAGACGGACGAAGTCGTCTGGCGCGGCGGTGTCGCGCGCCGCGGCGGAAACGCCGCGGACCTCGTAACCACCGGCGAGACGATCGTCGGCGAAATCGCAAGCCGTGACATGCGCCCCGGCGACTATGGCGCGGAGCGCACGATTCCGCGCCCAGGGCACGCCGACTTCGGCCAGTGGATCGAGATGGGGCGAATCCCGACGGGCGGCGGCAAGAACTCCGGACGCCTCACCGCGCCTCTCTGCGCCGTCGGCGCGCTGTGCCTCCAGTACCTCGCCGATCGCGGCATATGTATATCGGCTGGCGTATCGTCTGTGCGAGGGAAAAAGCATGCGCATGAGATGGTGGACGAGATAGAGTGCGCGAAGAAGGACGGCGATTCCGTAGGAGGAACGATTTCGTGCGAAGTGACTGGGCTGCCGCCAGGATTGGGCGGAGCGCTTTCTGACGGGCTTGAGGGCGGCATTTCATCGGCTGTGTTCGCTATCCCCGGCGCCAAGGGCGTTTTCTTCGGAGACGGATGCACGGCCGAGCAGATGTGCCAAATGCGCGGTTCGGAATACAACGATGCCTTTGCGGTCGTCAAGAACGGACTCGTCGGATCTTCGACGCGCCAGGGCGGCATAATGGGCGGACGCACCTACGGGATGCCCGTCTGCTTCACGGTGGCGATGCGTCCGACCCCCACCGTGTTCGTCGAGCAGAATTCCGTAGATCTCGCGACGATGAAGCCCGCGAAGCTCTCGATGAAGGGACGCCACGATCCGTGCATCGTCCGCCGTGCCGTGCCTGTCATAGAGGCAGTGACGGCGTTTGCCGTCGTGGACGCGCTCCTCGCTGCGGAAGCGGAGCGTTCGAAAATCTGCCTCACGCTCACTGGGAAGACGCTGGAAGAGGACATCGAGCAGTACAGGTCGCAGCGCTACTTCTCGGACATGGTCGAGCTTCGCGTCGACCTCCTGAAGAAGGGCGAGCGCGCGAAGGTTGCAAAGTTCCCGGCGATGCTTGCGAAGGAGGCGACATGGCACGTGCCGTGTCTACTCACATTCCGCCGCAAGTGCGACGGCGGTGCATTCGAGGGCGATGAAGCGGAGAGGGTGAAGTTTTTCGAAAAGGTTTTAGCCGCAAAGAACGCAAAGGTCGCAGAGGGTAGTTTTGACTATGTTGATTTCGAGGAAGGCTTCGGCGACGGGCGGCTTGTTGCGCTCGCGCACAAGGCGGGCGCGAATGTCGTCAGGTCGCTCCACAAGTTCGACGGCCCGGTGAGGAACCTCAAGGCGAAGCTGCGCGAGCTTGCTAAGAGCGGCGATGTCGCGAAGGTCGCGTTCATGCCGCGGAACCTTGGCGACGTCGCGAAGGTGTTTGCCGAAGATTTGGGCGACGTTCCGCGCGTCGTCTGCGCGATGGGCGCGCAGGGATTCGCGACGAGGGCTCTCGCGTCAAGGTTCGGATCGCTATGGACGTATGCGTCCGTCGGAGGCCTCGACTCAATCGGACACATAACGCCGTACGAGCTGGTGCGTGACTTCAGATTCCGTTCCGTGTCGCAATCCGCCGCGCTCTACGGCGTCACCGGCTGGCCTTTAAAGAAGACGCGCTCGCCAGAACTTCACAACGCTGCGTTTCTGAATGAAGACGCCGACGCGCTGATGATTCCGTTCCCCGCAAAGACGGCGAAGGAAGCATTCGCGTTCATGAAGGCGATGGGCATGCGCGGGATGGCCGTCACGATTCCCCACAAGTTTGCGATAATGCCGCTCTTGGACAAGATCGACAAGTTCGCGCAGAAAGTCGGTGCCGTCAATACCGTCGTCTGCGAGAAGGGGAAGTATGTCGGCTACAACACGGACGTCGAGGGCTTTGCAGAGGCGCTTTCGGCGTTCGCCGGCGACTTGCGCGGCAAATCCGCCGCGCTTCTCGGGGATGGCGGAGCAGCGCAGGCGGTGAAAGTCGCGCTTAAAGAACTCGGCGTGAAGTTCAAGGTGTTTCACCGCGAGACGCCTCCGCAAGGGTACGACATTCTCGTCAATGCTACGCCGGTCGATCCGATTCCAGACTACAAGTTCACGGGGCGCGAACTCGTATACGATCTCCGCTATGTTCCCGAAGTCACGCCGCTTATGGCCCGTGCGGCCAAGGCGGGGTGTCGCGTCGAGAACGGCTTTTCCATGCTTCGCGCGCAGGCACGCGGCCAGCAGAGGCATTTTATTGTATAACGGTCGCCATCTAAGGCAATATGCAGTCTGACGCTGTCAGAGAGGCGAAGTTCAGTGTAGGAAACGTCACGCGCTTCTACGTTCCCCTGTTGCTGCAGGGTTTTTCGCAGTCGCTCGCGTATCCGCTTGTCGCCGGAATCGTCACGCACGGGGAATTTGGCGTCGACGCGCTCACGGCCTTCAGCCAGGGGCAGATGGTCATGTTCATGATTGGCGCAATCGGCGGCGGACTCGTCACCACCGGGCTTGTCTTCGCGAAGACATGGATGGGCTATGTCGCCTTTAGGCGTCTCAATGCGCTGATGATGTCAGCGCTTTTGGCGGTCCAGTGCATCGTAGCGCTGCCGCCGTTTTCGGACTGGATATTCTCCGGGCTCTTCAACCTCCCGCCCGAGCTTGCCCACATTGCTGCGCGTACGCTTCTCTACGGTGCCCTGATGAACGGGCTATTCTTCCTTCGCAACGTTCCGATGGTTGTCCTCTTCAACAACCTTGATAGCGCGAAGGCGAACTATGCGACGTTTCTCCGGCTTGTCGTGACCTTTGCGCTTGCTGTCTGCCTTCCACGGATGGGGCTTGTGGGGCCGTGGTGGGGACTTGCGGCGCTGACCTTTGGCGTCGGCGTGGAGCTTGTCGCGACCTGGCTCTTTGCGCTGCCATACGTCGCACGGCTTCCCAATAGACCCAATGTCGAAGACATGAAGTCGCTGCCGAGCATTCCACGCCTTACGCTTGAGCAATTCCGGTTCACGCTTCCGCTTTCGCTCGGCGGCTTCCTGCTGATGCTCTCCCCCGTCGCCATCGCCGCCTTCGTCGGAAGGACAGTCGATCCGAAGGACATGCTCGCCATCCACTATGTCACCCTTGGCGTTGCGAACCCCGTGGCGTTTGCCGCGCTCCGCATGCAGACGGTGGCGATCAAGTTCCCGCCGGAGTACGCCGGCGACAGGCGTCTTCTCGTGTATGCCGTCGTCGCTGGACTTCTCCTTGGCGTTGTTCCGCTCGCGTTCTCGACCCCGCTAATTGGCGGCTGGTACTTTGGCACGTACCAGAACGTTCCGCCGCGCATCGTTGGAACGGCGCGCCTCGCCATTGGAATCTACTCGCTCATCGCCGTCATACATGCGATTCGCGCGCGAGTGGAGGGACTCGCCGCGCTTGCCAAGCGCCCGAAGGCGATAATGGCCGGGCAGATCGCCTACACGGCATCTCTTTTCACGGTCTGTTCCATCCTCCTCCCCATGGGTGTCCCTGGCTGGGCAATGGCCGTCACCGCGATTTTCATCGCTCCGATCTGCGTCACCGCGACCATCTACGCGGTGCTCGCGTTGAAGGGGCGGCAGCATTGATGGAGTCAAAACAATCGCATATCCCCCGAGGCGAAGCCGGTGGCTACACTGGAGTTTATCCATTTTTTAACAGTCAAAGTGCATCTCATCCCTATGAATAAAGGGTGAGACGCATTTTCGTAAGTGAAATGGACGTTTTCCTCCTGACAAAAAGAAACTCCGAGCGTTAGGGCTCCCGCTACCGCTCCGCAGCTTCGCGATGTCTTAACGGCAATTCAGTGCGTCGAATTGTCTTCTTGAGCTGCCTTCGGCAGGGTTAGAAGACATGACAGCCGATCCCTGCACGCCAGAGGAGGTCTGGAGGAGACCTCCTCCAGCTCAAAGCCGACATGCGTCGATCAGCGAGACACGAATGAAGGGTGCGAAGCAAATGTAATTCTGCGGAGCGGTAGCGAGAGCCCTGCTGATCGGAGTTAAATTCGGCGGCTTTGGCGAGGGGCGGACTGGCAGAAGCTAAAAAATGGGTAAACTCCAGCAGCAATGGGGGTTGACAGATTTTGGCTCTCTGTGATAGAATGCCCGCCAGACAAAGAGTGTCTATAAACATTCATTATGCCAAATAATGAGTGTGCATAGACATTCAAAAGGAGAGTAAACGAATGAATGAAGATATCTCAATGCTAAAGGAGATTTCCGACAGGTTGATTGCCGGAACGAATCTGGATTTCAAGCGTTATCTCTTCTCCAATATCGACTGGCGTAATCGGTTTGTATGTCTCAAAGGTGCAAAAGGCACTGGAAAGACAACAATTTTGCGGCAGCATATAAAGGAGCAATTCGGTCTGACGGATTCCGTCTTCTACCTTTCTTTTGACCATTTGTGGTTCACGAACCATTCGGCACTTGATCTTGTCGACACGCTGCAAAAGAACGGAGTGACGCATCTTTTCATCGACGAAGTGCATCATCTTGAGCATTGGGCTACGGTGATAAAGAACATCTACGACTTTTACCCCGACATGCATGTCGCCTACAGCGGATCCTCAATTCTTCGGCTCGACAGCAGCGAGGGCGATATGTCGCGGCGGCAGCTGTGCTATGACTTGAAGGGGCTGTCGTTTCGCGAGTTCCTGTCCTTCGAAGGCGTCAAGTCGGTAGCCCCTGTCTCATTGGAAGATTTGCTCGCCAATCATCGCGAGATTGCGGCGGAGATCGTCGCAGGCATAAAGATAATAGCGCTTTTCGCAAAGTACAACGAGTATGGATATTATCCGTTCTACAAGGAATCGCCAAGCGGATACGACCAGCGCATCATCGAATGCGTCAACAAGGTCATCGAGTGCGACTTGCCGATTGTGGAGGACGTGACGCCGGCCACGATCAGGAAGACCAAGCGCATGCTGGCTGTTCTTGCGGAGAGCTGTCCGCAGGAGCCGAACATGCGCGCGTTGTACCGCGAGCTTGAAACAGACCGCAACCAGGGGCTCAAGATGCTCGACGTCCTTGAGCGCGCCGAGCTTGTTTCGCTTCTCAAGACGGAGAAAGACAAGCTCAAGAGCATGTCCGCGCCCGAGAAAATATACTGCGACAACGTCAACCTGATGCGCGCCCTTGTGCCGCGTGCCGATGTCGGGACGATGCGCGAGACGTTCTTCGTGAACCAGCTTAGGGCGGCCGGCCACACGGTTTCCAGTCCGGCGAAAGGGGATTTCCTCGTTGACGGCAAGTGGCTTTTCGAGGTCGGTGGCAAGGGAAAGACGTTCAGGCAGATCAAGGACGAGCCCAACAGCTTCATTGCATACGACGATGTCGAGATCGGGACGGGCAACAAGATTCCGCTCTGGCTCTTCGGGTTCCTTTACTAACTCAAAAACAAAGGGAGAGAAAAATGTTTGAGCAGACAGTCGAGGCGCTAAAAAAGCGCGGGTTCGAGGTTGAGACGGCGGCGACTAGGCAAGAGGCGCTTGCGCTCGTCATGAAGGAAGCCGAGTCGGCTGCGAGCGTCGGCTGGGGCGGGAGCGAGTCGGTCAAGGAGATCGGCGCGCGCGCGCGTCTCGTCGAGAGCGGAAAGGAGATTCGCGACCACCAGCTCGTGTGCGACCTATTCCTTCTTTCCGCGAATGCGCTCACGGCCGACGGACGGATCGTCAACATCGACGGTACCGGCAACCGCGTCGCGGCGTCGATCTGCGGCCCGAAGCGCGTCGTCTACGTGATCGGGCGCAACAAGATAGTTGACGGCGGCATAGACGAGGCGATCGCGCGCATCAGGCGCTGCGCCTGCCCGCCGAATGCGAAGCGGCTCGGGAAGCGCACTCCATGTGGGCTCGCGGGCGCGTGTGTTGGCGGAGAGGGATGCGATTCGCCCGACAGGATGTGCAAGGTGACGGCGGTCTTCGACCGCAAGCCCACCGGCATTTCCGCAAAGATAATTCTCGTGGATGAAGACCTCGGTTACTGAGAATTTTTGGTATAATACTACCCGTCAGGCATGGTGCCTGACAAAACAAAAAGGACAAAAGAAACATGAACTACTTCATTGACTGTCTCACAAAGAAATATGCCTGCTTCTCGGGTCGCGCGCGTCGTCAGGAATACTGGCTGTTCGTGCTTTTCAATTTCATTGCGTCCACGATTCTCAAGTTTATTGCCGGTGCATTGATTAGTATGACGGGGCTTGCCGTCTTGGCTATAATCCCGTTGCTTTATTCTCTTGCAGTCTTGATTCCTGGTTTCGCCGTGCTTTTCCGCCGCTTGCATGACACAGGGCGTAGCGGCTGGTGGTGGCTGCTTGCGTTCATTCCGATTATTGGCTGGATCGTCCTTATCGTCTTCTGCTGCCTCGACAGCCAGCCTGGCGATAACCAGTACGGACCCAACCCCAAGGGACTCTGATCGTGCCATGAAGCGCGCACGGGACTATCGCCGCGAGGCATGGGTTGCGCTCGGCGAAGGGCAGTACTGGCCCTTCGTCGGCGCGATGTTCATTCTTATGCTCATTTCCGCTGCGGCGATAATCCCGTCGATTCTGCTTCTTTTAATTCCGCTGTTCTACCTGATCGGCTTCATGTCGTGGTCTTATTCCACGATGGCGCTTTCGACGATGCGCAGGCGCATGAAGTTCGAGCTTTTTTCCTCCGGCTGGGGCCACGGGTGGCACATGTTCTGGGTGCTTTGCGTCCAGTGGACATACTTGCAGCTCTGGTTCCTCCTGCTCATCATTCCCGGTATCATCAAGAGCTTTTCCTACGCAATGACGCCGTATATCGCAGTCGACCATCCCGACTGGACGGCGAACCAGTGCATCACGGAGTCCCGGCGCATAATGTACGGGAACAAGTGGCGCTACTTCTGCCTCAACATAAGCTTCATCGGCTGGTATCTGCTGCTCATTCCCGCGGCTTTCGTCCCCTGCGGCACCTTAGCGCAGCTCTTCCTGCAGCCGTATGTCCAGACCGCCTGCGCCGCCTTTTACGAAGACATCAAGAACTTCTGAGTGGGCTAAGGAGTTCTTGCGTTGGCAAGTTGTGACGGCTTTGTGGCGGTTTGCCTTCCAATGTGCGGTCACGGTCGAAGATTGCTCCGGTGAGCTGCGCGAAGGCTCGCCTAACCCGTCGGGCCTTGTCATCGCGACGGCTCCCACACATCAGACAAAGAGCCGAGTTTAGCCTGCCGTGCCTCGGCGTCTATCACTGGTTGCGTACGCAAGCGCCTCTTACGCCTGCGAGACAAGACCGCTCCTCTTACGCGACCTTCGCCTCCGCCCACCTACGCCATGGTGCCCTCGCTTCGCTCGGTAATATTGATCGCTCCC
>ERZ842401.3555-NODE-3555-length-19188-cov-14.462499_pt1 | contig 19188 bp, 12 predicted proteins | sample MGYA00521270_ERZ842401 | MGnify/ENA primary metagenome ERZ842401 (study PRJEB31892, sample SAMEA3878208) | bioreactor metagenome | biome: Moose rumen | place: Sweden | collected 2011-10 | study: EMG produced TPA metagenomics assembly of the PRJEB12797 data set... | reverse complement strand
CCTCGCCCTTGTCGTCCACCCAGGGTACACGGAAGGTGATGATGCGCTCCGGCTCCACGATGCGCTCCACGATCTTCGCCTTCTCAAACTCGGGGTGCTCGTTGTACACATCCTTGATGGATTCCAATACCTCGCGAACTGCTTGTAAGTACTCCACTTCACCTGGATGCTTCTTCTCCAGGTCCTGCATGATTTTCTCAACGTTCATAGTTTTAAGATTTTATTGTTAAACTGACATTTTGTTATATTGGTAATGCAAAAATAGGGAATTTTCTTGAAACGACCAAGAAAATTCCCTAAAATTTTAATATAGAGTTTACAAATTGTTAGTTTGAACTTTACAAAACGTGCAAGGTGCCCATGATATAGAGCAGTGCGTAACCCAGTATCATGCTGATGATACCCATGATGAGTCCTATCTTTGACATATCCTTCTGCTGTACCAGGTTGGTAGCGTAGGCGAGGGCATTCGGTGGGGTGGAGATGGGCAGTACCATCGCACTGGATGCGGCAACGGCCACACCAATCAGAACGGTGGGTGTACCACCGATGGCATCCAACTTATCACCCATAGCGGCGCAAACCACGGCAAGGATAGGCATCAGCAGGGCGGCAGTCGCTGAGTTACTGATGAAGTTCGACAGGATGTAGCAGATAAGTCCAGAAAGTAACAGGATGAGCAATGGGGAGAACTCGCCAAAGGGAATACTCTTCACCGCATTGGCTGCAAGACCAGAGGCGTTGAGACCGTAGCCGAGGGCGAAACCGCCAGCCACCATCCAGATGACGCTCCAGTTGATCTGCTCCAAGTCGCGTTTGGTAATCACGCCAGTCAAGGCAAATACCACGAAAGGAATCAAGGCGACGGTATAGGAGTTGATGCCCGTCACGGTGTCAAGCAGCCACAGTGCCACCGTCACGAAGAAGGTCACGATGACGATATAGGTATGATTGTCTTTCTTCATCTCGCCCTCGATCTCCAGTTCCACCGTCTTCTGGCTGAAGGGGAAGAGGGCCTTTAGCAGATACCAGCCGAGCAGAAGCAGAACCAGTACCAAGGGTGTCATGAACATCATCCACTCACCAAAACCTAAGCCCATGTTCAGACCCTCTGGGTCGTTGAGGTATTTCAGGGCGATGGTGTTAGGAGGAGTACCGATAGGTGTACCCATACCGCCCAGGTTTGCGGCGACGGGAATGGACAGTGCCATAGCGATACGTCCCTTACCCTCTGGAGGTAACTGACGGAACACAGGAGTCAGGAAGGTCAGCATCATAGCGGCAGTTGCCGTGTTCGATACGAACATCGAGAACAGACCCGTGATGAGGATGAAGCCTAACAGTACATTCTCACTCTTGTTGCCGAATGGTTTGAGCAATACCTTGGCAAGTTGGGCATCCAGTCCTGTCTTCGTCGCGGCAATGGCGAGGATGAAGCCGCCGATGAACAGCATGATGACCGGGTCGGCAAAGGTAGCCATCACCGATTTGTAGGAGAGTAGTGTGCCCACCTGCTCAGGGTCGCACATCCATTTGATACCACTATCCGAGGCGAAAAGTAGCATCAGTCCGATAATGGCGACAGAGGTAGCCCATGATGATACCACCTCCAGGATCCACATCAGCGTGGCAAATGCGAAGATAGCGATGATACGTTGTTGTACCACTGTCAGTCCGTCGATGCCAAACCATGATGATGGGATATTCCATAAGAATAATGTCACGATGAGTACAATGAATGCCTGCGTGGTCTTCTTGAATCCCTCACTGGGATGGAATCTTCTGGCGAATCGCATCTTGTGGTAAGCCTCCACAAGTTCATAGCCTTTGTAAATATGAAACATTGTTTATAAATGATTAATTAGAAACGAATTCTCTAAAACAGGTGCAAAATTACAAAGAAAATATGAAATGGAGAACGATAATGCGAAAAAAAGTGATAACTTTGCAACAGAATCAATAACAATGTATGAGCGAGACGAATAAAATACCCAACGAGTGGAATCAGTTTTACTTGAAAGATGTGTCGTTTGTCAACTTGATGACACGCCGTATCTTCAACATCTTGATTGTCGCCAATCCCTATGATGCGTTTATGCTGGAGGACGATGGACGTATCGATGAGAAACTGTTTGACGAGTATATGGAACTGGGACTACGCTATCCGCCCACTTTCACACAGGTGTCGACGACAGCGGAGGCGGAGGAGGTGCTGAGGACTACCGATATCGACTTGATTATCTGTATGCCGGGTAATGCTGATAATGATGCTTTTGCCGTGGCACGTGATGTCAAGCAGTCGGCTCCCCAGATTCCTTGTGTCGTTCTGACTCCTTTCTCGCATGGTATTACCAAGCGTATCGAGAATGAGGACATGTCAGTTTTCGATTATGTGTTCTGTTGGCTCGGCAACACCAATCTTATCCTTTCTATCATCAAACTGATAGAAGATAGGATGAACATTGAGCATGACATCAAGGAGGCTGGTGTGCAGATGATCATGCTGGTGGAGGATAACATCCGTTTCTACTCCTCCGTATTGCCCAACCTCTATAACTATATCCTTGCCCAGTCGAAGAACTTCTCGACCGAGGCGTTGAATCCACATGCCGCCGCCCAGCGAAAGAGAGGTCGCCCAAAGGTCGTCCTCGCCACCAATTATGAGGAGGCGATGGAGTGGTATGACAAGTACCATGATAACGTGTTGGGCGTGATCAGTGATACTCGTTTCCCCATCAAGACTACCGCAGGCAGGCTCTCCCATGTGGAGGAGGGTGATGCGGAGGCAGGTCTGAAACTGTTGCGGGAGATTCGCCGCCGTGATGAGTATGTGCCGCTGATCCTCCAGAGCAGTGAGATAAATAATAAGGAGAAGGCGGAGGCAGAGGGCTTCGACTTCATCGACAAGAACTCCAAGAAGATGAATGTTGACCTGCGTCATGTCATTGAGGAGCACATGGGCTTTGGTGACTTCATCTTCCGTGACCCTGTAACGAAAGAGGAGGTCGCCCGTGTGTCGACATTGAAGGAATTGCAGGATAATATCTTCAAGATTCCCAATGACTCCATGCTCTACCATATCTCCCGTAACCACATGAGCCGATGGCTCTGCGCCCGTGCCATCTTCCCCGTCTCCGCTTTCCTGAAGACGGTGACATGGCATAAGTTGCAGGATGTGGATGCCCATCGCCAGATTATCTTCGACGCTATCGTACAGTATCGCCGGATGAAGAATATCGGTGTCGTCGCTGTGTTCGACCGTCTGAAGTTCGACCGCTATGCCCACTTCGCCCGTATCGGTGAGGGCTCACTGGGAGGAAAAGGGCGTGGTCTCGCCTTCCTGGATAATATCATCAAACGCCATGCGGAGTTGAATAAGTTTGAGAATGCCGCTGTGTCGATTCCGAAGACCGTCGTCCTCTGTACCGACTTCTTCGATGAGTTCATGGATAAGAACAACCTGTGGACTATCGCCTTGAGTGACGCCTCCGACGAGGTCATCCTCCAGCATTTCCTACGGGCGCAGTTGCCAGACTCGCTGATTGCTGACTTCTTCACCTTCTTCGAGGCGGTGAAATCGCCCATTGCCGTGCGTTCCAGTTCGTTGTTGGAAGACAGCCATTACCAGCCGTTCGCAGGAATCTACAGTACCTATATGATACCCTATTTAGAGGATAAGTATGAGATGCTGCGGATGCTCGCCTGTGCCATCAAGGGTGTCTATGCCTCCGTCTATTACAAGGATTCGAAGGCATATATGACCGCCACCTCGAATGTCATCGACCAGGAGAAGATGGCTGTCATCCTGCAGGAGGTGGTGGGACACCAGTACGGGGACCATTACTATCCCACGTTCAGTGGTGTGCTGCGCTCCCTGAACTATTATCCGATTGGCGACGAGACAGCAGAGGAGGGTATTGCCTCCCTCGCTTTGGGATTAGGTAAGTATATTGTGGATGGCGGACAGACCCTCCGTGTGTCACCCTATCATCCCACACAGGTGTTGCAGACCTCCGAGATGGATACCGCACTAAAGGAGACACAGACCCGTTTCTATGCGTTGGACATGTCGCACGTGGGGGATGACTTCAAGGTGGATGACGGTTTTAATATCAAGAGTCTCCGAGTGAAGGAGGCGGACAAGGACGGTTCCCTGAACGGAATCGCCTCTACCTATGACCCCTCTGACCAGATTATCCGTGACGGGATCTATGAGGGTGGACGTAAGGTCATCTCGTTCTGTGGGGTGTTGCAACAGGGTATCTTCCCCTTGCCGGAGATTCTGAAGATGGCACAGAAATACGGTTCCGAGGATATGCGCCGTCCTGTGGAGATAGAGTTCGCTTGTAATCTAAGCAGTACACCGCAGGGTACTACTGGTGACTTCTATCTGTTGCAGATCCGACCTATCGTCGACTCCAAGCAAGTGTTGGATGAAGACCTTGCCGCTATCCCTGACGAGCAGTGTCTGTTGCGCTCCCATAACTCTCTGGGACATGGTATCTCAGAGGATGTCGTCGATGTGGTCTATGTCAAGACAGACGATGACTTCACGGCGGCGAACAACCCGCAGATCGCTGATGAGATAGAGCAGATCAACCGTAAGTTCCTTGATGCGGACAAGAACTACGTGCTGATAGGTCCAGGAAGGTGGGGCAGCAGTGACTATTGGCTGGGCATTCCCGTGAAATGGCCCCACATCTCTGCAGCCCGCGTCATTGTGGAGGCAGGACTGAAGAACTATCATGTCGACCCCTCGCAAGGTACCCATTTCTTCCAGAATCTCACCTCTTTCGGAGTAGGGTATTTCACCATTAATACCTACACGGGTGATGGCGTCCTACAAAGGGAGATACTTGATAATATGCCCGCCATCGAGGAGACAGCGTTCGTCCGTCACGTCCGTTTCGACCGTCCTTTGAAGATTATGATGGATGGCAAGAAGCAACACGGAGTCGTTCTACTGCCCTCCGAGTCTTGAGAAGTATTCAATGATGTCTTCCCATGTCTTGAAGGTGTCGGAGCCATATTCGAGGAGGGTTGCCAGAGAGCCTGACCCCTCCAACCTTCCCTGTGTAGGGGCGGCTATCAGATAGTCGCCATACAAAAGGTCACGACGGTCTGTGTAGATGGTGTGATGCCAGGCAGGGACATTGACATGCTCCTCTAACCACGGCATGGTCGTGGCATACGTGGATGGAGTGGCGACGAAATACACTTGGTAATGCTCTATCAGCATACGTACCGCCTTGATCATGGAACTGGTGGGCTTCTGGTAGGCATCTATCAGACATTCGATACCGATATAGATGATAGGGCGTTCCCGCTTCTCCTGCTGGTCGTCGATCCAGCGGATGACAGGTACGACAGAATGCATGAACGACTTATCGTTCATGCGATGCTCCCCATGGAAATGAATCGCCTGAGGGTAGTGCTCATGGAAGAGGTCGTATGTGTCTACCGTCGTGTCCTCATCCCCAAAGAGACCATAGACCCGTTGCCGCTCTTCCGCGTTGATTCCCTCAAAGCGATGCTCAGACTGCTCCTTGTATTCCTTGATGAGTGTTTTGTCAACATAGAACTCCTGAACACCATCCAGTCGGGGGTTCTGAAACTGCTGGGTCCCCGTCATGCCATGAGCCTTCATCGTCTCTCCCATCTCCAGTGCGGGATTCACACAGATACGGTCATAGCCATAGAGTTGCTCGGTGTACATGCCTCCCATCGAGGTGCCGATAATCAGGTGGGGACGCTCCTGCTCACAGGTTTGGTGCAACAAGTCGATAGCCACCTGCGGATGGATGGGCAGGTCGGGGGCTATCACTCTCGCCTGTGGCATGACCTCACGAAGTCGTGATACTGTTCCAGACTGTCCGCTGCTGGCAAAGCCATGAACATATAGGACGGTCTTGCCAGCCATCAGTTCTGGATATTGTTTTGTATAAGGATTTTCCATAAGACGATACTTGACGGGTGCAAAGATAGTAAAAAATCCTCGATAATGGCGGATATGTCGTGAAAAATGTGTAAATTTGCAACCGTGATATTACTACCGACTAAGTTCGTCACTAGGACCTTATCCGTACGAATCAGTCTGATGATCGTATTTGCGATAGCGACGCTGCTGACCGTAGCGCTCCTCATCATGTTCCATTTTTCGAGGAAGGTGGTGAAGAAGGAGGCGAGGCAGAAAGCCGAGCAGACGCTGGAGGGCACCGTGCGCCAAGTGGATAATGTGTTGCTGAGCGTAGAGCAGTCAGCGGGTAATATCTATTGGGACCTGTTGAGCCATCTTGACCAGCCAGAGCGGATGTTCACCTATAGTCGTAAGGTTGTAGAGACCAACCCCTATGTCGCTGGCTGTGCTATTGTGTACGAGCCTTATTACTACAAGGAGCACGGGCAGTATTTCATGGCTTATTACCATCATGCCAATGAAATGTCAGACTCCCCCATCATTCAGTCTGAGACTTTCGGGAATGTACCCTATACGGAGCAGATATGGTATACCCAACCGATGGAGACGGGGCATCCTTGTTGGCTGAACCCCTTGAAAGACAACCAGACAGGGGGGGATGCGATTATTACCTTCTGCCTGCCGATTTATAGTGCCGAGGGGCGACCTGTGGGCGTGTTTGCCGTGGATGTGTCGCTCTCCTTGCTCTCCCAGATCGTGCTGGCGGCAAAACCGTCTCCAAACTCCTATGCTACCTTGCTGGGAAGTGACGGCTCGTATATCGTCCATCCAGACAGTACCAAACTCTCTCATCGGTTCATTATGGACTACCAGGATGACCACGAGTTGACAGCGGCAGGAAAGGCTATGACAGCAGGCGAGACAGGCTATAAGCATTTGAAGGTGAATGGGGTCGACAGTTATGTGTTCTACAAACCTTTCAAACGTGCCGAGGTGCCAGGTCGCTCACAGGATGATGCGGGCTGGAGCATAGGTATTGTCTATCCAGAGGCAGATATCTTTGGGGAGTACAATGAACTATTGTATATCGTAATAGGTATCGCGATTGTGGGACTGTTCCTCTTACTGGCTGGTTGTTGGGCTATCGCCCACCATCAATTATTGCCGTTGAGGATGCTTTCCAAATCCGCCCAGCGTATTGCGGAAGGACATTATGACGAGCCTATTCCAGACAGTGAGCAGGAGGATGAGGTGGGTCGTCTGCAAGACCATTTCCAGCAGATGCAGCAGGCACTGTCTACCCACGTGGGAGAACTGAAACGGTTGACGGAGGACCTTCGCTCACGGGGAGAGGTCTTGGCAGAGGCTTATGAGCAGATGAGGAAGTCTGATCGCGTCAAGACGGCTTTCCTCCATAATATGACCGATCAGATGACGGTTCCCGTCAGTTCTATAGAGACAGATGTCACAACCCTCTGCGAGCATTGTCAGGAGATGAGCCCTCAGGACGCTAGCCAAGTGGTAGCGCATATAGAGGAGCAGGGTAAGGTGGTCACCGTGTTGCTCAACGAACTATTGGATGCCTCTTTAAAGGAAGTAAAGGAATAAGAAGATGAGGAACAAGATACGCCATATTCGTCAGTCGCTGCCATTGAAACTGAGTATCAGCATCCTGTTGATGACGATGCTCATCTTCCTGATGTCGTTGGGAGTCCTGTTCATCCGGTCACGCAGGCATATCAAGCAGGAGGCAATGGAGCATGCTGCCAGTGTGCTGAATACGACCGCCCAGTGTATGAAGCGTTATTTGGGTACGGTGGAGGTGGCAACTCATTCGAACGATTGGCTTGTGACAGAAAACCTGCAGCCCGACGACTTGCTTTCCTATTCCCGTCGTATCGTCCAACTGAATGCTAATGTCAACGGATGCTCTATTACGATGGAGCCAGACATGTTTCCCCAATATGGCAGATATTTCTCCGCTTACTCTGTCCGTGAGGCGGAGTACGAGTATTTCGATAAGGTATGGTACAAGACACCACGGGAGTTGGGAAAGGCGTGTTGGGTGGATCCTTTTGATGACTTCAACGAGGGAACGCTGTCAGCAGAGGGGATGATAGCCTCTTACTGTAAGCCGCTCTATGCTGACGGGAAGTTTATCGGAGTCATCTCTACCGACTTGTCGCTGGACATGCTGGCGAATGTGATCGCAGAGGAGAAGCCCTATCCGAATGCCTATTTCTTGCTGTTGGGGGAGGACGGACATTATTATGTGCACCCAGACTCCACCCGGTTGGTCAGTCAGACCATCTTCGATGTAGCCGATGCCCGCAGCCATCCAGATGTCATCGCCTTAGGACATGAGATGACGACAGGACATCAGGGGATGATGAAGGTTCGTGTCAACGGACAGCCCTGCCAGGTGAGTTATTGTCCAGTGGATGGCACCAACTGGAGCCTTGCCCTTGTCTGTCCGGACAGTGACATCCTTCGGAGTTATAATCAGTTGACCTATATTATCCTGGCATTGATCGCTGTCGGTCTGGTTCTGATACTATGGCTCTGTCGTAAGATCGTCACGCATGCCATTCGTCCCTTGAACCGTCTTGTAGACCAGTCGCAACGCATAGCGGAAGGTCATTATGATGAGCAGATTCCACGCAGTACTCGGGTGGATTCTGTAGGACGGTTGCAGAATAGTTTCGCCGCCATGCAGGAGTCCCTTGACCGTCATATCAACCAGATACAGAAGGTAAACGAGGAGACCGCCCAGCGTAATGAGAAACTTCAGCAGGCAAGTCTGTTGGTACAGGAGGCAGACCGTCAGAAGAGGGTGTTCATTCAGAACATGACACACCAGATACGTACTCCGCTGAATATCATCATGGGCTTTGCGCAGGTGTTGCGAGACAATATCAAGGACCTGCCCGTCGAGGAGGTGAGGAATATCACGGATACGATGAGTCATAACTCCATGACCCTCAACCGTATGGTGCTGATGCTTTACGACAGTTCGGACACGGGGCTCTCGGAGGAGATGAATAGCCGGAACTATGAGGAGGTGTCGTGTAATGAGATGGCACGTGAGAGCATTGCTAATACCAATCTTCATTTCCCTGATCTTCCTGTTACCTTCAAGACAGAACTTCCCGATTCGTTCTGTATCCGTACCAGTCGCCTTTATCTGATGCGCAGTCTGCGTGAGATCCTGTATAACTCGGCAAAGTATTCTGATGGTCAGCATATCACCCTGCATGTCTCGAAGACAGACACGGTGGTCCGCTTTGTTTTTGAGGACACTGGTTCTGGTATCTCAGAGGAATACTACGAGCAGATATTTGTGCCATTCACCAAGGTTGATGACCTCTCAGAGGGCTTGGGTTTAGGACTTCCTCTGACGAAGCGTCATATTCAGAATCTGGGCGGTAGCCTCACCCTTGACACCAGTTATCATGACGGTTGCCGCTTTGTGGTGGAGTTACCTCTTTTAACGTGAGAAAATAGTAAGATCATGATTGACAGAGTGACGATAGACAAAATCATGGATGCCACCAATATTGTGGATGTGGTGGGCGAGTTCGTGAGCCTCCGTAAGGCGGGGGTGAACTATAAGGGCTTGTGTCCATTCCATGACGACAAGACCCCGTCGTTCATGGTGTCGCCCTCGAAGCAGATATGTCATTGTTTTGCCTGCGGCGAGGGAGGCAATGCTGTCAATTTCCTGATGAAGCATGAGCAGATCACCTATCCCGAGGCACTGCGCTGGTTGGCGAGGAAATACAATATCGAGATTGAGGAGCGTGAACTCTCCGACGAGGAGAAGAAGGAGCAGAGTGACCGTGAGTCGATGTTTATTGTCAACGAGTGGGCTTGCCAGTATTTTCATGAGATACTGAGTAATGATGTCGACGGACAGGCTATCGGTAAACAGTATTTCCGCAGTCGTGGTATCCGTGACGATATCATCAAGAAGTTTCAGTTGGGCTTCGCCCTCACCAAGCGTGACGCCCTTGTCAACGAGGCACGTCGTAAGGGTTATAAGGACGAGTACCTCGTCAAGACAGGGCTATGTATAGAGAACGAGCGTGGCATCTACGACCGTTTTGCGGGTCGTGCCATCTTCCCTTGGTTGAATGTCAGCGGTAAGGTGGTCGCCTTTGGTGGCAGAAAACTCGATGCGGCTACGAAGGGTGTGCAGCAGAAATACGTCAACTCGCCCGACTCCGAGATCTATCATAAGGAACGGGAGTTATATGGTATCTTCCAGGCGAAGAAGGCTATTGTCAAAGAGGACTGTGTCTATATGGTGGAGGGCTATACCGACGTGATAGCGATGCATCAGTGTGGACTGGAGAACGTGGTGGCAAACTCAGGTACGGCACTCTCTGTCTACCAGATTCGTCTGCTGCGCCGTTTTACCCAGAACATCGTATTGCTCTATGACGGTGATGAGGCGGGTATCCATGCCGCCATGCGAGGTACTGACATGCTGCTGCAAGAGGGAATGAACGTGAAGGTGCTGCTGTTGCCTGACGGTGATGACCCAGACTCTTTCTCCCGTAAGCATACGGCAACGGAGTTCCGACAATATATCGAGGACCATCAGACCGACTTCATCCAGTTCAAGACCGACCTATTGCTGAAAGGGGTGAAAGACCCTATCAAACGAGCAGAGGCGATAAACAGCATCGTACGCTCCGTGAGTGTGATACCTGATCCCATCGTGCGCTCTGCCTATATCTCCGACTGTTCCCGTCGCTTGGAAGTAGATGAGCGGACACTGATCTCGCAGACGAATAAGTATATCGCTGGCGACAAGGAGGAACAGCGCAAGGAGGCAGAGCGAGAGGAACGGCAACAGGAGCAGGAGACACCCCCAGAGCCGATAGGACTGCATACGCTTCAGGAGCAGACCTCAGAGGTGGAGCGCATGCTCATACAACTGATTATCCGTCATGGCGACATGGTGATTATGAGGGGACTGGAGACCGAGGATGGCGGCTTCATCGATATGAATGTCGCCCAATATATTGACTTCGACTTCAGTGGCGACGGACTCTCCTTCAGCAACGACCTCTATAACCATATCCTGCATGAGGCGGTGATGCGTTCCATGGAGGACGGTTTCAAGGCAGAGACCTACTTTACCCAACACCCTGATATTGAGGTGAGCCAACTCGCCACCCGCCTTGCCGTGGACAACTACCAACTGGGGCGTGGCTTCGAGATGAAACAGACGGAGCAGGGCATGCGCCAACAAGTGGAGCACTTGATTCTCGATTTCCGCTATGTCATTGTGAATGAGCGGAAGAAGGAACTCATGAACGAACTCAAGACAAATCCGGAGATTTATAAGAGCCAGGAGTTCAAGGAGGAGTTCAAAAGACTGAATGAGATTTATCAGCAGTTAAGTATAAAATTAGGGCGATAGATGCAGTCACTACTATATATCATAGGTGTTACCCTGATGTGGGTCGTCATCGCCTTGGCTGTCATCCATGTGGTGATGGACAACCGACAGCCTGCCAAGACGATGGCGTGGGCATTGGTGATTATCTTCGTGCCTGTCATCGGACTGGTGTTCTACCTCTTCTTCGGCATCAACCATCGCAAGGAGCGACTGGTCAGTCAGCGCAGCCTCGACCAGTTGACGAAACGCTCCATGCTGAGTTTCGTGGAGCAACAGAACCTGCGGGTGCCTGAGCGGCAGAAGCAGTTGGTCGACCTCTTTGTCAACCAGTCTTTTTCCTTACCTTTCAAAGACAATCAGGTGGATATTATGACAGACGGTTATGCCTTCTTCCCAGAGTTGCTGCGGGACATCGCCCAGGCGAGTCATCATATCCATATCGATATGTATATCTTCGAGGACGATGCATTAGGACGACTGGTCGCCGACGCGCTCATCGATAAGGCGAGGGCGGGTGTGCATATCCGTGTCATCTATGATGATGTGGGCTGCTGGAATGTGGGGCATGCCTTCTTCGAGCGGATGCGAGAGGAGGGTATCGAGGTAACTCCCTACCTGCCTGTGCGCTTCCCCTCATTTACGAGTAAGGTCAACTACCGCAACCACCGAAAACTGATCGTCATCGATGGCAGGGTGGGGTATATCGGTGGAATGAATATCGCCTTGCGCTATGTGAAGGGAACAGGTGAGCAGCCATGGCGTGATACGATGTTGCGTATGACAGGTGGCGCCGTCTATGGCATCCAACGTGCCTTCCTCGTCGACTGGTATTTCGTCGATCGCACCCTGATCACCGACCGTGTCTATTATCCTTACCTCTCACCTCTCACCTCTCACCTCTCACCAAACAACTGCTTGGTGCAAGTTGTCACCAGTGGTCCCACCAATCCCTATCCAGAGATTATGCAGGGCTATGTCCGTGCCATCCAGTCGGCACGTCGTTATATCTATATCGAGACACCTTATTTCCTGCCTAACGAACCCGTACTCTTTGCTTTGAAGACGGCAGCGGTGGCTGGTGTTGATGTTCGCATCCTCTGTCCCCGTCGTTCCGATGCCCGTTTTGTGGAATGGGCATCACGCTCCTACCTTCGTGAGGCTTACGAGGCAGGCATCAAGATATATCTCTATGAGTCAGGGTTCCTCCACTCCAAGATGATGGTGTGTGACGACTCGCTGACCACCTGTGGCTCTACCAATGTCGACTTCCGTTCCTTCGAGAATAATTTCGAGGCGAATGTGTTTATCTACGACGAGGGAATCGCCTTGCGTATGAAGAATATCTTCCTGAAAGATCAGGAGCAGTCAGTTCTCTTGGGTGATATTCCCCCAAGAGTTCATCCCTCTTTCAAGAAACGCTTGTGGGAGAGTCTCACCCGTCTGCTCTCACCGTTATTGTGAGGGCTACCTAATGTGTAATAAGTGTAATAGTTTATCACTATTATTTCATTTGAGTTCTTTCCGCTTTTAACTTTCAAAAGCAAGAAACGAGTGAAATATTTGTTTTTTCAAAGTAAAAAATATATCTTTGCAAGCAAAAACGTGCGAAATGGATAGATTGTATAAGACTTATGGTCGCCTGTTGGCGGGAACGGAATTGAGTTTTACCAGATATCTTTATGAAAAGATAAACTGGGATAATAGGTTAATCGTGATTAAAGGAGCCAAGGGTGTCGGCAAGACGACGATGCTCCTTCAGCATATCCTACGCACTTTTAAGGACAAGCAGAAGGCTCTTTATGCCTCACTTGATCACATTTGGTTTGCCAATCATTCAATTCTTGACTTGGCAGAATATCACTACACTCATGGTGGTACTCACCTATTCCTGGACGAGGTACATAAGTACAAAGGGTGGCAGCAAGAAATCAAGAATATCTACGATTCCTATCCGCAATTGCATGTTGTGGTTACAGGTTCATCGATGCTAAAGTTGGAGGAATCGTTGATGGGTGATCTTTCACGCCGTCATCGCCAATACACGCTGGAGGGATTGTCGTTCAGGGAATACCTGCAGTTGGAGCAGGTGGCTCAGTTGCCAGTCCTCCCTTTAGAAACGATACTAATCGACCATTTCATGCAGGCATCAGAGATTACGTCGAAGGTGAAGGTGCTTCAGCATTTCGAGAAATATCTTGAGACGGGTTATTATCCCTTTTATCGCGAAGAAGGTGACGGCTTTGCCGACCGCCTCCAGCAGGTGATAGAGACCATTGTCACCAGCGAGATTCCTTCTGTGGGCAACATTGAATACGATTCTGTCTTTAAGACCAAGCAGTTACTGGCGGTATTGGCAGAAAGTTCGCCTTACACCTTGAACATATCTGGACTTTGCGTCACGTTACAAGCATCACGCAATAATGTGTTGAAACTCATCGACCTGATGGACAAGGCGGCATTGGTGCGTCGACTTTACTCTGTTGATAGTGGGATGAACATGCTGACGAAGCCTGAAAAGGTTCTGTTCTACAACACCAACTTGATGCACTGTCTGACTCCACATGTAGAAGAGGGGACGATGCGTGAGACATATTTTGCATCGCAAGTGGGTGTCGGTCATAAACTCTCCATGCCTTATCAAGGTGATTTGGTTGTAGATGGGAGATGGCTTTTTGAAGTAGGAGGAAAGAATAAAGGTTTCAAACAGATAAAGGGAATTGAAGACAGTTACGTTGTTAGCGATGGTATCGATATAGGTCACGGAAAGAAGATTCCACTTTGGCTTTTTGGTCTGCTTTATTAATAACCAGTGCAAAAATTGCACAAGTTCCTCAGTATAAGAGTTGTTTTAACAAGGTAAACTGTTCGGAATTCCCGAACAGTAAGAAGCGCTATTTTGTTTTTTACAGGTGAAAACGGACTAAGTTTGGAAATAAATTCTTACCTTTGCAACCATGAGACGGTTGTTGTACATTCTGTTTCTAGTTGTTTTACTAATCTCATGTTCTGCTGACCATGAGACGGAACGCTCGTTCTCTATGATCAGTGAACTATTAGAAAACAACTCGACCGACTTGGCTTTGCAACTCTTAGATAGTATGAAAGCGAAAAGAGCCGAGATGCCAGAGAAATACCAGATGAGGTACGAACTGCTGAGAGTAGAGGCATTGAATAAGGCTTTCTCCCCATTAGACTCACTCACCATGATGGATACCGTCCTTAATTATTACGAGTCACATGGCAGTCGTACTGAAAAGATGATGGCAAACTATATGATGGGGTGTGTCCATAGAGACCGAGGCAATTCTCCTGTCGCCTTAGAGTTTTATCGGAAAGCCACAGGATATGCGGATACCGCAGAAATTGCAGAGGTGCGGACACTAAGCAGGATTTATGCGCAAATCGCAGATATTTTTCATAGACAGCGTACCCCACAATTAGAAATGAAGGCTAGGAGGGAGGCTGTTCGCTTCGCGTTGAAAGCAAAAGACACGATAGCGGCAATCAATTATTATGCCTATCTGGCAGGCTCATATCACATGATGGGCAAGATGGATTCTGCTCTGATGATAAACCAAACAGGTGCCAATACCTATATAAAAATGGGGCGAAAAGACCTGGCTGCAGGGATGTTACCTTTGTCAATAGACATCTATCTTCGGCAAAGCAGATTTGATGAGGCGAAACAGGCAATGAATCTATTCGAGCAAGAGTCTGATTTGTTTAAGGGTGATGATATTTCTCATGGGCATGAATTATACTATTTCTATAAGGGACAATATTATGATGGAATAGGAAAAAGAGACTCCGCTTTATATTATTACAGGAAACTATTGCAATATCCGCAGATAGAGAATCTACAGGCTGCCTATGAGGGATTGACAAAGACCTATAAAGAAGTCGGGGTGGCTGACTCTGCCACCAAATATGCTATCCTTTATACAGAAGCCAACGATTCTGTGAGTCTGAAGAGTTCCTCACAGGAGATTGTCAAGATGCAAGCATTGTATGACTATAATGAGAATCAACGCATAGCGGCAGAGAAGGAAAAGGAGACGGAGCGACTACGATATTTGCTCTATATTATTGTTATAGTAGTTTGCTTTGTCGCATACCTTGTCTCAAGATTTTTCCTGTGGCAGAGAAGGAAGAAATTTAGAGAAATAGCAAAGGCTAATACAAAATATGCAGAGATACTATCTCAATACAACAAGTCGCTGGCGGAGTTGGAATCCTTGAAAGGCGGTTTTGAAACGTATCAGGCAGAGAAGCAAAAAGAGATAGAGAGTTTGAAGCAGGTATTGTCTGTTTATCAGTCTGACAATACCAGTCCCGAGAAGTGGAATATTGAGCAGGCATTGCTTGACAGTCGTATCGTCCACCACTTACACCAATCGGCAAGTAAGGCGCAGATGGCAACCAATGCCGAATGGAACGACCTGCGGGATGTCGTCTCAGAGCACTTGCCCGACTTCTACCAGCGGATTGCTGCCCATAAGGATTTGACAGATAAAGAAGTCCTTGTCTGTATACTTAGCAAGTTGAGGTTTATCCCTTCTGAGATGGTTGTATTGTTAGGATTAACCTCTCAACGCATCACCAATATCCGCAGTAGGATTAACATGAAATTGTTCCATGAGAAAGGAGCACAAGGCTTAGAGGCGAATTTGAGGCGTTTCTAACAACCTCGGTGTAAAAAGTGTAAATGCCGTCCTAAATCATTAAGAAACAAATAGTTGCCTTTTTGCGCTCTCCGTTTCAGGTGTAAAAAGTGTAATCAAATACTTTTCTCCATTTGCTCAATCATCATAATTTTGCAACTGAATTTTAACTTTTACAAAAAGATGATGAAAAAATTATTTCTTTTATGCTGCTTCTTTGCAGTGACGCTGACCACCAATGCTAATGGGTGGATCCGTTTCCAAGTCAATTTTAACGATCCTGTCCTTATAGGATCAGGGAGCCATCGTACTCCTATACAGCCCCCTGCTGTGTATATAGAGGATTACGTGCTTAGTTTCAATGCCTTTGAAGATGATTGTGCTATACAATTGTTCGATGAGGATGATGTCATTGTCTTCTCTGGTGTCATGCCAGCAGGGACGACAAGTTTTCAACTTCCATCTACCTTAGAAGGGGAGTATCAGATTCAACTTGTCTATGGAAACTTCATTTTCACAGGTTATGTAGAATTGTAAGATTTATATAGCAATAATTAAATAATTCATTCACACTAATTAAATTTGTTTTATTATGAAAAAAGAACTATTTCCTTTCATGTTTCTTATGGTTACTATTGTTTTTTCATCCTGTGCTAACAATGAAGAAGGTGAAAACTACACGAAGAATGAGACAGAAACGGTCGTGGGTATACAAAGTACCCTTAGCCGCTCTGAAATGTTAAATGTTCAGAAATCATTTGTTGGTTGTTTTTATGGTGCACATAGAAGAGCAGAAGAAGTGCTCTCAGAATCAGATGCCCAACAGATGTTAAGTCCTCTTGTGGCTGATGGCACTGCTATCGTTGCACAGATTCAAGAAGCAGCAAGATCTGGTGAACTGGGAATGACCGCTCAAGAATCTTTGCAGTTGGAAACGATGACTGCCGAACAATTGGCAGAATTATCTTTTGTTGTTTACAATCTTAATGATCCTTTAATGATGGATGAGTTATTTGCTTATATCCAACAGGAGATAGATTCCAATGTTATGCCTCTTTCAGATGAACCGGGAGCATATTCAAGGAAAGAACTGGTGGATTGTCTTACTATAGCATTTGGTATCGGGGAAATATCGGGGCTGTTTGGTTATCTTGATGGAACATATACTGTTATGACGGCAAGAACAGCATTTCAAATAGCAAGAGGGTTTGTTGGAAGGACTTTAGGCTGGATAGGACTAGCTTATACGGCATATGAATATGGGAACTGTTTGCTGAGTAAGAAGAAAGGAAACAAATAATCCATATCTGTATGGATTTATTCAGCATAAAACAAGATAGGATCAGTCGTAAAAGTTACTGGATGACCATGCTCATATTATGTGTGGTAACTTGTGGGGTGTTTGCCCCACAGGTTCTTCTGTATGAGAAGATGAGCGATGCGTTGTTCTATATCCTATTTGTTATAGATTTCTTCTATTTCGTCATTTCCATGATCCTGATAGTCATTATGGTCAGAAGAAGGTTGAATGATGCAGGGGTATCTCCTCCAGATAGATTTACCTTATGGGTTGCTCTCATCCCATTTGTTTTATGGTTCTCATATAGGTTAGATTTGGATATCATAGGTTATGCTTATGCTATCATATCTTTTCTGATTATCCAGGTCTTGTGTTTAAAAGGCAGCATAAAAAAAGAAGTTTGATATAGTATGAACAGATAATGAAAGAGTATTTATTAATTAACGTGAATTCGACGAATTGTTTACTACGAAATTTCATAGTAGCAATTTTCAAGGAAAAGGTTGTCAGGTTGACAAAACACCGATAACCATTGGCTTTGCAACCTTTTTGAGGTTGTCAAGGTTGACATAAGGTTGTCAAGAAAAGCAGGGTTAATAATGAATTCTCTCGAGAATTGGGGCGTTTGAAGGCACCTAACGTGGTGAAAGGTGCCTCCTTTCGGATGAATTCTCTCGAGAATCTGGCAAGGAGTGGCAATATAAAGACTTTGATACCCCAAGCAAAAGCATTGTCAAGTCCGGCGTTGGATATAACACCCTTACCACACCTTCACACCCTGTAATGCAAAAATTCTTATATAGAAATGAGGGTGTGTCAAAATAGGCACATCCTCTTTTTTTATCGCAAAGCCCCGACTTTCTCAAGCCAGGGCTTTGTTATGTCGTAAAGTTTTTGTACCTTTACAACATCAAATTCTATATTATGCAAAGGTACCACTTTCGCCCGTATTCACCAAATCAGACGATACTTTTTCCGCAAAGGATTGATAAAGACATTGCGGATGACGATCCCGTCCGCCTAATCAGCAGCATAGTAGAGAGTCTCGACCTGAGCAGTTTCCGCAGGTTGTATAAGGAGCGTGGGCGCAGTCCATACGATCCGAAGATGCTGCTGAAGGTAGTCATCTACGCCTACATGACCAACATCTATTCCTGCCGCAGGATAGAGAAGGCTCTCAAGCGCGACATCCACTTCATCTGGCTGGCAGGCTATGAGCAGCCGGACTTCATCACCATCAACCGTTTCCGTAACCGTGTGAAGGATGAGATAAACAACGTCTTCACCCAGTTGGTCCTGCTTCTCTCCGCCAAGGGATTGGTGACGCTGGATGTGGAGTATGTCGACGGGACAAAGATAGAGTCGAAGGCCAACAAGTACACCTTCGTATGGCGCAAGACCGTAGAGAAGAACCGTGCCAAACTGATGGAGAAGATCCGTGTGTTGCTCTCCCAGGTTGACGAAGCCATCGCCCAGGACAAGGCAGCCGCAGACGAGGCGATCTGTTTCACTCCCGAGACGCTGACGGAGATTGCAGAAGAACTGCGCCAGTCCCTTGCTGAGCAGCCCGACCCGAAGAGCAAGGAGGAGAAAAAGGCAGTACGCGAGAAGCAGAAACGAGTAAAGCAGATAGAGAATATGCGTGACAAGCTCTCCGAGTATGACAACCACCTTGAGACATTAGGTGAGCGCAACTCCTATAGCAAGACAGACCCAGACGCCACCTTCATGCGCATGAAAGAGGACGCGATGAACAATGGGCAGACCAAGCCGGGCTACAACCTGCAGATAGCCACCGAAAACCAGTTCATCACCGACTTCGGTTTCTTCCACAACCCGACCGATACACTCACCATGATACCCTTCCTTTCCTCCTTCTCCGACAGGTACGGCCACTATG
>ERZ842401.3554-NODE-3554-length-19188-cov-20.061046_pt1 | contig 19188 bp, 15 predicted proteins | sample MGYA00521270_ERZ842401 | MGnify/ENA primary metagenome ERZ842401 (study PRJEB31892, sample SAMEA3878208) | bioreactor metagenome | biome: Moose rumen | place: Sweden | collected 2011-10 | study: EMG produced TPA metagenomics assembly of the PRJEB12797 data set... | reverse complement strand
AGAATACCAAGGTGCTCCAGGATGGCAAGACCTATCAGTTTGATGCCATGTGGGTAAGTTCACTTTGCGACTCTACTGCCAAGGGTAAACCCGACATTGAACTAGTAGATATGACCAGCCGCTTCCGCACCATTGATGATATCATGGAAGTGACCACCAAGCCTATCATCTTTGATGGTGATACAGGTGGTTTGACAGAGCATTTTGTTTATACAGTCCGTTCTTTGGAACGCATGGGTGTAAGTATGGTCATCATTGAGGATAAGACGGGCTTGAAGAAGAACAGTCTGTTTGGCACAGAGGTGAAGCAGACGCAGGCTGCTATTCCTGACTTCTGTGAAAAGATACGTGCGGGTAAGAAAGCACAGAAGACCAAGGAGTTTATGATTTGTGCCCGTATTGAGAGCCTGATTCTGGAGCAAGGTATGGAGGATGCACTGGAACGCGCCTTTGCCTTTAGTGAGGCAGGTGCTGATGCCATCATGATCCACAGTCGCAAGAAAGACCCTGCTGAAATCTTTGAGTTTGTAGCCAAGTTCCGTGAGAAGAACAGCACGACACCTATTGTGGTTGTGCCTACTTCTTTCAACACTGTCACTGAGCAGGAGTTCAAGGATAGGGGCGTGAACGTGGTTATCTATGCCAACCAACTCACGCGTACAGGCTTTCCTGCCATGCAGGATGCAGCACGTACCATTCTGGAGAACCATCGTGCTAAGGAGTGCGATGACAAGTGCATGAGTATTAAGGAAATTATCACATTAATCCCCGAAGAGTAATGATTAGTCCAAAGTTTTTTTATGATACATTAGCCAGCTATGGTATTAATTTCTATGCTGGCGTTCCTGATTCTTTGTTGAAGAATCTATGTGCCTATATTACCGACCATGCAGATGCTGCCCATAACATAATAGCCGCCAACGAAGGTGGCGCTATGGGTTTGGCAGCAGGTCACTATCTGGCTACCAGTCAGATTCCTGTCGTCTATATGCAGAACTCAGGTGAGGGTAATATTATTAACCCGCTCGCATCATTGACAGACCCCGATGTTTATAACATTCCTGTTCTGTTGGTGATAGGCTGGAGAGGTAAACCCGGAGTGCATGATGAGCCACAGCACGTAAAGCAGGGCAAGGTAACAACAGGTCTGCTGAATGTGATGGGCATTGACTATACCGTTCTTTCCAAAGAAGAGGAAAAAGCCGAGGCACAGATAAAGAAGGCTGTTGCCTATATGCAGGCAACCAAACAGTGTTATGCTTTGGTAATTGAAAAGGATACATTCGATGCCTATACATTGCAGAATGTTGAAAAGAACGACCTCACGATGAGCCGTGAAGAGGCTATTCGGACTGTAGCAGCATCTCTTGAAGAAAAGGATGTCATCGTTTCGACAACAGGTATGATTTCTCGCGAACTCTTTGAATATCGCACTGCGATGAATGAGGGGCATGAACGTGATTTCTTGACCGTTGGCTCTATGGGCCATGCTTCTCAAATAGCCCTAGGCATTGCTTTGGCAAAACAAGACCGCACGGTATGGTGTTTCGATGGCGACGGTGCTTCAATCATGCACATGGGCAGCATGGCTATTGTGGCTAACAAAGCTGCAAAGAACTATGTTCATGTTGTTTTCAACAATGGTGCCCATGATTCTGTCGGTGGTCAGCCTACGGTTGGCTTGAAGATCAATCTGCCTGCAATCGCACAGGCCGTAGGTTACCCTGTTGTTTACTCTGTAGAGACCAAGGAGTATCTTCAGGAACTCCTTGATAAGATTAAGAATTTGGATGGCCCAATCTTCTTGGAAGTGAAGGTGAAGAAAGGTAACCGCAAGGATCTTGGTCGCCCGACAACTACTCCAATTCAGAACAAAGAGGCCTTAATGGAATTCTTATGCAAAAAATAATTAATGGTATAGAGCATTTGCAAGAAACGCTCGCAGGTGCTACAAAGGTTTTCGTGGTGAGTGATTCTTCATTCCCCTTTCTCAATATTAAGAATGATATTGAGAACATGGGATATCCTCATGTTATGTTCTCTGACTTTACGCCCAACCCATTGTATGAGCAGGTTTGTAAAGGCATAGACCTCTTCCAGATTACCAAATGTGATTGTATCCTGGCAGTAGGCGGAGGCAGTGCTATCGATGTGGCTAAATGTATTAAGCTGGCAGTATTGGCAAAAGAAGGTAATGCTGCTATTATCCCGCCATTGGTATCTCAGAGGTTGCCAATTGACGGCACGAAGATACGTTTTATTGCTATTCCGACAACAGCAGGTACAGGCAGCGAATCCACTCATAATGCCGTGATGTATTATGAAGGAGCCAAACAGACCGTGACAAACGATGGTGTTCTCCCTGACTATGCTATTTTGGAACCTTCTGTGTTGAAAACATTGCCTCTCTACCAGAAAAAGTGTACCATGATGGATGCCCTTTGCCAGGGCATAGAGTCATGGTGGAGCGTAAATTCTACAGAAGAAAGCTATGAGTATAGCAGAAAGACGATAGAACTTATCATGGCCAACTGGCGGAAGTACATCTTTGAGAATGATGACGATGCTGCAGCGCAGATTATGTTGGCTGCTAACTATGGAGGCCGTGCTATTAATATTACTCAGACAACCGCAGCCCATGCTATGAGCTATAAGATTACTTCGCTTTATAGATTGCCTCACGGGCATGCCGTAGCTGTTTGCTTACCAGAAATATGGACGTATATGTTAGGTCACATGGATAAGTGCTTGGACGTCCGTGGCTCAGATTATCTGAGTGAGATATTTGAGGAAATTGCTCATGCGATGTCTGCAAATACGATCCAAGATGCTATCAATTGTTTCAGGATTATAATGGATGAAATGCAGATGCAAAATCCTGTCTCAGAAAATAGAGAACAAGATCTTAAGACTCTTGTGACTTCCGTAAATCCAGTAAGATTGAAAAACAATCCTGTTGAACTGGATGAAGAGACTATCAGATTTTTGTATAAAGTCATTGTAAAATAAGATTTTTGGCAGCTTAATTTCCTATTTGTAGGCTTGCCATATTTCTTGATTGGAGCATATATCAAAAAGTTAGGAAAACAGGCATATAACAAGGTCGAGATGCTGCTGGGGGGGTACTTCTGTTTTCTTTTACCTCAATTGTAGAAAATAGATTGCTAATAGTGTTAGGCTTGAATCCAGAAAGGGATCATTATCTAAGTACTACATTTTTGGCAGTATCTTTATTTCTTTTGTTTTTGAATAGGATGCAGGAAAAACCGACAGCAATTTCAATAATGGGTGCAAGAGATAGTCTGTATATTTATATCTTCCATCCTATATGGATGTACTTCTTTTATATGGTCAATGGTATGATGCCAGAAAGTAAGATTGCAGACTTCCTGTCTATTGTTTCTCCTATCATCATTTTAGGCTGTACAATCATACAAATTATGCTCCTCAGAAAGGTAAAAATGATTCAATAGTAATAATGGAAAGCAACTCAACAAAAAATAAGCGAATTGCCAAAAATACATTCGTTCTATATCTACGAATGCTTTTTTTGATGGCAATACATCTTTATACTTCTCGAGTTATATTGGAAGCACTTGGAGTAGAAGATTTTGGTATATATAATGTAGTGGGAGGATTTGTTGCGATGTTTGCAGTTCTTACTCAATCTTTATCTGCTGCAGCTAGTCGTTTTTTCAACTATGAAATGGCAAGTGGGGATAGAGAAAGATTGTCTAAAGTGTTTTCAACCACTCTTATTATTCATATTGCATTGGCTGCTTTTATAGCATTTTTAGCAGAGGGTATAGGAATATGGTTTGTTAATGACATGATGGTTATTCCTGCTGATCGACTCAATGCAGCAAATTGGGTCTTTCAGTTCTCTGTGTTAGCTTTTTGTTTGAATCTGATAACAGTTCCTTATCATGCGGTTATTATTGCCCATGAACGAATGAACGTTTTTGCTTATATTAGCATTTTTGAGGGAATAAGCAGTCTGTTAATTTGTTATTTGCTATACATATTACCCATTGATCGTCTGGTATTTTATGCGATTCTGATATTTCTCATTCGTGTTTCTATCATGGTAATGAATCAGCTCTATTGTAAGAAGCATTTTGCTGAAAGTATTTTTAAGCTATCATTAGAAAAGAGTTTTTATAAGGAGATATTTGGTTTTGCAAGTTGGAATATGATAGGAGCAGCATCCGGTGTGTTGAGAAATCAAGGTGGTAATATATTATTGAATTTGTTTTTCGGCCCTGTGGTTAATGCAGCACGTGCAGTTGCCAATCAAGTACTTCGAGCGGTTAATAGTTTTGTGGACAACTTCATGATGGCAATGAATCCTCAGATAACTCAATCTTATGCAAGTGGTGACCATGACTATATGATGGATCTAATATATAAAGGCTCCAGATATAGTTTTTATATGCTTCTATTTATATGCCTTCCTATACTGATTAACACAGATTATATATTGAGTTTATGGTTAAATAATGTTCCAGAACATTCATCGTTGTTTGTTCAACTTACGCTGATCTATACAATGATAGAGTCCATTTCTCGTCCATTAGTAACAGCTCAATTAGCAACAGGTAGAATTCGTAATTATCAAATAGTTGTTGGAGGATTGCAATTGTTGAATTTGCCAATTAGTTATCTGCTTCTTAGATTAGGAGGAATCCCAGAAGTTGTACTATATGTTGCGATTGTTCTTTCAATTGCTATGCTGTTGGCAAGATTGTATATGCTAAGGTCTATGATTCAATTGAAAGCTTTGAATTTCGTTAAGGAAGTATTATTCAATATTGTTGCAGTTTCTTTTTTTTCTGCTATTTTCCCACTTATTTTTTTCAAGACTGATCCTGGTGTTTTTTTTACTTTTTGCATCAGTGTATTATTATGTTGTATTAGCTGTATTATCTCTGTATATTATATTGGTTTTAGTAAATCAGAACGCATATTTGTCAGGCAAAAGCTACATAGTTTAATGTTGAAGAAATAGTTCTTCAAGTAAACTATTTATCAAAATTTTAAAAACAGTTTTGACGATGAAAAAAAAATCAGAGTTGTTCCCTGTTTCAATATTCGTTGTTCTATTATTTGCTTATTGTTTATCCTTTATGTTTCTTTGGGATAAAACATTTTCAGATAATAAGGCAGATATCTCAGATAGACGATGGCTTATTTATTCCGCATATTTATTATCGACATATAGTGCATCAATATGGATACCTCATATAAATATTAAAATCAATGGGGTTCATGTTATATGTTTGTTGTGGTGTATAACTATGCCTTTTATTATTCTTTATAACCATGGTGATCTTAAGGAGATTGCTATTACTTTGTTGTGGCCTTTACTTTTCGAAGCATCTTATTTTTTAGTCAAACAGAATAAAGATAATTTGGCAATATTTAGAAAGCTCTTTGTTGCCGTTTTGTTATTTGCATCATTTTTTTTCTTTCAAAGCAGAATTGATTTTCTTTCAAATCGTCTAACTCAATCGAACACTATTTATTTTGTTTTTCTGACTCTTCCATGGTTGCTTCTTCTGAAAAGAAAAACTATCCGATTTGTTTTGCTTATTCTTTATACAATATTGGGTGTCTGGTCATTAAAACGTTCTATGATGTTGTCTCTCGTCTTTATTTGGAGTTTATATTTGATCTTATTATGGAAAGAAAAAGGGGGAAAAACTCTGAAAATGGTATTTGTTGTTATACTATTTTTTGCTGGAATCTATGGGTTTGATTATGCGAATAATGTTCTCAAAGGTGAACTTGTAGAAAGGGTATACCATGAAGAAACAGATGAGGGGGGAGACAGATTAGCTATATATCAAATAACATGGGCAATGATTCAGTCATCTTCTACAGAATCAATAATTTTTGGTCATGGGCACAATGCTGTTCGTAATAATTCAATACTTGAGATGAGTGCTCATAATGATTTTCTGGAAATTATTTATGATTATGGTCTTGTGATATTTTTGCTTTATCTTGGATTATGGGTATATGTTTTCAGACGATGCTTTAGTTTGTATAAAATCAAATCAGCGTTAGCCTTTCCTTATACCGTATCCTTGATAATATTTTTGGTGATGTCTATGGTGAGTCATTTAGTGCTTTATGCCACTTATTTTAACTACCTTGTTGTTTTTTGGGGTAGTGTGGAAGGACTGTATTATAAAAAGATTCGAATGAAAAGTGTAATAGATAGATAAAATTATTATGAAAATTGGAATATTGACATATCATCGAGCAGAGAATTATGGTGCTTTGTTACAAGCATATGCCTTAAAAACTTATCTTGAATATTTTTTAGGCTATAATGTAGAATTTGTAGATTATTGGCCGGAATATCACTCTGAGTTTTACAATTTATTCTCTTACAATACTTTTAGAAAACGTAATATAAAAGGGAAGTTGTATTACTTATTCGTTTATGTCGTCAGATTCTTCTCTAAAGTAACAAGAAAGAAAAAACTGCAAAGGTTTATGCATCAATATCTTGGTCTAAGTAAGTGTCCGTTATACACTGAGACTTCATGTAAAACAGAGAGATATGATGCTGTTATATATGGTAGCGATCAGATTTGGAGAAAACAACATCTTGGAGGAGTTGAATTTGATTCATGGTATTTTGGCTCCGACAATATTATAGCTGACAGAAAAATCGTCTATGCAGGAAGTATGGGGAGTATTGCTAACAACTCTGAAGACGAAGACTATTTGAAGAAAATGATGAATAACTTTGATAGTATTTCTGTTAGGGAGCGAGATTTACAAGATTACCTTGGGAAATTTGATGTTTGTTCAACATTGGTAAATGATCCTGTTTTCCTTTTGTCTAAAGAAGAATGGCGGAGAATAGAAGAGAAACCAAAGAATAAAGGAAAATATATAGTGTTTTATAATTTACTTCTTACTAAAGAGAGTGAAAGCTTTGCGTTAGAACTAAGTAAGAAAACAGGATTGCCTCTATATGAAATCAACTATAAAAGTTTGTTTCCAAGGCATGGTGTGAACTTAGTAAGAGCTGCTTCTATCGAGCAATTTGTAGGATTGATAGACAACGCAGAATATGTTGTGAGCAACTCCTTTCATGGTGTTGCCTTATCATTAATACTGGAGAAACAGTTTTTTGCAGTAGGTTTTGGTAAAAGAGCAAATAGAGTTGTTTCATTGCTAAATCGTTTAGACATTATTGACCGTTACTCGGAATGTGGGGTCGGGAATTTAGATTTTAGGCCTATTAATTATCAAGATGTAAAGAAGAGAATAGATGCCTTTGTGAGACAGTCTGTCAATTATTTGAATATATCATTACATCAGAACTAATATTTTAAAGAAGGAAGAAATGAAATTAAGTATTATTATTCCGTATTATAATAATGGTAATTATTTTAAAAGATGTTTTGACTCTTTGTTGCAACAAGAATTGAAAAGTGATGAATTTGAAATAATTGTTGTTGATGATGGTTCGACAGAAGATACTGGACGATTATTATCTTATATAGAAAAGCATGATAATATCCGTTATATCAGGCAGGAAAATGCCGGTCCTGGTGCAGCGAGAAACAGAGGGCTTGATGTTGCTCAAGGTGAATATGTTTTTTTCTGTGATAGTGATGACTTTATAGCAGAAAACGTATTAGGTTCTTTATACCAAATAGCATGCAATAACAAATTAGATATGCTATTTCATAATCGTATTCAAATTAATGATGGTGATTCTATTAATGAACATAGAAGAAATTTCGGAAAAATAGATTTTTATCCATCAGGAAAACATTATTTTGGTGCAATTAATGGATATATTAAATCCGGTCCGACATTTTATATAATTAATAGATTATTTATTGAACGCAACAAATTACGTTTTCCTAATGGCATTATAACAGAAGATACCGCGTTTTATATAGACGCCTTAATTGTTGCTGGCCCTGTTGCCGTTGTAGACGTTGATGTTTATTATTATGTAACCTATTCTAACAGTTTGTACCATGGAGGAGGAAGAAAAAAACAGTCTGTAAGATATGTGGAAAATATTTTCCAGTTTATTAATAAAATTTCTCGTATTATAAACGATGCAGAAACCAGCTCTGTACCAAATGGATTCTTGGGAAACCTGGAACGGTTAAGAAATGATAAGACAATCATGATGTTGGCCTGTGTTTATAAAGATTTTTCAATTAGTACTAACCTAAAATACACAAACAAGTTAAGGCAATTAGGAGCTTTTCCTGTAAAGAGATATGAGAACAAGTCTATAGTTGTGAAAATTATGAATTCTTCCTTTTTGTGGTATTTATTCATTATGGCTATAGGCGTTTTACCATCAAATATGAAAACGAAATTATTTAGAAGTTGAAATAAATATGTATAAATATTGTTTTAAAAGAATCTTGGATATATGTATTGCGTTGTTAGCAGTCATTTGTATCTCCCCGCTATTGTTGATTGTTATGATATGGCTTCATTATGCAAACAAGGGAGCTGGGGTGTTCTATACACAAGAGCGTCCGGGGAAAAATGGTAAGATATTTAAGGTTATCAAGTTCAAAAGTATGACTGATGAGACCGATAAGGAAGGAAACCTGTTGCCTAACTATATGCGCATTACCCGTGTCGGTAAATTTATTCGCAAAACTTCCCTTGATGAACTACCACAATTATTCAATGTAGTCAAAGGGGATATGTCGCTAATAGGCCCCCGTCCTTTGCTGCCACGTTATCTGGAACTCTATTCTCCAGAACAGGCTCGAAGGCATGAAGTGCGACCGGGTATCACTGGATGGGCGCAGTGTCATGGACGCAATAATATCTCATGGACTGAAAAATTCAAATTGGATGTATGGTATGTGGATCATTGTACATTATGGACTGATATCAGAGTAATCTTTTTAACTATCCAAAAAGTCCTATTGCGTAAGGATATCAATTCATCAACGGCGCAGGTTGGTGAAGAGGCCTTTGATGGCACTAATTGATCAATTCAATCAAAAGAAATATAAAAAACAATTTTATGAAGAGGTTTTTAGTATTGGCAGGCGGTAGTGACCAGGCAGATCTTATGGATGTATTGAGAGAGAAATTTCCAGGGTGTTATATTATTTTGGCTGATATGGCTCAGCATGTCATTGCATCTACTCATGCGGACAAGCACCTATTAGTCAGCACGATGGACTTTGCGGCCGTGAAGGAAACGGCAATTGCGGAAAAAGTGGATTGTATTATTACGGCTTGTGGTGACCAGCCATTAATCACCATGGCTTCCATATCGGAAGAATTAGGACTGCCTTGTTACTTGACCCGTGAAGAAGCTCTCTCTATGACCAATAAACTGTACATGAAGAAACTTATGGTCGAAAATAACATCCCGACTTCAAAATTTAAAAAGATTAGTGATGTCAGTGAGGATATCAGCGACTTAAAGTATCCACTCATGATAAAACCTGCAGATTGTAATGGCTCATTGGGTGTAAGAAAGGCCAACAATTATGAGCAGTTCGTTGAGTTTTTCACGAAAGCGAAGGAGTATAGTTTCTCCCATAGTGCAATTGTCGAGGAATTCAAAGAAGGTAAGGAAGTGGGAGTTGACTGCTATGCACTCGACGGTAAAGCCACTATTTTAATGATGGGTGAAGTGAGGAAAAAGAAAATTGGAGACTCTGTTTTGCTGATATACCAGACCTATATTCCTGCGGATATTTCTGACAAGGCGAAGGAAAACCTTCAGAAGGTTGCCAATGACATAACCAGAGTATTCAAACTTGACAACACTCCGATTCTGATACAAACTCTGGTGGATGGCGATGACGTGAATGTCATAGAGTTCGCACCGAGAATTGGCGGAGCTTCAAAGCATCGTACGGTGACACTGAAGACAGGTTTTGACATTCTAAAGGCAAACGTTGATGCTATGTTTGGAGAACGCCCAGAGGTGATCACTCATCCTGACGGTAATATGTTCTCACGAAATCATGTCTACGCCCGTCCATGCACTTTTTCACATGTAGAGAATGCAGAAGAACTGATTAGAGAGGGTGTTATAGAAGAGTATATACCATATAAGATGAAAGGGGCAACTGTAGGAGAGTTTCTGGCCAGTCGCGACAGGGTCGGCTCTTTTTTAGTTAAAGCCCCTGACTTGAAGCAACTGAAAGAAAAGATAAAAATAGCAGTTTCACGATTACGGGTTTACGATATGGACGGGAACGAGGTGATGAAACGTGAGATTTGGGAGGAGGATTAATTTCCATGCGCAATAGATTTTTTGTGGCCACGTCGTTAGCCAACGATCCTCATACCGAGGGTATGCATAATGCTAGCAAGATAGCGGCTTTGGGAGGGGTAGACAGTTGCATTCTACCTCCTTCGCTGAGCTATGAACCTTTCTATGAGGCTATCAACAAATATAAGCCTCGTTATATTGGTTTAAGCTATAGGCAGAACGAGAATGTGGCAGTAGCAGAAGTGTTCAAAGTCATCAACTATTTCGTAACGTCCGGGCTTGTAACGGATAAGGATGACGTGAAGATTATTTTCTCAGGACTTCCTAAGACCATAAAAGTACTGGAGGGAAAGGTTGCGGAACTTCCGCTGAAAGTGATTCTGAACCAGTCATCACCTGATGCCCGTGAGCGGGTTACTGAGACTGTAGATTATTTCGAGATAGTACAAGATCGTGAAAAGATTATTCAACAGGTATATGAAGAATTGGTTCCTAAGGGAATTGAACTTTTCGACCAGTTGGCAGATGAAGCTGTAAGGGCTGATGATTATAAGAACGAACCTCCTTTGGAGATTCCTTCCATTAAAGCCATTAATGATTATATTACCCGAATAGAAGAAAGTCCGATTCCTGTATTGAGGAGCCATTTTGGGATTCCTGCAGACAATATACAGCCTACGGTTGACGGCATACGTCAATTGGCTATGGCAAGAGTCCTTGACGAGGTGTCACTTGGCTCATCAGACTTGTCCCAACGATATTTCGGACACCCTGAGATGTTTGAGCGGCTCAAGAATGACGGAGGTGTTCCTTATAAAACATACGACGACCTGGTTAAACTTTATCAGGCATCAAGATGTGGTAATTTCCCAGGAGTAAAGCCATATTGTCATGTGGTAGACCTTGTCAATTTCGTGCACCAATGCCTGGATGCAGGTATGCTGCGCGGAGTACATCAGGCGGTACCCTTGTATTGGTTTAATGAGTTGGATGGTCGGGGACCAGCAAATGTCAGAGAATCTGTCAAACAGCATTTCGCCGCAGTCCGTGAGTTGGCCAAATGTGGCATTCCTGTAGAGATGAACGATCCCAACCAGTGGAGCAGCCGATGGGCACATGACACTATTATTGTGACCAGTTATGCATTGGTAAGTGCCGTGATGACTATGTGCGGCGTTGAAAATATGGTATTGCAGATGCAGTTCAACAAGCCAAAGGAAACGGGTGATTATGCTGATCTGGCCAAGATGCAGGCTGGTATGGAGATGGCACGCCGTGCATCACTTTATAGGAAAAAGCCTGCACCGATTTTCCGGGAAACCCGAACTGGAATAGAGTCGTTAAGTGCTGACATGACAAGGGCTAAATGGCAGCTGGCTCGCAGCACTTTCCTGCAAATGTGCCTTGATCCCCACATCATTCATATTGTGAGCTATTGCGAGGCGAATTACGCGGCACGGCCTGCAGACATTATTGACAGTTCAAGACTGATTCGCAGGGCTGTCAGGATATTCCGCGACCACAAGGAAGACATTATGACGGAGGTCAATACGCCTATTGTGGCTGAAAGAAAAGAATACTTAATCAAGGAAAGTGAGTATTTGCTGCAAGAGATAGCTCAGCTAAATCCTCGATATCAGTCATGCCCGATAGAAGCGATAGCCCAATATGTGGGTGATGAGGATGTTATTGCCTCTTCAATTGAGAAAAAGATAATGTCTGCTCCTGGCATCATAAACGACAAATACAAGGGTGATTTCATTACCAAACCAATGAAGTATGGTGTAATAAATGTTGTGGATGACTATACACATCCCAACATTATTACCGAAGCAGAAAGATTGTATAATATAAAAAGAAATAGTATATGGCTTACACACTAAGAAAAAGAGCAAGGCGGATGGCTATCAACACATACCACGCTTTAGGTGTCGATAAAGTGTTTTTTAAATATGGCCTTGGACCTTTCAGCGGGAAAATGGAAGAGGCACTAGTGTGCTTTCTTACTGAAGAGGAGCAGAAGGACAATCAATTGGTAAATTGCATTCGTGAAGACATCAAGTCTTGTTACATGAAATACCTGACAACTCCCCAAGAGTATTTCCTCTTTGGCTTTAAAGATAATAAAAGTGATGCGTACAGGAATTCATTTTTGACTGACAATGTGAAAATCAGATCACTTATTAAGGTCATGGGAGAAAAACCCTTTTGTGAAGAACTGACGGATAAAATGGGCTTTTATAGTCTGACAAAGCCATATTTTAAACGAGAGGTGTTCAATTTTAAACCAGCCACAACCTACGATGAGTTCAAGGATTTTGCTATCCGTGTAAAGTCCCTCTTTATTAAATTACTATCATCAAGTTGGGGAATAGGTGCAATGTCTCGCGATGTAGATAGTGAGGAACAATGTAAAGAAATCTTCAACAAACTAAAAGAGAGCGGAAAAGAGTGGATAGTAGAACAGCGTATTATCCAGCATAAAAAAACAGCGGTGTGGAATCAGTCAAGTGTCAATACTATGCGTGTTCCATCATTCCTCCACAATGGCAAATTTGAGATTGTACAACCTTTTTTCCGAACTGGCAGAGCAGGGGCAATAATTGACAATGCCGGTGGTGGTGGAATCCTGTCGTGTGTTGATGTTCAGACAGGGAAATTGTCATCAGATGGTTGTGATGAATCCGGACACCTTTATCATGCTCATCCAGATTCTGGTGTCGTATTCAAGGGATGGGAAGTTCCTGACTGGGAAAAACTAAAGAAACTGGTAGAAGAGGTGCATCGTTCAAAAATGCCGCACCATCGCTATATAGGATGGGATTTCGCTTACACTGATAATGGTTGGGTGCTTATAGAGGGAAACTGGGGGCAGTTTCTCGGACAATATGCCAATCATATTGGAGTGAAGGATATCTTTCTCAATTATATGAAGTGAAAATACAGGTAATAACCTTCAATAAGGAACTTGAATATGTTTGAATCATCTAAGCGGCTTTGGTATCATGTTGGTTACTATCGCCTAACGAAGCGTTTTCAAAAGCTTGACCTGCCAAAATTGACCAGTGAGGAAAAAAGAAAGATAAAGTCGACATGGCCAGGCGTACATTTTTACGATATGGACTTTGTCCATGCCAGGATTTTCAAAAAGATACATGGCTTTTCGCCTTATTATCTAGGCCCGTGCTGGTATAATGAAATAAGAGCCAAGATGAATCCTAGTGAACAACTTCTGGCCTTGGAGAATAAAGCGCTGTGTGATGTCTATTTTCCTCAGATGTCATTCCCTGACGTATATGTTCGCTCACTCAACGGTTCTTTTTTCGACAGAGAAATGAATTATATAAGCAAGGAAGAGGCGAAAAAGAAACTGATAGAAAAGAAGAATTTTGTAATTAAGCCTTCAATCTGTACTAATCAGGGATTTGGAGTAAAGAAGGTCTCCATGTGCTCTGACAGTAAGGAACTGGATGCCATCTTTGAGGACGAGGGGAAGGATTTCATTGCTCAGGAGGTGTTAAGGCAGGCACCCGAACTGGAGAGACTAAACCCAACAAGTCTTAATTGTTTCAGAGTAACGACAATGTTTATGAATAACAAGTTCGGTTTCTCAACATGTTTGAAAGTTGGGAAAAAGGGGGCCGAGCGAGATAACTGGAACACCGGGTACTGGGTGAAGGTAACTGATGACGGCAAATGTTGTAAGTATGGGTACGATTACAATATGGATTCTGTGGAGAAAACGGATAATGGAATTATCTTTGAAAACCTTGTAATGCCAGAATATCATAAGATGATCAGCCATTTGGAGAGTATGCACAGAAAGATTTTCCCTAACTGTGGTGTTATTGGCTGGGATGTAACAATTGACAAGGATTATGAAGTCCGTATTATAGAGTATAATATTTCTGATCCAGGAACAAATATAGAACAGTTTGTGTGCGGTGACTTCTTTAGGCCATTTAGGAATGAAATGCTGGACTACTTAAATAGATAAGAAAGAGATGAAAACGGTAACATTGAATAACGGCATAGAAATGCCACAAGTGGGACTGGGGACGTTCCTTATTCCTAAGGAAAAGTTGTCAAGGACTATAGCGGAAGCCTACGAGTTAGGCTATCGTAATTTTGATACAGCATGGCGTTATCATAACGAAGTTGATTTGGCCAAGGCATTCAAGGATAATGGCATCAAGCGTGAGGATGTATTTATAACAACAAAGGTAAATAGAGATGCTTTATACTGGGGAACGTATAAGGTGGGCAAACGCAGTATCTTTAATGTCAGGAATTTCAAGTCTGTAAGACAGGTCATAGAGGAGTCTTTTCATAATCTTGGCACGGATTATATTGACCTTTTCCTTGTCCATTGGCCATATCCACTTGATTTGTCAATGAGGATGTATGAAGAACTGACAAAACTTTATCATGAGGGAAGAATTAAGGCTATTGGCATATGCTCAAGCTTTCCTCCTGTTTTTAATGCCTATAAGGAGGTTTCTGAAGTGGCACCAGCAGTGAATCAGTTTGAGATAAGTCCGTTAAACACCCAGAAGGAGTTAATAGAATACTGTCATCGAGTAGGTTGTGCTGTGACTGCGATGTCAACTTTCAGCCATTTCAGGTCTAATGAACCGAGACTTGAGATTATCGAGAACGACAAAATAAGGCCAGTAGCAGAGAAATATGGTAAAACCATTCCGCAAGTAATTTTGCGTTGGTTGGTACAACAGGAGATTACAATTATCCCTAAAACGTGGGAGTCTATCCATCTAAGGGAGAATATTGACCTTTTCGATTTTGAATTAACGCAAAAGGAAATGTCATTGATTGATTCTCTGGATCAAGGAAAATTTCTTAACTATGATCCGACGAGAGCATATAATATTATTCCAGAAAAGTATAAATAATGATTATTTGATAATATGACAATAGGAATCTATGGAATCAGTTCGCAGAGCGGACGAGCATTTCTTGCTGATTATCTGGCAAAGGGATATCATGTGATTGGATATACCCGACCAACGCTTCATGGTAAGGAGGTTTTGGATACAATCCATTCTTTAGGCGGATTGTATCTTGAAAGGCCTGACAACTCGAATCATGAGGCGTCAAAATTTGTTGAATTAAAGGATAGTTGTGTAACAGAGGATTTGGAATATATGGTAAACAACTCAGATATCGTGATAGTTGCGTTGCCATCAACGTTCCATGAGGATGCCTTAAAGCAGATGAGTGATTGCGGCATCTGGAGGAAGAGGATTCCAATAGTTCTCTCACCTTCAAGATCGGTTGCCTCACCCTATATGTGGAAAATCGTTGGTGACCGTTATCCGCTTATCAACTTCTCTACATGTCCCTATTCGTGCAAGGCACCCAAGCCGGAAGTATCTTTAATAAAGCGAAGGAAGCGAACTTATATTGCTTCAATAGAAGGCGATGTCAATAAACGGCAAGTGGACATGGTAAGAGAATTGTTCCCTCAGGCTGCACTTTCAACAATTCCAGCTTTGACCTCTTTAAACAATATAGGAGGTGTTTTTCATTGTGCCACATATATGTTGAACATTGATGAAATAGAGAGGAGGAAACAGACCGGAGAGGTTTTCTCATTCTATATGGATGGAATTGCAGCCAGACCAGAGGTGGGAGATGTACTTGAACAGATTGACCAGATTAGGCTCCAAATAGCAAAGGCTATTGGAGTCAGGACATTTGGTTTGAAAGAGAACCCGCGTGAAGATATTTGGCGTAAACTAACTAATGGCCTTCGCGCTTTGGAAGAAGAGAATGAGGAGGATATTGATATATTACGGCGAATAAGGAAAGAGTTTACTGAATTCCTTGATAATTGTGTGATTTCTGCTCAGCATTGGTTGGATATTACCTATGGAGTGGTACGAAAAGAAGGGGAATCGCTGAGTGAAGCTATTGGCCGTACACCGACATATCAAAAGAACTCTGTACCTCAATTGCGTTATGTCACAGAAGACATTCCTACGGGACTTGTTGCGTTTGAAGCGTTGGCAAAGATGTTTGATATAGATTGCACTGTATGTACAAGGATTATTGATATGTATAATCAGCGTTTCGGTACCGATGCAAGAAGAGATGGCCGTAATCTGCGTGATTTCCAAAAAGAATATATTGTTGACTATTTATTAGGAAACTATTAGAAACTCTAGGAACAAATATCATGGATGTTAGAGATGAGATAATAGATGGTCATCTGGTGACAGCAGAGACAAAGAAGTTGTGGAGTGTAGAAATGGATTTGGCTCAAAAACTACTTGATGTTTGCAAGAAACATAACTTAAGGATTTGGGCAGAGGCAGGGACTTTGTTGGGTGCAGTGAGGCATAAAGGTTTTATCCCTTGGGATGATGATATGGATTTCAGCATGATGAGGGAAGACTATGAAAAACTTATTGAGATCGGTCCCCAAGAATTTGAGTATCCATATTTCTTCCAGTCGTTCTATACTGACAATTTCTGGGGTGGTATGTTGAAGATCAGGCGTTCAGACACTGCGATGATCGAAGGTGATTATATGAATCATCAGGATTTTAATCGAGGCATTTTTATAGATATATTTGCCTTGGATGCAGTTCCTAAGAACCAACTTTTTGAGTTAAAGTATAACCTCATCAAATTTTTGAGGAGAATCATAAAGAATTTCAGAAAACTCAATCCCAAAGTTGTAAAAGGGAAGGCGAAACTAAGTCATCTTTTAATCGGTTCGTTCTGCCGCCTTTTTGGTGTTAAGAATCTGGAAAAGGGAGTTGGAAAGTTACTTTCAATGAATAAGATCGCAAATAATGAGGAAATAGGCATGATAGACTTTTTCGCTTTGGAACAATGGAATATCTCAAAAATCAAGCGTCGTCCCAAAAAGAGTTATGATGATACCATCTATTTGCCATTTTACGATATGCAACTCCCCGCTCCTAAAGGATATCATGAAGTGTTGACATCGTGGTATGGTGATTATATGACTCCAGTGAAAGGGGGTGCGCTGCACGATAATATAATTGTAGATTGTGAGAAATCCTATGATGAAGTCATTAACAATCTAAGATTAAATCAAAATATAAAATGATTTATCTACGATTCCTTAAACTTAGAATTGTACAACTATTTTATTCCTGCTTCGTTTTTGTCAATATCTGTAATGGGCAGAATGTAAGTGACAGCTTGGTAGAGGACATTCCGAGTAAAGGGGCGTTATATGCAATAAAAAAAGCATATCAGATGACGGATGTGGCATTTACGCCTTTAGATACTATACGCGCGAATCCTTTTAAAAAATATAAGTCAGGTAAAGAATATAAGGGGCTTGCATACTCCTCTGTTAAGGAGATTGATACCTATGTGGGTACAGATGTGAGTCTTCATACATTTATGACAGCCCTTCATAATCCACGAAGTGTTTTATACACTGAGAATGTTAGTAAAAAGCCATATCACGGCATCAATTGCGGAGCTTATTATGGCGTGGTATGTAATATGCTCGTGTCATATGCTTTGGGATTGAAAGTACCCTGGAACACGTACGAGTTTGCAACTGCAAAGAATATGATGTTAGTAAGCGACCAGTCTTCAAGAGGGGTGGCGCTTGCAGATGTAGTATGTCAAGAGGGTCATGTGATGTTGGTTACGAAGATTATGAGAAATCCAGAAAATGGAAAGGCTGTTGAACTGGAATTGTCGGAAGCCGTTCGGGCTGGATGCCGTCGCGTTACCATCTCCGGAAAAAAACGACATAGGCTTCGTCTCTGCGAAGCAGATATGAAGCAAGATGTTGTACTTCCGCCGCATGAGTAATATCTATGGGGATTAATACCGGCTTTTCATGGTTGCTAGAGTGTCAGGCGATGACTGTCGGATACACACGCGAGTGCTTCGCTCGCACAATCATATAAATCAGAGATGTTCAATCTCAAGAATTGAAGCAAAATGACGTCGATTTCGGTACATAAGGGCACAATGATACTGTCCGCGAAGATAAGCGTTTCGCAGACAAGTGCAACTAATCCCCGATGTGCCAGACTCTTTCGGGTGGAGCCCTCGTGGCAGGCTTGATGGTTCTCATGATGAGCCGCTGGCAACAGCAGTCCTCACAGAATCCGATGTTCCATCCCCTCTCATTACAGATTTCAAGGTATGACTTCTTCTTCCTTTCTTTCGGTACGGGTGGCACATCAAGCTGCCGCTGGATGCTGCGCAGTTTCTTGCGGTTGCAGGGTGAAAGGATGCCATAGTGACGTATTCTGACAAAATGTTCAGGCAGTATATGAAGAGACAGCAGATTGAGGAACGCGTCGATGTCCATGGACATGACTCCATGCTTACCGTCCTTCTTGTACATCTTGTAGTCGTAGGAGATTCTTCCATCGGCAACATTGAGTATCCTGGAGTTGGTGATGGCCACACGATAGGCATAGCGCCCGATGTATTCGAGCACCTGTCCCACTCCCTTTGCCGGTGGCTTGGCATGAATGACCCAATCCTTGTCGAAGCACTTCTTGCGGATGGATTGCGGGATGGGAAGTCCCTTCTCTTTCATCTTTCTGGTCAGCAGGTTCATGAAACGTCCCCTGAACTTACGGCTCATGGCCGCCACAGGAAAGAGGAACGGCGTTCCCCTGCATCCTTGAATGTGCTGCCATACACCGTCAGGGGCAATGCCTCCACCTGGTACAATGCAGTGGATATGGGGATGGTAGAAGACGTTCGACCCCCACGTATGGAGGATGGATGTCATGCCTGCCTGCAGTCCCCTCTTGGTAGCAAAAGCATCAATGGTGGCCCATGCCGCCTTGAACATACAGTCGTAGAACTCCCTCTGATTTGCCATAGCGACAGGATGCAGGCAGTCGGGCAGTGTGAAAACGACATGGAAGTATCTGGCAGGGATGATCTCTTCCCTGCGGAACTCAATCCAC
>ERZ842401.3553-NODE-3553-length-19189-cov-4.878802_pt1 | contig 19189 bp, 14 predicted proteins | sample MGYA00521270_ERZ842401 | MGnify/ENA primary metagenome ERZ842401 (study PRJEB31892, sample SAMEA3878208) | bioreactor metagenome | biome: Moose rumen | place: Sweden | collected 2011-10 | study: EMG produced TPA metagenomics assembly of the PRJEB12797 data set... | reverse complement strand
TGGTTCATGAAGGGCATCTCCTTGGCCTGCTGTTCAAGGAATGAGGCCATTGCGGCGTTCGCTTCCGAGGGTCCGTTAAGAGACTCGAACAGAAGACGAAGACCAGCTCTTCCTCCTCCTTTCTTGAGTATGTATGCGATGCATAGGTTCTGCGGGCCGACCGACGATGATATTATGTCAATGTCAGTCAGGCCTAGCTGATAGCACGCTATCTGGTACGCCCCTTCGGAGTAGTCTTTTATCATCCTCGAGATGTCTCCGAGATTTTTGAAACCCAAGCCCTTGAACACCTTGAGGTATGGCATGAGGCTCACTTCCTGGATCTCAGCCTGATTGACGGCAGCTATCCTGCCGTTGATTCTTGAGAAGGGCGAGAGGGTCAGGTAGCTTCTGAAAGTGTCTCCGTCCAGAGGAACGTCATCGAGGTTGCCCGATGCCACGAGGGCCTGCATCCTTCTGCGGTAGTCCGTAATCTCAGACCTTATCTTGCTGAACTCCTCGTCGACAAGTTCCAGGATGCCTGCAATACGGCTCATGGAGCGAAGGTAGCGTTTGGGAATTTCCACGCCGCTCTTGTACCCTGTGTCATGGTTCATGTTCGCCCAAGCATGCTGGAGGACTGTTCTCATCTGGACCTCGAAACGGTACGGAAAGTCTTTGACGGAGCATATATAGTGGAGAGAGAGGTAGCCGAAACTGTCGATTTCAAGTAGTTTCCTCTTGTCGACAGAATTCGCCCAATCCACTTCAAAGAGCCTCTCAACAGCGGCTGCGACTTTATCGACATCGTCCAGATAGAAGGTGACTACCCTTATCCCGATTATGTCGGTTATGTCCTTAAGAGAAGCGTATTTCGAACCTTTGAGTTCCAGTTTCCCGATGAGAGAAGATTCCGTCTTGACCCTGGATTCCACACTGGCCGGGACGATTCCGGAATCGGAAAGCATCCAGCACAGCTGAGAATGGAGTTCCTGTTCTTTCTTCTGGAAAGACGGAAGAAAAGACCTGTACTCTTCAAGGATGGCTTCGCAGTGGGCGTCCAACTTTGTTTCCATAATACTGGGAAATGTGTATAATTGGTCAAAGTTACTTATTTTTTATGATTAGGGGTTATGAATTTAAAACATTTTGCATTCTGCGGCCGTTGTTTCCCCAACTTTCTCTTTTGCCCCGGAAAAATGTCTTTTTGTTCGCATCGTAAAATTATAAGAGTGTCCTTGATTTCTCGAGGCAAGAGGCTGATTCCCTGCAATCATTTTGCAAAGAACTCGCGAAAAAACCTTAAACTTGGAGGAGTTAGAATTATACCGACCACTCTGGTTGCCACAGAGACCCAAGAGTAAACGAACATGGAAAAGAACCTCACCATACGCAACAGCACCGCCGAATTCCTCATCTTCCAAGCCCAGGACAAATCTCAGGGTGTGGAAGTGATCTATCACGACGAAACCATTTGGGCCACCCAAAAGGCAATGTCCGTCCTGTTTGACTGCACTACCGACAACATCGGCCTTCACCTCAAGAACATCTTTGCCTCCGGAGAACTGAAGAAGGAATCAGTTACCGAGAAAATCTCGGCAACTGCCTCCGATGGCAAGAACTACCAGACGCAGTTCTACAATCTCGACGCCATTATCAGCGTTGGATACCGTGTAAACAGCATCCGGGCCACTCAGTTCCGCCAATGGTGCACCTATGTCCTTCGTCAATTCGCTATCCGCGGCTACGTAATCGACAAAAAGCGGATGGAGAATGGTTCTTTTTTGGGTGAGGACTATTTTGAGCACCTGTTGGCCGAAATCCGGGAAATTCGCCTCAGTGAGCGCCGCGCATACCAAAAGATTACCGACATCTACGCCAAAGAATTCGCTGAAACCGAATTCGAGAAATACCGAGTCATTCAGGACCGCCTCTTCCAGTCTGACTTTGACAGGCTCGTAAACGGAGAAGACTTGCTCGAACTTCCGGAGGCAGACCAGTAATCGTCGTAGTTCAATTGGCTCACAAAGGGCTCAAATCTCACGCTGAAATCGCGGAAGATTTCAACCATAAAACAAAGAAAAAACGGCTCCGTGGTATTGACATGAACCCCGAAAGTTAAACAAAATACTTTCGGGGTTCATGTCAGTTTGAAGCACTCCTGTTTTGTTTTTGCCTGTGGATTGATTTGTTAGATAATCACTCCGGAGAGTTTGCAGCCGGTGTATTCTCCGTTCTTGAGAGTATGGGCTCCGTTTACAAAGACATGGTCCATGCCGGCTGAGAACTGGTGAGGCTGGCCGTATGTAGCCACATCTGCAACCGTATTGTAGTTTATTACAAGAACATCTGCCTGATAACCTTCCTTGAGCAAGCCCCTGTCCTTGAGCTTGAGCTGATGGGCCGGAAGGCTGGTGCACTTGGATATGGCAGTCTGAAGGTTGCAGAATTTCTGATCCCTGACATATTTGCCCAAATAGTTTGTGAACGAGCCGTATGAACGGGGATGCGGAGCCTCCTTTCCGAGCCTGCCCTTTGGAGAATAAACGCTGCCGTCGGTAATTACCATTGCCAGAGGGTCGTTCAGAAGAAGCCTGAGGTTGTCTTCCTTCATTGCAAAGCCGGCCATATTTACTCCGAGTTTTTCGCTCTGAAGCAGATACTTGATGATTTTCCACTCGTCCTTTCCGGAAATCTGGCAGCACTCATTCAGGTACTTGCCAGTGTATTTTTCGTTGCCTGGAGCAAAGCATGCGGCTATGAGAATACATTCAGGACCGCCGAGCCTCTTTACCCTTCCGAGAGCGTACTCGCGGATAATCTTTTCGGTAGCAGGATTCTCCAGCCTTGCCAGAATTTCCTTGGACGAACCCTGCCTCTGGGCCAGAGGAATGAAGCAGTCCAGACCGGTGGAGAAGGCCGTGTAAGGATAACGGTCAAAGTGGATGTCCATACCGCTGTCAACTGCATCGTGTATGAGTTTGAGCATATTGGGAACCTTGTGCCAGTTGTTCTGGTTCTGGGCCTTCAGGTGAGAAATTTCCAGCCTTGCTCCGGACTGTCTTGCAAGAGAAATTGCCTCAGCGATGGCTTCTTCCACTCTGTCGTCTTCGTTTCTCATGTGGATGGCATAGAGCGCATCGTGCTTTGCCACAACTTTCAGCAGGGCTATGAACTCTTCTGTCCTGCCGTATGAGCCAGGAGTGTATTCCAACCCGAAGGAAAGACCTACTGCCCCCATTTCCAGCTGCTTGTCAAGGATGTAGCACATCTTCTTGAGCTGCTCCGGAGTGGCCGGAACATCGTTATCGCCAACAACTATGTGGCGGAGTTCTCCGTGGCCCACATAACTTGCATAGTTGATTCCGATAGTGTTCTTTCTGAGGGCATCGTAGAAACCGTCCACATTCTGCCAGAACGGATAACCGAACCTGAGGGTATGCTTTCTCTTTTCATACTCTTCATCGGAGAACGGGAACGGGCCGTAGCCGCAGTTTCCGCCTATGTCGGTGGTGATGCCCTGATGTATCTTGCTGTCGCCCAGAGGAGCCTCAAGAAGATTGGTGTCTGTATGGCCGTGGATGTCTATGAATCCGGGGCATACGATTCTGTCGGTTGCATCAACCCAGTTGTTGCAGTTCTTGCCGAGTTTTGCTATGGCTGAAATTTTGCCGTCTCTTATACCCACATCAGCCCTTACAGGCTCAGCGATTTCTCCGCTGTAAACCAAGCCGTTTGCAATGATGGTATCGAACTTTTCCCGGGTGGAAAAACCCTGAGCAAAAGCGCTGGAAGCAAATGCCTTGCCCGTAACTGCGGCCAACGAGGCTGCACCTCCCAAAATCACTGAGGTCTTGAGGAAGTTTCTTCTGGAAATACTCTTCTGGTTGTCTTTGGTTTCCATATATGAAATTTATTTACCGTCAAATTTAGCAAAAAAGTTTCAGTTGGCACTGGCTTCCAATCCGTCCGACATCCATACGGCCAGTGAATCTGCAATGCTGTATATGAGCAAAGCCTCTATGCCGTCTGTGGCCATGACGGCTTCCCTGGCCTTGTCAAAGCCCAGCACCATCAGATAGGTTGCATAGCCGTCGGCAACCGTGGCGTTATCCGCTACCACAGTGGCACTCAAAAGATTATGCTCTACCGGATGTCCGGTCTTGGGATTTATGGAATGAGATATCTTCCTGCCGTCCTTGATGTAGAACTTCCGGTAGTCGCCGCTGGTAACCAGCCCTTGATCTGTTATCCGGACAACGGCCTGCACATAGGCTCCCGGAGAGTTGTTTCCGTCTGTAGGGCGGTCTATTCCCACATTCCACTTTGCACCGGACGGATTTACGCCCTTGGCATAAACTTCTCCGCCCACTTCCACAAGATAGTTTAACACTCCCATTTCCTCCAGCTTTGCCCCCAGATAATCAGATGTATATCCCTGAGCTATGGCGTTAAAGTTCAACTTGCAACGAGGGTCGTCGCGGAAAATTACTATACTGTCTGCACCGCCGCTGCCTTTGAGGACTTCTGCTCTGAAATGCTCCATGCCCACAAAGGCCAGAACGCTGTCTATCATAGGCTCAGTAACATCGGTTCCGGTCTTGAAGCCAAAGCCCCAGAGGTCAAAAAGCGGAGCTGCCGAAGCGTCAAACAGCCCATCCGAAACTTCATACATCTTCTTGGAAGCCAGAAAATTGCCGTAAAAAATACCGTCCACCTGTTCTCTCCCCTCCTCATTGAACGCCGTAAGAACAGAAGCCTTGTTGTATCCGCTTACAGAAAAATCTATCCGCTCCAGACAGGCGTTAATGCTGTCTCTTACAGCGGTAAAGGAAGAGTCTCCTACAACTGCGGGCTGAAACACTATGTGAAAGGTAGTTCCCTGAGTTGTTCCGTCAATCGTATAGTACCTGTTTCCTCCCCTATTGCAGGAAATCAGCAGAAGGGCACTCAGAACGGCACAGGCCGCCAATATCAAATGGCCCGTTATTTGAGAGTGTGGAGTATCTTTCATCGCAGAGATTTTATGGGTTAAAGTTACATATTACTTTGCACATTTTTATTAAATTTGTGCGATATATCGGTTTTTTGAAGATGAGAAAAAGTTTAAGATATCTTGCTCTGACGGTCTTGGCCGCAGCTATTATGGCTTCGTGCCACAAGAAGGACGAAGAAAAGGATTATATGTCGGGGAACATGGAGCCGGGCATACCTGCCTACAAGGTGTGCGGCACCACCTGTATAGGCCATACCGGAGGAATTACCACTCCATCGTCCGGAGTAAAATACTATTGGACAGATAGTTACCATACCTCAGACACAACCTGGCGGAATGCAGGAGAGGCCTTCTATTTTATAGTTCCCGACAGCCTTGCCAAATATTCCGTAACAGAAACCGCAGTTGCCGACGGCTATTACAACGATCTTTACGTTTCTTATGTAACGGCCATCATGCCCTGGCTGGGAGGTTCGGTAGTGGGGCTTCCGGAGCCTAAAGACTCCATTCAGGATGCCAGAGACGATCAGTTCTACCATATTGTAGATGTTGGTAATCTGCTGTGGTTTGCAGAAAACCTCAACTACTACAGTTCCGGAAGCGGATATGAAGGCGCAGACGACATAGGCCTGGTTCTGGGCAGGCTTTACACCTGGAAGGAAGCAACCCTTGGAGAAAGCAAGAGCGGCCTGGGTGAGGGGCCTCAGGGTATATGCCCCGACGGTTGGACGGTTCCTACCAACGAGGACTGGGAAGACCTTGCAAAGGCACTCAGCGGCGAAGAGCATCCGTTCCTTTCCAGATGGCCCGGTGTGGGCAACTATGTAATGAGTGCCGCAACCTTCAACTCCGACAGATTCTGGCCTTACAGCGTAAATACAGACCTTAAGAACTCCGTGGGCTGGAACGCCCTTTCAGCTGGTATGAGCCAGCACCAGCATCATAACTTCTCCGGACTGCTGTCATACGCCTACTTCTGGAGTGCCACAGAAAGAGATTCTGACAACGCATATTACAGATATCTGTACTTTGACCTTTCGGACTTTCCGTTCAACTATACGGAAAAAGATGCTCCCGGGTTCTCGGTACGCTGCGTAAAGAAAAAGTAAATACTTGATAATCACTTAAAAAAAAATAATGTAATATGAAAAAGCTTGGATGTTTGGGCATCATTCTGATTGCCGTCATAGCCTTGGTTCTTTGGGCCCTTGGAAAGTACAATTCCCTTGTAAGAGAGGACGAAACCGTAAACAACGCATGGGCTAATGTAGAAAGCCAGTATCAGAGAAGGGCCGACCTCATACCTAATCTGGTAGAAACCGTAAAAGGATATGCGGAGCACGAAAGCGAAACCTTGCAGAACGTAATTGAAGCAAGGGCAAAGGCCATCAGCGTTACCGTAGATCCCAACAACCTCACTCAGGAGTCTTTGAACCAGTTCCAGCAGGCTCAGGGAGAACTCAGCAGCGCACTCGGCAAACTTCTGGTTTCTGTAGAGCGTTATCCTGACCTGAAAGCCAACCAGAACTTCCTGGAACTTCAGAGCCAGCTCGAAGGAACAGAGAACCGCGTGAACAATGCCCGCAATGAATTCAACGAAGCCGCACGGAATTATAACACCATGGTCCGCAAGTTCCCTGCCAACATTGTAGCTTCTATATTCGGCTTTGGCAACAAGGCATATTTCAGTGCAGCAGAAGGAGCTGCAGAAGCACCCAAGGTTCAGTTCTAACTCAGCGGAACGTGTTCTTCCAACACAACAGACTGATCAGAAAATCTGAGGAAAGGAGTATTGTTTCGGCTATCAAAGAAGCCGAAAAGAATACTTCCGGGGAAATCCGTGTACACATAGAAAACAAATGTCCGGACCAAAACCCTATTACAAGGGCCATTGTAATCTTTGATGCACTGGGTATGTTCGACACTGCCCTGCGCAATGGAGTGCTGATTTACATCTCTCTCAAGTCCAGAAAGTTTGCCATCATCGGCGATACCGGCATAAATGCCGTAGTCAGTCAGGATTTCTGGGATTCGGCAAAGGCCATTCTTGAGGAGTATCTGAAAAAGGGAGAAGTTGCGGAAGGCATCAGGCGGGCTGTGCTGCAGACAGGCATCATACTGAAAGAACATTTTCCATATCAACAGGACGACATAAACGAACTGCCGGATGAAATCTCCTACGGAAAATAGAACAGGCTTTGCCTTTGCTTTACTGCTGGCAATCATGTTGTCAGCAAGTCCGGCCTTTTCTCAGAAGGAAGAGACACTCAGCCACTTATATCCGGCATCTGAAGACAATGCCGACTCCTTGAACAGCCGCTCACGTGCGGCAGCAGAAAAGACTCTTCAGGATGTTGCCTTAATCAGAGACAAGGATGGTAATCTGATTGCCACTTCCTGGGGTCCTACAACCGCTACGGAAGTTTATACTCCGGCCTCATCGCAGAGCCTTAAAAATGCAAAGGAAGCTTACCGGAAGGCAAAGAAAAGCGGTCAGACCGTACCTGAGAGGCCCTACCCTCCCCGGCTTGTGAACGATTTTACGGGCATTCTCACAGATGCTCAAGTTGCTGCCCTGACGGCCCGTTGCAACGATTTTGCCAACAAGACTTCCACTCAGGTTGCCATTGTGATTATCCCATATCTGGGAAACATTTCAAGGGCAGACATGGCCTACCGGATTGGCAGCAGCTGGGGTGTGGGCCAGAGCAAGTTTGACAACGGCCTGGTCTTTCTTGTAAAGCCCAAGGTTGCAGACGAATCTGGAGAAGTTTTCATAGCCCCCGGAAAGGGGCTGGAACCTGTTCTTACAGATGCTTTTACCAAGAGAATTGTTGAGCTCAGGGTAATTCCGGCATTCAAGAACAACGACTATTACAACGGCATAAACGACGCCCTGAACATCATATTTCCGGTAGCCGCAGGAGAAATTTCCACAGATGAATTTGCCTATGAAGAAGCTGATGACGCCGCACTGGCAGTGTTGTTTGCCATTCAGATTCTGGTATTTATACTGATAATAGTCTTGGCCGGCAGAGGCAACAAGAACAACAACTACGGCAGCGGAAACCGCAGAGGAAACAGCTTTACCACCGGCTATGTACTGGGCAACATTCTGAGCAGCCTCAACAGCGGAGGTTTTGGACGCGGTTCCAGCTCCGGAGGCGGCTGGAGCGGCGGAGGTTTCGGCGGCTTCGGCGGCGGTGGTTTCTCCGGCGGCGGGGCAGGCGGAAGCTGGTAGTCTAAAGCTTGAAAGACTCCAGGGATGCCAGAGCCAGCGCCAGATCTTTTTCTGCCTGGAGCTTTTTCTCAAACGCAGAAAAGAAATAATCCATTTCCAGAAGGTAGTTCAACAAAGACAGTTCTCCGCCTTTACATGCCTTGTACAGGAGTTCGTCTCCCCTGCCCACAGAAAACAGATTACCGTATTCGGCCACTGTCTTTTCAAGTGCAACAGCCTTTGAATGAAGCATCTTCAGCTGCATGTAATATTGCAGGGCCGCATCATCGAGTTCTTTCTGGGCACTCAGCACCTCGGCACGGGCCACATTCACCCGTCCTCGGTTTTCCCACAGAGGAATTCGCAGGCCCACCGTAACTCCGCTGAACTTTTCCGGCCCTACATATTCTCCTGCAAAACCCACCGAAAAACTCGGCAGCGAACTGCGGCGGCTCACAAGAACCTCTTGTTGAGCCTGACGCACTCTGGATTCGAGATAGGACAGGGCCGGATTTTCTTCTTTTACGGAACTGTACCAAAGGTCAAAGTCCTGAACTATAGGCGGAAGGATATAGACCGAATCCTCAAGTGCCAGAGGCTGCCCGCCGTTCATGGCCGCAAGAGAAGAAAGCAGGGCCTCTCGTTCTGCCTCTGCTCTGGACAGTTCCGCACGCATGTTGGAAAGGTTCATCTGAGCCTTGTTGTACTCCAGGATATTGGTCTGGCCCTTATCCAGCATTATCTTGTGGGCCTCGGCTATGAGGCGGGCGCTGTTCAACTGCCGTCTGTAAAGGTTTCTGAGCGCATTGTAATACACTGTTTCCAGGCACGTCTGTTTGGCGGTCAGCAGAATTTCCAATCGCTGAGCCTTATAAGCCATTTCCAGAGAATTGTCTTTAAGAGCCTGAAGGTCTCGCTTGGAGGCATAAAGCGACGGAAAGTCAAAAGACTGGCTGACGCTTACATTCTTCTTTGCAGAAGGGCTGCCCCACATATATCCGAACTCAGCCTGAGGATCAGCAAGCTTGTTGGAGAGGCGGTTTTCCGCCCTGGCCGCATCGGTCTTTGAGCGAAGGCTCTGCAATGCAGTGTTGTTCTCCTCTATCTGGCTGAGTATCTTATCTATACTGCTTTGGCTGTAGAGCTGGACTGCAGCCAGCAGGGCAGCTGACATTATCAATAATCTTTTCATGACTGAGTTTCGGATTTTCTTTTCTTGTACTTTTCGTAAAGCAAAGGCATTACGAATATGTTCAGCAATGTTGAGGTTATAAGCCCTCCCAGAACCACTATTGCCATGGGGCTCTGAATTTCGTTTCCCGGCTTGTCTGAATTAATGATCAGAGGAATAAGGGCAAAGGCCGAAGTTAGGGCCGTCATGAGTATAGGATTGAGCCTGTCGGCGGAACCCCGTACCATGGTTTCTTTCAGAGCTACGCCCTGCTGTTGGAGATGTTCATACCTGGATATGAGCAGAATGCCGTTCCTTGTGGCTATTCCGAACAGGGTAATGAAGCCTATTATGGACGGAATGCTCACTACCGCCGAAGTCAGAAATACCGCCAGCACGCCGCCTATCAGAGCCAGCGGAAGACTGCATAGAACAAGCACGGACAAAGACGCTTTCCTGAATTCTCCCAGCAGCAGGAAGAATATTATAATCAGCGACAGGACAGTGGCAACGGCAAGGGTTCTGGAAGCAGACCGGGCACTTTGGAACTGCCCTCCGTACTCTATCATATAGCCCTCCGGAATGGTGATGTTGTTTTTGATTCTTTGCTTTATGTCTTCCACCACACTGGTTACGTCCCTGCCAGAAACGTTTGCGGAAACAACCAGTTTGCGTTGTACGTTTTCTCTGGATATGGTATTTGGACCGCCGGCGGAAACTATCTGAGCAACAGCTTCGAGCGGAACTTTCTTACCGTCTTGCCCATCTATGAGCGCCTTGCCTATGTCTTCCTGTTTCTGGGTGTAGTCGCCGCTGATTTTCATAACAAGGTCAAAGCTGCGCTGACCTTCGTAGATATCGCCCACCTTCAGACCGGAGAAGGCCGTATTTACAAAGTTGTTGAACTGTTCCATGCTTATTCCGTAGCGGGCCAGGGCCATGCGGTCTGCCCTAATCTGGAGCTGCGGGGTTTCCGTCTGCTGCTCTACCGAAAGGTCAACAAGGCCTTCAACATCTGCTATGGCAGCCTTTATCTGATTGCCCATCATAAACATACGGCTTATATCGGGGCCGAATATCTTTATGGCTATGGCAGCACGGGTTCCGGTAAGCATGTGGTCTATCCTGTGCCCCAGAGGCTGACCTATGGTGGCGGCAATTCCGGGTATGGAAGCCATGCACCGCCTCATATCGTTGAACACTTCCTCCCGGCTCCTTTTTCCGAGAGTGAACTGAACGTCAATTTCTGCACTGTTGGCAGACTGTGAATGTTCGTCCAACTCCCCTCTTCCGGTTCTTCTGGCCGTGGCCGTAACTTCCGGAATTTTAAGAAGTTCCTTTTCCACCAGATTGCCCAGGCTGTTACTCACTTCAAGAGAAACGCCTGGGGGTGCAACTGCGGCAATTGTAGCCGAACCCTCGTTGAAATCGGGGAGGAAACTCCGCCCCATAGAAATAAACAGAACTATGGAAAGAGCCAGCAGACAGGCCGTAATGCCCAGTATAGGTTTGGGAGAATTCAGCACCCTCCTGAGGGCAGAGGAATAAAGTCTTGTAAGACAGGCCGTAAGCCTGGGCTCCTTGTCTGTCTTTGAAAGATAGCTGTCAGAAGAAAGCAGCATACGGCACAGCAGAGGAGTAAGCGTCATAGCCACAAGCAGCGACATGAACAGAGAAATTATGTAGGTTATACCCAGCGGCTTGAGCATCCTGCCTTCCATTCCGGAAAGGAAGAAAAGCGGAATGAAGGCTACCATAATTATGAATGTGGCATTGAGTATAGACGCCCTTATCTCCTTGGATGCCTCATAAACCACATCTACCGCCTTAAGCCTTTCTTCCGCAGGCTTTTGCCTGTTCTGGCGGAGGCGTTTATAGACATTTTCAACATCTATTATGGCATCATCTACAAGAGAGCCTATGGCTATGCACATTCCGCCAAGAGTCATGGTGTTTATGTCCATTCCCAAAAAGTGCATCACAACCAAGGTTCCCAGCAGGGAAAGCGGAATGGCTATTACGGAAATGACGGTTGTACGGAAGCTGTTGAGGAAGAGTATGAGTACCAGAATTACAAACAGAGCCCCCTCCAGAAGCGCCCGGCCTACATTGTTTACAGAAGTTTCTATGAAGTCTGCCTGACGGAATATGTGGGTGTCCATCCTGACATCCGGAGGAAGGGAAGCTTTGATTTTCTCAAGGTTGGCCTCTATCTTTTCCGTAACTTCCAAAGTGTTGATGTTGGGCTGCTTGGATATGGAAAGTATGACTGCCGGAGAGGCGTTCTGAGAAGCATAGCCCATTTTGGGAGCCGGAGCCGTTACCACATCGGCCACATCGGAGAGCACTACCGGGGTGTTCCCGCTCATTTTCACGAATGTGGAACCAAGTTCCTCCGTATTGCTTGTGCGGGCCATTCCCCTCAGGGCATATTCGTTGCCAAAATCTCTTATAACACCGCCGGAGGAATTGACGCTCAGGCTCCTGCCGGCAGATTCCAGGTCGGCAAGGCTTACCCCGTATGCATCCATCCTGCGCGGGTCTGCCACAATCTGGTACTGTTTGTAATTGCCGCCTATGACCGTAACCTGTGAAACGCCTCCGGTAGAAAGTACGGCCGGTTTTACAACCCAGTCTGCAAGGGTTCTCAGCTCCATCATGGAGGTAGTATCGGCCTGAAGCCCTACAAACAGAATTTCGCCCATTACGCTGGACTGAGGAGCCAGAACGGGCGTTACACCTTCCGGAAGAGTTCCGGAAAGAGAAACCATCTTTTCGCTTATTACCTGGCGGGCACGGAACACATCCATACCCCAGTCAAATTCCGCCCATACAAACGAATAGCCAAACATAGAGGCGCTGCGTACCCTGCGCACGTTTGTGGCACCGTTTACGGCGGTTTCTACAGGAAATGTAACAAGTGTTTCCACCTCCTCTGCCGCCATGCCCGGCACTTCTGTCATAATCACAACCGTTGGGGCGGTAAGGTCAGGAAATACATCCACATCCATCTGCCTTGCGGAGAATATACCTCCAAGGGCCACAAGCGCGGCTCCCAGCAGAACGGCAACCTTGTTCCTCAGCGAGAAACGGATCAAAGAATTTATGATGTTCATATCCGTTCCTCCTTAATGTACATGACCGGAATGGGCATCCAGCTTTCCGGTTGCCTGAGAAAGCTTTACAAGTATGGCTCCCTTGCCCACAACCCTTTCACCTTCCGAAAGGCCGGAAACTATCTCCCTGCGGCTGGCATCGGTTGAACCTATGACAACTTCTCTCTTTTCAAAAAGTTCCGGCGTAAGCTGCACAAAAACAAAGTAGTTCCCCATTTCTTCCACAACGCTTTCGGCCGGCACTGTAATGCCGAGTTTGCCGCCTTCTGACTTTATGTACATTTCTACAAACGTTCCGCTTATGAGCCCGCTGATGCTGCCAACCTGAAATGTTACCGGAATCAGCGGAGAAGAAGCCCCGGCGCTCTTGCCGTAAGACAGCAGCTTACCGCCTTTGTCTGCCAATTCCACAACTTCTCCGGACGGCAGCTTTATGTTTGCAGAAACAAAGTTTTCCAGGCATCGGTAGTATTTTGGTTGGAGTTCTGCCTTCAGATACAGGCTTCCGCCCTTGGATATGGTCATTACGCTCTGGCCTGTCTGCACAAATTCTCCGCTGCGCACAGCCATAGAACTTACATAGCCGCTTTGGGGAGATGTAACCCTCTGCTTTCCTGAAGAATAATTGCGTTTAAGATTATCGTATCTGGCCTTGGCGGTTTCGTAGTTTCTTCTGGCGGCAAGAAGATCCGACTCGGAAACTATCCGGTCTTCCGCCAAGGCTGCCTTGCGTTCATATTCGCTCTTAGCAAGATTGTATTCGCTTTCGGCCTGAGCCGCCATCAGAGATATGTTTCCGTCGTCCTTCAGGGCGCTGTTATCCACCGTAAACAGAAGTTCACCGGCGGCAACTTTCTTTCCTTCAACCACGGCGTCCGAAGCAAAGGTAACCACTCCGGCTACAGGAGAGCTGATTACCCTTTCATCTGCCAGAGAGGGCAGCACCTGAGCCATGGTTCTTACAACCTCGGACATCGGGCCCAGTTTGCAGACTTCGGTAGAAAAGTCTGTCTTCCAGCTCTGTTCCTTGGTAAAGGTTATGGCATTGCTGTTTTTGACCTGTGCTGCATGGGCAGCCTTTTCTGCAGAATCTTCATCGGCGAATACTTTTACAGGAAAAGAAAACACCTGCCCGCTCTGCTGCTCAGACGACAGCGCAAAGGTCAGCGTGCCTTCACCTGCTTTTGAAGGACTGAAGCAGAAGCGGTAGATTCCAGGAGAGGATTCCTCTGCAACCTGCTCCAGAGTCTGCCCGGCAATACTAAGGGTTGCCTTAAGATATTTATCCGAGAACGGCTTGTACTCCGGCAACTTTGTAATATGGGCGGTAATGTTTCCGGTCTTGGAGCAGACCATGGGTTCGGCCTCAGCAAAGAGTTCGTAACTGTCTGAATAATCCGTCAGAAGAAACGCCTCGGTAAGGTGTTCTTCTGTATTTTGGCTTTGACATCCTGCAAGCATAACGGCAGGAAACATCAAAGCAATAATTGCTTTTCTGAATTGCATTTGTGTTGATTTTGTGTTACCGACTTCGTTTGATAAAAGAACTCAAAAGTCAGCACACAGGAGGAGCTCTCAGGCCGAAAGGCAGAACAACCGCCTCCGGAAGAACCGGAACAGTCTGCCTTATGTAAGATACAGTAGCTGAAACGGAAGGATCAGGAGCTTCCGAAGAAGAAACCGCCTCGGCAACGGCTGGCTGCTGCAAATCTTCACAGATAGAACCGTTGTCTTTTGCAAGAAAGATGTCTGCCTCTGCTATGATACAGTCTTCCGGATGGCTTTCTTCCTGACTGTCAAGAGGACAGCCGTCCGTATCCTGGTGGGTTTCAGCAAAAAGCGAGTTTACCACTATGGCCTCCACTCCGTGATGGTGGTGGGGAACAAGCACGTGGGACATAAGCGCCACGCTTGCCGCCAGTACAAACAGTATGGAAACTCTTCTTTTCATCAGAAGCAAATATAGCAAATTTATCTTATTGTCTTAAGGTTGGGCCTCTTGCCCCAGCCCGAATAAACCGTATTCTGATCTTCTTTGGTAATCTTGACATTGCGGTTGACGGGCCGGTCTTCATCGTTGAGCGAATGGCTCATGAGCCAGTCGTAGATCTTTGGCATGTAAAAGTAACGTGCAAGATATGAGTGCGATGCACCTATAAGCCACTCGTACCTGAGCCTCGATGCCAGATGCTTGCTTTCCAAATCTTTGACTATTGCCTGAGAAGCTTTTACGCTCACCAGCTTGTCGGCAGTTCCGTGGATGATCCAGAGCGGAACCTGCCCCATGTTGCTCACGTCTTTTGCCGTAGTTCCACCGCAAAGGGCTACAGCCGCAGCCACTCTTTCAGGTTTTGCGGCAACAAAATCCAGGGTTCCGTATCCGCCCAGGCTCATGCCCAACACATATACTCTTGCCGTATCGTAGGGGTATTCCACCTTGAGCCAGTCAAGTATCTTGCACAGCTTGTCCGGATTCCACCATTCGCCCGGGTTCTGCGGAGCCACTACAAGGGCCTGGATATGCCTTCCGCGTTCCATGCAGTCTATGCTTCCATATCGCCGAACCTTTTCCAAATCGTGTCCGCACAGGCTCTTGCCATGAAGGAAAAGCACCAGCGGAGTATCTTTGCAAAGTGTGTCTTTACTGTCATATCCGGCAGGAGTATAGATCCAGAAATTATAGCTGCCCTCCACCTTATTGCGCATGGCCCTCAGAACAGGTTCGCGGGCCTTCATCAGGCTGTCCTTAACCGCAGCCCTGTGCAGGCTGTCGGCCCTGAGGCTGTCTGCAACGGCCTTGATTCTCAGGCTGTCGGCCTCAGTTTCAAGCCTTACGAACCGTCCTTGAGACAGTCCTGAAACCGGAAGCCATAACAACATACACAGAACCAGCACTATATTTTTCAAATCTTTCATGAGGGCAAAGTTACCTAAAATCTCCTACTTAATCACGAACTTGTAGATGCCGTTGACCCTGGAGCCTACAACTGCGGCGTTTCCGGCCACGGTGGGCGAGGATTCGAAATTGTAGGCCACTTTGCGAGAATGGATTACTTTACCGCTCTTAGCTTCAATAAGATAGATATATCCTCCTCCATCGCCGGTAAAGATGTACATACGGTTTTCATTGTCGTAAAAGGCCACCGGTGAAGACCAGCAGAAATTGTGGAACGGAACGCTGTAGATTATGCTTCCGTCGGTGGCAGACAGGGCCATGAGCTCTCCCATGGCTTTGGAAGCCCTGTTACGGCAAACATTTGCAAATATCATATCTGAGCAGTCTCCGCCGCCTGGAAGCGGGGTGGAATACATTCCGCCGTCCAGTACTTTTCCGCCCAGGTCTATCCTGGTGCAAGGAATCTTCTGCTCCCATACCGTGCTTCCGTCCAATGCATTAAGTTTCATAAAGTAGCATACTCCTTTCATACCCTGGCGGTCAACTTCGCTGGCGGCATAGATGTATGGCCTTCCGTCTTCTATGCGGCAAACCACCGTGCCATCCGAATCGTCGTGATTGTAATAATGCCATACCGGCTTCATGGTATTGAGGTTGATACACAGGACATTTCCTGCATTATCCTGAAACCAGCCATAGTTTCTCCAGATGGCTATGCTGGATTCTATCCCGGGTGCCGCTCCGTTTACCTTGTATCGCAGAGTTTCCAGAAGGCGGAGATTTCCCTGCGCTCTCTCAAACTTGTAGATACTGCCGTTTTCACCCGGCCAGATAAGATAACTTCCTGCCACAACGGGTGAGGAGTCAAACGCTCCCCAGCTGCGCCATGCCTTTGAGTCCGTAAACTTGAAAGCTATCTTGTGCTTGAGAAGATCCACACACAGAAGCCCCATAGGAGTGCTTCTGGAAACGCCCTGCCCTATGTAGAGGTTCTTCAGCTCCGGGTCAAGGCTCGGCGATCCTTTTATTGTGTTCTGCACGTCAAGGTCGGGCCTGGTACGCTTTCCGGTGTTGAAATCCAGAAAGTAAGCCTTTGCGTTCAGCGATGTAAAAATAATTTCCTCCCCTGCATTTGCCGCCAAGTCTTCTGCCCCGCCACCGAAAGCATCATTTGTCAGGACCCCTGCCTGACGGAAAGCCTGAACATCCTCACCGCTCCATCTTACATATATCGGCTGGCCGGTCCAACCTGTTCCTCCGCCCCAGTTTCCCATTCTGGTATTGAAATTATCTTCCGGAGTGTTGAACTGCCAGGCTATCTCAACCGTGTCCGGCCTGTGGTCCAAACGTCCTCCAAAAGAGGCATCGCGGAGCATATTCCTCCTGAAGGTAAATGACGAGAAATCAGATTCATATCTGTCTTTCACATCCAAAAGGAAGTGATCCAGGCTGTCTGTCTTTTCCACAACAAAATGTACCGTCTGGACAGATTGGTATGCAGTATCCGGCAGGAACAGTTCTTCCAGCGGAATTTCTTTTACGGCCTCATCCTTTGTTCTGTCCGGATTTTCAGCACCGTCCGGTCTGTTTTTGCAGCCAGCGGCAGACAGCAGTGCAAGCATCATTATGAAACAGGCCAAAAATGACATGTTGTTTTTCATGTTCTTGTGGTTTTATCAGGTTTTTCTGTTTTGTTAGGTTCAATTTGCTAAATTTGTGCTGGTTCTTGAATAACGGAAAACACAAACTGATTGCAAAGATAATCATATATGGAAAACTTTAAGGAACGCCTGGCTGCGTTAAGGAGGTCTCTTTGACTATGACGGTAAGGTCAAGGAGATAGAAGAAAAGGAAAAGATTACTACAGCCCCTGGATTCTGGGATGACGCCAAGGAAGCTGAAGCTTTTGTCAAGAAACTTTCCGGCCTGAAATTCTGGGTAAAGGAACTTGACAGCCTCAAGGGCGAAGGAGAAGACCTTGAGGTACTGAAGGAGATGGAAGCCTCTGAGGAAGAGGTTGCACAGGCAGAAAATGCCCTGGAAAAGCATCTGGAAGACATAGAGTTCAAGAGTATGCTTTCAAACGAGGGTGATAACTTAGGTGCCCTTGTAAAGATAAATTCCGGAGCGGGAGGCACCGAAGCCAACGACTGGAGCGAGATGCTCATGAGGATGTACTCCAGATGGGGAGAGAGGAACGGCTACAAGGTAACCGTCACCGATCTTCTGGAAGGCGATGAGGCCGGCATAAAGTCCGTAACCCTCCAATTTGAAGGAGATTACGCCTACGGCTACCTCAAGGCAGAAAACGGAGTGCATCGTCTGGTAAGGATATCGCCGTACAACGCTCAGGGAAAAAGGCAAACCACATTCTCATCCGTATTCGTATATCCTCTTGTAGATGAAAGCATAGAAATTGTCATAAACCCGGCCGACTTGGAATGGGATACTTTCCGTTCTTCCGGAGCAGGAGGCCAGAACGTGAACAAGGTGGAAACCGGTGTTAGGGTAAGGCACATCCCTACGGGAATTGTTGTGGAAAACACCGAAACCCGCTCCCAGCTGGACAACCGCCAGAATGCCTTGAGAATCCTCAAGTCTCACCTCTACGAACTGGAACTCCAGAAGAAAAGGCAAAAGCAGGCAGAACTCGAAGGCCAGAAGAAAAGAATTGAATGGGGCAGCCAAATCCGCTCATACGTCCTTCACCCTTACAAGATGGTCAAGGACCTCCGCACAGGAGTTGAGACTGCCGATACCCAGGCCGTTCTGGACGGAGACCTCAACGAGTTTATGAAAGCCTTCCTCATGGGCAAGAAAAGAGGCGACAAGGACATCAAAGAAGACCTTGAATAACACATAGTTGCAATACCGAAATCCTATAAGTAACAAACAACATAAATACATACAGACATGACATTCAAGTACGCACCAATGTTCCAGCTTGGTGAAGACACCACGGAATACTACCGCATCCCCGGTTCGGAAAAATTAGTTTCCACCGCCCTTTTCGAAGGACATAAAATACTGAAGGTTAAGCCCGAAGCACTTACGCTGATAGCTCAGCAGAGTTTCCACGACTGCGAGTTCATGCTGCGCCGCTCCCATAACGAGCAGGTGGCCGCCATACTCAACGACCCCGATGCGAGTGAGAACGACAAATATGTAGCCCTGCAGTTCCTGCGCAACGCCGAGTGCTCCGTGAAGGGCGTGCTGCCTTTCTGCCAGGATACCGGTACCGCCATAATCCACGGCGAAAAAGGTCAGCAGGTATGGACAGGCTTTGAGGACGAAGAAGCCCTCAGCCTCGGCGTGTTCAACACCTACACCAGGGAGAATCTACGTTACAGCCAGAATGCTCCGCTGGATATGTACAACGAGGTTAACACCAAGTGCAATCTTCCCGCACAAATTGACCTGGAAGCAGTTGAGGGTGATGAATACCGCTTCGTTATGGTGGCAAAAGGCGGCGGCAGCGCCAACAAGACCTATTTCTACCCCATGACCAAGGCCACTATCCAGAACGAAGGCACCCTGCTTCCTTTCCTGGTTGAGAAGATGAAGACTCTGGGCACTGCGGCCTGCCCTCCATACCACATCGCATTCGTAATAGGCGGCACATCCGCAGAGAAGAACCTCCTGACCGTAAAGCTCGCCAGCATAAAATACTACGACGGTCTTCCCACCACGGGAGATGAAACCGGCCGCGCCTTCCGCGACATTGACCTGGAGCAGAAACTGCTGAAGGAGGCGCAGAAGATAGGCCTCGGAGCCCAGTTCGGCGGCAAGTATCTGGCCCACGACATTCGGG
>ERZ842401.3552-NODE-3552-length-19193-cov-11.544048_pt1 | contig 19193 bp, 18 predicted proteins | sample MGYA00521270_ERZ842401 | MGnify/ENA primary metagenome ERZ842401 (study PRJEB31892, sample SAMEA3878208) | bioreactor metagenome | biome: Moose rumen | place: Sweden | collected 2011-10 | study: EMG produced TPA metagenomics assembly of the PRJEB12797 data set... | reverse complement strand
TATAACAGAAGGTTGGAAACCTTTTTTAGTGGGGAATTATATTTTACTGCTTGCCTTTGCCCTGGCAGTTGGAAAAAAAAATTGTTTTTTTTCCCATTCTATGGTATGATGAACTATGGCTACTAACTATCAAGATTCCCTTGCGATGCTTATGTCGTTGTCGGGTGACTTTATTAGTACTTACATCGTAGACCTGAAAACTGAAGATTACATCGAATATAAAGCGACGAGCGAGTATGAGAAATTAGGTCTTGCAAAGCAAGGCAAAGATTTTTTTGCACATACCCACAAGGATGCCGAAGGGGTACTTTTTTTTGATGACCTTGAGGCATTCAAGGCGGCATTCACCAAGGAGAATGTCCTGCGGCAGATTGCGCAAAAAGGTCTTTTTGTGGTTCATTACCGCATGCATATTGGTGGAGGAATAAAGTCCGCTAGTACTAGAATCACCATGGCAAAGGAAAATGGCGAGGACAAATTGATTGTAGGTATTCGGGTGTAACGGTTATGGCAACAAAAACATCTGATGCGCTCGCGGCACTTCTTGCGGATGATGTGCATTTTGTTGGCAAGGTTACACAAAATGAGCCGCTTTTTAGTCATACCACCATGCGTGTGGGCGGTTCCGCCTCGCTCTTTTTAGAACCATCTGACGAAGACTCTCTGACCTATGCACTGCATCTGGTGTGCCAGAACAATATGCCTTTTTTTGTCTTGGGCGGCGGCAGCAATCTGATTGTTTCTGACAGCGGCTTTTCAGGTGCAGTGATAAGCACACGAAAAATGACTGGCCTACGGAAAATAGGCGGGCAGAAATTGCAGCAGGTGGACGCAGGGGTAGTGGAAATTGACGCAGGAACGCCTTGGGGAACGGTGATGACTTTTTGCCGCCAGCATGACGTGGGGGGACTGGAAGCCTTTACGGGATTGAGCGGCACGGTGGGTGGAGCGGTCTACATGAACGCCACCTGCTTTGGCCTTGCGGCATGCGACCGTCTGGTACGCGTGCGCTATGTGGATTTGGAGTCAGGCGAGATTTGTACCTATGAGATGACTGATGAGCGTCGCAAATCTGACTGGGGATACAAGAAATCGCCCTTCCAGCCGACGGGAGCCTTGTCCGCTCGCAAAACTTGCGGGGTCTTAGGGGTGCAGCCCCTAGGAGAGGGGGTAGCGGAAGACCATAGCGTAGCGGCGGGCTGGAGCGAGGGGGAGGCTTTCCCCCGCCACATTATTCTTTCGGCCCAGTTTGCCCTTTTAAAAGGCTTTGACGCTGAAAAATCGGAAGACTGCATTGCCCAACGCAAGGAAAAGGGGCATTTTTTGGCAGCCAGTGCAGGAAGCGTGTTTAAAAATGATGTGGCGCAGGGCGTGGTTGCTGGAAAAGTAATTGACGAGTGTGGGCTGAAAGGTCTTCAGGTAGGCGGGGCACAAGTGGCTCCCTGGCACGGAAACTTTATTGTGAACGCAGGAGACGCTACTGCCCAGGATATTTTTGACCTTGTGCAATTGATAAAAAAAATCGTGGCGGAAAAAAAAGCTATTGTGCTGGAATGTGAAATAATTTTTCTTGGTGACTTTTTCTTACATTGACAAAAGCAACGGTGGCTTTTATACTATTAAAATAGTGAAAAACGGGGATGTATTATGTTGCAACTGTCATTCGTAAACTATAAACAGGGTTCTTATCTAACGGTAGAAGGAAAGGTTGCTGACCGCTTTTTTATCATTCAGGCGGGTAAGGTTCATTGTGAACGTCAGGGCTCTGTTTCAGGTAATGGCGTAGACATCCTTGGACCAGGTGATTTTGTGGGCGTTGTTTCCTGCATGGCTGGCATGTCTCAGATTGAAAATTCCGTTGCAATGACGGATGTAGTTGTAATTGCTGTTCGCCGCGACCAGTACCCTGACTTGATTAAACAGAATACTCCTATTGCTATGAAGATGATTCGTACCTTTGCGGCTCGTATGCGTGGCGTGAATGAACTTTTGATGCATCGTTCGGCTGCGGCAGGTGCGGCGGCAGATGCAAATCCCAATTCCCTTTTCAACGTGGGCATGTTCTACGACCAGCAGAAAAAGACTGACATTGCGGCTTTTGCCTACTATCAGTTCCTAAAGACTGGCGTACGGAATCAGAATACCGAGATTGCAAAACGCCGCTTTATTGAATTGCGCAAGCATACACAGGCGGTCTACTTTGAGCCTACGGCCGATATGACCCGCAGATATCCCGAAGACACCATGATTTTCTGCGAGAATCAGAGCGGTGCTGAAATGTTCATCATTCAGTCTGGGCAGGTAAAAATCGGCAAGGTAGTAGACGGCAAGGAAGTGACCTTTGCCATCCTCAAAAAGGGTGACATGTTTGGCGAAATGGCATTGCTGGAAAACAAGCCCCGTTCTGCCAGTGCGATAGCAAACGAAGACTGTATCTTGATGGTAGTAAACAGCAGGAACTTTAACCAGATGGTCACCACGCAGCCACAGATGATTTCCCGCCTTACGACGACGCTTGCGGAACGTCTCTGGTCTATGTCTCGTCAGTTGATTAACTCTAAGATTGCAGACCCGATTCAGCAGATGCTGGATATGCTTGCCCTGCAGGTAGAAAAGGCCAAGCTGCCAGCCAACTTTATGCGCGACTACAGAATCGGACTTACTGCTCAGGATCTTGCTGATATGTGTAGTTTTCCGGATGACGTAAAAATGCGCTACGCTTATGAATTCAGAAAGGATTCCCACATTAAGATTGAGCCTGATACGCAAAAACTTATCGTTTCTGACTGTGCGGAACTTATAAAGCATGCCGCTTTTGCCCGCAGTAAACTCAAATAAACACGTTCTTTTTGCCGGATAATTTTTCCTCAGATTTTTACGCATTGTGCCGACATTCAAATGATGAAGAAATTATTTTTTTGTGTTCTGTTTGTCAGCCTCTCTCTCTTTCTATGGGCTGCTGAAAATACCTCGCAGTCATTGCAGCAGAATGGTCAGCACGAGTCCTTGCCCATGGGCTACGGTGACATTCACTTGGGTATGAGTGTAGACGACGTAAAGGCTGCCCTGCTAAAAAATCATGCCTTTGGCTATCGCGGCGACAGGGACGTTTCTTTTTCTCCCAAAGACAATCAGGTTTTGATTGAGACTGACGGTAGGTTTGCGGCTTTTTCCTATTTTGGCCGCTGCTGGTTTCAGTTTGCGGACGGAAAACTCTCTGTCATTACCATCAACCTCAACGATGAAAAAGTGGACCATTATTCGGTCTTTACGAGCCTGTGCCAAAAGTACGGCGGCCCGAATCAACTTACGCCAAAAAAATCCCAGTGGCAGAATGACAGCGTGATGATGAGCCTGGAGCGTCCCCTTTCGTTAAAATATATTGATGCAAAAGTTTTTGCTGACCGTCAGGACAAGGCTAAAGTGGAAAAGACCTATGGGGAGCAGAACCGCGAAGAATTCCTAAAAGGACTGTAAGATGAAGAAATTCCATGTTGTTTTTGCGATTGTTTTTTGTATGTGTGCTTTGGGAACCTGTAAATCCCAGAAACTTCCGGTTAGAAATCTGACGATTGGCAAGGCATCTGGTGAGACTGTGCTGCTTGCGGCAGAAATGGCAGTGAAACCGGCAGAGCGTGAGCATGGCTTTATGGAGCGTAAAAAAATTCCAGACGGAACAGGAATGCTTTTTGTCTTTGAGAATGACCAGATTCTGCACTTTTGGATGAAGAACACGCCTCACCCCCTTTCCATTGCCTACATTGATAGAAAAGGTGTGATTCAGAATATCTTTGACATGACACCCTACAGCCTTGCTACGGTAAGCAGCACCTTGAGCGTACGCTATGCGCTGGAAGTTCCCCAAGGCTGGTTTAGACGGGTAGGCGTGGATGTGGGCGACAGCCTGAAACTGGATTTTTAAGCCTATACGTCCAGTTTTGCCAGTTCCATCTGGGCAAGTGTGTCGTGGGGGTCAAATTCCAGCACTGCCTGAAAATAACTTGCGGCTACGGCAGGATTTCCTTCCTTGAGGGCAAGATACCCCAGATTTGACATGATTTTAGTGCTTTCGGGCGTGATGGCAAGGGCTTTTTCCAGTTGCCTTTTTGCTTCCGAAAGATTGCCGGCTTCCATGGCGCAGATGGCCAGTTCATTATAGGTGTCGGCATTTTCTTCGCCGCCTTCGCAGACCAGTGATTTTTCAAAGGCTTGCTTGGCATCATCATAGCGGCCTGCCTTGCGCAGTCCCCAGCCCAGCATAAACCAGGCATTCCATACAGCGGGATTTTTTTGCAGAAAGAGACGGATTTCTTCCAGACCTTTTTCATTTTCTCCGCGATTGATTAAATCGTAGGCGGCCTTAAAGTGTTCGTCGTCCATGTTGCGGTTTTGAATGTCATGTAAGATTTCCTGAGCCCGGTTCTTTTTGTAGATGCCGTTTTCTCCCAAATCTTCATCTTTTGTCTCACAGGTGAGGGCGAGGTAGCTTTCAAAGCAGTTTTTTGCCTCGCGGTAGTTGCGCTGCTTGAGGAAGAAAAAGCCTGCGTTAAAGAAGGCATCCGGAACTTCCGGCTCAGCATTCATGGCTTCGCGGTAGTAGAGCAGGGCGCTGTCATCGTAAGCATCGGCATCTTCATGCAGGCCGGAACGGCGGTAGGAGTCTGCCCTCTGGTCAAAAAACAAGGCCATGTTCAGGACGATTGCCATGTCTTCCGGGTCAAAGCCGTGGAGGGCGGTAAAGATTTCTTCGGCAAGGTTAAAGTCTTCGTTTTTTGCTTTGAGGATTGCGGCCTCGCTCAACTCCTTCTTGATGTTGGGGCGGGCATTCTTGAGCAGGGAACGATAGTACTGAATGTGCTCATTTTTTGTGTCATAGGCCATAACGGTGAGCAAGCCGGAAAGAATCTGTTCTTCGGTGAGTTCCGCCATGTTAAAACTGCCTGCTGCTTCTCCGTCTTTTTTCTGCACGGGAATCGGAAGGGTGGGGTCGATGTGCATGGCACTTTTAGAAAGCGTATAGTCTTCGGGCAAGGTGATAAAATAAATTGATTCAAGAGGATTGACTGGTTTCATGTGGTGTTCCTTTACGGAGTAATGTATGCAGGCCTGCTATTGAGCTGCTTCAGGCACAGGAGTTGCCGCTGCTTCTTGAGCAGGACTTGCCTCTGCGGGGCTTTCGCTTGCTTCTGCCGCGGTTTCGGTCTGGTTTTCTGCATTTTCCTCAGTCTGAGATTCTGCCTTGGCTTCCTCTGACTTTGCTTCCGCTGATTCGCCTTCTTTTGCCTCGTCTTCTGACTTCTTTGCGGACTGCATTTTTGCACGCTGCTGTGCCAGCTGGTCTGCGGCAGACACTTTTACCTTGCGCTGTTGCTGCAGGAAACCGTTGACGTGCATTTTGTAGGTGAGGGAAACAAGTTTTTCGTCAAACTGCATGTTGACGGCAACTATATCCTTGCGGCCTTCGATAATGCCGGCTGCAACGATTTTGCCCTTCATCTGAATGCGCTCAGGCGGATCTTCAAAATCCATCTGAATAACGGCTTCTTTGTTGGTGAGGAACTGAGACAAGCCCAGCAAAATGAATTTTGCACCGCCAAAAGAAATCTGGCGTAAAATGCAGTGGCGGGGTACGTTTTCAATCATTACGATGGTTTCTTCCCGCATGAGACCGAGTTTTCGCTTGTTTTCTTCGTTGATGAGGATGTATTCTTCGCGGCGACGAATGGCGTTCTGATTTGCTTCCAAAAGTCCGCCAATCTGCTCAATCAAATCGTCCGGCGGCCGCTGGGTAAAGGTAAGGGTAACGATAACTAAATCCTGCGAATTCATGTAGGGAGAGATGTTCGTTACCTTGGAATTGACGAAGAAACTCATCATCTGATTTCCGTCTTCCTTAAAGCAGAAACGCAGGCTGACGGCAGGCGGTTCTTTTTGGGAAATCATCTGATATGCGCCGCCCTTTGTACCAACGATGATGCGAGCCAGTTTGAATGAAGTAGAATTGATGATGCACGGCCACTGGGTGCCGTTACACTTAATGTAAATCTGCCGAGGATCAATGTTCAGAACGCGGATAATATCTTTTGAAAAAGCAATTTCTGTGTCGCAGAACTGATCGTAATATCGCGTAATCTGCTGGCTCGTTATCACACCCATAAAAATTATTCTATAGCATTATTCCGTACTCGTCAATGATTATTGGGGAGTGATTTAAAGGAAAAACCAATGCTGTTTGCATTTATTCGGATGCTGGGATAGGAAAGCATGTTTTTTCCGCCGATAAAGAGGGATGATGAACCTCCGCCATCAAATTCCATGGCATCGTCTGCTCCCATGGCTGCAAGCAGGTCGGCACATTCGGGGTAGGAAAGTCCTTCGCTCATGCTTATGGCTTCTCCCTCCACAATCAGCAGGTAGAGCGTGTGGCCGTCCTGGGAAAGCCCGCAGGCGGTACGGGAATCGTGGTTATTGATGAAGGGACCTTGTTTTTGACCGTCTCTCAGTATCGTCCAGAAGCCACCGAATGCAAAGTATGCGTCAGCAAGACTTTCCGGGGTCTGGCTGTCGATGATTTCTCCTTTCCAGCCCTGTCCAGTTTTTCTAAGGATGAGGGCACAGTATGAGGAAACTGGTGGAGAAAGTTCCCTGCCCGCCACGGTATGTATGCCGACGAGCTGTCTGGTGGAAGTGATATGGGCAAGAAAATCCCATTTGCCGTTTTTTCCCGCAAAGGGGGATGCGTTGATGGCGATGTCTGCTCCTGCGGTTTTTGCAAATTTTCCTGTCCGCTTGCCGGTAAAAAATTTGGTTCGCTCGCCTTTTTTATGGGTAAAGTCTGCCTCTGTTGCGGGAAAGGCGGAAATCTGCAAGTTGTCTGCCTTTAGATTGATTCTTAGGCAATGGTAGCGCAGGGGAAATTCCTTGTTTTGGTAGCAAAAGTATTCTGCGCCTTCATAGACCGCTTTCCAGCCAAATTGCACAGGAATGTAGGCGTTTTTTTCTTCGGTAAAAAAAGTGTAGGGTGCGCGCCGTGTGGATGCGCAGGAAAAGAGAAGGGCAGTCAGACACAGGACGGCAAAGAATCTTGTGCCTGCGGAAAGGATGCGGGCAAAATAAAACCCCTGACCGATGCCAGAGGTTTTTATGCGCTTAGTAGGCAGAACGTCCATCGTGTGCCTTGCGGTTCTTCTTCATCAACTTGCGCTGCAGGGTCTTGTTCTTGCGGTTCAAGATTGTTGAAGGCTTTTCGTAGTATTCGCGCTTTTTGTATTCACGGATAATACCTTCTTTTTCAACCATGCGCTTAAAGCGTTTGATTGCTTTTTCGAGGTTCTCGTTATCATCAACGATAATGCTTGCCATTTGTAATTCACCTCCTCGTCTTCGGTAGTTCCGTAAGTGAAATTCAGTATGACAGAAAGGAGATTTTTGCGCAAGAGGGGCAAAGGGCATTATTGCAAAAATCTTTGGGGAGGACTGACAGTCCAGAATGCCTTGAGGGGGATGTCGCCAGTGTTGGAAAGGGTGTGCGGCGAACTTGCACTGAAAGAAACGCTGTCGCCCTCACTCAGATTGTAGACGAGGTTCTCGTAGTGGAGCTGGGCTTTTCCCTGTACGATAAAGCCGATTTCCCGTCCCAAGTGGCCATAGGAGCCGCGATGAGTGTGGGCACCCACTGGAATTTCCATCATAAAGGATTCCATGGCGTACTGCCCGTCGGCTTCCACGGGTTTTGCCAGTTCCTCGTACACAACGTCATCTTCACTGATTTTCTTTCGCTCGTCTGCCCGAATAATCTGTACGGGTCGCTTTCTGCGGTATTCCTCAAACAAAAACTCCAGGTTGATGTCCAGCACATCGGCAAGGGCAAGCAGGGTGTCGATTGCGGGGGAGACGCGGTTTCGTTCAATCTGAGAAACAAGGCTTTCGCTTACGCCTGCCCGCTGAGCGACTGTCTTGAGCGTGTAGCCCTTGCGCTCTCTGACAGTACGGATTTTTTCCCCAAAGTGATAGGGAACTTTTTTATCTTCCGATTCCATTTTATCCCTCTTTAGCGTACACGTCATTGTTCTGCTTGTCGCGGTTTGATTCCATGACATAGCGGATGAATAAATCTTCCAGTGTACGGTGGGGACCTGAAAGCCCCATGCGTTTGCGGGCGCGGGCATTGTCTCGCCGGATTGAATACTGGGTAAAGAAGTCGCGGTAGTCCATGCTTACGTCCGTCTTGATATGCTCTCCCAGATATTGTGACACTTCATCGCGTCCGATTGCGGCGATTCCTTTTTCCCTTAGGATTGATTTGAGTTTGTTAATCTGTTCAAATGAAAGACCGAAGAGAAATTCTTCCATGGCCTGAGAGACTTCGGGAACGGCGAGTTTTGTCTTGATGAAGGCACTCCACTGCTCGTCCATCTGGAAGGAAATCATAATCAGTTCGCTTGTGCCCATCATTGTGCCAAATGCGGGTGCCAGTGTGCGGCGGGCTTTCCAAACTGTCTGCAAAACCGGGGAAATGTCTGAAATGTTCTGGTCGGCACGATGTTCCCACAGCAAAAGCAGGGAAAGTGCCAGTTGCCGACGAAAGTCCATCTCCAGATTGGTGTCGCGGATAAGGTTCAGGTAAACATCTTCTGCCAGAAGCAGGAACATCATGGACACGGTTTCATCCTGAAAAGCCTGAGAGATTTTTTTATCCATGCCGACGCTTTTTGAAAGTTTGCTCAGTGAAGAAAAGGTGTGAATCTTTGCCACAAGGAAGCCTCTGCCCAGCGTTGCTTTTGAAGGCAACTGCAAGGTATTGTCACCGTCCTGGGTGTGGGTAATCAGGGATTCAATCAAAGCCTGAGGAGTGCGGACTTCTGCCGTAAGGTTTGCCCGTTCCAAAAGCGAGGGGAAGTTTGCCAGCGATTTTGCCAGTCCCTCCAGACGCGTCATGCGGTCTGTAACGTTGTTCAACTGTTCGGGAGCAACCACTACCATGCGTTCGCACAGGTCGTCCACCATTTCCTTTTGCTTTGGCGTTAGGACAACGATACCAGTGGAAATATCATTTGCTGGTGTTTCTTCTTTGTCGAAAAATTCATCAATGGAGACATTTTCAAATGTTATGTTCTGATTGTCCGTTTCCATATCGTTGCTGAATACTTATTATAGCACAGGTTTGTCTAATTTCAACAATTCTTTTTGCCGATAATTGAATTATGAAAAAGCTGTTTTTTGCATGTATGGCATTCTTTTGTGCCTCAATTTCTCTGTTCGCCGCTGATTTAGTCATTCAGCGTGAGGATGTGCGCCTGTCATATGAAGAGGGGTCAACCTTTGGAACGGCAGCGGGCTATCATTTGTACGTCAGAAAAAAGCCCGGCATGGAGTCTATTCTTCTGACAGAAACTACGAAAGATCCGGCGGGAGAAAGTGACAGTTATGCCTACCGCGCCATGGACTACAATCCCATAAACGGTGACGAAATCCGCTATCTGGACGGAAAGCCACTGGTTTCAGAGGGCGCAAAATACAGTTTGATTGACTCCACTGCTGAACCGGATGCGGAATTTGGAGAGGCTTTTCACATTTACATTCCCTCAGAAATTCAGTACGGCTATCCCTGGTCGAGAAACGGCATCGTAAAAATTGATCGGGGAACTTTTATCAATATCCGCAGTTTTGAGAAAAAATATGCTGACTACACTGGTGCATACGAGGACAATCCCTTTATGTTTGATTTGGGAAAGCCGATTCCTCCAAAAGTTGAGCCTCCCGTCCCTGAGCCAAACCCCGTAGTGGAGCAGAAACCAGAGCCAAAGCCGGAAGCGACACCAGTGCTGACCGATGACTACAATCCCAAGGCAGCGGAAACATTCAACGAAATTGCCGGCTTTGGTGGCGGCCAAATGGTCTATTCCAAGGGACCCGAAACGCTGGTGGATGACCTTATGGATTCCCTTGCCCGTATTGATCCCAAGAAAAAAGTGGATGTGGTTTTTGCCATTGATGCGACAGGCAGCATGAAGGACGACATTCAGAAGTTGCGGGAAGAATGGGTTCCCCGCCTGATTGAAGCCCTCCCAGAATACGGTGATTTGCGTCTGGGGCTTTTGCTTTACCGTGATTACGGTGACGACTACAGATACATGGGCATTCCCGTTAAATTCTTTGACTTTACCAAAAAAATCGAAGTCTTTACCAAGAATCTGAACGGGTTCAAAATCCGTGGCAATGAAGGCGGCGACATTCCCGAGGCGGTCTATGAAGCAATGTGCGGATCGCTGGAATTCTACAAGTGGCGTAACGATGCCACCAGAAAAATCATACTGATTGGTGACGCAGAGCCCCATCCCAAGCCCCGTGGCAGCGGAAAATACACCAAAGAGCGTGTGGCACGCGAAGCTCAGTCCATGGGCATTACGGTTGATGCAATTATCGTGCCTGACAACAAGAGCGAGCGCCGTGCAAAATCTAAGGAAGTGGATGTGAAATAGGGGTATTCGTTTTGCCCTCCATGGCAAAACGAAACCCGACGGGAGCACCGCTCCTGTCACAGTTTTCAGCGTGCATCCAATTCTACAGAGGCAGGGACAGGGCGCATTTTAGGACAGTGCGGACAAAGGTGCTTTTGAGCGTTACCGTCACGCTGGCATCTGCGGAACTGCTGGCTTTTTCTCCGTTCTTGTAGGAAATCGCCGCGCCTCCAGTCATCGTAACCGTTCGCTTTTTTCCCGGACTTGCGCTAACCGTTAATGAAAAAGAATCTTTTGTGTTTCCTGTTTTTGATGACTTGGGATAGCGGTCATATCCGAGCGAAAGGCTTGCCCGTATGCTTTCCAGCAAAAGTGACGAAGAAATATCCGCGGAATAGTATTTTTCGGGTCTGGTGGAGTCAGTAAGAAAGCGACCGTCCAGAATGGCATTGCTTACTCCTGCCGTCACTTTTGTGGTAAAGGGCTTGCTTTCATAGGCAAAACCCGCCGCAAGTTTTAAAGTGCTGTACTGTTCTGCCTGCAGCGTATTCAGGATTTTCTTTTCAAATAAGGCATGAAGTCCTAGTCTAAGCGTGGCGGCATAGGCATTGTGCAGTTCAAGCTGTAGCTGGGGATTGAGCCCGAATTGGCGGATAGTGCGGCATACGCTGGAGGAGCCGCCCACAAGGGGACTTGCTTTTGGAGATGCCGACAGGGTGGGAATAAAAAAGTATGAGACATCAAGCAGGAAGTTTCTGTAACTGCTGCGGGCGGCGGCTTTTATCCACACTGCCCAATGACTGAAATCTTCGCTAAAAGGCGTTTCCTGCAAACCCGCAAATAAATTCAGTTTGAGCCAGGGGCTTCTGAATGCGCTTTCCCACACTGCACCGTAGAGCCAGTGCCTGCCAAAGTCTGCATTTGTGTCCCTAAGGTACGCATTTTTGTTTTCCACGCACATGCGGCCCCCGGTAAGTACGCTGTGGAAGGAAAAGATTTTTCCCAGAGGCAGGGTGCAGGAAAGGGAAGCGTAAAGTCTTTTTTCATCAGTAAAGGCGCACTGAGCCTGGACAGAAAGGGGTGCTTTTTGCGGAGCATTGACCGACGCGTACAGTGCCAGAGGCTTTACGGCAGAAGCGAGCGTGGGAAGGTTTGCGCCGATACCCGCGGAAAAGCCAAAACTTTTTGCCAGTGGATTTACCGAGGAGGAGGGCGCAGGATTTTCCAGTCGGGACACTGATTTGGAAAAGGACAGCATCCCCGCCTTTAGGGTTATCGGCAGCCATGTTTCCGAGACAATGCCTCCTCCGTAGCGCAAGTCGTCCATGAGGGCAAAAAAATCCGCCGGTGAAGAAAGTGCGCTAAATGCCGACCCCTTTGTTTTGGGCAGCGTCAGGTAAGTCCTTGCATCCAAATTCCACAGGGCTTTTCCAAATGCAAGCCGTAATCCTGCTGAACCGCCGTAACTGTTTTCTTTTTCAGAATCAACAGGTATGGTAAGGGAAGTGCTTTCCTTTACTTCCACATATTTAAAATAGGGTTCAGCGTCCATCGCCACCAGCGGAATGACCGCCAGGACAAAAAAATAAGACAGTACTTTCATATACTATCTTATAGGCATCAAAATGTCATTTTAGGCTAAATTTTCAGAAAAAAAGTGAAAAAAAGGTGAAAAAAGTGAAAAAAATAAGGGGCGACTGAGCACCCCTAAAAAATCTGCCTAAAACCGCTTATCGAACGGCTTTTGCTGAGGAATTGACAATGTAACTCTGAACGTCCGCAAACTGGTCAATCTTTGCCACCTGAGTCTTCCAGTACTCTGCCTCGCTTGAAGTAGTGTAGGGACCGATTCTTACGCGGTAGAAGACCTTTCCTTTTGAATCCGTATAGGTAAAGACTTCGCTGGGAATCTTGTTGCTTTCCAGTGTAGCCCGTGCCGCATCAGCATTTTTCTTTGTCGCATATGAAGCAGCTTGCACCCAGAAGCGGTCAGGAACTTTTGCCACGGCGACAGCCTTCTTTGCAGAAGCCGTGCCTGACTGAGCCGTAGATTTTGTCGTTTTTGCGGGAGCGGCTTTTGCAACTGGTGCAGGAGTGCTTGTCTTGCTGTCTTCGTAGTTGTAGCGAGGCGTGCTTTCTGACTTTGCGGCGGCGGTGCTGGCAATCTGTTTTGCCGTTGTTTCATTGGCCGGTTGAACCGTAGTGTTTGCCTTTGCGCTTGCAATCGGATTTGATTTCAGCGTGTTCAAGTCAATTGTTGTCGTGCCTGATCCGTAGACCGTGGTGTTGTCGCTGTAGACGGTCAGATTGTTTGTCTGAATAGCGTTTGAGGGCACTTCTGACTGTGCAACTGCGGGCAGGTCAAAGGGCGAAGCCGGAGCGGGTTTGTCCTCGGAAAAATCGGGAACGCTGATGGCATTGTCTGCAAAAGCATCGCTCGTTCCTGCCGGACTTTCTGACGGATAGGTCGTTGTTGCATATGCCGGGGTTGTCCAGCCGTCAGCGGGATTGAATGCTGCTTGCTGAACCTGATTATTGTGGAGTGACGGCGAATACAGAATGAGCGCGGCTCCCACCACAACCAAAAGGAATACGCCAGATGCGGCGATAATCCAAAGAGTTCGTTTCTGTTCCATAGCGATAACCTCGTTACCGACAGACTTTTAGAAATGCCTTGATTTTGCTTTCCAATGCGTTTAAATTGCCGGTATTATTTACTTTATAAATATCGGCATTTGCATTTTTATATTTAGCAAAGAGTGAGCGTTGTTGCCAAAATCTTGCAAGAATGTGCCTTGTTTTCATGTGATCACGGTCTTTTGCCCGCCAAAAGCGTGTCCAAAAAGGTGCCGTAACAAACAAAACGGCATTGCAGCGGCTTATGACGGGAATCTTGTAGAGCACCGTGGCATTCAGCACAATGTCCTCTTTCGGGTGGGAATTGATAAAATCATCTATGAGGCTGCTGACGGCGGGATGTACCAAGGCTTCCTGCAAGGCGAGCAGTTTTTTGTCCTTAAAGATAAGGGCACCCACGTTGCGCCGGTTTAGCGAGCCGTCCTCGTTCGTAAGCGAAAGATTTTTTTCCGCGGCATAGGGTGCAAAGGTTTCAATCACTTTTGCCTGCAATGTATCTTCTTTTAGAGCCTGATGCACAAGAGCGTCTGCATCTACGGTCACAAATCCATGCTTTTCCAAAAGAGCAGATGCTGCATTTTTTCCTGCCGCCATCGGCCCGGTGACGCAGAGAATGAAGGGGGCGTTACGGGGGCTTTCCCCCGTAGAGGGGGTAGGCGGAAACGAAGTTGCAGCCGAGGGGGAGACCTCCCCTATCTTGCTCAATGGAAGAGCCCCCAGTTTGCGCCCTGTTCAATGCTCACGCGGAGGGGCACTTTCAGCGTTACGGCATGTTCCATCTTGTCGCGAATCAGTGCAATCGTATTGCTTACGGCTTTTTCATCGTCCGGACACTCAAAAATCAACTCGTCGTGTACCTGCAAGAGCAGTTTTGCCCCCGTGGGGTGCTGGTACAGGGCCTCATCCACATCCAGCATGGCTTTTTTTACGATGTCTGCGGCAGAACCCTGGATGGGCGTATTGATTGCCATGCGCTCGGCAGCAGCCTTTTCAATCTTGTTGGCGCTGGTAATGGAAGGAATGAGGCGGCGGCGACCCATAAAGGTTTCCACATAGCCTGTTTCCTCTGCCTTTTGAATCGTGCTGTCTATAAAAGTGCGTATTCCCGCGTACTGGGCAAAATAGTTTTCGATAAATTCTTTTGCCCGCGCCATGGGTATGCCCAAATCCCGTGCCAGACGGAAAGCACCCATGCCGTACATCACGCCAAAATTGATTGTCTTTGCCGTGCGCCGCATGTCTGCCGTCACTTGCTCAGGAGAAATGCCGTAGATAAGGGCAGCGGTGGATTTATGCACGTCCACCCCCTCGTTAAAGGCGGCACAAAGATTGGGGTCTCCGCTCAAATGGGCAAGCACCACCAGTTCAATCTGGGAATAGTCCGCGCTGATGAGAACCGTGCCGCTTTCTGCCGTAAATGCCGTGCGGATTCTTCTTCCTGCCTCATCGCGGACGGGAATGTTCTGCAGGTTGGGGTCACGGCTGGAAAGTCTTCCCGTCGCTGTTCCCGTCTGCATAAAACTGGTGTGAATTCTGCCCCTTTCGTCCGTCATATTGGGAAGTGGCTCCACATAGGTGGAAAGCAGTTTTGCCATGTTTCGGTATTCCACGATTTTCTGTGGCACTGAATCCTGATCTGCCAGTTCTTCCAGCACCGCCGCATCCACCGAGTAGCCGCGCTTGTTCTTCTTGGGCGGCTTTAACCCCCGCTCGTCAAAGAGCACCACACCCAGTTGCTTGGGAGAAGCAATGTTGAACTCATGTCCCACAAGGGCATACACTTCTTTTTCTATCCTGTCAATCTCCACTTTCAGTTCCGACTCGTAGGATTTGAGTGCGTCCGCATTCAGGTGAATGCCCCTCAGTTCCATGGCCGCAAGAATAGGAAGCACCTTCATCTCCATGCAGGCAAACAAATCGTAAAGATTGCTTTCATTTAACTTTGGCTTAAAGAAGTGCCACAACTGCCAGGTAAAATCCGCATCCTCCGCACCATAGTCAGCAGCCTTTTCCAGCGGCACATCGGCAAAGGAGCCTCCCTTGGGCACCAGCTCGTCATATTCCGTGCCTTTAAGCCCCAGTTTTGTCTCGCTCAAATGCTCCAGCCCGTAGGCCACCTTTCCCGTGCGGTCTGGCTCCAAAAGCCATGCGGCAATCATCGTGTCTGCAATCGTCGCCTTGTAGCGGACGACGTCGGGATTTTGCGGGGCAATAAACTTATCCAGCCCGTTTGTCCACAACACCTGCAAGTCAAATTTTGCATTGTGCAGTATAATTGTGCAGTCTTCCGCATTAAAGAGCCGTGCAATCTGCTCCAGCACGAATTTTTTTTCAATTGTGGTGGCAAAAAGCGAATCCGTCAGAATGACCGGCACGTAGATTCCGCTCCCTGCCGAGGTACAGAGACTAAAGCCCACCAGATTTGCCGCCCAGGTGTTCAGACTGTCGGTCTCCGTATCCAGGGCAACTTCCTTGCTTTCTGAAGCAAGCACCGCGTCAACAAAAGCGGCAAGTTCCTTTTCTTCCGTCACCGCCTTGTAGTCACCCTGATTCTGTCTGATGTCCTTCTGCTGCTCAATCTTTACCGCATCACGGGAAGAAGTCGCCTCTCCCATGTCCTCGCCAGATTCCGAAGCCAGCGTCATAAAAAGTTTTGCCACTGCAGGAAGTTCCCGCCTTACCAGTTCGCTTGCCGTCTCCTTAAAATTAAGCCTTTCCGTCCTAAAGTCATCGGGATGCTGCGCGCAGGGAACATCGTAGCGCAGGGTAATCAACTCCTTGGAAAGAAAGGCATTTTCCCTGTCCGCCCGCAGTTTTTCCCCCTGAGCCCCCTTGATTTCATCCGCATGCTCGTAGATTCCTTCCAGAGAACCGTACTCAGCCAGCAGTTTTACCGCACTCTTGGGACCAATGCCCTTTACCCCCGGCACATTGTCCGCCGTGTCGCCCATCAGACTTAGTAAGTCCAGCAGTTTGTCTGGTGGCACCCCCCATTCCGCTTCCACTCCAGCCTGGTCTACTTCCGCCCAAATTTCCGTCCGGTCAGGCTTTAAAATATGAGTGTTTTCCGTAGCCAGCTGCATCAAATCCTTGTCTGCAGAAAGCACGCAACAGTGACGCCCCTCTTTTTCACACTGGGAAGCAATCGTTGCAATCACATCGTCCGCCTCAAAACCATCACACCGCACCATCGGAATGCCCAGCATATGCAGCATCTCCTCAATCCAAGGAAACTGAGCCTTTAAGTCATCAGGCGTTTTCTCACGGTTAGCCTTGTATGCAGCGTATCGCTCGTGGCGGAAAGTCGGCGTGCGGGAATCAAAAGCCGCCACCATATAGCAAGGACGGTACCGCTTTAAAATAGTACTCAAGTTGCGAAAAAATCCAAAAAGCGCAGAAATATTTTCCCCCGCCCTGTTCGTCAGCGGATGCGAGATAAAAGCAAAGTACTCGCGGTAAATCAAGCCGTAGGAATCAAGGATAAAGACCGTCTTTTCGTCAAAAAAATCACTCATGCAAAAAAGTATAGCAGATTTTATAGTGGGGGAGAAGTCTCTCCCTACGCGCCCACCGCTCCGAAACTTCGCCTGTGGCTTCGTTGCATTCGCGTTGGTCGCTACCCTCTCGCCTAGGGGCTTCACCCCTAAAACCCCAGACAGGCTTATTTTTCAAGCGTATCTGCAATCTGCTGCACTTCAGCAAGCGGCAGTTCTGAGCCTTTTGCCACTTGTTCAACGGAAAGTCCAAGAAGCAGATAATTTCGAGCCGTTTCAATTTTTGCTTCCGCTCTGCCTTCCGCTCTGCCTTCCGCTCTGCCTTCCGCTCTGCCTGCTTCAAGCCCTTCCCTGCGCATTGCGGCAAGCGAGGACAGCTGGTCACGTTCCATGATTTCCTGCCTGTATTGTGCAAACCACAAATCGCGGTCGGCACTGATTGAAGAAAGCGATTTACTTGCCTGCATAAGCCCTACCTCCTTGCCGGTAAGTTTGTTTATGATTTCTCTTTTTGTGGGATTATCTGCATTTTTCAGAAAAATTGCCCAGTTTTCCAGTGCAGAGTTAGTGTCAAGTTTTCCCTCAATGCCATCTACTTTTGTCAAGTCAATAAAAATAACATTGAGTGAGTTGGAAAGTTCACGACCATCCTTAGTCCGCATGGCGTAGCGGCTAACCACATCCTTGCAGGCAGCATCATATGAAAAATCAAGGACGGTAATCTGGTACACGGTGGGTGCTTTTTCCCATGTATCACCTTTTTTGAGATAGGTTGTCTCAAGTCGTGCAACTTGATATTCAGAACGCTTCCCGTAATCATATTTCTGATTAACTGCCTGCATTTCAATGTCAGCAGCAAGCCCGTCATCGAACACGCATGCAATGTCATAGCTTACGCCACGCTGTCCAGCAAATTCCGCAGGGGCATCGTTTGCCGTGAGGGCAAAAGTTTTGATTTTGCGTTCGGTCGCTGCTTCCAAAAAAGAATGCAGGGCGTCATGAGATTCCTGCGTAGGCTGTGTAAAGAGAGCCTTGAACGTGGAGTCTATGCGCGGATTCAGAAGTGCACCGTGCTCCATCTGCGAGATATATTCTTCTTCGGTCTTAAAATCCTCTAATGTCATAAGTCTATACTATAATATAAAAACGCTTTTGTGTAGACGTAACTGTGCATGTGGTGGCAAATTTCGCCAAGTTTTTATGCAACCGTCTTGATTGTATGCTTTTTTTTTGTATAGTTGAGTATACATTTTCCCCGTTTGGGGAAACGTCATGGAGGATTACAATGAAAATGACAAAGAGAATGCTGTTCGGCGCAGCAGTTTTGGCAATGGTGTTCGGATTCGCATCATGTAAAAATGAAGATGACGATCCGGAAGGTGCAATCAGCGGTAGCAACAACAACTATACCGTATCTTATGATAATACCAACGGCTATTCTGCAGATACATCAGAAGATGCTAAGGATTCTGCTAATACTGGTGTATATCGTGCATGGAAGCGCACATCTCTGAAACACTTGGGCGCACTGACAAAAATCACGCTGAAAAAGGGAAGTGCCGCCGAAGGCTCTGGAAAGAACTCTGGTGTTATGGGTTTTGCGTGGGATTTGCAGACCTCAACGGGCACAGAAACCGAGAATGATGCTACTGCAGAGACATTCAATGTTGTTGGTGTAAGAAATAATGCGGGAACGATTCAGGCTTATGTGTCACGTTTTTATAATATTACGGACAAGCAGTCAAACAACTTTGGCGCGACAACCGCTTTATCACTTTTGACCGCTTATCCTTCATCAGCAACAGAGTATGATGTGACAAAACGCCATTACAATGGTACTTGGGTAAATATCAAAACAGGCGCTACGAGCGATGAGACAGAGATTTGGGTTGATGTTACTGCAAAACTGACCACTTCGCAGGCTAGCGACCAAAAGGGTCTTGCTGCGACACTTACCGCGGCGGCAGCTGATCCAAACTGGGATGTAGGTGCTTGGGCTATCTCTTTCTATACAGTGGATCCAACGGGGGCAAATTCTACCGTAACACCTGTAAAGACTGTCGTTATTCCTGCGGCATCAGACACAAACATCGGTTCTGGCTATGCGGCAACTGCTAATGCTGATAAGAAGGTTACCGCAATCGACAAGTCTGGCAGCCAGAAGAAACAGGCGGTGTATGCGAACATCTACAAGGGTCACATCTTGAATGGCGCATGGAACTATGCTGATACCTACTTCTTGGCAGAACCTGTTGTAGAAGAGTAATCGCAATACTGTGAAAACTAACAGCCTGACTTCCATGTGTTAGGTTGTTTTTAAGGCGGGGGCGCAAGTCTCCGCCTTTTTTGTGCTTTCTTCACTTTTTTCAGAAAATGTAGCCTAAAGTGAAACATCTCTGCATATGAATATAGTGGAGGCATGGTAAAAATTACATCCGTGTAATTTTTACCATGTGCAGATTTTGCCGTTGGCAAAACTGCGTTTTCGTGCCCGCTCGAAGTGCTGCTACGAATGCCTGCACGACCGCTAACGCGGAGTTTTTATGGGAGACCTGCTATAAAAAGTCAATAAATTAAGATTGAGAATTTATAGCTTCTTCTG
>ERZ842401.3551-NODE-3551-length-19207-cov-6.576807_pt1 | contig 19207 bp, 18 predicted proteins | sample MGYA00521270_ERZ842401 | MGnify/ENA primary metagenome ERZ842401 (study PRJEB31892, sample SAMEA3878208) | bioreactor metagenome | biome: Moose rumen | place: Sweden | collected 2011-10 | study: EMG produced TPA metagenomics assembly of the PRJEB12797 data set... | reverse complement strand
CCCAGGCGCTCCGCTCCGGCGACGCCGCGGCGTCCGCAGCCATCAAGGCCGCCTCGTCCGTCCCCGCCGGCATGGCCCTCGACACCCAAATCGGCCTCGCCGTCGCCTTCTTCCTCCTCGGCAGCCTCCTCGCCGCCCTCCTCTCCCGCAAAAAGTCCTCCTAGCGCATTCCCGCGCCACATTAGCGCTTTTTCCCGCCTCATCACCGTAACACTACCCCCGAAATCCCCGGAGAGTCTGCGCAGCCGCTCAAGTCGGTTCCCGGAACCGACTTGCTTTGCGTAGTGTGGTGATACGCAGCGCATTACGCGCCATGGGCCCGACTTGGGGTGTGGAATGAAGGCTCAAGTCGGTTCCGGGATCCGAGTTGGGCGAAATCGCGGGGCAGGCTAGCGGAGAGTAAGCTCCACGGGACAATGGTCGGAGCCGAAGATTTCGTTGTGGATGTCGGTGACGGCGATGCGGGGCGCGAGGCCTTCCGATACCAGGAAATAGTCGATGCGCCACCCGACGTTCCTCTCGCGGGCAGCCATGCGGTAGCTCCACCAGGAGTACTTGGCTTCGCCCGGATGCCGGCTGCGCCAGGAATCTACGAATCCGGCGGCGAGCAGTTCGCTCATCTTGCCGCGCTCTTCGTCGGAAAAGCCGGCGTTCTGGTGGTTGGTGTCGGGATTCTTGAGATCTATCTCTTCGTGGGCGACATTCATGTCGCCGCAGATGATCACACCCTTCTTTTCTGCCAGATTGCTCACATAGGCGCGGAAGGCATCCTCCCAGCGCATGCGGTATTCCAGGCGGCGAAGGCCGTCCTGCGAATTCGGCACATAGGTGTTGACCAGATAGAAATCGGGATACTCCAGCGTGACCGCACGCCCTTCGTGGTCGTGTTCGTCCACTCCAAGTCCGTAAGATACGGACAGGGGCTCATGCTTTGCCCAGATTGCGGTTCCGGAATAGCCTTTCTTGTCGGCATAATCCCACCAGGACATGTAGCCGGGGAACTCAAGGTCTATCTGACCTGCCTGAAGTTTGGTTTCCTGTATGCAGAAAAAATCGGCATCCAGCTCCGCAAAAATATCGGTGAATCCCTTGCCTGCCACGGCACGGAGGCCGTTTACGTTCCAACTGATGAATTTTATTCCAGCGTCCATTCCGCTCCGTCTTTAGTATCCTTGACAGTAATTCCAAGGGCCTTGAGAGCATCTCGGATCGCATCCGAAGTCGCCCAGTCCCTGGCGGCCTTAGCCTTGGCACGCTCAGCGAGCACCATATCCATGAGACCGTTTATCACCTTACCGGAACCGTTTTCCGCAGCCTCTTCGTCTTTAAGGCCGAGGACTCCGAAAACGATATCGTCGAAAAGCTGCACGAGGGTTTCGACGTCGCCCTGGCCGAGTTTGACGGATCCCGCCTTCGCACTGTTGATTATCCTCACGGCCTCGAAGATATGGCTGATGGCTATCGGGGTATTGAGATCGTCGCAGAGAGCGTCGTAGATTCCTTCAAAAACAGCCTTGACCTCGGCAGATTCCGCTCTGCAGAAATCGGGGGCGACCGCCTCGGAAAGATCTCCGTAGGGCACATTAGGGACGGACTTCCCAGCCATGGAATAAAGATCCTTGGCCGCCTGCATAACCTTCTTATATGCTTTCTCGGATGCCTGCAGTGCCTCGTTGCTGAAGTCCAGCGTTCCGCGATAATGAGCCTGGAGGATGAAGAAGCGAATGGTCATCGGGGTGTATGCACGGTCGAGTTTCGGATGGTCTCCGGCGAACAACTGCGGCAGTGTAATGAAATTGCCGAGGCTTTTTCCCATCTTCTGGCCGTTGATGGTGATCATATTGTTGTGGACCCAGTAATGTACGCCCTGAGTGCCACGCGAGGCCACATTCTGCGCTATCTCGCATTCATGGTGAGGGAACATCAGGTCCATTCCGCCACCGTGGATGTCAAACTCTTCGCCAAGGTATTTTTCTCCCATAACGGAGCATTCCAGATGCCATCCGGGAAAACCTTCGCTCCAGGGAGAAGGCCAGTGCATGATATGCTCCGGTTCAGCTTTCTTCCAGAGTGCAAAGTCGGCGGGAGTGCGCTTGTCGCTCTGCCCGTCGAGACTGCGCGTGCCTTCGAGGGTATCATCCAGGTTACGTCCGGACAGGATTCCGTAATGATGGTCCTGATTATACTTCGCAACATCGAAGTAGACGCTGCCGTTGCTGATGTAGGCATAACCGGCATCGAGGATCTTCTTGATCGCCTCGATCTGCTCCACTATATGGCCTGATGCGCGCGGTTCGATCGACGGAGGCGCCACATTGAGCTGGCGCATCGCCTCATGGTAGCGAAGCGTATAGGCCTGCACTACCTCCATAGGTTCCAACTGCTCCAGACGGGCTTTCTTTGCTATCTTGTCTTCTCCTTCATCGGCATCGTGCTCGAGATGGCCCACGTCGGTTATGTTGCGCACGTAGCGGACTTTGTAGCCTAGATGCCGGAGCAGTTTGAAAAGCACATCATAAGTCACTCCTGGGCGTGCATGCCCGAGATGCGCGTCCCCATATACGGTGGGCCCGCAGACATACATTCCCACGTGTCCGGGATTCACGGGCTTGAAAACTTCTTTGTTGCGGGTGAGCGTATTGGTAAGGAAAAGAGTTCGCATATTTATCAATTTTAACATCACAAATATAGCGAAATAATGACACAGATTTGATATCTTTGCGAAAGAAACAAATAACCAGAGACTATATATGAACAACAAGATTCTTGTCATCGGCAGCAGCAATACCGATATGACTATCAAGGGTGACCGTCTGCCCGTTCCGGGCGAAACCATTACCGGAGGCACTTTCTACATGGGGCCGGGCGGCAAAGGCGCAAACCAGGCCGTAGCGGCAAAACGCCTCGGCGGAGACGTGGAGTTCATCTGCAAAGTAGGACGCGACATCTTCGGCGACAGTGCTCTGGCCGGCTACGAAAAGGAAGGAATCGACATTTCTCACGCGATGCGTTCCGACAAAGCCTCAGGGACTGCCCTTATCCTGGTTGACGAAAATGGCGAGAACTGCATCTCCGTCGCCAGCGGAGCGAACGGAGACATTACCCCGGAAGATATCGACAGCGTAGCCGATGTGATCCGCGGCGCCGGATTCCTGATCCTCCAGTTGGAAATTCCCGTAGAATCCGTGCTGAGAGCTGCAAAGATAGCCCATGAGGCTGGCGTCTATGTGATATTGAATCCCGCACCCGCATGCGAACTTCCCAAGGAGTTGTTCAGCTACGTGTCGCTAATGACACCCAACCGCACCGAGGCCCAGATACTGAGCGGATGCCCCGTTACCGATGAAGCTTCACTCGACAAGGCAGTCGAAGTGCTCCGCGGCTATGGCGTGAAGGATTTCGTGGTGACTCTCGGCAGCAAGGGCTCCCTTGTTTTCCAGGGAGGAAAATCCGAAATGATCCCTTCGCTGAAGGTCAAGGCAGTTGATGCTACTGCCGCCGGCGACACTTTCTGCGGAGCACTTTGCGTAGCCCTTTCCGAAGGCCTCAGCCTGCAGGATGCCGCCCGCTTTGCCACCAAGGCATCTGCAATCACGGTCACCAGGCAGGGAGCGCAGAATTCAATTCCCACCAGAAACGAAATCTGGTAACAAAAAGATTATTTTCGTTATCTAGCGCTTGGAAGTAACTTCGCGCTCGTACTTTTCGATGACGGGGATGAATTCTTCTCCCACAGGAACTCCGTTCTTGTAGTTGAAGTAATCGAACACTGCTCCGAAAGGCAGAGTCTTGGCCTCTTCGAGAAGGGCGAGCTTCTGGAAGCCCTTGCCCTCCGCCTCGAACTCGCGCAGCTTGGCAAGAGGTTCGAGCAGGGCGCTGAGTATGCACTTCTGGGTGGCACGGGTGCCGATGATGTATGCGCCGATGCGGTTGATGGAAGCATCGAAGTAGTCGAGCCCCACATGTGCGCGGTGCAGCGCCTCGGAACGCACGAGTTCCTTGAAGAATTCGAGGGTCATGTCGTTCATGATGGTCACATGGTCGGAATCCCAGCGCACGGGGCGGCTCACATGAAGCATAAGTTCCGGAACATAGAGCAGCAGCGAGGAAACTTTGTCAGCCACGTTCTCGGTGGGCTCGTAGTGACCGGTGTCGAGGGTATAGATAACCTTGCGGGTAGCGCAATAGCCTTCGTAGAAGTCCATTGAACCTACGGTGTAGCTCTCCAGACCTATGCCGAACAGTTTCGCTTCAACGCAGCTCTTCATGCCGGGAAGGTCTTCCTTCAGAATCTCATCGAGAGAGTCGGACAGGAGTTCGCGGTATTTCCTGCGGTTTACAGTATAGTCTTTCTGTCCGTCATGAACCCAGATGTTCATGATGCAGGGATCGTCCTGGGCTTTTCCCATTGCGTCGGCGATGCGGCGGCAGCGTTTGGTATGCTCGATCCAGAACTCGCGTATTGCGGGATCAGGGTTTGCGAGGGAGAGGTCACCGCTCTTGGGATGAGAGAAAGACGTGGAGTTGAAATCGAGCTTGAAATCATTGGCCTTCGCCCACTCGATCCAGCTCTGGAAATGCTCGACTCCGACTTCGTCGCGGTCGACGAACTTGCCGCCGAAATCACCGTAGATTTCGTGCAGGTTCACACGGTGATTGCCGGCGAGGAGAGTCTTGACGAATTCGAGGTCGGCACGGACCTCATCGATGTTGCGGGCCCTGCCGGGATAATTGCCCGTGGCCTGGATTCCGCCGGTAAGAGAGCCGTCGTTCTCAAAACCGGACACATCGTCGGTCTGCCAGCAATGGAGGGAAATCTGCTGCTTCTCCAGCTGTTCAATTGCCTTGTCGGTATCTACACCGAGGGCGGCATAGCGCTCTTTTGCATAAGCATAGGCGCTGAGGATGTTTGCTTCTTTCATATATTAAAATGTTTTGACTTTGAATTCTCTCGATATGATTTCACGCATTTCCCAACGGTCCTTCACTATGCCGGCGGCCTTCGCCTGCATCATCAGGTTGCCGATCGCCGTGGCCTCTGTAGGGCCTGCGACCACCTTCACTCCGGTAGCGGCTGCGGTCAGACGGCTCATGGTATCGTTTGCGGATCCACCGCCGATCACATGCAGGGTGTCGATGGTGAAGGAAGCCTGCGCACGCAAGATTTCCAGAACTTCATGATATTTGGCAGCAAGGCTGCAGTAGATGCAGCGAATCATCTCGGCATCGTTTTCGGGAACCGGCTTGCCGTCCTTGCGAAGAAGTTCGCAAATTGCTTCAGGCATATTGGCGGGATTCGCCAGACTGGGATCGTCGGGATCCATGATGGAAGTGAACGAAGCGGCAGAAACTGCCATCGCTTCAATGTCGGGGTAGGTGTAGGTGCGCCCCTGCCTGGCCCATTCCTTGCGGCTCTGCTCGAGCAGCCACATACCTGTAATATTCTTGAGGAAACGGGTGGTACCTTCTATGCCGCCCTCGTTAGTAAAGTTCAACTCGCATGTTTCGTCGGATATCAGCGGTTTGGGAGATTCGATACCCATCAGGCTCCATGTGCCGCTGCTGAGATATGCGAAATGAGGGTTGGCGGCAGGAACCGCGGCTATGGCAGAGGCGGTATCATGCCCGGCCACGGCGATCACGGGCACCTGTCCTATGCCGGTTTCAGCGGCAATCTCCGCCTTCAAAACTCCAACTTTTGTTCCGGGCTGCACAATTTCCGGAAGGATGTCGGGATTGATGCCCAGACGCTTCAGGAAAGGTTTCTCGAACTGGCGGGTATTCTGGTTCATCATACCCGACGTGGAAGCATCGGTATATTCACAAACCATGTTCCCGGTAAGAAGGTACGAGAGCAGATCCGGCATGAACAGGATCTTGTCGGCCTTGAGCAGAGGTTCGTAAGCGGCTTTCTTCTGAGCATAGAGCTGGAAGATGGTATTGAAGTTCATGATCTGGATACCGGTCACCTTGTAGAGCTCTTCGCGCGGGATTATTCCGAAAACTTCCTCGGGGATTCCCTCAGTATAAGGGTCACGGTAGGCCCTCGGCCACTCCAGAAGGGATCCGTCGGCACCTATGGCTCCGAAATCGACACCCCAGGTATCGATACCTATCGACTCGATTTTATAGCCGAGATCGGCGGCCTTCTTGAGACCGGCCTTGAGATGAGCAAAAAGTTCGTCGGTATTCCAGTGGAACCGGCCGACCTTTTCCTGCGCTCCGTTAGAGAAACGGTAAATCTCCTCCATCGAGAATTTTTCGTCTTCGAAACCACCTACTATGGCGCGTCCGCTGGTGGCTCCGAGATCGAAAGCAAGAAATTTGTGTTCTGTTGTCATTGTTACCAATTATGTTGTTTTCAAAGGTATCTATTCCAATTTGTTTTTTAACTTTGCAGCGCGACAACAAAACTTTGAAAAATGACCTCAATACATCTGAAATACCTCGCAGTGAATCCGGTGGACCTCGAATGGGGGATGGCCGTCAATTCCGTAGGGCGGCAGGAAATCCTTCCCGGGGCGCCTTATCCCCCGTCAAACCATCCTACCAGATATTTGTTCTCACCGCAGAAAGGCCGTGTGCTGAACGAATATCAGCTGCTTTATATCACCTCCGGCAGAGGCTGGTTTTCGTGCGAAACTTTGGGGAGGGACCGCAAACTTCTCGTAAATTCCGGTTCAATCATCATGCTCTTCCCCGGGGAATGGCACAATTATCAGCCGGACCCCGAAACCGGATGGACGGAAAACTGGATAGGATTCAACGGCCTGCAGGCAGATTATCTCGTGGAGAAAGGTTTTTTCAGTCGCAACCGGCCGGTTCTAGAGGTGTCGTTCCACGATGAGATATCCGACCTCTATTCCCGCGCCATCGACATCGCCGAAGATCAGTGGTCGGGCTTCCAACAGGCATTGTCCGGCATTGTAGGATCAATCATGGGATACACCTATTACTACAACCGTAATCAGGCTTTCGCCCAGACAAACACCGACAGGATGATAGCCAAGGCCAAGATTCTGGTAAATGACCAATTGATCTCGATCGATCCTAAAGGGCTTGCCGACAAGTTGTGCGTGAGTTATTCCTCATTCAGAAGGACCTTCAAGGAATACACCGGCTTTTCTCCCGCAAAGTACATACTGCACATGAAAATCGACAAGTCGAAGGAACTGCTCACGAATTCTTCGGCAGAAATCAAGGAAATAGCTTACCGGCTGGGATTCGAAAACACCGATTACTTTTTCACGGTTTTCCACAGGATCACGGGGCAGACCCCGCTGGCCTACCGCAACGAAACGCAGGGAAGAAAATTATAACTATATTTGCAGCATGATTCTGAGCGGAAAAGATCTTTCATCCAAGCTTAAGGCCGTAATGGCTGCCGAAGTGGCGGGTTTCCCGGCCCGGTACGGGCGCGTGCCCCATCTGGCCGTGATTCTTGTGGGCGACGATCCGGCCAGCGTCACATACGTCCGCAACAAGGCCCGGGCTTCGGAACAGATAGGTATCCGCAACAGCACAATCCGTCTTAGTGCCGATACTACGCAGGAAGAACTCCTTTCGTGCATAGAGGATTTGAATTCCGACGATGGAATCGATGGAATCCTCGTGCAGCTCCCGTTGCCGGATCACATCGACGAGATCAGCATCATAGCGGCCATAGCGAGAGAGAAGGATGTCGATGGTTTCCATCCGCAGAATGTAGCGGCCCTTTGGCGCAGGCGCAGCGAACCGGAGACAAATCCGCAATACTGCGTACCTTGCACTCCGCGGGGCATCATCCGCCTGCTGAAAGCTGCAGATGTCCAGATCGAGGGAAAGCGTGCCGTCGTGATAGGGCGCAGCAATATAGTCGGTCTTCCGGTGTCGAAACTTCTTCTCAATGAAAACGCGACCGTGACAATCTGCCATTCGCATACACGCGACCTGGCGTCCATCACCCGCGAAGCGGACATCCTGGTGGTCGCCATAGGGCAGGCCAGATTCATAAAGGCCGACGTTGTGAAGGAAGGAGCCGTGGTGATAGATGTGGGCATCAACAGGGACGCCACCACCGGGCAGTTATGCGGAGATGTGGATTTCGACGCCGTGGAGCCCAAGTGCGCAGTTATCACTCCGGTCCCCGGAGGAGTCGGGCCTATGACTATCTGTTCGCTGATGGAGAATACCATCGACTGCTTTGTGAACAGGCAGAACTCTATTTGAGATTTTCCACCAATTCCATCATCCGGCCGAAGACCTCGGCCTGGGGGTAAACAGTGCCTTCCGGATCGGAGACAACAAGGTCGAACACATCTCCGGGGAGTTGGAAGCGACCTATCTTGAAAAGTGCACGGCTGCGTTTGACTACGTATTCAAGATGCCAGCTGTTGTGAGGAGCCAGAGAAAGCAGGACCTGAGTATCCTTATTGGCACGTATCATTTTTTTCGAACGCACCGGATAGAGGATCAGCTGTATCCCCCTGGCCGCGAAGTAATCCTTGATCATGCCGGCCGCATCCAATACGTCATCCGCGTCCGAATCCAGAAGCACGCTTACCTGACTGATGTCGCCAAGTCGCATCAGCGAAGTGGGGCGCCTGCTTCCGAGAAAACGCAATGCCGTATTTATCAGCAGATTAGCCATTGTTGGCAGCTATAAGTTCCTTTATCTCTATTTTTGCATCACGCCAGCGGGGCACATCGATCTTGGTGCCTACCACCTCTACAACTTTCGCCGCTATTATGGATCCCACCTCTCCGCAAACCTTGAGAGGCATGCCGAGGGAATGGGCATATAGGAAACCGGCCGCATAGGTATCACCGGCGCCGGTGCCGTCTATGGGTTCGGCAGGCCATGCCGGAATGTAATATTCTTCGTCGCCTTTCTTCAACCAGCTGCCGTCCTTCCCGACCTTGACAACCGCTATTTCGCAATGTCCTGCCAGTTCCCGCAGTCCCTCGACGGTGCCGTTTACCTTGGTGAACGCCCTGCATTCTGATTCGTTGGCAAAGACTATATCTACATATTTGTCGATCAGGTTATGAAGGAAGGCATTGTTGCTCTCGACCACATTATAGGATGCCATATCGATGGAGATAATACATCCGGCCTCCTTGGCCATCTGCACAGCCCGGGCGATAAGGTCCTGGTTCTGGACAAGATAACCCTCGATATGGAAGTAATCGTAACCCTGGAAATATTCCGGCTTAAGATCGTCGGGGCCCATTTCCAGCGCAGCGCCCATATAATCGGCGAAGGTGCGCTCGGCATTCGCCCCGGTAATGAACACCATACAGCGCCCCGAAGATTTTTCGCTGTGCAGCATGGTAGTCTTCACTCCGAACTGCTCCATGGTGCTCTTGAACAACTGGCCAAGTTCGTCATCACCTATCTTGCCGATGTAGCCGGACGGCATTCCGAAGATGGAAGTGCAGGTTATTGTATTGGCTGCAGATCCTCCAGGCACATACTTGACTCCTATCTTCTTGAGAGCCGACCAGATACGGTCGCCGGTTTCCATGTCGACATGCTGCATGCTGCCGAGTGGGAGATGATATTCTTTGAGCAGGGTATCGTCCGGCAGAATGGCCAGGATATCGGTGAGGGCGTTGCCTATTCCTAAAATTGATTTCATATTACGACCATTTGAGTAACAAAAATAAGGAAAAATATCGGGATATTCAGTATCTTTGTGTCTTGTGAATAAAAAACTGCTCAATATCCTTAAGTACATGCTGTCGTTCGGACTGGCAGCCGTGCTGGTCTATCTGGCTTTCAGGGGTATTGACTGGAAAGAATTCCTTGCAGGGCTCAAGGCCACGCGTTGGGGTTGGGTAATACTTTTTATAGTAGCAGGCTATCTGGCGCTGGTATTCCGCGCACTGCGATGGACACAGCTGGTGCATCCCCTCGACAACAGCATACACTATGGGCGCGTGTGGGACGCGAACAACATCGGAGGCATGGCCAGCATAGCCCTCCCCGGCTCGGGAGACCTTCTCCGCACCGCGCTTCTGACGACCGAAAAGCTTCCATATCAGACAGTCTTCGGCACGGTGATGATGGAACGTGCCTGGGACGTGCTTGCAATTGTGCTGATGTTCGTCGTTTCGCTGGTGTTCGCATGGGGCAGGTTCGGCGGATTCTTCGTCGATAATATCTGGCACCCCATCGCCGCCCATGCAGTCATACTCTGGGGGCTCGCCGCGATTCTGGTATTGGTAATCGCAGCGCTGGTGCTGATCCGGAAACTTCGCAACCGCAGCAAGTTCTTCGGACGGCTGAACGACACCCTGGAAGGTTTTCTTATCGGATTCAAGACCTTCGCCCTCATCAAGAACAAATTACTCTTCCTCTTTTACTCGGTTATGATCTGGGTGATGTATATGCTGATGAGCTACTTCATATTGAAGTCGATTCCGCAACTGTCGGGAGCTCTCATGGCAGACGGACTGTTCGTAGCATCGCTCGGAAACGTGGCGTCGCTGGTGCCCGTCCCGGGCGGGATAGGAGCATATCACTACCTGCTCAAGTTGTCGCTCATGGGCCTCTACGGCACCACTGAAGAGATAGGCCTGCTGTTCGCCACGCTCTGCCACGAACTGCACGCCGTGCTTGTGATCGTATTGGGCGTGTGGTCGTACGTTATGCGAATTGTCATACTCAAGAATCGCAATGCATCCAAGAAAAATTAGTATATTTGCAGCCCTTTGGTTCCGTAGCTCAGCTGGATAGAGCAACAGCCTTCTAAGCTGTGGGTCCGGGGTTCGAATCCCCGCGGAATCACAGAAGCCATGGCTCTGATGCCATGGCTTCGTGTTTTATTTCATCAGGGTTATAGCTCCGAATACGCCGAGGGAGGCGGTTAGCATTATGATACCGGCCAGGATCACTCCAAGCATCACATAGAGCACACTTTTTTTGAAATCCATGTTCAGGAAGCTGGCGGCAAGGGTGCCGGTCCATGCTCCGGTGCCGGGGAGAGGTATTCCCACAAAAAGCAGAAGTGCGATGTAGAGTCCGCGGCCGGTTTTGGCTTCGAGCTTGCGGCCTCCCTTTTCGCCTTTCTCCAGGCACCAGCGGAAGAATCCGCCTATGTATTTCTTATCTTTTCCCCACTCCAGCACCTTGCGTGCAAAGAGGAAGATGAAAGGAACCGGAATCATATTACCCACCACGGCCAGGATCAGCGAAGGCATCAATGGCAGTTCGAATCCGACGGCATAGGGTATGGCACCACGCAGCTCGATCAGCGGCACCATGGAAATCAGAAAGACAATAAGGTATTTCTTGAACATCGGTGCAAAGGTAGTGATTTATCTCCAAATCAAATCTACTGACCCAAGATCTTCTGCAAACGCTTTCAGATTATTACGGAAGCGCTCGACAGTGGATTTCCTGGGTTTTGATGTCCCGTTTATATAATGGCTCAGTTGTCGTTGGTTTATTCCGGAGATCCTTTCCAAACCAGCAAGGCTTAAGGCATATGCATAATACTCCAGAAAAGACGGTATGTCGTAATGATACTCGAAATCAAGTTCCTCATATTGCTGTCCTTCTTCCTTCATCAGTTCAACAATGTCTTTGTATGCATCAAGAAAATCCTTCTTGGCTTCAGCTACAGTTCTTCCCGTTCCATTCAGCCCGAAAGGGACTTCCGGCGCTTCCATTACAACTGAATACACATAATCTCCAGCGTTAACCCGCCCTATGACAACATTGACCTTTTTCATAACGATATTCCGGATTGTAATACAATATCAATTAATGTTTTATTGTAAACCTCAGCAGAATTGTGCCTTGCTACAGGGAACCTTCTACCGGTCTTGGGGCTAAACCATATCTCATGGTTGGCTCCTTGCCGGACAATAATGCAGCCCTGCTTCCGTAACAGCCTGCGAAGCTCACTGTATTTCATTGCAAAAATATTAAAACTAATACTAAAATCCAAATTATAGTTCTCCGAAATTTCGCCTGTCGAGGAAGCGGTAGCCGGCAGCTTCGGAAATATGCGCAGGGAGAATCTCCTCAGTGCCTGCAAGGTCGGCGATGGTGCGGGAGATGCGTACAATACGGGAATATGCGCGTGCCGAAAGCCCCAGCCGGTCTATGATATTTTCGAGCAGCGACTTGCAGTCTTCGGACAGGGGGCAGAACTTCTCCATCTGGGCATTGTTCATCTCCGCGTTGGTATTGATGTCCTCTCCCGCATAACGTTCTCTCTGCACCTGCCTCGCAGCCGTCACCCTGGCAGCCACCACAGCGCTGCTCTCCCCCTTCGGCCTGTCTATGAGCCTGCGGGTATCCACGGGATTCATCCAGACATGAAGATCTATACGATCCAGGAGCGGACCGGAAAGGCGGCTCAGGTATCCCACCCTCTGCCCCACCGTACAGGTGCAGCGGTCGCCGTCGCCATAATAACCGCAGGGGCAGGGATTGGTGGCCGCAACCAGCATGAAAGATGCCGGGTACTCCACCTTGCCGCGCAGGCGCGATACTACTACCTTCCTGTCTTCCATAGGCCCACGGAGAGCCTCGACTACCGACTTGGGCATCTGGGCGAACTCATCGGCAAACAGCACTCCGTTATGAGCCAGGGAGATTTCCCCCGGGACTATATTTCCGCCGTTCCCTCCCCCTACTATCGCAGCGAGGGATGCACTGTAATGCGGAGAACGGAAGGGCCTGCGGCGGATCAGGCCGGCATCGCGTGAGACCAGGCCGGATACAGAATAAATCTTGCTCGTCACGAGGGATTCTTCCAGCGACATAGGCGGCAGTATTCCCGTGATCGCCTTGGCGATCGAACTCTTGCCTCCTCCGGGAGGACCGATGAGGATCAGGTTATGTCCGCCGGCGACTGCCACTTCGGCCGCACGTTTGGCAGCTTCCTGCCCTATAATCTCCGAAAAATCCATGTATTCCGCCGTTTTGCGTGAGGATTCTTCCCTGTCGAGATAGCAGTCCCTGTTCCAGATCAGCAGGTCTTCGCGATCTTCCCCTTCCAGGATAGAGAGCACCTGCACAAGATTATCTACTCCATAGATCTCGGCCTGCCTGTATTCCACCGCCTCCAGGGCGGAGCCTGCCGGAAGGATGCAGCCGCGCAGGCCCATCCCAACCGCCATTTCGGCATAGGGAAGAGCCCCCGGGATAGGACGTACCGATCCATCCAGCCCGAGCTCGCCCATTATCAGGTATTCCCCCAGCCGCTGCAGGTCCCGCTGTCCGGATGCGGCGATTATTCCCAATGCAATCGGGAGATCATATCCGCTGCCGTTCTTATGCAGATCCGCCGGTGCCAGGTTGATTACTATCTTCTTTCCGGGCACATGGAAATCCATGGATTGCAGAGCCGTCACTGTGCGCAGCAGACTCTCCTTCACCGCAGCGTCCGCCAGCCCCACCAGGTGGATTCCTATCCCCCTGTCTATTTTAACCTCTACCACTACGGGCACTGCATCGATTCCGATGCATTTGCCACCTACGATATTTATCAACATACGCCTATTTATTTGTATCTTTGCCTGTGATGAAACACAGTATTGTCATTAAAAATCTTTCGGAGATCGACTCCGCGGCGCAGGAATTCCTGCAAATGACCGGCACAGGCCGCCTGATTGCCTTCTACGCCCCCATGGGCGCGGGGAAGACCACTTTCACCACTGCAGTTTGCAGGGCCCTTGGAGTGAATGCCGATGCGATATCATCTCCCACATTCGCAATCGTCAACGAATATCGGACTTCCGCCGGAGAGTCGGTCTTCCACTTCGATTTCTACCGCATAAACAAGCCTTCAGAGGCTCTCGACATCGGATTCTACGAATATATGGACAGCGGTTGCACCTGCTTTATGGAGTGGCCCGAGAACATAGAGGAACTGCTTCCGGAAGAAACCCTGAAAGTCCGCATCGAAGTCCGGCCGGACGACAGCCGCATCGTCAGCTGGGAGGACTGAGCAATACTTCTATCCCGGTCAGATATCCATTGATGTCATAGATTCTTTGATCGCCGTCGTGCCAGACGAAGGGCGGGGCTCCCTCTTCGCGGGGTGTTACCAGAACATAGAAGGAGTCTCCTATCCCCGCAGCGCACCCGTTCCCGAAAAAGTAGGTAGAGTCGCGCAAATAAAGGATCTGCCCTTCGGAATCCTGCACCCTGAGATTTCCCCCTCCGCACCCCACTGCATAGATCGAGTCCCCGAAAGGGTAGACAAAATTGTCGTTCCCGGAAAAAAGTGCACCCGACACAGAAGATGCCAAGGCGGAAACGGGGCGGCACATGGTGCCTCCGGAACCGGAAGCCTCTCCGATGAACCACACCTCACCATCCCGTTTGAACAAACCCGCACCCGTCCATTGAAACATTGCAGGAAGAGTATAGTTGCGACCAGGGGTATAGATGATTTTCGATGACAGATAATCTGCCACATAGTATAGTTCCGGACCGAAAATTCGCATATCTACAATACGTGACACACCCACTGATACGCGAGCCTGGGTCATTGAGCCGTTCCTGACATAGAAACAGGCGGAGGCTGTCTTGAAACAAAAGCAGATTTTTCCTTCGCTTTCATAAAGGGCTCCTGTCCTGCCATAAGCAGAATTGTTGAAGTCGCCGAATACCGTAGTTCCGGTCTGTTTCAGGACGATCTCTCCGTTTTTCCGGTATGTAAAGCCGCCGTCTTCGCGGCTGATTCCCAAAGTGTATATCTGGTCATCTTTTACAAGGAGGCCCCGCAGGATTTCACGGCCGGCATAACATAGAATGCGCTCCCCGTCGCGGCAGATTACAGTTTCGTCCCTGGAAGAGTACTCTGTATAGATGTGCCCGCCAATCAAATGGTGCGTCTCTGCAGACACATTTATATTGCCGGAATCACTCGTGTTGAATGAATACAGTAAAACTCCGTTTTTGAAGAGCATCAGTTCGCACGCTACCGCTCCGTAAGAAGTGTCCCTGCGCCAGTTATAGTCGCGCGGGACAGAGACTGCAGATACGAATACGTCGGTATCCGGTGTATCATGGCGGGCATCTTCGGCTCCGGCCAGGGTATCTTGTCTTTCTTTGTGACTGGAATAAGCAAGCGCTTGCGAGCGATAAACTCTCGGCAGTGGGACTTTCTCGCATGACTGTGCGAGAAACAAAACAAAAATTAGTATGGGCATACTCTTCATAATCATTGTCTTTTCGCGCAAAGCTATACGAAAAAACAATACCCCCGGGGGTAAGGACCGGGGGTAAAAACCAAAATAATTGTTTGACTATAGATAAGTGTTTAACTGTCAGCGACTAAAGGTCGAAACGGAGACCTGCGCGCAAAGTCATCTGCAAAGGCTTGTCGGTGCGGATGCTCTTTGGCTGACCGCAGTCGAAATAATACTTGACTGTAGGCTCTGCGAAAATACCCAGGCGACTGCCCACCTGGAATTCAAGACCGAGGCCGAGCCCCACCGACCACTGAAGGCTGTTGACCTTGCCGCCCACCACGGTGTCGGTACCAAGCAGATGATATTTATTGGATATGGCATACTCGGCTTCAATCCCTGCATTTGTGTAGAGGGTAAAGTCTTCCTTCCTGACCACATCTACGAAAAGGTCGACAGGGATGCCGATGTATTGCACGGAATGATTGAAATCGCCGACGGTAGTCGACAGGCCCTGTGTGTACACTCCGCTGAAAGACCTGGTGAGCAGGGCATAATCTACACCTGTTCCGATTGCAAAGCGGTCGGAGATCCTGAGATTTACTCCAAGGCCCAGTTCAAATGGAATACCGTAGTTTGACTGACTGGTTTCGGTGACTCCGCTTTGGATATATGCTCCTGGGGCGGCATGAACTATGCCTCCGGATGCTGCATTGTTGGTAGTGGTGCCTCCAAGCAGACGGAGCGAAGCTTTGCGATTTGCGCTTTTGCGGGAATCTTCGAAGGCCATTACAGCAAACGGATCTACTGGACTCGCTGCCGATACAACGCTTTCTGCCGGCGCGACAGTTTTTGCAGCGTCGGGGCTGGAAACGGGCGTTTTTTCTGCCGGCACGATGCTTTCGGCAGGCACGGCACTTTCGGCCACGAGACCGGTGCCGGGATTTATATCGATTAGGTTGGAATTCTTGTCGGAAGTCCCTGTGAAGAAGATGCCGAGCGCGACAGCGGCCGCCATGGCAAGCGCGGCTCCTGCCCAGCGCCACACATGGCGTGCGGGACGGGCTGCAGGTGCCGCCGCTGCAGGCTGCAAAGCATCGAGACGCGACGAAATGGCCTCCCAGGCCCCTGCTGGAGCAGGTTCCTGAGCATCTTTCATAATCGACCTGATAAATTCGTCTTGCATCTTAAAATTTCTCTTTAATCTTGTTTTGCAGCAAAGTACGCGCCCGCTGTAACTGCGAACGCGAAGTGGTTTCCGAAATTTCGAGGGCCTCTGCAATCTCCTTGTGGGAGAAGCCTTCGATAACGTACATGTTGAATACCGTCCGGAATCCCGGAGGGAGGGCCGCAATCATCTTGCATAGCTCCTGGTAACCCATATTCTGAATCGGAGTAGGCTCGTCACCGCTGATATTCCAGGCGATATCGACATCCTCACTCTGCTTGAGTACGTCTTTCTTCCGCAAACTCATCAATGCCGTATTCACAAAGATCTTGCGGGCCCAGCCTTCGAAAGAGCCTTCTCCCGAATAACTGTCCAGCTTGGTGAACAATGTCACAAATCCATCCTGAAGGATGTCGGCCGCAGCATCCCTGTCGCCACCCATATAACGGATGCAAACTGCATACATTTTGGACGACAAAGAGTCATAAACCGCTTTTTGGGCCAACCTGTCACCATTTTTACATTGCTCGATGACTTCTGGCCCGATGGCATTGCCTGCCTTGCCGGTTTCCCGTTCTCGATTTTTAAGATGCGTTTTACTTCCAAAAAGTTGCATCCTCAAAAATTGTATATGCAAAAATAACCAATAAACTGCAAAAAAGCACTATTTTTGTACATATGCATGGTATGAAGAAACTGATATTAATAGCTGCGGCGCTCCTTTCCCTGCTTTCCGGGAGAGCCGCCGCACAATCTGTCAGAGACACAAGCATAATCGAAACCATGCTCACCGGAGCCGTCGCCAGGATGCAGACAGGCGACATCGACACGGCGATAAAGCATCTCGAATATCTTGAAAAGAATTATCCGGGCAACGATGCGGTCAATTACTGGCTGGGCTCATGCTATGCGATCACAGGGCGTATCGACGATGCCGAGAAATGCCTTGTCGCCGCCGTTCGGGCCGATTCCACGAACGTCTGGTACAAAGACCTGCTTGCGAATATCTATATGAACAAAGGAAGGGGGGACAAGTCGGCGGAGATTTATCTCAAACTTATGGAGGAGCATCCTTCCAAGTATACAAACGCTTATACCCTGACCCTGCTCGGCAACCGGAATCTTGAAGATTATAAGGATTCTCTCGCTCTCGACAATTTTGAGAAGGCCCTGATGTATTCTCCCGACTATGCCCCCGCTATTCTCGGCAAAAGCGAGGTTTACAGGATGCGCGGAAACATCCCTGGCTTCTTCACTTCGATCGACGAGATGGTAGGCAACCCGGTGTTCAATCCCGAAGCGAAGTGCGATTATATCAATCAGCTGCTGCAGCACATCGATTATAATTTCTACAGGATGTGGGGGCCCCAGCTGGATTCGCTGGTGAGCAAGTGCGCAGCCGTGCATCCCGCCGACAGCAGCGCCCTGCGCCTTGCCGGCAATTGGTTCTACGGCACCGACCGCAAAGACAAGGGGCGGGAGTACTTCAACCGCTTTGTCGAGGCCTACCCCAAGAATCTTGACGCCCAATACCTCAAACTGCAGGTGCTGATGGACGAAGGTGCCACTGCCCGCGAACTCATAGACCAATGCGAGGTGATCATCCGGACCGGAGGAGAGAAGAATCCGCGCGTCATGCCGGCCCTCGCCACCATAGGAGACACCTATCATAAACTCGGGCAGGAGAAGAACGCATTCAAGGCATACGACCGGGCGCTCAAGGCGGATCCCGAGTATCTGCCCGTGCTGAACAATTATGCCTATTATCTTTCCCTGCAGAAAAAGAAGTTGAAGAAGGCGGCGTCGATGAGCAGGAAAACAGTGGAGAAGGATCCCGACAATGCCACTTATCTCGACACCTACGGCTGGATTCTGTATCTGCAGGGCAAGGCGCAACAGGCCAAACCCTACTTCAAGCATGCGATGCTCTATGGCGGACGCGACAGCGCAGTGATCCTGGAACACTATGCCACGGTGCTGGAGACTCTGGGCGAAACAGATCTCGCAAGGTCGTTCCGGCTGCTGTCTGAAAAGAAAAAAGTGCTTGACGAATGAGAAAACTGTCTTTCATACTGATTCTTGTTTCCCTGCTCGCAGGGCCTGCTTTCGCACAAAGCAGTTCGCAGAAAAAAGCAAAACTTGAGAGGGAGATAGCGATTCTCGACCAGCAACTAAAAGAGAATGCCAGCAAGACGAAAAATGCCAATACAGCCCTCAAGCTCACCCGTAAAAAAATCAGTGCCGGCAAAAATCTCGTCGCTGAAAGCGATGCCCAGATTTCAACCATCGACAAGAGGATCAAGGACAAGAACTCCAAAATCGACAGCCTGGAAGCAAGATACGCCCTGATAAGCGACAATTATGACAAGCTCGTGCGCACTGCCTACAAGAACCGCGACACCAGGATCTGGTATATGTATCTGCTCGCAAGTCAAAATATTACCCAGAGCCTGAGGCGCTATGGTTACCTCAAGAACATGGCAGTCCAACTCAATGCCCAGGCAGTCGAGATCAAAGATACCCGCGCAAGAATCGAAGAAGAGAAACAGAGCCTGGAGAAGCTTCGCGAGGAAGCCTCGGCGCTCCGCAACACTCGCGTCACAGAGCTTAAACAATTGCAGAAAGACGAAGACAATTCCAAGCAGCTGGTGGCCAGTCTGAACAAAGACAAAGCCAAGTATCAGAAAGAACTGGCAGCAAAGAAGAAACAGGTACAGGCTCTGAACGCCGAACTCAACAAGATGGTGAAAAAGTCGAGCAGCAAGCCCAAGACAGAAGTGGACGAGAAACTCGACAAGCAGTTCGCAGCCAACATGGGCAAACTCCCATGGCCCGCCGACGGGCCCGTGGTGGATTCATTCGGCAAGCACTATCATCCCGTTTACAAGAACGTAGAACTCCCGT
>ERZ842401.3550-NODE-3550-length-19208-cov-3.884979_pt1 | contig 19208 bp, 14 predicted proteins | sample MGYA00521270_ERZ842401 | MGnify/ENA primary metagenome ERZ842401 (study PRJEB31892, sample SAMEA3878208) | bioreactor metagenome | biome: Moose rumen | place: Sweden | collected 2011-10 | study: EMG produced TPA metagenomics assembly of the PRJEB12797 data set... | reverse complement strand
GTGCTCTTCCGATCTTGGAATACAGAGCACCCCATGATAATATCCGTCTGCATTTCGGCAGGGGCAGTTGTTCTCAGGATAATAATAGGTCTGATAAGGAGGCGGCGCAGATGAAAAAGTTTATTGACAAAGCATTAGCACTGGTCGCCCTCTGCGCTGCGGTCATATTCGGTATGCCTGCTGTCTCACAGACAAAGGCGAGCGCTGACACCCCCAAGGGCGGGGATTACTACTGTACGCCTGATGACATTTACCTTTACGGAAGTAAGACCCAGAATTATGAAAATATGACCTGGACGCACCACCCGGAGGAGTATTACACAAACGCATCTGACATCATCAGCGGAGTGACCCTTCATATCGACCCCGACGGAAGCTATACTATAACTGTACCGGCTATCGAGTCGTTTACAAGCTCAAATGGCTTAGACCATCGCGGCACACTGGACGGATTCACACTGACCGGTAAATTTGTGCGTTCGCCCGATGATTCGCGGACGAGCGGAGACCCTTATATGGGTGAGCTGTTCTATGTCGGAGAAAATGATGACGGCTCATCGTATTATCAGAATTATTATGCTTTGCTTGATAATACGATGAAGTGCGACCCTGTCTCGATAGGTTATCATATTCCCAATAGCTACGGCGACATTTACGATTACACATTCACGCCCGAAGCAGCTTTTGTCATGACGGCAAAGCGCACGGAGAAGGCAAATGACAAGGACACGGGCGCTATTGTGCAGATATATCTCAAAGGGGATATTACTCCTCTTGATGAAAATACCACTGATTTTCGGGAGTTTGATGACTATGAGTTCAAGCTCTCCTACACCGCCGAAAGCGACCCCGAGCAGAAAAAAGAAGATAACTCAGATAAAAAAAGTTATAGCTTAAATCCTGACACTGTTATGAAAATCGCAGGCTATGATTTTGGCTATATCGACCGTGGCAGTTATTTTGACAGTGCAGCCGAAATAATCACCCCCACTAGCATAAGCATAGGCGATGACGGAACGTATTCGATAGCTATAGCGCCGACCAAACAGCCGACCTCAAAGGAGCTAAGCGGCGAAATAGGCGTTTTGGACGGCTTTACGCTAACAGGTAAGCTGGCAGGTGATTACAACGGCGATAAATACAGCGGCGGACTGACCTTTACAAACAAAAACGGAAATACCGAGGGCTATAGAGATGACAACGCTGCATTTACCCCCGACTCAGATACCTTTAAGTACACGGAGGAGGGGACAGGGACCACATATATCGTGAGTATAAATGACGCATATATTTCTACATGGGATACGTTAGAAAGCGAACCGCAGGAGTGTGTTTACGTCTCAATCAGCGGAACCATGAAGTTAATGGGCGGAAATGACGCGGAATTTCCATTTAATTTCTCTGCGACCTATCTGGTAGATAACGTTCCCGGTGATGACAGCAGCGAAAACGTCGTCATCGACACCTCAGCCGCTGAGAGCGAGGGCGAGGACGGGGGCGTGGTCATCGACGATGAAATAGTTGACCCCGAGGATAAGGACGATAGATCCCCCGACGGCAAAAAGGGCAGCAAAAGCAGCGGCTCAAAGGCTGCCGGGGCTGTGGGCGGCGGCGCACTGGTGGGTGCGGCTGTGGCAGGGGCAACGGTAAGCGGCAAGAAGAAGAAAAAGGAAAAAGGCAAGTCCACCTACAGAATGCACGTTTATAAGGAGTTCGGCGACTACATCAAAAAGGGAACTCCCAGTGTTTATGTATTTGCAAGGATAGTCGAGACCAGGTCTGACGGCACTCAGCTAAACCGCCCCGACCTGACCGCAAGGATAAAGATAAGCTCAGCCACCCAAGGCTTGCTGGTAACAGACCACGGTATGAGCGATATCTGGAAGGCAGGAGAGGTCTACATACCCGACGAGTCTATGAAGCAGGACGAGGGTATAATTTCGTTCCTGTTTGTCGGCGCAGGCGGTACCTTTACACAAAATATGCATTTCAGGCTGCTGGCTTCAAAGCCTTATATCGAGTTCCCCCGGCAGGACAGACTTGACGCGATGATGACAGTACCCGTGCTTTTCGGTGACGGCAGCACCACCGAGGTGCCGTTCATACTAAAAGGCTTCACAAAGCCCCCCGAGAGGATAGATCTGAAAAGCAGCAGCGATATGCTGAATGTTTCCTATTCCCCTGTGAATGCGGCTGCTCAGCTTTATAAGGCGACCATAGTGAACTACACAGGTGCGGTAGAGCCCTCGGGCAATTATCCCCAGCAGAACTATGTACACATAACGGCACAAAATGCCGCAGAGTTCGCCGAGGGGGATATGCTCATAAACCTTTACCCCTACGGTATCTTTGTTACCTTCCCCTCATACAATATCCCCGAGGACGGATATTACAATTTCTACACCGCTGTGGGTGAGTCGGTGGATTACAACTCGCCGAAGCTGGCAGCGACCCAGTTTAACGCAGGTGCAGCATACCGTAAGCCTGACGGCAGCGTGGTGATAAACTATGACGGCATTAAAATTAACGAAAAGCTGACTGCCCAGGACAGCATTTCGGCAAACGTTGAAAAGCGCTTTAAGTACAGGATAATGGCAAAGGGCAGCGGTGAATGGCTGTTCTCACCCGGCTGGACCATACCACATTTCGATACCGACAAATTCCTCTACAAGCTGGGCATAAGCTTCTCTCAGGAGGGGCAGAGCTTCAGCTATGAGCTCCCCATAAGGCTGCTGGGCGAGGTAATGAGCACGGCGGACGCACAGGCGAGGGAGGAAGAAAAGCAAAAGCTGCGCAGGATACTCTCAATAGTGGGTCTGTCATCAAACGGCACTGCAAGGGAGCTTATACGCAACTGGGATAACATACCCACCAACCAGCTCCACCTGGTAAGGCGTGCGGTATATGAGGAGGGCAGAGATTACTATGTAGCCGAGGCTGAACAGTGGCTGAAAGTCTCCGACGAGATGGACAAGAGGATAGCCTTCTGGGCGACTGTGCGCTGGCTTGATAACATGGCTTTCAGCATTGTTGTGAGGATATACTTTGAGAGCGTGGGAGACTACGCCGAGGCTATAGCTACCCCCCTTTATGATATGCTGCTGGATACCCTTGGGCAGAGGGCGAGCAACAAGCTGTGGGAGCGTGAAAATGAGCCCATAAGCTGGCAGCAGGTAACAGGAATGTTAATGCGCATGGCAGAGGGCGCAGCGTGGGCTTGCCTGACGGAGGATTTTGCCGCAGGCAACGTTAAAAGAGCCACCTCACACATCGGCGCCCTGATAGCTGCGGCAGTGAGCATAAATTTTGTCAAGCGATACTATCTTGACAGCAGCACCGAGGGCGATCTCTGGAAATCAATAAAGCTTGCGGTGAGCGACACGGGGATAAACGCCATAAAAGCCATGTTTATCTACGCCATCGTGGGCAAGTTCTACCATAATTCGGCAAACCTCAAACCCCTTGCCGAGAGGTATCTTGGCAAATACTTTGCAGAGTCCTATGAAGCACTGCTGAGCACCGCCGAAAAGTATGTGGGCATGAAGGCTGTCCGTGAGGTGACCAACGCTACAGCTGCGTCACGTCTTGCAGAGGGCGTGGCATATGCTCTCGGTGACGGCGTTGCCGAAGCCTTCCACCAGTTGATGGGCAGCGACCCCGAGACCTTCTCAAAGCTTGGCACCACATTTACCTACACCGATGAAAACGGCAAGCGCCATGAGACCAACCTGCTGTATGCAGTATGCTATCTGGTAAAAGATATGTGCAGGACCTTTATGCTGGACGAAAAATTCGGCGAGGGTAAGATAAAAACCGCAGTAAACCGGAAAATGCCCGAAAACCAGCCCTATGTCTCACAGGAGGACGTTGACGCAGAGCTGGGACGTCTGCACAGAACATAAGAGATCATTTAGGGTGTGTTGACACTAAGCCTAACACACCCTAATTACTTTCGTATATTTCCCCTGACCAACGTCGGGGGAAACTTTTTTTGCATTTTAATTTATAAATTAAACCTTGAAAAAATTGTTGTAAATACTTGACAAATGGGATTTTTTTGTTTATAATTAACTTAATATGTGGTTAATTATAGCTGTATAGGAGTGATATTGCATGAAAAAGAATGTTACGCTGGTGGATATTGCAAAGGCTTGCAATACAAGCAATGTTACGGTATCCAAGGCGCTTTCGGATAAAAGCGGCGTCAGCGAGGAGCTGAGGGAGAAGATAAAGCACGTTGCCGAGGAAATGGGCTATGTGCCGTCAAAGACCGTTTACACCAAGAAAAAAAGCAACATCGGCGTGCTTATACCTGCCGAGTATGTTAATACCAACGGCTCATTCTACTGGACCCTTTATAACTACCTTGCCCAGAGGTTAAAGCGCGAAAATCTTTACTGCATTATCGAAAACCTCGAAAAGCGTGACGAGCTCAACCTTGTTATGCCGGGGCTGATAACCGATAAGCATATCACAAAGCTCATATCAATGGGTCAGCTGTCTGACGTTTACGTCCAGCGGCTGGAGGAGAATGTGGAGCACCTTATACTGCTGGATTATTATGTGCCGGGGCTGAAGGTGGACTCGATAGTCACCAACGGCTACAACGGCGGCTATAAGCTGGCGCAGTATCTTATCAGCATGGGTCACAGAAAGATAGGCTTTATCGGCTCAAAAAAGGCGACATCAAGCATTTTTGACCGCTACATGGGCTATCTCAAAGCCCTTATCGAGCACGACCTTGAGATAAGAGACGACTGGGTCATTGAGGACAGGGATATGCATAATAATTATATCGACCTGGATTTCCCCAAGGAAATGCCCACGGCTTTTGTCTGCAACTGTGACGAGACCGCTTTCCAGGCTATCAAACAGCTGAGAGACATCGGGCTTTCGGTGCCTGAGGATATTTCGGTGGTGGGGTATGATAACTATCTGATATCCGAGGTATCTGAGCCCACCATAACCACCATAAGCATTGACGCCGACTATATGGCTGAGCTGACGGTGAACACGCTTATACAGCGCATAAATGACCCCTCGACCGTTTACAGAATGAGGACTATCGAGGGCGAGCTGGTGATAAAAAACTCGGTGCGCTCGCTCAGAAGAGCTGAGGGCTAGAAAAATGTTCAGCATAATGGTCGTTGAGGACGACAACAACACACGTATGCTAACCTGCGATGTGCTGAGGGAGAACGGATATATCCCCATTGAAGCCAAAGACGGTATGCAGGCGCTGGATATACTGGACGAAAAGCACGTTGACCTGATAATCATGGACGTTATGATGCCTAAAATGGACGGCTTTGAGCTTTGTGAGACTCTGAGGAAAGCGGATATAAACACCCCTGTGCTGATGGTGACTGCAAGGGAAACGGCTATGGATAAAAAACGGGGGTTCAGGGCAGGCACTGATGATTATATGGTGAAGCCTGTTGACGAGGAGGAGATGATACTTCGCATACAGGCTCTGCTGCGCCGCTCGAAGATAGTGAGCGAGCACAGGATAACGGTGGGGGGCACTGTGCTTGATTATGACAGCATGACCATAACCTGCGGCGGTGAGGTCAGCGAGCTCCCCCCCAAGGAATTTCTGCTTATATACAAGCTGCTGTCATACCCCGGCAAGATATTCACCAGGCGGCAGCTTATGGACGAGATATGGGATATGTCATCTGACACTGACGAGAGGACCATAGATGTACACGTAAACAGGCTGCGTGAAAGGCTCAGAGATATCAAAGACTTTGAGATAGTCACCGTCAGGGGGCTTGGCTATAAGGCGGTAAAGCTATGAAAAAGATATACAAGCGGCTTACGGGGATATCAGCCAGGTATTATTCATTTTACGCCTCGCTGGTGTTCTGGATATTCAGCCTGATAATATTTTCAAACCTGCTTTCTATGGGGATAATAGCTCTGGCGCACAGCTTTCTGGGGCTGCCGCTTAAAAATTCGGCGCCTGTGGTGCTGATATCGTTTATCGCCATAAGCTGTCTTATCGGCACGGGGCTGTCGGCGCTGTTCGGCAAGGTGCTGCTGCACCCTGTTGAAAGCGTTATAAAAGCTATGAAGCGCATTGAAAAGGGCGATTACAGCATAAGGATCGACGACGAGGGCACCACAGGCGAGATAAAGGAGCTTGTGAGCAGCTACAACAAAATGGCTGAGGAGCTAAGCGGCGTTGAGATGTTCAGGGAGGATTTTATAAACAGCTATTCCCACGAGTTCAAGACCCCCATCGTTTCGATACAGGGCTTTGCAAAACAGCTTAAAAAGGACGACCTGAGCGATGAAAAAAGACGGGAGTATATCGACATCATCATATCTGAGTCAAGGCGGCTGACTAACCTTTCCTCCAACATACTCATGCTCAACAGTCTTGAAAACAGGCAGATACTCACCGACAAGACCACCGTGCAGCTTGATGAACAGATAAGGAGCTGTGTGCTGCTGCTGGAGAAGCAGTGGTCGGCTAAAAATATCGAGTTTGATATCGACATGGAGGAGATAAGCTTTGTTACCAACGCCGAAATGCTTTCGCAGGCTTGGGTGAACATAATCAGCAATGCCATAAAGTTCTCACCCGAGGACAGCGTTATCAGGATAAGGCTGAAAAAACAGGGCGGCAGCATAAGGGCTGAGATAACCGACAGGGGCATCGGTATGCGTGAGGAGACCATAAGGCATATTTTTGAGAGATTTTATCAGGGCGACACCGCCCACTCGGCTGAGGGCAACGGCTTGGGTCTGCCGCTGGTAAAGCGCATAATCGAGCTTAATGACGGCAGTATAAGGGTCGAGTCACAGTACGGTCAGGGAACGGCTTTTATCGTTGAGCTTCCCCTCTAGAGGCAAGAGGTCAGAGGCAAGAGGCAAGACCGGAGGTGCGCCTGCGGCGTATTTATTGTTTTTCTGCTTTGAGACGCCCTTTTCTTGCTTCTGTTTTCTCGGGCAAGAGGCAAGAAACAGAACTATATAAAACAAAGCCTGCTTACGGTTTGCATAAGCAGGCTTTTGCTGTTTTATTCTACATTTTTGAGCGCTTCTGCCAGAGGTATCTTCTTCACCTTCATGTTAAGAAGAACTGCCACACAGATGTATGCTGCCAGACCCATAAGACCTGTTCTTATAAGTATCAGCGGTGATACGTCATATTCCAGATATCCCGAATAGTCAAGGAAAACTATTTTGAAGATCTTGCTGAGTATGAAGTCAACAAGAGGTATGGTGCAGATAAGCGACAGCACCGTTACTATGGTGGTGGTGTGTACATACAGCCCGTTTATCTCACGGTCGGTGTAGCCCAGTATCTTGGTCATGGAGATAGACTGTGCGTTTTTCTCAACGATTATCTTTGCCAGCAGATAGATTATCAGCACGAACATTATTATGCCGAATACCTCAAACACCTTCATCATGCCGCCCATTGACCTTATCAGCTGGCGTGAGGTCTTGGTGAGGTCGTCCTTGTTTATCTTTGCGGCTATGAGGGAGTCGTCGATATCCTCTATCTCATTGTTGGAGAAATAGATGTTGTAGTTATCCTTATCAAGCTCAAAAGTCTCGTTAAAGCTGTCAAGGTCCATAAATACAGCTATGGTCGAGGGGTAGTCATAGAAGCCGCCTACGGTGAAGTCATACTCCTTGCTGCCGTATTCCTCTTTAAGGGTAATGCTGTCGCCCTCTTCGATATCATATTTATCTCTGTAGGCTGTGGATATATATACCTTGCTGTGGTCTGTCAGTCTGACGTATTTACTGTCCGTTTCCACACCGTAGATGGATACGTCCTCTGCCTTGGCTTTGCCCTCTATAGTGGAGAGGGAGAGCATTGCACCCTTTTCTGCGCCGCTTGTTTCAGTCTCGGCAGGCATTTTCAGCACGTATATGTTTTTAGCCAGCATATTATCTTCAATGCTCTCCTGGAAATTCAGCAGCAGCGGCTTGAAGGCTATGCCGAAGAAAAGTATGATATTTGCCAGCAGCACACCCACGATTATGGTGATATAGTTGGGCAGGTTCTGGAAAATTATCCTCAGCCTGAACCTTGCCATTATATTTATCTTTGTGTTGAGCCTGAAAGCCTTTTTCTTCTTGCGCTTGCTTATATCTCTCCTGATAAATCTCAAAGGCGAGAGCTTTAGCTTGGAGCTTAGGCTTACGTAGTTGATTATGACCATTATCACAAAGGGTGCGGCTGTGGTCATAACAAAGGCTTCTGGGTTTATGAGTATATCATAGGTGGGCAGGCTGTAGCTGCCGAGATAGGCATCTGCCATGTAGCTTTCAAGCAGGGTGTAGCCCAGTATATTTCCCACCACAGCGCCTGCGAGAAGTGTGAGCACGGGCATTATCATATAATGCCTTATAAGCTCTCTTCTGGTGTAGCCCGAAGCTCTCAGCGTACCGATGACCGAGGCTTCCTTATTGATAGTGCTGTCGGTGGTTATGGCTACGATAAAGGCAAGTATTATCACAGTCAGATAGAGAAAAACTATCATGCTCATTTTGTCGCCGCCCATATCGTTGCCTGCGAAGATTATCGCCTGGTTTGCATAGGCAGGGATATAATTAGTAATTACGGCATTCTCGCTTAATACCTTGATAAGGTCCTCTGCTTTTTCCTTGGCTTCCTCGTCGTCCTTTGGCTTTTTGTTATAGAGCCAGGAGTAGCTGTAGTGGATATGGTTATCTCTGACAGCCTCGAAGCCCTCGGCAGTGGTAACTCCCACACCGAACTTGTCGTTATCAAACATCAGGTCTGAGGGCTTTTCGTAAAGGGTGGAATAATCTGAAAGTGCAACTATGCCCGATATCGTAAACTCGATACCTGCCGCACTTATGGTATCGCCCACTTTAAGGTCATGGTTTTTGGCATAGAGCCTGTCGATAGCTATCTCGTTATCGGCAGAGGGCAGATCTCCCTCCCAGATGTCCACCAGGTCTATCTCGGTCCTCTCGCCGAAAATTCTCAGGGTGCTGGAGAAATCCTTTGTCTCCTCGTCCTTATAGTAATTCTCATACGTCTTTATGCCGCCGTCCTTTTCGATGGCGGACATGGTATCCTCGTCGACGGTGGTGTAAAGCTCAAAGTTACCGTCCTCGATATTGAATTTTTCAAAGCTTTCGTCATAAGACTTTATCAGGCTGTTATCAGCCACCAGAAAGCCCGAAACTGCGCCGATTATCAGCACAAAGAATAAAAATATCACAAGGTGCTTGCCGATATCGCTTTTAAGCTCACGGGGCAGCCGCTTGTTCAGGGGATCACGCATGGTCTTACCCCCTTACCAGTCAAGCTCTGCGGCAGGTGTTTTCGTCTCGTTGACGTAATTTTTTCTCACCATGCCGTCACGGAGCTTTACTACTCTGTCAGCCATATTTTTTATAGCGTCGTTATGGGTCACCATGATAACGGTGTTGCCGTACTTCTGGTTTACTTCCTCTATGAGCTTTAGTATCTCCTTTGAGGTCTTGTAATCAAGTGCGCCCGTAGGCTCGTCACAAAGGAGTATATCGGGGTTTTTGACGATAGCCCTGCCGATAGCCGTACGCTGCTGCTGACCGCCCGAGAGCTGGTTTGGCAGCTTATGGCGGTGCTCGTAAAGACCCAGGGTATTCAGCAGCTCGTCAACATCAAGGGGGCTGTCGCTGAGATATGCGCCCACCTCAACATTCTCCTTGATATTCAGGTTAGGTATAAGATTATACTGCTGGAATATGTAGCCCAGGTGCTTTCTGCGGTACTGGGTCAGGGCTTTCTCGTTCATATCGGCGGTCTTTTCGCCGTTTATCGAGATATAGCCGCTGTCGGCATTATCAATGCCCCCCACGATATTCAGCAGTGTTGACTTGCCCGAGCCCGAGGGTCCCAGCAGCACACACACCTCACCTTTTTCGATCTCCAGGTCGATGCCCTTGAGGACCTCGACCTTGCTTTCGCCTTCACCAAAGCTTTTTTTGATCTGACTAAGCTCAAGAAACATATCCATTCCTCCATACTTTTTAATATTCGGTCACGGCAATTATCCTTTTATTTACAGACAGTTAGATGAAGCTAAAAATTCTGTAAAAACAGGCATATAGCCTTATCTTTTTTAAGATATTCATTTGAACCATTGTTCATATGTACATTATATCACAACTATCAGAAAAGTCAATACCCTTTTGGAAAAAATATTTTATAAACATAAGAAAAAACTTAAACGTTTTTTGTATATTCTGCCAAAACGCCCTGACATAAATTTTCCCGCTCGGGTGAGCGGGAATTTTATTCTTATCCAAAGCCGCAGGCAGTTACCTCAGCTCAACGAAAGTGTATACTCCACCAGCTTGTCAAGCGCCTCCTGAGAAAGCTCGGCAGCCATCACAATGCTGTCCTCGCCGGCAGTTTTCTCGCTCACGCCCACCTTTTCCTGCAAAAAGCTCCTCAATATCACGCTGGGTGTATAGAGCTTGTTAGCCTCCTTAATGCCCTCTGCGGTGAGCTTTATCTCACGGTAGGGCTCTTTGATTATATAGCCGTCCTCGATAAGCCTTTGGGTCATCTTGACGGTGCTCGCCTTAGATACCCCCAGCAGGTCGGATACCGAGGTAGACCTGACAGGGCTGCCGTCCTGCCCCAGCAGATATATCGCAAAAAGATATTTTTTCTGTGATTTTGTCAGCAAGTTCTTCTCCTCCGTCGGTCTAAACCATTATCCTTGCGGCTATGCGCTCAGACACTGCCACACGGTTATTTTCAACATTAACGATAACGCTGCCGCACATACAGTCGATGACCGTAACTATGCCCCCTGCAACGATACCCAGGTTTTCAAGCAGCCTGACAGTCTCGGGCTTGCCGCTTATTCGCTTTATAGTATTTTCTTCGCCCTTTGCAGCCATTGTAAGTGGCATGGCTATCACTCCGTTCTGTTTCTTCTGCGGTTAGATTTATCTAACCTTTTATATTTTACCTCAAAAAGCCCCTTGTTGTCAAGCAAATGGCAGCTTTCGGCGGTATATTTGTTAGTTTTAACAAACTGTAGTTAGCTCCAATTAACCATTTTGTACAATTCTATTGTGGTATTCTCAGCGCCTTATAGATATCATCGCCCTTATCCAGCCGTGAAACTATATAGCTGCGGCAGTTGTTGAACCTGCGGAACATCTTTTTAGCGCCCTCCTCGTCCGAGTATACCTTCCAGTAGCCGCAGCAGAGGTAGTTCTCACCCTTGTTTTCGATAAAGCCCTTTACGTCCTCGGTGGGGTAGCCTAAAAACAGACCTATCTCATGGGGAAAATCCCCCTTTGCGCCTATCCTTCGGGCGAGCCTTTCAAGGTACTCGCAGGTGCTGCAGCAGCCCTTGTAGCCAAAGCGGCAGAACATGGTCTTAACATCGCTGAGGCAAAGCTGTTTTTCCAGCAGCCGCTCGTTATACAAAAGCATAAGGGTCCTGCCTTTAACACGGCTCAGCTCCTTTATTTTAAGCCCCTTGGCAGCTGCCCTTTTGTTGAAGTTCTCGGCATTTTTATGCAGCGTTTTCTCTGAGCCCTCCAGCGCCAGCAGGTTTGCAGGCTTTACCCCCAGCATTGCAGGGGCGGTATGGTAAGCAAGCTCACGCTCGAACTCGCTTTTATTTTCTATCGGCATAGCTATCCTCTCTTTTCGGTGATATGGGTATGATATATTATATGTATCAAGCGGGACAATATTTAGCCAGCACGTTTTTCAGCGCCGAAACGCTTGATGAACGGCAGAGCTCCACGGGAAAATCCAGCTTCTGCGCCCTGCGGCTGACGCTGCCCAGCAGCTTGTGTGACACCGTATCGGTAAACACCACCGCCAGATCGGGCGAGCCTATCTTTTTATCCATCTCGGCTGCATATTTTATAAACACCTTAGCCTTGCAGTCATACTGTTTGCATATATCCTTATATCTTGTTGCCATGCGGTCGTTGCCGCCAACTATCACTACGCTCATAAAAAACCTCTTTCTATGCTGTGGGACGTTTGGGTTTGTTTTGACTAACCTCATGCTTTAAAAATATGGTTAGCGTATCCTAACCATATATATGATACCACAAAAACCTAAGTTAGTCAAGGGTGATTTCTGAACATTTTATTAACATTGTCATATATATTAACAGCCGCAGTCTGTCTCCCCTGACAAAAGCACACAAAAAATCAGCCGTATCGGCGTGACACGGCTGATCTAAATACATTTACTTATTCAGCTCTGTATAATACTCTTCCTGAAGATCATACACCTGCTTTGCGCTGTAGCGCTTCAGAGCGTCGCTGTTCTCCTTGATGTTCAGGGCTTCTATCCAGCTGTCCAGCTTAGTCTGGAAATCGTCGTCCTTCAGGCTGTGCAGCAGTGTATCGTGGTTATCAAGCGCATACTGTGCAGCTCTCTCGGCAACATCGCCCTTTATGATGATGTAGTAATAGTTGTCGTCCTCATAAGCGGCAGCCTTGCCGACTTCCAGCGCATTAATGGCGTCTGCAAGCTTGCCCTGGTCAGACTCCTTGGTATCATCGTCCATATTGCCGTAATCCAGCATTGTTTCGTTGGCATAGGGGTCCTCCTCGGCGGTGGTCACCTCGTCAGCAACGGCTTCCTCGTCCTGGGGCAGAGCTATATTGTAGTCCTCCTCAGCAGCGGTGTCCTCGGCAGCTTCATCGGCAGTCTCTTCGGTATCGGCAGTGCTGTCCTCGGGGGCGTCAGCCTCAGCCTCGGTCTCCTCCTGAGCTACAGCCTCGGCTTCATCGCTGTCATCAGTCTCGCCCAGGTCGATCTCGGCGGTGCTGTCATCGGTGAGGTCTGTGCCAGACGTTTCCTCAGCGGCTGCTGTAAGGTCAGCCACATAGGCGTTATACTCGTCGATAACGTCATCAAATTCATCAAAGCCCAGTCCCTCAGCCTTTTCAAGATATGAGTCTCTCAGAGCTTCGTTATCCTTATTATCCTGCTCGGCAACGGTCTCGTCCTCGTCGGTGCTCTTGGCGATGGATATGGTCTTGTATCTCAGGTAGTTATCCTTAACATACTGCTCAAGGTCGCTGTCGCCGGCAGCCTCCTCGCCGCCCTCGCCGTAGTAGTAGTCAAACAGCTTGGTGCGCATAAGCTCGCCCTTCTGCACCTGTCTGATAGACTCTTTTGAGATACCCTCTTTTTCATAGAGGTCCTTGCTTGCGTCCCACTGGTCTCTCAGGTTATCGCTAATGGTTTTCAGCTCCTCCTCGGTGAGCTCAAGACCCAGCTCGTCGAACTTGGTGATAATGGCAGCATACTCCTTAGTAGCCTGCTTAGCCTTTTCGGGCAGATACTCGCTGAGCTTCTTGCCCTCCACCTCCTGGTCGAGATATCCCTCGGTAACGCCGCTGACGTAATACATCATGGTCATCTGGTAAGACATCTCAGTATACAGGTTATAGATATAAACACCTGCGTTGATCTTTTCATTATCATTATAGGTCATAACATAGCTGGTATCGGTACAGCCTGCAAGGCTCAGAGTCATTGCGGCTGCAACAGCCGCAGCTGCTGCCTTTTTCGACTTATGCATTTATCATTCAGATCCTTTCCATACCTTGATTGATTTTAAACACAATTTAACTTATATATTATACTACAAAACCCCAATAAAGTCAAGTATTTTTTTTAGTCCCCACCGGACGGGGTGTTTCCCCCACCTGTGCCTCTAGAAGCAAGAGACCTCTTTTCACGCTTTGTTCGATCAGTAAATTCTCTTGCCTCTTGCTTCTGACATCTTGCCTCTAGTGGCTGGGGGTGCTTTTGTGGCTGCTAGTATTTCGATACGCTGCGCGAACCTTGCAAAATGTTGACTTTGTGCGCCGCAGGAAGTTTTTATCAGGATTTAGGGTGTGTTGACACTAAGCCTAACACACCCTAGTCACCAGCACTCTGGCACCCAGCGACTAGCAGCTATCTTACGCAAAATTTTTTCTTATATTTATGTTTCTTTCTTGCAATTTATTAAAAACTGTGTTATACTGTAATTGAAGTATAATATAACAGGAGGGATAAGTATGATCTGCAAAAACTGCGGCGGTTATCTGCCCGATGACTCGCTGTTCTGCGAGCACTGCGGCACACGGCTGGACAGCTCTCAGGGGTCTGTGAATGCTCCCTATCAGCAAAATGAATACGGCAGCAGCTTTGATAACGGCTCTCAGCAGTATGCTCAGGATAATTACCAGAGCGCTGACCAATTTGCCCAGAACGGGTATCAGAATAATTACCAGAGCGGCGAGCAGTTTGCTCAGAACGGGTATCAGGGTAACTACCAGAATGGCGACCAATTTGCTCAGAACGGGTATCAGGGTAACTACCGGAATGGCGACCAATTTGCTCAGAACGGGTATCAGGGTAACTACCAGAATGGCGACCAGTTTGCTCAGAACAGCTATCAGCCCCTTGTAGGTGAGGAGCAGAACAGCAGCGATGTTAAGCCCAGAAAGACCAATATCGTGCCGATAGTCATATCGGTGGTGAGCCTTTTGTGCGTTGCGGTCATGGGTACTTACATAATACTCAGCCAGAAGGACAACAAGGTGCCTACCGCTGACTCCAGCAGCTTTGAGTCCCCTAAATATATAGAAGATGAGTCCCCTGCGGAGACCTCGGCTGATGAGACCTCTGCCCCCGAGGAGACAGAGCCTGTGACCGAGACCGAGGTTGAGACCACCACCGCTCCCGAGACCGAGACTACCACCACAACTACCACCACCGAAAAGGAGACCCAGCCGCCTGAGACTACCACCACCACGACCACCACGACAACTACGACTACCACAACGACCACCACACAGGCGCCCTCTCTGCCTGTTGTGCCTGCAAATATCGGCTACATAAAGACCATGTATGTTGATACTCAGTCATCAAACCTGAGAATGAGGAAGGGTCCCGGCTATGACTACGACCTGGTTTTCAAGGAAGGCATACCAAAGGGCACTGCCCTTTCTGTCTACGGTGAGGAATATGACCCCAAGTCGGGTGAGACCTGGGCTTATGTCAGCTACGGCAGCTACACAGGCTGGTGTACCGAGATCTATATGAGCTACAACACAGACTCAACCTATGATATAGGCTCTGACATTGTTATGCCCAACTATTTCTCCGAGTACGAGTATCACTTTACCATCATTGTCGATGACCTTAATTTCAGAAAGGGTCCCGGCAAAAACTATCCTTCAATGGGCAAGTTCAACAAGGGGCAGGAGCTTGAGGAGATCGGCTATAACTCTACCGAGTTTAATGACCAGTGGATATTCACACGCTACAACGGTCAGTACGGCTGGGTAATGACCTATGACGAGGAGAACCCCTACATATCCTTTAACGGCGGCATGGAAAAGCCCGTTATATACCTCTACCCCGAGGTAAAGACCGATGTTGAGCTCAGGCTGGAGCTTGCAAACGGCAGGCTGTCCACCACCTACCCCAGGTACAACGAGGGCTGGAGCGTTACTGCTTATCCCGACGGACACATTGTTAACAAGGCTGATAACACCACCCACAGCTGCCTTTTCTGGGAGAGCAGCGAGGACACCACCGTTTACGATATGTCAAAGGGCTGGTGCGTAAAGGGCGAGGATACCGAGGAATTCCTCAAAGAAAAGCTCACCGAGCTGGGGCTCAGCGAGGCGGAGATGAACGAGTTCATCATCTACTGGCTGCCGCTTATGGAGCATAACAAGTATAACATAGTCGCATTCCAGACCGACTGCTACACCGAAAGCGCCAAGCTGCATATCACACCAAAGCCCGACAGCCTGCTGAGAGTTTTCATGACCTACAGGGCTAGTGACGAGCCTGTTGATATCGAGCCGCAGCAGCTTTCAGGCTTCCAGCGCAAGGGCTTCACCGCCGTTGAGTGGGGCGGCACCGAGCTTGAGTATAATAAGTGAGAAAGCCTGAGCTCCCCCAAAAATAAAAAATACTATATAAATACCAATAAAACCAATGATTTGAAAGGATTGATATTCATGGCAAAAATACTGGTTACAGGCGGTGCCGGATTTATCGGCAGCCACACTGTTGTTGAGCTTCTCGAGGCAGGCTACGAGGTCATCATTATGGATAACTTCTCAAACTCAAAGCCCGAGGCGCTCAACAGGATAAGAAAGATAACAGGCAAGGACTTCGGCTTTTACGAGACGGATATGCTTGATCTGGCAGGTGTTGAGAAGATATTTGAGGAGAACGATATCGAGGCTGTTATACACTTTGCAGGTCTTAAAGCTGTGGGTGAGTCGGTGCAGAAGCCTGTTGAGTATTATCACAACAACATAACAGGCACTCTCATGCTGATAAAAGCAATGAGAAAATACGGCTGCAAGAGGATAGTTTTCTCTTCGTCGGCTACCGTTTACGGTCCTGTCAACAAGGCGCCCTATACCGAGGATATGCCCACATCAGCCACCAACCCCTACGGCTACACCAAGGTGATGATAGAGCAGATACTGAGAGATGTTTGCGTATCAGATGACGAGTGGGCGGTATCTCTGCTGAGGTACTTCAACCCCATCGGCGCACATGAGAGCGGACTTATCGGCGAGGACCCCAACGGCATACCCAACAACCTGCTGCCCTACATCTGCCAGGTAGCAGTGGGCAGGCTTGAAAGGCTGGGCGTTTTCGGTGACGACTACGACACCCCCGACGGCACAGGCGTGCGTGATTACATACACGTTGTAGACCTGGCGAAGGGTCATCTCTGCGCCCTTAAATATGTTCTTGAAAACAAGGGCTGTGACGCTGTAAACCTGGGCACAGGCACAGGTTCATCGGTATTTGATGTACTGCACAGCTTTGAAAAGGCTTGCGGCAGAGAGCTGCCTTACAAGGTAATGCCAAGGCGTGCAGGCGACATTGCCACCTGCTATGCAAACCCCGACAAAGCTAAAAAGGTCTTTGGCTGGGAGGCTAAGCTGACCCTTGATGAAATGACAGCCAGCAGCTGGAACATTATCCGAAACATCCGTGCGACTCTGAAAGATCCGCAGGATATCCAGGCCAGAAGCGAACTCATCTGGGCTGCGGCCATGGCGGAAAACGGGATCTTAAAGATCGGCAAAGCGACCGACTTCCAGTGCCACATGCTCGAGCACCAGCTCGGAGCCTATACGGACTGCAATCACGGCCAGGGATTGGCTGTGCTGCATCCGGCGCTTTACAGACACTATCTGCCTGAAGCTGCTCCGCAGTTCGCAAGAATGGCGACAGAAGTGTGGGGCATCGATCCTGCCGGAAAGAGCGAAACAGAACTTGCGGAGGAGTTCATCGATGCGCTGGCTGACTTCATAAAGGAGATCGGCCTTCCGACAACACTGGCGGAAATGAATATAGGCGATGAGACGGACTTCCCGGCGATCGCTGAGACGACTATCAGGACAGGCGGATGCCCAAAGAAGTTTACAACTGAAGAATTACTGCAGGTGCTCAACGAGTGCAGGTAAGAGCATGAAAGACTCTCCTGCCACCCGGTCAGAGCACCGGCTCAAACAGGAGGACAGAATGAAAAGAATACTGCTTGTCATGATTCTCCTGGTAGCTGCGGCTGTTTTTGTAAGCTGCGGCGCAAAAGCAGGGGAAGAGATAATGAACACAGAAGATAAAAAAGATCAAAAGAATAATATCGAAAAGGAGAACATGGAGCAGACAGGATATACTGCTCCTGTTCCTTCTTCACATCTTAAATCATCAGGCCGGCAAGGCACAGTAGAACATCTCAGGTATGACTCGAAAGATTACTCCGGCAGCGGTACTGCTGTCACAAAAGATGCCTATATATATCTGCCGTATGGATATGACGAGTCGGATAAAAGCATCAGATATGACATCATATATCTTATGCATGGCTGGGGCGGCCATGCAGGCGAATACTTCGAACTGTCATCGATCAAGAATGTATTTGACAACATGATAGAAAACGGGGACATGCCGCCTGCGATAATCGTATCCGCCACTTTCTATAACGACTATACCGGTACGGATTTCGGGAGTTCAGTAAGTGCGTTCAGGGCATTTCACCAGGATTTTGAGAATGATCTGATGCCTGCGGTCGAAGGTAAGTATCACACTTACGCGAAGTCGGTCTCGGATGAGGACTTAAGAGCATCACGTGATCACCGTATATTCGGCGGGTTCTCGCTTGGCTCTGTAACGACCTGGCTTGAGTTCTGCCATGACTATGACTACATAAGATACTTTCTGCCGATGAGCGGCTCCAGCTGGTACTACGGCGGATATGGTGATTTCCAGATTGTGAGAAATGTGGACTATATTGAACAGCTCGTAATGGACAACGATCTGGATGAAAGGGGCTACTTCATATACCATGCAGTCGGAACGAATGACGCGGTAAAGAGCCAGAGCATCGATATGGCGGATGAGATGCTGTCGCGCAATGAGATGTTCACGCCGGATCATTACGTTTTCTATCAGAAAGACGGCGGATATCATGATTTTGACGCGGTCAGGGAATACCTTTATAACGCACTGCCGGTGTTCTTTGAAGATATACAGTATAACGAATCACCCGCAGATAACGAGGCTGAGTCATCAGATGTGGAGATCAAGGACTATTACTCGAAGGAGACCAGAATAACGGATGTCGCAAATGACCCCGCGTTCGGAGACTACGGCAGACTTATATTCCCCGTAAACAGCGGGTATATGAGCGGCAGTACTCTGGGTGATCTCAGACTGACATGGTACAACTACATAGATCCAGACAAAACCGTAGAGATCTGCAATTACATGAAGGCATATGCTGAGAATGGGGACGTCATTTTTTACGATATCTATTCCGAAGCAGAGAAGAAGGCGGATCCTGCCAAGAAAGACACGGGGCTGTTCTTCTTCAAAGGCGATCCCGGAGCAAAGTTTGCCGTTGTTAATGCCGGCGGCGGTTTTGCGTATGTCGGGGCGATGCATGACAGTTTTCCGCATGCTCTGGAACTTTCGAAGAAAGGGTATAACGCTTTCGCCCTGATATACAGACCGGGATGGCAGACGGCCTGCGAAGACCTTTCGAGAGCCATCACTTTTATCTTTGAGCATTCGGATGAGCTGGAAGTTGATACCGATGGTTACTCTCTGTGGGGTGGATCAGCTGGCGGAAGAATGGCAGACTGGGTAGGAACATACGGTACGGAATACTTTGGTGAGAAAGTATATCCGCATCCT
>ERZ842401.3549-NODE-3549-length-19213-cov-12.390490_pt1 | contig 19213 bp, 14 predicted proteins | sample MGYA00521270_ERZ842401 | MGnify/ENA primary metagenome ERZ842401 (study PRJEB31892, sample SAMEA3878208) | bioreactor metagenome | biome: Moose rumen | place: Sweden | collected 2011-10 | study: EMG produced TPA metagenomics assembly of the PRJEB12797 data set... | reverse complement strand
CAGCCGTGAAAGCGGGGCAACAAGACCGCTTTGAGCGGGGCGAGCGTAAGCGAGTATGCATAAGTGGCATAGTCGCATACAAAAGTAGTATTGTACAATTTTTCCCTTCTCCGTTATCTTAAAATCAACAAGAGAAACTTACGGAGGACTGTATGAAGAAACTTATTTTTACACTTTTGCTGGGAGCAGTGACTATGACAGGAACATTCGCAAAAACGGCTGTGGTCTATTTCAGTGCTACGGGAACGACCGAGCGCATGGCAAAGGGGACGGCTGAGGCTATGGGCGCGGACATCATTGAGATTGTGCCTGTCCACAAGTATACTGACGCTGACTTAAACTGGCATGACAAAAAATCCCTCACCACCATTGAATGCAATGACCCCAAGTGCCGCCCTGAAATAGCCAACAAAATCGACATCTCAGGCTACGACACCGTGGTTCTCTGCTACCCAATCTGGTGGGCCTACGCGCCAAAAATCATCTACACCTTTGCCGAAAGCCAGAAGTGGAACGGAAAAAAACTTATCACTCTCTGCACCTCTGGCGGAAGCGGTCTTGGCCGCAGCGGAAGTGACCTTGCAAAATACGCCAAGGGAGCAGAGTTCAAAGGCGGAAAGGACTTCACTGGCAGAAGCGGCGGCGATGTGAAAAAATATGTGGACGGCTTGCTGAAATAGCACTTACTTCACGCTATCATAAGCCTCTCTCAGCAGAGGCTTTATTATTTCGTCGCCGACACTGTCATCCATGATGATTGAAATCCAGCTTTTTTTGTTCATGTGGTAGGCTTCAAAAATGCCTTTTTGAGCCAGAAGGTCTGCAAGACGGTCTTTTTCTATCTTTATATTGAGGACTTCGATTTTTTCCTGGGAAGCGGAAGCACGGTCAACCTTGTTGCGGGAAACCAGACCTGTCAGGGCGAACCATTTTCCGCTTTCTTTCCGCCTGTATGCCGCAAAAACCGGGAGCTTTTTCCACAGAAACTCAGGCTCGCTCCCAAAAGATTCTTTAATAAAAAGACAGAGGCGGCGCATTTGTGCCGAGCGGAAAAAGAGATTCTGGCAGCACTTTTCACGGACGTCCTTCAGCGCGTCGGTAAAAGCCTCTCGGACTTCTGCACTAAAGCCCCTTGCTCCCGGCCGCCTGAAATTGCTGTATTCTTCGCCTATTGCTGTGTCGAAAATCTTTCCGCTAAAGCCGCCGTCATAAGAAAGGACAAGGCGCATGTCTGCGACAGGGAGGGGCTTTTCGTAGACAAGGATACCGCCCTTCTTTACAAAGCCGTATTCCAAAAGAGAAGATTCCTGAGCCTCGTAGTTTGCAAAAAGTTCTTCTTCAATGAGCATGAAAACAGTCTAGCGGATTTTCAGGGAATGAGAAAGATGACAGCCACTGTGCCTGCCAGTCATCGTGGTGGGCGCAATGGTAAATGGAAAGCCCACCCGGACGCAGAGCAGACCCTGATGATTCTTTCGGGCGAGGCCTATTATCAAGAAGAAGGAAAGGAAAAACAGCTTTTGCGCGCGGGAAAGTAGGGGGAAAGACTGTAGTCGGGGCAAAAAAGCCTCGCTACATCTTCCGAAATCCGTTCATGCCATTTTCCAAAAGCGTCGTGGCAAGATGTATCATTTCTTCCATGGGAATCTTTCTGCCGTCGGCGACCCACTGTCGGTAGAGCGTCAAAACGGTGGTCGTGTAGGCGCGGACAACATTCTGAACGTATGCACTTTTTTCATGAAGTGATTTGCTTTTTTCGTGGGTGTGGGCAGAAACTTTTTTCTGCATTCCCTCACGGATATAGTCAAAACGGCTGTCGCAGGTAATGCGCTTGAAAAAATCATCCTGGGCCTCGTTGTATTCAAAAAACTCCCGCACAAGCTGGCCAAGATTTTCCGTGTAGGTAAGATTTTTTACCCGCTCAATGTATTCCGCACTGTGCTCCGCCTGAATCTCCCGCAAAACATCGTCCGTCGTTTCGTAATGCAGATAGAAGGTGTTGCGGTTAATGTTGGCTCGGTCTGCGATAGCCTTTACGGTGACTTTTTCATAGGGCAGTTCGCAGACCAGGGCCTTAAAAGCTTTTCTTATAGAATCCTTGGTTCGCGCAATTCGTAAATCTTGTTTTTGTTCGGTCATGATTTTCCTCTCTATCTGGGCGCAACCCTCACTCCGCCTTCGCAGCATAGCTGCTCGGAGACTCGCTAAAAATGCTTTCGCATTTTTTTAACGCTCCCTATGTTCGGGTCGGGCTATCCCCCTTCGCAACGTAGTTGCTTGGAGACTCACTAAAAACAGTCCACTGGACTGTTTTTGCCCTGCTACGCAGTGCCGTTCCCTAGGTTCCGCCTTTCGGCTTCATTGCTCCATTCGCTCCGCTCATTCCGCAACGGCTTCGCCGCCGCTCCTATCCCTTGCGCATTTCTGGGCACATTTTACAAATCTGTCGCATATCTCACACTCCGCCACATTCTGCCCATTGAGCGGGCGGCAAGGCATGTTATGCTTTTCAATAAAATTATAAGGCACTTGCCCATTATTTTGCAAGTGCCAAGTGAAACACGCAAAGGAGCGGCTATGGCGGTTACGATGACAGATTCAAAGGAAAACATAATGGGAACGATGAGCGAAGGGAGGCTTTTGTTCAAGATGGCTCTTCCCATGATTTTTTTCGGTCTTGGTTTCAGCGCTCTACAACATCGTGGACTCGATTTTTGTGGGGCGGCTTGGCGGGGCTGCTTTGACGGCAATTTCTCTTGGCGCGCCTGCTTCTTCCCTCATGGTGGAATTTTCCTTTGGAGTGGCAATCGGCGTGAACGCTCTTCTTTCAAAAAAGCTTGGAGAAAAAGACTCTGCAGGGGTTCAAAAAGTTGTTGGTCAGGGATTTTTGCTTACCGCCGCGCTCTACCTGTTCTTTCTTGTGGCAGGCATTTTTGGAGCGGAGGCATTTTTCCGTCTGCAAACCTCGGACGAAGAAATCATCAGACTTGGAAAGGAATACACTTCCATCGTCATGATTTTTTCATTCGGTCTCATGCTGCAGTCGCTTACCGAACGGCTTCTTTCCGCCACAGGCCGCACCCAGTATTCAATGGCAGTTTTACTCACAGGAGCAATCGCAAACACAATTCTTGACCCCATTCTGATTTTCGGCTGGCTTAGGCTTCCGGCGATGGGAATCCGAGGAGCGGCAATTGCAACAGTAATAGGTCAGGTCGCAGCAGGAAGCATAGGTCTTATTTTGAATCTTACAAAAAATCAGAATATCAAAATTTCTGTACATTCTTTCCTGCCTGATTTTGCGATAATCAAAAACATCATGGCAATTGCAATTCCAACAACACTAACTTATTCAATCAACTCCATCTTGATTTTTGGAATGAACCAGGTGCTCATCTCCCTTTCACTTGCAGCCCCTGCCGTCTACATCATCTACAACAGGGTAAGAAGCTTTGTCGCCCTGCCGGTCTGGGGAATTAGAAACACCATAATTTCAATCGTTGCCTACAACATCGGCGCAAAAAAGTTCGAAAGGGTCCGCCGTGTCATCAAAATCGCCATCGCTTCAAGCGCGGTCATCATGCTGGTGGGAACAGCCCTTTACGAGCTTATTCCTTCCGCCCTGCTTTCCCTCTTTTCTGCTTCAGGCGAAATGCTTGCAATCGGAAGGGCGGCCTTTAGAATCATCGGAACATCCCTCATCATCTCCGGCATCACGATTATGGCAAGCGGAGTCTTTCAGACAGCAGGACAGAGCAAACTCGCCCTCGTGGTGAGCATCGTACAGGCAGCGACTCTGGTTGCAAGCGCGGCGGCACTGGCTCAGAGCGGAAGCGTCAGTCTTGTGTGGCTTGCATTCTCGGTGAGCGAAGCGGTGATTTTTGTTATGAGCGTCGTCTTTTTACGGAAGATTTGGAAGCAGGATTTGAAATCAGCTGAAGAAAGAGAAATCGCAGTCAAGGAAAAAGCAAATGGAACTTATGCATAAAAAAGGGATTGAATGTAACAGATTTAGGAGGCATATTCTACACCCCTTCCTTCAAGAACGCCTTATACAAAGCTTCTGCCATCATCTTACGCATAAAGTTATATTTCTCTTTATCCTTTAGCCAAGATTCGTAAGCTTCCATATTTTCAAGATAAGAATTTTGAAGTGTATCGTCAAAAGATTTAGGCATGATATTATTCTCAAACATCTGCTGTCCGTTTGAACGAGCCGAAGTTTTTAATCTGTCATCTTTTACCATTGTATTAAAAACATCCTCAAAAATTACTTTGTCTCTTTCTGTAAACTTTGTTCCAAATTCTTCATTAATCTTTTTGATTACTTCTGAAAGTGGAGTTTTCTTTTCCTTTTCGCTAGGAGTATTTTTTATCCTTTGAGGTTCCAAAAGTCCATTTTCAGTTTTTAGCTCAATGTTACCCTCAAAAGTTTTTTCAAGCTTATAATATTCAAGCTTAATCTTGTTTGTAATATCAATCATTGTAACTGGGTCTGCAGGAACAAGTCTTTCAAGGTATTTACAGAAAAGGTATTCCCTATGTAAATCCTTAGAGAACATTCTGATAATCTGTGAAATAAAGTTGTACCATTTTACAAATGAACGCAAAAGTTTTCTAAATTGATACCTTTGTTCCTGATTCAAATTATTATATCCTTGAACAACTGGCAAAAGTGCATTTGTAATCTTTGCCTGTTTTGATGGATTTTTCTTTTGAGTCAGATAGATATCTGTAACATTTTTAATATCTTCATCATTGTAAATTTTATATCCACGTAAAAGCTTCTGTGTCTGATAAATCAGATTTTTATTTAATTCTTCTTTAAGCTCTGTTGTCTGGAAATATGGCTGGAATGCTTCTAAAATTTGTTCTTTAGTATTTACGAAGTCCAGAATAAAAGTATCATCTTTTCCTTCGCAGGTTCTATTCAGGCGGCTAAGAGTTTGAACAGCTTTTACATCACGAAGCTTTTTATCAACAATCATAGTATGCAGATAATCCTCGCTAAAACCTGTCTGATACTTTTCTGCAACAATTAAAATGTTTCCTTCATCATGGAAAACTTTTTTAGTTTGAGCTTCACTTACAGGTCTTCCATTATGATCCTTATTCATACCGCTTTCAGTATATTCTGTTCCAGTTGGATCTTCTGGATCCTTTAAGCTACCAGAAAAAGCGATAAAAATTTCAAGATTTTTATAGGCATCATCTTTTAAAGCCTGGGATTCAATATAGCGTTTAATTTCATGGTAATATCGGACAGCGGCCAGACGACTTGCAGTAACAACCATCATCTTACCACGTCCACCAATAGCGTGACGTGTTCTATCCATATAAGTTTCAACAATAATCTGAGATTTCTGCTGCAAATTATGCGGATGTAGTTCCTCATACCTCTTAATAAGCTTTACGCTTTTTGAAGCAAAAACTTCAGGATCATCACTTGATTCCTGTAAAATTTTATAACAGTTTTTATATGTAGTATAATTTTCAAGCACATTCATTATGAAGCCTTCTTCTACAGCCTGCCTCATAGAGTAAACATGGAAGGGCTTAAAACTACCATCAGCCTGGCGAGTGCCAAACATTTCCAATGTTTTATTTTTTGGAGTAGCGGTAAATGCAAAGAAACTTAAATTTTTATGATTGCCATGTGCAGACATTTCATTAATAAGCTCGTCTTCGCTGTCTGGAGTTTTTTCTTCGTTCTCGGCTTCTATTTCTTCCCATTCTTTGAGGGCATCAGTTTTATCAGCAAGGGCAATCTTAAGTTTTTTAGCACTGTCACCAGTCTGGCTTGAATGAGCTTCATCAACAATTACTGCAAACTTTTTACCTTCAACACCTTCAACCTGTTCATAAATTACAGGGAACTTTTGTAAGGTTGTAATGATGATTCTCTTTCCATCATTGATTGCATTTCGCAGAGCCTTGGAATTCTTTTCGCCGTCAACTTCGGTTTTGTCATCAATTGTAATAACACTTCCGATTGTATGGTCAAAACCACTGACAGTTTCCTGCAGCTGTTGATCCAAAACTTTACGGTCTGTAATAATGATAACGGAATTAAACATAGGCTTATCGTTTTCATCAAAGAGTGAAGCCAGACGATAAGCAACCCAAGCTATACTGTTACTCTTTCCTGAACCGGCACTATGCTCAACAAGGTAGTTTTTACCACTACCATTTGCACGAACATCAGCAATAAGTTTACGTACAACATCCAATTGATGGTAACGTGGAAAGATAACTTTCTTTACAATCTTAGTTTGTTCTTCTCCGTTTTCATCTATATATGTTTCTTCGTGTTTATCAAAATTAATAAACTTCTGAAGAATATCCAAAAGTTTATCCTTTTGCAAAACTTCCTTCCAAATATAAGAAGTAACATAATCGTCATCAAGGCTTTGCGGGTTTCCAGCCCCTCCATCTACACCCGGCCCATTAGAACCTTGATTAAAGGGCAGAAAATCATCATCTTTCATAGGCTTTTTTGTAGCCATAAAAGCGTTATATAAATCAACGCAAAAGTAAACCAGAATACGATGATTGAGTTTGAAGCAAGCCTCTATTGCATCCCTGTCGTTTATCCACTGAAGTTTTGCATTGTCGCAGCTCTGCCCTGTAAGCTGATTTTTTAGTTCAATTGCAACAAGAGGAATGCCATTTACAGCCAGCATCATATCTACAGAGTTGTTATTTTCTGTCGTGTAATGCCATTGTCTAATACAATGACATACATTTTGTTTATAATGTTCAAGGGCTGTTTGATTCAATGAGTTTTCAGGCTTAAAATAGCAAACTTTGAATTCAATTCCCAGATGTTTAAAGCCATGTCGTAAAACAGAAATAAGGCCGTCATTATTTACAGCATCTTCAAAAGACTGGTAGAAAGCATGCTCCATGTTTGAAGGATTCATCTTTTCAAAGCGAGCCCAGGCTTTTGGCTGAGTATCGCGGATAAAGCCAATTAGAGTTGCAATATCCAAGGCATAGCCGTCGGCATTGCCTGCACGGTAGCCACAATCATTGGCTTGTCGCCAGCCACCTTCGGAAGAGATTAAATATTTTTCAATGTCGCTTTCAAATTGTTTTTCGCTATCTGCCATAAAATACTCTCACTTTTTTCCTAGTTCTTGTATTTTTTCAATCAGCAAATCGACATTGCACATACTGTAATCAAAAGAATCTGCGTTTTTATTTCGTTCTCTTAATGTTTTTGAGTTTTCTAAAGCAGTATTAATCTTATCTTTGAGCATTGAATAGATATCATTTTTATCAAGCCATTCCTGTTTTTTACAATAATTTGGAATATGTTTATACAATTCTTCAATAAGTTTATCTTGATTTTGATAAGTTTGTTTTGGTAAGCAATAATGAAGCAAAAACCATATTTCAAAACAAGGCATAGAATCTGCAATATCTATACCTTGGCTTTTTAATTTTTCTGGGTTATTAATTAAATCAAGAGTCTTTTTTGGAAGATTTTGTGTTAATAAAACATCTCTATCAAATAAAATCCAAACATAATCATAGGTTTTTGAGTTTTTTCCTTTCTTTGCATAATCCAAAAGTCTTCTTATATCACCGTGACTTGGAATTTTAGGTTCTATGATTAGTGAAGTATATCTTTCAAAGCCTTTAAGACGCTCAAAATATATTCGTTCCGTATCCCCCTCAACAACAAGTAAAATACTTGTATGGGTAGGCTTATTTTTCTTCGCTCTTGCCATTGAATAAATCCTTTAATTTCTGAATGTCAATATTCGGCAACGCTCCGAATTTTCCAGCCTGATATAATTTTTTACGAGAAGTTTCTTTTCTTAGACCTGTATAATCTGAAATTGAATCATATACACTATTACCATCATTTGTTTTACTGCAAAACCAGATTTCATCATCTAATAGTAATCCTGAATCAAGGAAGTCTTGATTATGGGTTGTAAAAAGTAATTGTGAATCGTTAGATAATTCAAGAAATAATCTTAAAAAACTTTCTACTAAATCCTGATGTAATGATGACTCTAATTCATCAATTATTGTCATGCTAGAACGCGAAGATTCTACAAGTGGTTCAACAAGTTCAAGCATTCTTATTGTTCCAGATGATTCCCAGCCTAAAGGTAATGGATATTTTTTATTGTTGTATTCATGAATAACAGTTGCTCGACGTTTTATATTTTCATCCATTCCAGCATTATTTGTATCATTCTTCTCTGCTCGAATTGCAATTTCTGAAATAGAACCAAAATCTGCATAAGATAAAAATCCTGTTGCTTTTTTATTTAGAGAATAATCTTCATCAAGTTTTTTTAATAAGTCTTGTGATATGTTTCCATCAGAATAAACTCCTATATATCCCTTAAAACGAATTGACAAATAAGTGAATACATCTTTTAATACAGTGAAATTTGTTTTTGAACCAGCAGAAATAACAGTACAGTTAGGAAGAATTATATCTTCCAAAGCCTTTTTTGCTCCTTTGATAGATGCTCCCCATTCTATATTTTGCATTCTACGCTCGAAAACAAGCCTTGGTAATTTCTTAGGGTAATAAGATAAAGATTCTTCTATTATTTGTTTTCGATTCATTTTTAGATGATAGCTATATTTTACATAGTGTTGTTCCTCTGTACTGAGAGCAAAAAAATTAAGATCAAATTCTCCACAGATAGAATCTATATCGTCATAGGTAAACACAAATGGAATTAGTGGAATTTCAGAATCTGGTCTGCTGGAATAAAAAGAATATGCCATGAAATTTAAATAAAATCTCAAGGCAAGAGCTATATTTGACTTTCCTGCAGCATTCGGTCCATAAATACATGCTGTTTTTAGTAATTTTGTTCCTTCAACATCAATGTAGTGAAGTTTATCGGATTCATCATAACTTGTAGGTTCAAAACTTATAGTCTGTTTTTCTCTTATTGAATATGTATTTGCAATGGAAAAATCAATAATCATATAAACTCCTTGATATCCAATCTATTATCGGCATAAAATATCAAAAGTATTGCTATTTTTGCAGATTATTTGCAAATTTTCAATTACTTTTTATATTTTCATATTAAACTGTATTGTCGACACTAAAATTTACATTTTAGAAATATTTTTGAATACTTCTATTATAAATTTTATTATGAATAATGTTCTTCTGTTGCGAAGTGCACAATGAAGCAAATAATTTCGCAAACCTCAAATTATTATTTGCTATGTCGTATAATGAATTAAATAAGATAGGAATATACCAAATTATATTTTGTATATTCTTATTTATATTTTTACCTTTATTTTTCAATTCATTTAAACATTCAAAAATAATATTCAAGATGAAATAATTGTCTCTTCCGTCCAATGCAATAGTATTGAAAATCGAAGAATAGTCCATATCAAACTTAAATTCCATTTTTTCAAATGATATATTTGTACTTATTAATTCATCTGCCAGGATTTGTCCAAGAGCAACAAAATATTGATCAAAATTACATAAAGTTGAAACTTTTTTATTCTCAATTAGCTTATAATATTTTGGATTAAGTTTTTCAATTATAAAATTGGATAGTTTCTTATCAGAACATGAAGAAAGTGAATAAAGCAAAATTAGTAAAAACAAATCATTCTTTATAGAATTATTCATTTTTAAGAAAGAAGAAATTCCAGTACAATCTAATTCTTTATCGAATACATAAGAATTCAAAGCAAAATCAATCAATAAATCATTTCGGTTTATGAAATTATAGGAAACGTATGATTCTATATCATTTTTTGCTAATAAATGTAAATCATTATTAAAAGATAGTTGTTTATACAAATTTTTGTATATCATACAGCGGTCATCTAAAGAAAATTGAAAAATGTTTAATAAATTTTCAATGCTTTGAATTGTAATTTCATGATTATAAGATTCTATGTAAGATTTTAAAATATAATATTTGCATAATACTGAGTTTGTTTTCTTTGCAAATTCAATGAAAGTCTTTTCGTTTCTTTTATGGATTCTTGCATATCTTTTCTCTAGTAGTAAACAAATAATATCTCGTGACAAATCATATTTTTCTTCTTTCTTCCCCTTTCCATCTTTTATATATACTTTTGAAATATTTTTAGCCTCCTCATATAAAGAGTTTATTACTTGGCCAGGGTATTCATAAAACAAAGCCTGTAACATGTAAAAATATCCCCAATCTAATTCCAAATCAAATTCATGAATGCCATGCATACGAATATTTTTAACAAATGTAATATCATCGCAATCTTCATTTGTACTAGTGCAAAATCTATTTTTCTGTACAAAACGTTTTTTTTGTTCTGTTAGCAACTCTTTTATTGCTATAGTAATTGTATCCTTTTTATAATCGCTGCTTCTTTTATTTAATGAATTAATAAAGAAATGATTAATGAAAGTTTTTTTCATTTTTCCATAAGCATGATGAACATAGATTTCTCTATATATTTTTACGAAAGATGCTGGTGTTAGAAATCTATTAAAGAAAAGCGCCTTTCGTAAGTATTTTTTTGCATTTTTTCTTGTGTATTTTTTTTCTGATTCAGAATTTGTTGAAATAGGTTGATTTTGTAGATTCTTTTTTACTAATTTGTCTTTATTAAAACAGTCGGAATAACAGTCTGTAAATTTCTTTTCATTTTCTCGACTTAGTTGACTTATCAACAAACTATGATTATTTCTAAAAGCACCATTCCAAGAATTACTTAAATTATAAAATCTTGTATTTCCAAAAGATTCGATGACTAAATATCTGTCGTGTAATTCATTTTTTCTACAATAATACAATTCTCCTTGTGAGAAATATTTATAGAAATTATTTTCTAAATCTTTCGAAGTAAGTTCTTCTCCTTCGCGCTTTGAAATGTCAGGATCTAATGTAGCTAACTTGACTGGAACATCAGTAATTCTACAACTTATTAAAGATTCTAAACCATTTTTATCAAAAAATGGATCTATGATAATGATTTTTTCTGCACCAGAAAAATTATTTTTCATCCAGTCCAAAAATTCATTTTGACCGTCTATAGTAAAATCAAAGAATATTGATTCCAATTGGGTATGCTTATTCAAACCAAAATATTGAATATACATATCTTTCAAATCAAGCCATGGATTTGCATTATTCGATGTAGAAAATGAAGAATGTGATTGTACTGGGATTGTTTCAATTTTATTTGAAAAACGATTTTTTAATAATGAAGACGCTCCTCCAGATATATTCATTCCACAAGAAACAGTTCGTATGCAATGTCCATTTTCTTGGTAAACTATATTAGAAAGAGAAATGCCTTTTTCATAAATAGAAATTGTAAAATCAAACCAAGCTTCTAAAATGGTATTATTTGGTAAAATAATTGTGTATTGCTGCGAATTAAAATCATAAATATGATCATATAGAATGCAATCATTATCACATAATTTTACTTCAACATAATAATTTGAAATTGTATCAGTTCTTATTTCTATTTTTCGTTGTTCAATACTTAACTCGAATGAGGGTAATGAAGAATAAATCGATAAACACCCAGGAAGTGCTTCATTTCGAAAGATATTTATACCTAGAGCTTTTTCTATATCATTATGAATTTCATTTTGTACATCAAAAAAAATTTTATCAGTAATTTTTATTTCTTTCTCAATAAAATCAAGAAAACTTTTTTGATGATTAAAATTTGGGTAGTAGTTTTGTAAATTACAACAACAATTCTTATACGGTGAAATATCTTTATTTAAGAAGAATTGAGGCCGTTTTACATAATTAGCGTATTCAGTGTTTATTATAGTTTGATTATAAATAGAGAACTCAAAGTTTATATAATATTCGTAATTTTGTATCGACTTTAATGAGATTTTGCTAAATGCTTTAGTTGTTAGATAATTACAATCTAATTGATTAGAATCAAGTACTGTATCAAGTACAGCTGACCAATATAAAAACTTGTCATTACCGATATTTATATATACTTTTATCAATACTTGAGTCATTTATATACTCCTTTTTCCAGTGACTACTTCAAAAATGAGTGACTTCTTGTATTCTGCCAAGTCCTGAATGAGCGATTCTTTTTCGGCGATAGACTGTCAATTTGAGCACATTTTGAATCTAGCATTTTTGCGATGGCTTCTTGTTCGTGGATAGGGGGAAGAACAGTTTTTAATTTCTCTAATATTCTCATTCCTATATTTTGCTGAGTTCCAAAAGTCCATTTATCTTCTATTTGCTTTTGATAACATTCTGATTGTAGATAGTAATACATAAATTGTATGTAAACTTTTTTTGTATTAAATCTAAATACTGCAAGAGGTGACCAAATTGTAAATTTTTTAGCAGTTTCTACTTTTGCAATTTTACCTGTCGTAGCACCTGATTTTATCATATAAATATCATCTAATTGTGGAATATATTTTTTACAACATTCAATGTAGTATTCTTTTGAAATATAACCTCTCATGTGCGAAAAATCGATATGTCCATTACCACAAGAAACTGCTTCAGCTGAAATAAATGGTATGCCAGAATCATATAAAACAGGAGTTTCATGAGGTCCATCTGTAATAGGCATATTTAATAAATAAAGAGTTTTACAAATTTCCCATCCATTCGGTATTTCGCCTATCCATTCAATGCCGCTTTGTTTCATCTTTTCTCTCCGTCAATATGGGAGTGTCTTTCTGCGAAGAGTTCTTTTTGTCGCTCAATCTCTTCCGCAAGTTCTTTTTCTGTCGGGAGCAGTGTCAGATACTTACTTGCAAAAATCTGCTTGGAGTCGTTCAGCACAGAATACTTCGCCACCGTTTTGTCGGTTTCTGAACAAAGCAATATGCCAATGGTCGGGTTGTCATCTTCTTTTTTGTAGATGTCGTCAAACATACGAACATAAAAATCCATCTGCCCCACATCGCGGTGAGTAAGCGTGTTCATCTTCAAGTCCACAAGTACAAAGCATTTGAGCAAAAAATTGTAAAACACAAGGTCGATGTAAAAATCTTCTGTTTCCGTCCGCACAAGTTTCTGTCGCTCCACAAAGGCAAAGCCTTTTCCCATTTCAAGTAAAAAATTTTGCAGGCTGTCGATTATTGCCTGTTCAAAGTCGCTTTCTTCATAGCTTTTATTTACCGGAAGCCCCAAGAATTCAAGTACATATGGATTTTTTACGAATTCAAGTTTTTTGTCCTGAAATTCTTTTGTATTCTGCTCCATTTCTTTTATTACAGGCTCTTTTATCTGCGAACTCAAAAGCCTCTCATAGTATTTTGTGCCGATGTTCCGCTCCAAAGTCCGAGTGTCCCAATTTTGTGCCGCACTTTCGTTGCAGTACCAGTCGCGAGCTTCTTTTTGCGTAACGCGCATAATCAGTTTGTAATGGCTCCAAGTTAAAATTCTCCACACTGCGGAGAATTTCTCTGGCTCTGTGAATCGCTCATAGAACATACGGAAATTGTACAAACTTTGCGTTGAAAAGCCTTTGCCGAATTCCTTTGTAAGTTCTTCCGAAAGATTCTTTATAATTTCTTTTCCGTACTCCGCCCTGTTTTCGCCGTTCTGCTCCTGCAAGACAATTCTTTTTCCCGTAAGCCAATAGGCATAAACCATCGCATAATTCACATGATTTTTTGCATATTGCCTTGATTGGGTAAATATGGCTTTTATGTCGGAAACATAATCTTCCGTAAAAGCTATTTCTGATTCATAGTAATTCGCAATTTCAGGTTCCATTTCTTCTCACCTCACTTCCGACTTTTCACTTCGAATGAATTTCATTTTTGGCTGTACAAAGCAAAATACCGATTGTCGGATTTTCTGGAATACGTTCTTTTCTGGCTACAGCAAGAACTCTTTCCTTGTCATTGCTAAGCAAAAGGCGTTCATAAAGCTGACTGTTTATCTGTCTTTCTGTTTCGCGGGCAGTCCTGCCATTATTTGCGGACTCAAGCTCGTAATATTCCCGTTTTGAAGGATCTGAAATCTGAATCAGAAGACGATACTGTGTCCAGTTTAATTGCGAACGCAGTGCGTTCGCAATTGGATATATGCGGTAAAATTGTCTGCTTTGTTCTAACTGCCTTACACCAAAACCGCTACCATATTCAGATTCAAGGGTACTGGCAAGATTTTTAATAAGATAAGTTCCGTAATCAGCGCGCTCCTTGCCCTGCTGTTCTTCTTCAAAAATACGCTTTCCAAGATTCCAGTACATCTGCACACGGCAAAAGTCCACACTGCGGACAGCAGAACTTCTTGCACTGTTGATAATCGTTCTTGCATCATCAATAATGTTTGAGGTCTTTTTGTATGTGATAACTGGGTTTTCTGTTTTTCCGTGCATTTTAATCTCCCTTACTTATCCCCAAACAAATTGTGCAGTTTTTCCATAAGGCTCTTTTCGTGCTCTTCAATGCGGGCGGCAATGTCGTCGGCTTTTTCAAGCTGTTTGTATTCGTAGAATGTTCTTGTAAAAGGAATCTCGTAGCCAATCTTTGTTTTAGATTTATCAATCCAGGCATCTTTATTGTATGGTAATACTTCTCGTTCAAAATATTTATCAATATCTTCATCAAGAGGCACATTCTCAAAATCACGTTTATCACTGTCAGCTTGAGGCTTTCCTTTTTTATCTTTTACAATTAAGCCTTTATCATCCAAGAGTGGACTTTCAACAGTAATTTTGTTATATCCTAAATCAACACTGTCTAAAACTTTTGATTTACAAATTATTGTATTTCCTGATTCAGTAGTTTCTTTGTAATTTTTATTAGCGTATTCGTCATAGGCTTTTACAATAAGATTTCTACATTCATTTGTAATATCAACTCGTTTGTTACCAATGTTTTTTCGTCGGCTTTCATAACAATTTGAGGCATCAATAAGTTGTACTTTACCAACTCTGTTTTCATCTTTATCTTTTGTAATTATCCAAATGTAAGTTGCAATTCCTGTGTTATAGAATGAATCATTTGGTAACTGAACAATTGCATCAAGCCAGTCATTTTCAATAAGATAACGGCGGATTTCACTTTGACCACTTCCGGCATCTCCTGAAAATAGGCTCGAACCATTTTGAATGATAGCCATTCGTCCGCCTGTTTTATTTTCATTTGGATCTTTTAATTTTGAAACACCATTGAGCATGAACAAAAGCTGTCCATCACTTTTAGGTGGGAGTCCTACTTCAAATCGTCCTGCAGAACCTTTTTTGTTTTCTTTTTCAATGTCATCAGCTTCTTTTTTCCAGTCAATGCCAAATGGAGGATTAGAAATAATGTAATCAAACTTATAGCCAGTAAACTTATCGTCATTCAAAGTATCACCAAACTGCATATTGTTTGGGTCGCCGCCACGAATAAGCATATCAGCTTTTGCAATACCAAATGTAAATGGATTAAACTCCTGACCAAAGCTTGTTACTACTGCATCTTTATCAAACTGTTTTAATCTCTCTTCCATACAAGTGAGCATCTGACTTGTACCCATTGTCATGTCATAAACAGTTTTATTGATTCCGTCTGAAGCAAAGGCATTTTTGTCGCTGTTCACAAGAAGGTCGCACATGAGATAGATAATATCGCGACTGGTAAAGTGCGCTCCGGCTTCTTCGTCATAACTTTCTGAAAAACGCTGAACAAGATTTTCAAAGATGTAGCCCATGTCAACGGCGCTAATTTTATCTGGGCGCATATCGGCTTTTGTGGAATTGAAATCACTTATAACTTGATAAAGGACCTTTCCTTCTTTCATCGTCTTTATCTGGTCTTCAAACTTCATACGGTGAAGAATATCTTTTACATTATCAGAAAAGCCGTTCAAATAATCTTCAAAGTTGTCCGCAATATTCGCGCTGTCTGCAAGAAGAGTTTCAAAAGTAAACTTGCTTGTATTATAGAATTGATAGCCTGCGGCCTTAGTTAAGAAACCGTCTTTTATTTCCAGGTCCTTAAACTTTTCCGCAGCTTCAAGAACCTGTCTGTGTGTAGGCAAAAGACAATCATGGAATCGTTTAATAAGACACATCGGCAAAATGACAAGACCGTATTCATGAGGTTTATAAAGTCCTACAAGAGTGTTAGCGACATTCCAGATAAGGGCTGCTTTTTCCTGAATATTAGTTCCAACATTTTTTAACATCAGATTGCTGTTCAATTTGATTTCTCCATGCAGTTATTATAATAGAACATTATACCACAAATTCCCTCTCTTGTGGGGAGATATCGCGCCTCACCGCATCTGTCTGGGAGAAATCTTCGGGCAAGGCTCTGTTATATATACCTTTTTTGATATTCCTCCACATGCAGGGGATGCTGCAAAAGAACTTCCTTTAAATCACCTTCCAGAACAGAGCCGATTTCTTCATACTCCCTGCCATTTGAGGCTTCTTTTAGCATCATTCCCATGGGATTAACCATGATATAAGTGTCTTTCATCGTATCCTCAAAAACGGTATTGATTCCGCCCTTGTTACGCTCACAAAATGAATTCCATTCTTCATCGGAAATTAGTAAATCGTCGTTATTTCCAAAAGGCTGACAGCGGTAGAGAAAAATTTAAGGACAGTTTTCTTATCAGTTCAGATGAACTTATTCCACTCTATTATGCAATAGGAAGCCGGGAAATCATCTTGCTGTCAAAAGAAAGGTATCTTTCAAAAATTCAAAACAGGGAAGGCGACATTAACTACAAAAACTATTTCCAAGCAGGATTTTCGGAAATACAAAAAGATGAAAGCAATGTTTTTTTGAAGAATACTACGGAAAGACAAAAGGCTTTCTCCCAATTTTACGATGAGCAAAATCAGAACAGGGAAGAAAAACTAAAGCAATTGGACAAAATAATTGACCTGCTTATTAAAAACACAGAAAACATCGATATTGTAAAATATCGCTCCGATGCCCCGACACAAGGCTGTTCACCGTTACTATATGCCGCTGAATTAGATGATGTGGAAACATGCAAAAAGCTTTTGGATTCTGGTGCCAACATAATGCTTACCGTTGGAAAATTTTGCATAAATCAAACATCTCAGGAAAAATATCTATACATGCCGAACAACATTCTCACCAGAGCGATTCATTACAGCGCATGGAATGTTTTGGGCTATATTCTTGAAAATCATAAAGACAAACTGAGTGAAATCAACAAAAGAGAGGGCAAAGATTTATCTTATGGGGATTATTTTTTAAGAGAGATAGCAAATAAAAAAGATAGAAAAAAAATTGAAAAGTATTTTTTAACTTTTATTAAACAACTTTAATCGACTTGTCAGTTTCTTTTTCAAAAAATCTTCACCTTGCCACCAGCAGATAATGAAATGCGCCTGCCAAAGGGAATCAGATAGATTTTAGCGGAAAGTATTCAAGGAATGATTTTGATATTGTGTTTACCAAAAAAGCTTCTATTGAGTAATCCGCGTTAGTTGTTACGATTAAATAATCCGAGAAAAAGTTGTACTCTAAGTTGACGGACTTGGAGAGCCGGTGGAAGGCAGTCAATCCCAGTGAGCTAAAAAGCTCGGGCGTTAGTTTTTGTCAAAGCCAGCCATCGTATAACAAGGAGCAGCCTGGCATTCAGAATCGAATGGTCGATCCGGTCAAAAGTCGGCTGCCGTGTGATAATTCTGAATCCAGGGCGGCTCGCAGAAAGGCTTGACCTCATCGAGAAACAGACAGGGGAAGTTTATGAAAAAATCAATGAGGAAGTCGAGAAAGACGGCAAGGTTCAGAAAATAATGACGGTGCCGGGAATCGGACCAATAACCGCACTTTCTTATGTCGCCTATGTCGGTGATGTGGACGTGGCGACAGTGTAGCGTATGGTTGGAAAACCAAGAGTGAATAACAATCAATACAACAAAAAAGCGGGGTAACCCGCTTTTTTGTTAGTATTAAATGGAAATTGATTAAAGACCCATTTCGTAATTTGGGGCAACAGAAGTTGACGCCGATAATGAATAAATTGCGGTATTTTCCATTGTACTATCTAAGGTTAATTTGATACTGCAATTGTTATGTCCTAATGCTGTTACCGGTTTGTTATAATCGTGGATGCTTTTCATTGATTTGGCGGTCATCGTAATGTTCATTAATTGTTGCATTTGTTCAACCGTGATATTGGTGCCACGTTCTGCATTTAGGTTGGTTACCGCAATTCCCAATACGCGGTTAACTTCGTTGGCAATTTTAGTACATTTGTTATCGCCAACGTCTTGTGTTAAATTGGTCATTCCATAAGCTTCTAACATACCAATAATATTTTGCATTCTGTTACTATAATTATTCCCCATTGTTGTGTCAAGAGATAAAGATTTTCCATACGCATAATTTGACATTGCTTCAAAACCATATGCAAATTTTACTTTATCTTCATTTTTCATTCCATAGGTGTCGGTTAAAGGGATTGCGGAAATAATGTCATTATAAATATAGGCACCATTGTTATAATTGGTTTCAATAACTTGGTCAAAATTAGCATTGTTGTAGGTGTTTTGTTGTACCGCGTTCAAATAAGTACTGAAATAATTTTTTGTGTTTTCATCCAAAGAGTTATTTAAGTTGTTAACTAGTTCATTAACGTGATTTTGGTATTTACCTAAATAGTAATTAATATCGGTTACACGATCATCTGTATAGGTATAGTTGTAGTTTTCAAAACCATAGAATGTAAAACCGCTATTTTCGTCACCAATATTTTTTACAACGGGTTGGTTAAATTGAGAATCGTCAATAGTGGTGGGTTGGTCATCGGTTTTGCCTTCTTCGTTTTGACCTTCGTCGGTTTTGCCGCCGTTTTCTGGGTTTTGTGTTTGACCTTCGTCGGTTTTGCCACCATCAGATGTCTTTTCGGTGTTAGTTTGATTTTTGTTATTTTCACTGTCACTTTGAGAACATGAGATTACCCCCCCCATACAAATGACAAGGTATAAATAATAAAGAATAGTTTTGTCATATTCTGCAACTTACCGACCAAAGTTTTCTTTTTCATATCATTTTCCTCCAAACTATTGTAGGATAAAACAGCATCCAACTCTTCATGCAAAAGTTCCCTAAAATTTAGTATACCATGTCAAACAAAATCTCGCAACATTTCCAAAAAAAATCTTGCATTTCCTCTCACCGTCCGCTTTTTTCTGAACGGTTTTTCATCTTCATTCACCGTTTTTTAAGGTCGCTTCTGGTTCAGGCTGCATGGTCATGCATACGGTCAAAAAACGG